>WNGE01000919.1_pt1 | contig 38198 bp, 33 predicted proteins | sample 5400651 | NCBI WGS metagenome assembly WNGE01 (sample SAMN13153370, study PRJNA577476) | soil metagenome | isolation source: 60 cm soil or saprolite under grassland replicate 2 | place: USA:California | collected 2016-06-15 | reverse complement strand
GAAAGCCGAGACCCAATCGTTGACCGTTTCGGTAAAGCCCAGGACGTCGGGCGCCGAATAGTTGATCAGAGCGGCGCGCTCGATGCCCTGTTCGTCCATCAGCCGGAGCAGCTCCGCAGGCTCCGCGAGTGCCCGCTCGATGCGTGGCAGATCATGCCGGCCCTCCGTCATCAACGAAAGGGCCTCGGGCTTCAACTGCTCCCAGGGCTGAACGTGAATATGGCAGTCAAAAACTCTCATGATAGTTCTCAGTTCTCAGTTCAGAGCCTCGACACGCCGCTGTTGACTGACAACTGATAACTGACGACTGATAACTCAACTCAGTAGACGTGGGTGAGGCCGACCCGCACGCGGAAATGCGCGCGGTCTCGTTCTCCCGTCAGCTCCGAGCCGGCTCCGACGAAGAAGATCGTCTGGATTCCGATGCGCTGCCGGAGGCCTGCTTCGATAGCCAGGATCCTGTTGCCGCCGCGGACCGGATTGGTGCTCACGTCCACGTCGGCGACGAGGAGAGTATCGGTGAGCCTCCGAGGGTTCACGACGCAGTCAGCGCCGAAGACTCCTTCGAAACGGTCGTAGCGCTCGGTGCTCCCCGTGGCTCCCAGGCGCGTCCACAGGAAGTTGGCGTGGACGCGAAACATCTCGAAGGAACGGGTCGCGAGTCCCGTCAGATGCAGGTCGGTTCCCTTCGAATCCAGCCCCGTGGGGAACTCGACGCCCGCGCGCACCGCCAGGGCGGGCCAGTCGGCGGTCTCCGTCTTGAGCTGATAGAGCGCGTGGAGCACGATGTCGCCCGAGGAAATGCCGCGCTCAGCATTCCGCCCGGGGCGCGTGACGTAGCGGACGCTTCCTCCCAGCTCCAGTCCCCGCGCCATTCCGTACAGGAGCGAGAAACCGGGGCCGTAGTCGTTCAACCGGTCCTGCCTCACGTTGTAAGTCCAGTCCACCGACCCGGAGAAAGCGCGAAATGAAACCGGCCGCGCGTCCTCGATGGAAAGGGGGCGTTCGAGTTCGAGGTCGCTCAACAGCTGGGCAGAGGCTGCTTGCGCCACGAGTGCCAGCAACGCAGCCAGAATCGTCCTTTGCGTCCGCCGCCGACTAGCGCTCACCGATCCCCTCCGCGGGAAGGCCGTAGCGTCTCGCGACGCCGCGCAGGCGGTCGTCGCGCTGCCGGCGGGCTTGGAGTGTCGCGCCGCCGGGAATCAGGGCCTCCAGGACGTCCCGGCGCAATTGCTCGACCCGGTCGAGCGCTTGCGCAATACCGGGGAAAGCCTCCGCGACGGCGGGCGCCGCGGCAGCGTACGTCGCCTCGCCGGCAGGATAATCGCCTTCGTACGTCCGGTCGAAATCGGCGATCGTCTGTTTGACGCGCCAGCGCTGCTGCGCGAAGTCGGGCGTCGTCAGGTCGGCAGCCGCGCGAACGCAGAGCCGCATCCCCAACGCTTCGATGCGCCACGCGGCCGCCGCTCCGGAAGCGCCGCCCGGCGACGGCTCGGCCGGCTCGGAAAGCGCCCAGCGCTCCCGCCGGTAGAGCAGGAGGGCTCGCTCCAGGCGCGCGGCCGACAGGCGCTTCTCGGCGTCGGACGAAGCCAGGACGTCCAGGAGTTGTTGTTCGAGAGTCTGACCCCAACGCAGCGCGCGGAAGATAGGGACCGCGTCCCTGGCCAGAAGCGGCGCGATGCGGTCGGCCTCCGGCGGAAAGCGGGGCGGCCGCTTCATCAAACTCGCGGTGTAAGCGGAGATCTCCCGATCGAGCGCGTCCGTCACACCCGACGTCCAAGCGACCTCGAGAGTGCGCCAGCGCGCGAACCGAACGACGGTCAAGCGCGCATCGAGGTCGGGGTGAAATCGGTGAACCGAATTGTTGTAGATGCCCTTGGGCCGGAACGGCTCCTCCGGCTGGCCACTCGCTCCGGCGGCGAGCAAGAAGAGAAGCGGGAGGCACGTCCCGACGCCCGCCCTTCGCATCGGCGGGAACGATATAGCAGCGCTTCTCCCCGCGAAAGCGAGAGGGGGTCGGCCGGCTAGCAGTCCGACCGGGTAACCGTCGTCTTGGCCCCCGGTCGCGGCGCGCAGCTCAAGATCAGGCGAGCGATCGAGGCCGCAACCGGCCGAGTCGCTGGCCGGTGGTGCGCCAGGTTAAGCCTGGGAAAGGGGGAAGGATGTAGAGGTTGAACTACAACTGAAACCTTTCTGCGAGGCCCAGCGGGTAAACCAATCCCGCCCGGCAAAGGTTGGCCACCAGCCGGAAGCGAGTCTTGCGTGGTAGCGGGGAGACCCGTGCTGCGAAGCGTAGACAGCGAGTCCGTGGGCCGTGTGATTGAGCCCCGAAAAAGCGACTTGTCGTGGGAGCCGATGCATTCACCGGGGCGGAAGGCAGCACCGACACGCCGAATAAATGGCCTGGCGTGAAGGTCCCACCGGGGTCGGAGAGCAGGGCACGCGGGCATGGGGTCTCTCAGGAACCTGGGAGGTCCTGTCGTCTCCATCGGAGAGTCCCGGTGAGGGGTGACCGGGTGAGCAAGCACTCCGGAGCCCGACGGTGATGCGCTTCTGGCCGTCGGGAGCAAAGAGGAAGCGCGAGGATGGGACCGCCGAGCGAAGGCGACCAAGCGAGGCGGGATAGGCGGCGGGAAGTCGGAGCATCTCGGTAGTACCCAAGAAGCCGGGGAACTCTCCCCGAGAGGACCCGGTGGAGGGAAGCGGGATGCCGGGTTGAGGGATTGCTGGAGGGGAACATGGAAGGAAGGCCGAGTCCTTCAAGTGTGTCAACGAGACTTCAGCGGATAGCGAGGCTGGCGAGGGAAGCGCCGGATATGGCGTTCACCTCCCTGTCCCACCATATCGACGTGGACTTTCTACGGGAGGCCTACGGGCGCACGCGCAAGGATGGGGCCGCGGGCGTGGACGGGCAAACGGCGGAAGAGTACGCGAGCGACCTGGAGGGAAACCTTCGGTCGCTGCTTAACCGCCTCAAGTCCGGCACGTACTGGGCGCCGTCGGTGCGACGGGTGCACATTCCCAAGGGGGACGGCACCAAGATGCGGCCGATTGGGATACCGACGTTTGAGGACAAAGTTCTTCAGCGGGCGGTGTCGATGGTACTGGAGGCCGTCTACGAGCAGGACTTTCGGGACTGCTCGTTCGGGTTCCGGCCCAACCGGTCGGCGCATCAAGCTCTGGAGGTCCTACGGCAGAGGTTGATGGAGATCAAAGGGGGATGGGTGTTGGAGGTGGACATCGAGCGGTTCTTCGACACCTTAGATCATGGTCATCTTCGGAGCTTTCTTTCCCGGCGGGTGCGAGACGGAGTGCTGCGTCGAATGATCGACAAATGGCTCAAGGCGGGGGTGCTGGAGCAGGAGAGGATCAGCTACCCGGATCTGGGAACGCCGCAAGGCGGGGTGATCTCGCCGTTGCTGGCGAACATCTACCTTCACGAGGTGCTGGACATGTGGTTCGAAGATGTGGTTGTGCCGCATCTTCGAGGCCGCGCGTTTCTTGTCCGGTATGCCGACGATGTGGTCATCGTCTTCTCGGTGGGGGAAGATGCCCGGCGGGTGATGGGGGTGTTGCCGAAGCGATTTGGCAAATATGGGCTGACGCTTCATCCAAAGAAGACCCGACTGGTGCCATTCCCGCGTCCTTGGAGATCATCCGGGCCGAAGGGTTCGGGAGGTGGTTCACGGCCGGGCACATTTGATTTGCTTGGGTTCACTCACTACTGGGGTCAGTCCCGGCGGGGCAAGTGGATCGTCAAGCAGAAGACGGCGAAGGGTCGCCTGAGCCAGTCGCTGGCGAGGATCTCCCAATGGTGCCGGGCCAACCGACATCTGCGGGTCTCCGAGCAGCATCGCTTACTCATTCCGAAACTGAAAGGGCACTACGGCTACTTCGGGATTACCGGAAATGGCCGATTGCTCGAAAAGTTCCGGCGAGGGGTATTGATGTACTGGCAAAAGTGGCTGTCTCGTCGTTCGCAACGCGCCAGGATGAGTTTTGATCGGTTTGCGCGTTTGCTGGAGCGATACCCGCTCCCGCAACCCGTAGTCGTTCATTCCATCTACCGTCAGCAGCGAAACCTCGACCTGAAGAGCCGGATGCGGTAATCCTGCACGTCCGGATCTGTGGGGGGCCAGGGAGGGCAACCTCACTGGCCTACCCGACCGCCGCAAGGCGCAGATCCTGAGCAAGCGGGAGCGACGGCTAGGCGGCGTGGGCGGGGATGGGACGCAGGACGCGGATGACGAGGAGTGTCAGGGCGATTCCGCCGGCTCCCGCCCAGAGAGAGGCGGCCGCCCCGAACCGCTCTGCCACTGCGCCCGCCTGGAGATTGCCGAGCGGCACGAACCCGAGCCAGGCGAGCGCATAGAGGGAGATCACGCGCCCGCGCAGCAGGGGCGGCGCGCGCTTCTGCATGAGCGTGTTGACGAGGGACGAGGAGCACATCATCGCGCCTCCGAGCAGGGCCAGGGAAGCGAGCGAGAACGCGTAGCGCCGCGACACGGCCAGACCCGCGAGCGAGAGCGCGAAGGCCCAGGCGGCCAGCGTCACCGCGAGGCCCTTTCTCTCAAAGTCTCCGAGCCAGGCGAGCAGGAGGGCCGTCGCGACGGCGCCGATACCCACCGCGGAGAGCATTCCGCCCAGACCCTGCGGACCGACGTCGAGGAGTCTCCTGGCGTACAGCGGCGCGAGCGTCACGGCCGGCGTGCCGAAGACGGCGAGCGCCATGGACAGGACGAGCAGAGGCGGCAGCACCGCGTCGCGCCGGGCGAACCGCAGACCGATCCGCAGATCCACCCAGGCGCCGCGCGTCGGCCGGCGAGCCGACCGCATCGGCGGCAGAAGCGCCAGCGGAACGAGGATCGCGACGAAGGAGACGGCGTTCAACAGAAAACATCCCGTCTCGCCGAAGGCCGCGATCGTGAAACCGGCGACCACGGGGCCGATGATCCGTGAGAGGTTGAACTGCATCGAATTCAAGGCGATCGCGTTCATCAGGTTCTCCGCTCCGACGAGGTCGAGAAAGAGCGACTGATGGGACGGGGTCATGAAGGCGTTGGCGACGCCGGAGGCGATCGCCAGCGCCGCCACCAGAGGGACCGTGACGAATCCCCAGAACGTGGCCGCCGCGAGGAGCAGAGCCGAGCCCATCTGGACCGATTGCGCCGCCAGAAGCACGCTTCTGCGGTCGTAGCGGTCGGCGGCCACGCCCGCAAGCGGCGCGAAAACCAGTGTCGGCAGAGAGCCGGCGAACGTGACGAGACCCAGCACGAACGCGGAATCCGAGAGGCGCAGCACGAGCCATCCCTGCGCCACTGTCTGCATCCAACTCCCGATGTTGGAAAGGAAGAGTCCGACCCAGTACCGCCGGAAGCGGATGTGTTTGAGCGAGGAGAACATTCCGCGCCGGGGTCCCGAGATGCCGCGCGGAGGCGAAACGCCGAGCGTCGGGCCGGCGGGCTTGATCAGCGCCGGATGAGACTCGGGGGAACGGCCGGTGTCCGGACCGGTCACGCGGGCGCCCGCGCTCGTGTCCGCGACATTCGAGCAGCCAAGACCGAAAAAAGGAGAACGATCAGATTGACCGCGGTGCCGGCCAGGACCGGGTCGGCATGCCCCGTCCACTGCGGAAAGAAGCGACCGGCAGCGGCCACGGCGCCTCCCGACACCATCGCCGCGATGGCTCCTCGCGGGAGCGGCGCGAAGGGCTTGCCCAGGAGAGCCGCCAGCACGGGAAGAATCAGACCCGCGGCAAAGATCGAATAGCCGAGCTTCAGGGTCTCCAGAACGTCCCGGTTCATCGCCAGAGCCACGAGGAGACCGAGCGCGCCGTAGAAGGGGGAGAGGAGCCTCGCCGCGAGAAGCGGCAGGGGGCGCCGCGTGATCCGCGGCAGGATGTCGCGCGCCGTAACCGCCGTCGCCGAGAGAAGAACCACGTCGGCGGAAGTCTGCATGGTCGCGACGAGAGCGACGAGCACCAGGGAGGAGAGCGGCGCCGGGACGAAAGAGAGGATCGCCCGGGGAAGCGTCTCTCCGGCAGGCGCGGCCGGCAGCGTCGCGCGCGCCGCCAGCGCCATCAGGGCGACGGAGAACCCGAAGACGACCTTGGAGACGCTCGCCAGGAGCGCCGAACGGCGCGCCGTGGCTTCGTTGCGGCAGGAGAGAAGTTTCGAGTAGACGTCGCTGCCGACCAGGTGCGGCAGACCGATGAGGACGAGAAGCGCCAGGATGTCGCCCGCGCGGAGTGTGGCGGAAACGGGAAAGCTCCACATCTGCCGCGGCAGCGCCGAAAGCCGTCCGCCGGCGCGGGCGAGCGTGCACGCGAGAGCGATGCCGGGGATGCCGACGACCATCAGCCCGTACTGGAGCAGATCCGTCCTCGCCACCGCGAACTGGCCCCCCAGAGACGTGTACAGGATGAAGACGGCCGTCGAGACCACGATCGCGGGGATCGGGGAGAGGCCGAATACCCCGGTCAGCACGACCTGCGTCGCTTCGATCAGCAGGGCGAACCAGACGACCTCCGAGACGAGCACGAGGATGGCGGCCGCCAGGCGCGCTCCCGGCCCGTAGTAGCGGCCGATGATCTCCGGCAGCGTGACCGCTCCCTCGCGGCGGATCCTGCGCGCCAGAAAGAGTCCGAGCGTAAGAAGGCCGAGCGCCCCCGCCAGATCGAGCCAGAGTCCCGCCAGGCCGTGAATGTAGACAAACGCCGCGAGGGCGATCGTCGTCGAGCCGCCGGTCGTGAGCGAAGAGAGCCCGATGAATCCCCAGAACGTGTTGAGGCTCCGGTCGGCGACAAAGTAGGACGCCTCATCACGCCCGGCCCGCCGGCGCCACGCGAATCCGATGGCCAGTACCCCGGCAAGGTAGAGCAACAGGAATACGAGGGTGAGGGTGGACATGAGAGGGCAGTTTCAGGTTTCAGGTTTCAATTTTCAAGAAGGGCCGCCTGAAACCTGAAACTTGAAACCTGAAATCCTAGAGCCGCTGTGCCGCCTTGAGTGCCACGGCTTCGAACAGCAGCGTGGCCAGAGCGAGGGAGCGCTCGTCGATGTCGAAGTCGGGGGAGTGGTGCGGGCGGTGGGGACCCGCGGGCGCCGACCCGACGAAGAAGAAGCAGCCGGGCACGCGGGAGAGAAACACGGACATGTCCTCGCCGCCGAGCGTGCGCGTTTCCGTCTCGACGTTCTCTTCCCCGAAGATCTCCCGGGCGGTCTCGATGAAGAGCTCCGCCATGACCCGGTCGTTCACGGTGGCCCGGTTGACGCGGCGGTAGTCGAGGCGCGCCGCCACGCCCGAGGCTTCGGCCGTCCCGCGCACGACACGCGCGACCTTCTCCGGCAGAGCCCGCCCGGCCTCTTGTGTAAACGACCGCGCCGTGCCGGTCAGCCGGACCGAAGAGGGGATGATGTTGAACGCGGTTCCGCCGTGGACGCTGCCGATCGTCACGACCGCGGAATCCAGGGGCGAGATCTCCCGCGAGACGACGGACTGGAGAGCCTCGATGATGCGGGCGGCCGCCACGATCGGGTCGGCGGTCTCGTGGGGCGATGCGCCGTGGCCCCCGCGTCCCTCGACCTCGATCGTGAACTCGTCCACGGCGGCCAGGAGCGCTCCCCGGTTGACCCCGATCTTCCCGACCGGAAGCTGGTTCCAGAGATGGAGGCCGAAGGCCGCGGTGACCCCTTCCAGGACGCCGTCTGCCAGGCAGGCCTCGGCGCCCCCCGCGCCCTCCTCCGCGGGCTGAAAGAGAAAACGGAACCGGGACGCGCAAGGAGCGCGCGAAAGCCGCTCGGCCAGGGCGAGGCCGATCGCGACGTGGCCGTCGTGCCCGCACGCGTGCATCTTTCCGGGAGCCCGCGACTCGTAGGGGGCGCCGGTCGCCTCCGTCAGAGGGAGGCCGTCCATGTCGGCGCGCAGGAGGATCCGGGCGCCGGATTCCCCGGGATCTGCCGTGACTCCGGTCTTCCCCACGCCTGTCCGGGGCGAGAGCCCGAGCCGCGCGAGTGTGCCGGCCACGATTCCCGCGGTCCGCGTTTCCTCGAAGCCGAGCTCGGGATGCTGATGGAGATCGCGCCGCGTCGCGACGAGCGATTCGAATTCTCTTTCGGGAAAGCCCTGAAGCAGCTTCTGAAGCACGCGCGGATTATAAGAGCCGCAAGCCTGTCATTCCGAGGAACCCCTCCTCTTCTGATGTCATTCCGAGCGCAGCGAGGAATCTGCCCTCGTTAGGTCGAGCGAGGCGGTTGGAGTGTCGGGACAGGCTCCGCGACGAGCTGCTCTCGAACCTCAACGAGAAGAGCAGATCCCTCGTTTCGCTCGGGATGACAAGGAACAATAGTATTAGGGTCATGACGCCGATCGTTGCGCCCGATCTGGATGCTTACATTCGGGAGCTTCTGCCCGCCCGTCATCCCGTGATCGTGACGATGGAGGAAGAGGCGCGGACCCGGGACATCCCGATCGTGGGTCCCGCCGTCGCGACCCTGCTGTCGGTGCTCGCGCGGTCCATCGGCGCGCGGCGAGTCTTCGAGTTGGGCTCGGCTATCGGCTACTCGACCGCGTTCTTCGCCGGAGCCGTCGGGCCGGAGGGGAGAGTCTTCTACACGGACGGCAGCGAGAAGAACGCACGGGAGGCGCGGGGGTATCTCGAGCGTCTCGGGCTCGCGGACCGGGTCGAGATGCGTGTCGGGGAGGCAGTCGGACTTCTCGAAGGCGCTTCGGGAAACTTCGACGTCGTCTTCATCGACATTGACAAGGAGGGCTACCCGGCGGCGCTCGAAGCCGCGGCGCCTCGCGTCCGGCCGGGGGGGTATTTGCTGGCCGACAACGTCCTCTGGTCCGGCCGGGTCGTGGACGACTCCGCGCGCGATCCGGCCACCGAGGGAATCCGAGAGTTCAACCGGCGGCTCTTCGCCAGGCCGGATTTTTCGAGCGTGATCGTGCCGCTGCGCGATGGCGTGGCGATCGCGCGAAGACTCGAATGACCGAGGCGGCTCGAGAGGCCATCGTGGAGCGCTTCCGGCGTTTCGCCGCGGAGCGGGACCTTGACCTCTTCGAGGGTGCTCTGCTCATCGCGCAGATCGCGGATCCCGGGGAGGACTCCGCGCCCGCGAGAAAACGCGTCGAGGCACTCGCGGCGAGAGTGCGCCAGTCGAGGCAACGGGAGGGGACAGGCTGCGAGGCTCTCCTGCGCGTGCTCTTCGACGAGGAGGACCTGCGGGGCGATACCGATTCCTACGACGACCCTCGCAACTCCTCCGTCGTCCACGTGCTGGCAACAGGGCGAGGCATGCCCATCACGCTTTCGATCGTCGTGATCGAGGTCGCGCGGCGCGCGAGCCTCGCGCTCTTCGGTGTGGGCCTGCCCGGCCATTTCGTCGTGGGAGGTCCGGATCTGCCCGACGGGCAGTACCTGGATCCCTTCGACGGCGGCAAGCTCTACGACGTACAGGCCGTCATACGGCGCGTGGGAGAGATTTTTGGCAAGCCGGTCGAGTTGCCTCCGGAAGCCTTCCTTCCCGACTCGGCGCGAGCGATCCTGACGCGAGTTCTCTTCAACCTGCGCCGCTCCTTCGAGAAGAGAGGCCGCCTCGAGGAAACGCTCACGGCCCTCGAATGTGCCGGGGCGCTCGTGCCCGGCGACCCGTCCGTCGAGCGCGAGCGCGGCCTGCTGCTCCTGCGGCTCCAGCGCACGGACGAGGCGATCTCAGTCCTGGAAAGTTACGTCGCGGCGGCCCGCGGCGAGGACCTCGAGGCGGTCGCGAAGCTCATCGCGGTCGTCCGCGACCGGGCGGTCTCGGGGGAAGGAGCGGGTGCGGCCTCCGTGCCGCACCAGGAAAAGAAGATCTTCACTCTCGCCCGGGCCCGGGAAGTGCTGCCCCGCGTCCGCCAGATCACCTCGGAGGCCGTCGGCCGCTACGACTCCCTCGGCGAGGACCCCGAAACGGAAGAGGAGCGGCAGGGACTGGTCCGGGAGTGGGCCCGGCAGCTCTCCACACTCGGCGTCGAGATCAAGGGACTGTGGCTCGTGGACTTCGATTCCGGCGCCGGCTACTACTGCTGGAAATACCCGGAGCCGTCACTGGACTATTTCCACGGCTACGAGGAGGGGTTCGCCGGGAGACTGCCTCTCCAATAGAGAGGTTTCAGGTTTCAGGTTTCAAGTTTCAGGAAGGGCGTAGATCATGAAACCTGAAACCTGAAACATGAAACTATGGCGGCCAGGAACCGCCGGACGCCAACTCGATGACCTGAGTCGCGAGACCTCGTTTTTTCAACTCTTCGCGGAGGAGGGCCGGCGTTCCCCAAAGAATGGGGAACGTTCCCCAGTGCATCGGTACGACACCCGGGACTCCCAGCAGCTCGCAGGCCTTGGCGGCCTCGCGGGGTCCCATCGTGTAGAAGTCGCCGATGGGGAGAAGGGCCAGGTCCGGCGCGTACAGCTCTCCGATCAAGGCCATGTCGGAGAAGACGTTAGTGTCACCGGCATGATAGAGCCGGAAGCCGTCCTCGAACGTCATGACATAGCCGCACGGGTCGGCGGGAAAGTTCGCTTCTCTTCCCGCCCCGGAAGTACCCGCCGAGTGGACTGCCTGAACCATTCGGAACTCGATGCCGGCGACCGTCTGGCTCCCGCCCTTGTTCATGCCCGAGACCTTCTCGACGCCGCTCGAGCCGCAGTGGAGGGCCAGCTCGAAGATCGCGACGACCGTCGCGCCGGTTTTCTTCGCGAGCGGGATGCCGTCGTCTCCGAAGTGGTCGAAGTGACCGTGTGTCGCGGCAACGACGTCGAGGCGGTCCAGGTCGAACCCCTTCGGGAACTTCGGGTTGTTCCCGATCCAGGGATCGATCGCGACGCGGACACCCTTGGATGACTCGATCAAGAACGCCGCGTGTCCGAGCCAGGTGATCTTGCCTCCGAAGTTTTTCACGATGTCACTAGAGGCTCCTCCAGTGCACTAAGGGAACGAGCACCTCGACGAACTTCTCCAGTCCCGCACGGTCCATCTCGTCGAAGCGTGCGGATTCGGGCGAGTCCACGTCGAGGACGCCCCGCAGCACGCCGTTCTCCATGATCGGGACGACGATCTCCGAGCGCGACGCGGCGTCGCAGGCGATGTGGCCGGGAAAAGCGTTCACGTCGGGCACTACGAGCGGCTCCCGGCGCGCCGCCGCCGTTCCGCAAACCCCCTTGCCCAAGGGGATTCGGACGCAGGCGGGTTTGCCCTGGAAGGGGCCCAGTACCAGGTCTTCGCCGCGCAGGAGATAGAAGCCGCACCAGTTGATCCGGGCGAGCGCCTGCGCGAGGAGCGCGCAAGCGTTGGCGAGGTTGGCCAGCCCATCGGTCTCGCCGGTCAGAACCGATTCCAGCGAGGCCGCCAGGTCCCGATACAGAGCGCCCTTGGGGAGCGTCGTGTCGATTTCCGCCGCGAACATGGAGACCATCTTATGACTGAGGACCGAGGACTTGGGACTGAGGACTCAATCGGCTTACGTCCGAATTTCGATCACCCCGACCGAACCCAACTTAGCCCTCAGTCCTCAGTCCTCAGTCAAAGACAACTGTTCCGTTAGGATGCGGCGATGCATCCCGTCCGCGGCCGCGACCTGGCCGTCTTCTGGTTTCTCTCCGTCCTGTGGAGCGGGAACTGGCTCCTGATCAAGGTCGGCCTCGAGGGCCTCCCTCCGTTTCGCTTCGCCGGCCTGCGTATGGTTCTTGCGTCTCTCCTGCTCGCGATCTTCGTCCTGCGCCGGCCGAGGCCTTCCGTGACCGCAGGGGAGGCTCGGTCCATCGCGCTCGTCGGGTTTCTCCAGATCGGGGTCTCCTATGCCTGCGTCTTTACCGCGGAGCAGTGGATCGACTCGGGCCTGACGGCCCTGCTCTTCTCCTCTTTCGCCATCTGGGTCGCTGTCCTGGGGCACTTTCTTCTCGCCGGCGAGCCGCTGACCGCGCGCACGATCGTGGCGACTCTGGCGGGCATCGCGGGCGTGGCCGTGATCGAGGGGCCGGCGGTGGCGCGGGCGGGATCTCTTCCCGCCGGCTCTCTCGCCCTGGGAGGCCTGCTCGTCCTCGTCAGCGCCGTCGTCTCCGCGCTTTCGGCCGTGATCGTCAAGAAACGCCTCGCGCGGGTCTCCGCCGTTGCGAGCGTCTGGGGCCAGTCGCTCGTCGCCGCGCTGGTTCTGCTCAGCGCCGCGGCCGTTTTCGAGAGGGGCACTCCGTCCGTCTGGACCTCCGGGACGGTCTTCGCGCTCGGCTATCTCGCTCTCGTGGGGACGTTCACTTTTCTGGGCAGCCAGTGGCTCATTCCCCGGCTCCCCGTGGCCGTCGTGGGAACCTTCCCGATCCTGAACACGCTTCTCGCCCTGCTGTGGGGAAGCCTGCTCGGCCACGAGCGGATCACGGCGAGGGCGATCGCGGGAGGCGCACTCATCCTCTCCGGCGTCGTGACGGTGACCGTCCGGACGCGCGCGCCTTCCGCCGCGGCGCCGGCCGCCGCGGGATAACGCCCATGTCGGCACTTCGGGGCCGGCGATTGCTGGTCTACCTCTTTCTCTGCGCGGTCTGGGGGTCGACCTGGCTCGTGATCAAGATCGGACTGCGCGACCTGCCGCCCCTGCGCTTCGCCGGCTTCCGGATGGCGCTCGCCTGCGCGCTGCTCGCACCGGTGGCGCTGTCGCGGAGGCCGAGGCTTTCGCGCCGCGAGATTCTCTTCGTGGCGTTTTGCGGCTTCCTCCAGATCGGGTTGTCGTACGCCCTGGTCTTCACGGCGTCGCAATGGATCGAGTCCGGGCTGACGGCGATTCTCTTCGGAAGCTTCCCGATCTGGGTTGGTCTGCTCGCGCACTTCTTTCTGCCGGAGGAGCCATTGACGCCGCGGGCTCTGGCGGCAGCCGCCCTCGGTCTTTCCGGAGTGGTCGTGATCGAGGCGCCTGCCGTGGGGCGCCTCTTCTCCTCCAGTGGCGGGAGGCTGCTGGCCGGAGGCGTCCTGGTCACCGGCGCCGCCATCGTCTCGGCCTGCGCCAACACCCTCACGAAGAAGACCCTGTCGCGCGTTCCGCCCTTCGTCAACGTCTGGGGACAGACGCTGATCGGCGCCGCCTTCCTGTTCCTCTGCGCGGCGCTCCTCGAACGGGGCGCCACCGCCCGCTGGACTCCTTCCGCTCTCGGCGCGCTCGCCTACCTCGCGCTCTTCGGCACCGCGCTTTCCTTCGCCGGTCTCTTCTGGCTGATCCCGAAGGTGCCGGTCGCGGTCATCGGCACGATCCCGCTCGTGGACACCTTCATCGCCGTGATCCTCGGGAGCCTCATCCTCGGCGAGCGGCTCTCGCCGCGGATCCTCACCGGCGGAATCCTGATCTTCGCCGGCGTCCTGCTTTCCGCCTCGGGCCGCCGCCCGCCCGGCCTCGCCGCCGGCTAGCAGCGTGTCCGGGTAACCGTCTTTCCGGCCAGGGCCGCGGAAGCGTAGCGTTTGCGCGGGATCACGCGAGCGATCGAGGCCGCATCCGGCCGAGTCGCTCCCCCGGTGCGCCGTCAGGCGCAGATCCCACGCAAGCGCGGAGCGACGTGCTACCAGTCCACGGGGATCAGGACATAGCGCGCGATCTGCTGGGGAACGAAGCGCATGACGTAGAGGCGCAGATAATCCCCCTTCTTCACCCGGCCGACTTCGTCGCGGAACTGGCTGACGGACCTGACCGCCCTCCCGTTGACCTCCGTGATGACGTCCCCGGGCGCCAGCCCCTGATCGCCGGCGGGCGAAACCTCCCGCACGTCCTCGACGATGACGCCGGACACACTGGAGTCGATCCCGAGCTGCCGGCGCAGGTCCGGTGTCAGCTCGCCCACCGCGAGTCCCAGTTTGTCCCTGCTCTTTCCCCTCTCGGCGGCGGGGCGGGCCTCCGTCTTCTCGTCGCTCTCGCGCTCGGTGAGGGTCACGGTCGTCGAGACCGTGCGGGAGTCGCGCAGAAGAGTGACGCGGACCTTCTGGCCGGGAGCCTTCGAAGAAACGTAGTCGATCAGGTCGCGTGTGGTCTTGACCGGCGTGTCATCCACCTTGACGATCGTGTCGCCCGGCTTGATCCCCGCCTTCGCCGCCGGCAGGTCCGGGCTCACCGATTCGACGAACGCTCCGTCCGCCGAGGGAAGGTGGAAGGCCTGCTGGATGTCCTGGTCCACGTTTCGCGCGGAGACGCCGAGCAGGCCGCGCGTCACCTTGCCCCGCTGCTCGAGCTGCGGAAGGATCACCTTCGCCATATTGATCGGGACGGCGAACCCGATGTTCTGCGCGGGACGTACGACCATCGTCGCGATGCCGACGACCTGGCCGCCGACGTTGACGAGTGGGCCGCCCGAGTTGCCGAAGTTGATGGCGGCGTCCGTCTGGATGAAGTCCTGAAGAGAGGCGGAATTGGGGTTGTCGGAGAGCCCCCGGCGCTCTTTCGCGGACACGACCCCGACCGTCACCGTGCTCTCGAAGTTCATCGGGTTGCCGATGGCCATGACCCAGTCGCCGACGCGGATCTTGTCGGAGTCTCCGAGGGGAATCGGCCGGAGCTTCTCCTTCGCGTTGACTTTGATCAGGGCGATGTCCGTCGCCGGATCGGTGCCGAGGACGCGCGCCGTCAGGACCTCGCGGCCGGAGAGCCGAACCTGAATCTTCTGTGCTCCGGCCACGACGTGGTTGTTGGTCAGGATCTTGCCGTCACCGGAGATGATGAACCCGGAGCCGCCCGCCACCTGCTTGTGCTCCTCGGGTGAACGCGGCTGCGGCGGGCCGAAGAAGAAACGGAAGGGATCCCCCTCGCCGAAGGGAGACATCCCTCCTCCCCCTCTCACAATCTCCGTTGAGGTGATCGAGACCACGGAGGTCAGCGCGCCCTGCGCGATATCGGCGAATGACGGGATAGTCAGCGTCGGACCGGCCGGTGCCGCGGGAGCCGCGTCGCGTTTCGCGGCGGCGAGGCGCGGGGACATCTCCAGCGTACCGGTCAAGACGGCTCCAGCGACGACCGCCGCCGCAATGACGGCGAGCAATCCGATCGGACGAACTCTGTGGGTCATGGCTCAGGCCCTCCCGACGCACCGGAACCGGAGCGTCTCGCCCGAAACCTCGTTGCGGACGGCGATCGAGCCGGGCTCTACCTGAAGAAAGACGAGAATCGCCGCGGGGGCTGCCGGCCGCGACCTCGAGTGACTTTTCATTGAATCCTCCGCCGCTTCGATCGTCGAAAGACGGCGCCTTCCTGGGCCGGCGAGGCTACTTCGCCCATCTTCTCCTCGGTGAGTCAAAGTTGCCGGACGCCCGCGAAATTCCTCGCGGGATATCCACTTCGCGACGTCTGCAAGACGTGTGCTAGGCTGGCCGGACTCTTGCAAACTCGCCCTGGAGCGAAAGGAAAGGAGACTCACATGGCTGAATACGCGCTTCCGGATCTGCAATACGACTACGGCGCGCTCGAACCGCACATCTCGGGAAAGATCATGGAGTTGCATCACGACAAGCATCACGGGGGATACGTCAAGGGCGCCAACACGACGCTCGAGCAGATCGGGGAGGCGCGCGACAAGGATGACTTCACAAGGATCGGGGCTCTGGAGAAGGCGCTCGCCTTCAACCTCTCGGGCCACGTCCTGCATTCACTCTTCTGGCAGAACCTGAGTCCCAAGGGGGGAGAGAGACCGGCGGGGGACCTGGCCGACGCCATCAAACGCGACTTCGGCAGCTTCGAGAAGTTCCGCAAACAGTTGACCGCGGCGGCTTCCACGATCATGGGATCGGGCTGGGGCGCCCTCGTCTGGGAGCCGGTTTCCGAGCGTCTCATGACGGTCCAGATCTACGACCACCAGTCCAACCTGACCCAGGCCGGAATGCCGCTGCTCGTGCTGGACGCCTGGGAGCACGCGTACTACCTCCAGTACCAGAACCGCAAGGCCGACTTCTTTGAGGTGGTCTGGAACTGCTGGAACTGGAAAGACGTGGCCGAGCGTTTCGACGCCGCGCGCGAGATCAGCGTCGAAGTCTCCGGCGCCGTGAAGTAAGAATCGGTGCACGATGCACGGTGTAGGGTGCTCGGTACCCGGGCAGGGCACGAGGTGCCGTAGGGGCGGGCCTCGCGCCCGCCCGCCCCTGCTCGAGCTGCCCGCGCGTGTTGGACCGCGTGTCTCCTGCTAGCCCGCATAATTCACGAACGACTCCAGCCGTCCCGCGGATCTTTTCCGCCGGATACTTCGTCAGACCTCCTCTGCGATGCCCCGGCATCGCCGTCGTCGGTCTTCCTCGTCCCGACGAAAAATCTCTCGCGGGAACAAGGTGTACCTCGGCAATACGCAATAACGGCGCAACAGCCCACTGATCTCTCAGTGAGATGCACGTGTTTCGGCTGGGTGTCCGTGAATTATCCGGGCTAGAGCCACGCCGCAACTCGACCTGAAACCTGCTGGAACCTGTCTTCACAGGAGCCAGCCGCGGCTGGCGAAGTCCGAGAAGGTAATCAGGAGAAGGAGCGCGAGCCAGAAGAGCCCCGCCAGGATCACCATGTGCGTCAGGCGCGGGCTGTACCTGGCGTGCATGAAGAAGAGGACCACGAGGGACGCCTTGAAGACGGCAATCCCGAGCGCGACGACCGTATTCCACGGCCCCAGATCAAAGCCCGAGATGGCCGTCGTCGCCGCGGTCATGACCAGCAGCGTCACGAAAACCGCGACGTAGACCTTCACCGAAACGACGTGCTCGCTCATTGATAATTCCAGAGAGTTCTACGTTCCGCGTTCGACGTTCTACGTTGTTGCGAAACGGCTTTCCCAACGTAGAACGTAGAACGCCGCACGTCGAACCTCACCGCAGATGTCTCCCGATCAGGTAGAGCATCGGAAACAGGAAGATCCACACGATGTCCACGAAGTGCCAGTACAGGCCGGAGATCTCGACCGGTGTGTTGTATTCGGGAGTGAACCGGCCGCGGCGCGCAAGCAGCAGCAGAGTCGTCAGGATCCCGAGGCCCACGACCATGTGGAGGGCGTGCAGCCCCGTCATGGCGAAGTAGAGCGAGAAGAACATCTCGGCGGCGCGGGCGTCGGCGGGAGCCGGATAATGGAATCCCGGACCCGGGAAGAGATGGTGGTGGATGTGGTCGGTGTACTCGATCGCCTTGATTCCCAGAAACGCGCCGCCCAGGAGCATCGTCACGGCGAGGAAACCGATCAGGAGCTTCTTTCGTCCCGTGGCGGCGCTGCGAACGGCCATCGCCATCGTGAGACTGCTGCAGATGAGGACCGCCGTATTCGTCGTGCCGAGCGCGATGTCCATGTGGCGGCTCGCCTGGGCAAAGGCCCGCGCGTTCTCCCACCGGTAGATCGTGTAGGCGAGGATCAGGCCCCCGAAGAAGAGCAGTTCCGTCACGAGGAAGACCCACATCCCGAGCGCAGAGGCCTCCTTCTGCTGCTCCATGGAGTCGAAGTGGTGCTGCAAGCCGGGCACAGGAGAGTGCGGCAGGGCCGCCACGGGCGCGTCAGCCAACGGTCTCGACCTCCTCAGGCGAGTAGGTGTAGGGGTCTTCCGTCACGACGGGCGGCGTTTCGAAGTTGTCCGTCGGCGGCGGAGAGGACGTCTTCCACTCGAGGCCCGTCGAGCCCCAGGGGTTGGCCGTGGCGTTCCTCCCGTACCGCATCGACCAGACGAGGTAAATCATCGGGATGATGTAACCCGCGCCGAGGATCGAAGCGCCCGCCGTGGACATGACGTTCAAGACCTGGAATTCGGGCGGGTAGGCGTGATAGCGCCGCGGCATTCCGAGGTATCCGAGGATGAACTGCGGGAAGAACGTCAGGTTGAAGCCGATGAAGACGACGAGCGCCGCGAAGCGCGCCCAGGCTTCCGGGTAGATCTTCCCGGAGATCTTCGGCCACCAGTAGTGGATGCCGCCGAGGTATCCCATGATCGTGCCGCCGACCATGATGTAGTGGAAGTGCGCGATGATGAAGTACGTATCGTGCACATGCACGTCCACGCCGAGCGTCGCGAGGAAGAGCCCCGTCAGCCCGCCGATCGTGAAGAGACCGATGAACCCGAAGGCGTAGAGCATCGGAGTGCGGTACGAGATCGAGCCTTTGTACATCGTCGCCGTCCAGTTGAAGACTTTGACGGCCGACGGGATCGCCACGAGGAACGAGAGGACGGAGAAGATCAGCCCGGCATAGACCGACTGGCCGGAAACGAACATGTGGTGCCCCCACACCAGGAAGCCAAGCACCGCGATGCCGATCGACGCGAATGCCACAAACTTGTAGCCGAAGATGTTCTTGCGCGAGAACGTCGTGACGAGCTCCGAGATCACCCCCATCGCCGGCAGGATCATGATGTAGACGGCCGGGTGCGAGTAGAACCAGAAGAGGTGCTGGAAGAGGATCGGATCGCCTCCGAGCGCCGGATCGAAGAGGCCCAGGTGGAGCACGCGCTCGGCGAAAACCATCAGGATCGTCACGGCGATGACCGGAGTGCCGAGCACGATGATCAGGCTCGTCGCGTAATGCCCCCACACGAAGAGAGGAAGCCGGAACCAGGTCATCCCCGGAGCGCGCATCGTGTGGATCGTCACGATGAAGTTCAGGCCCGTCAATATCGAGGAAAACCCCGTGATGAAGATCCCGACGGCGGTGGCGATGACGTGCGAGTTGGACGAGGCCGTGCTGTAGGGCGTGTAGAAGGTCCAGCCCGTGTCCACGCCCCCGTGCACGACCGCCCAGAGCGTGAAGAGCGCTCCGGCGACGTAGATGTACCAGGAGAGGAGGTTCAGCCTCGGAAACGCGAGGTCCTTGGCCCCGATCATCAGGGGGATCAGGAAGTTGCCGAGGACGGCCGGGATCGCCGGGATCAGAAAGAAGAAGATCATCGTGACCCCGTGCATCGTGAAGAGCTTGTTGTAGGTCTCCGCCTGCACGAGGTCTCCCTGCGGCGTCAGCAGCTCCAGGCGGATGAGCAACGCGAAGAACCCGCCCAGGAAGAAGAAGACGGTGATCGACGCGAGGTACAGGAGCGCGATCCTCTTGTGGTCCCGCGTCAGGAGCCACGACCGGATGCCGTACGTGGCATTCAGGTAGTTGACGCGCGGCTCCGGCGGTTCAGGCTCGTGGACGGCGGCGGACATTACTTTCCCTTCTCCTTCGACGGGGGGGCGGCGCGATGGACGGGCGGCATCGAGGACACGCCCGTCGCGGGGGCGGCCCCCGGCGCGGGCGAGGGCTTCGACAACGACTTGACGTAGGCCACGAGCTGCAAGAGCTCCTCCTCGCTGACGAGCCCCTGGAACGTGGGCATGATCGGCTGGAATCCCATGACGATCTTGGCGTTGGGGGTCAGGATCGATTCGCGGATGTACGACTCGTCGGCGACGACCGTGCGCGCGTCCGAGAGCTGGACCGTTTTTCCGAAGAGTCCCTCGAGGTTGGGCCCGCGGGCGAGCGAATCCGGGCGGTGACAGGTATTACAGGCATGCCGCTGGAAGAGCTTGGCCCCGGCCGCCGCGAGCGACTCCGACGCGACACCTCCCGAGAGCCACGCCTGATAGTCCGCCGGCTCCATCACGTTGATCCAGCCGATCATCGCCGAATGCCTGGTGCCGCAGTATTGCGCGCAGAAGAGATGGTAGCGGCCCGGCTTGGACGCCTCGAACCAGGCCGTCGTGTAGCGTCCGGGCAGCACGTCCTTCTTCATGCGGAAGGCGGGCACGAAGAAGTCGTGGATCACGTCTTCCGAGGTCATCGTCAGGCGCACGGCGCGGGCGACCGGGACATGAAGCTCGTTGATCTCCCGCTGTCCATCGGCGTGCTGGATCTTCCACATCCACTGCTTGCCGATGACGTTGATCTCGAGGGCGTCTTTGGGGGGCCGGTTCATGGCGAAGAACAGCTTCGCGCCCCAGAAGAAGAAGGAGAGGGCGATTACGAGCGGGATCACGGACCAGGCCACCTCGAGCTTGAGCGACCCTTCGACCCCCCGGGGCAACTCCGTCTCCGACCGGCGGCGGTACTTGATCGCGAAGAAGATGACGAGGAGAGCGATGAGCGTGGCGAAGAAGCCGCTGACCGCGAGCAGGTAGAAATAAAGGGCATCTACACGCCCCGCCATCGTCGAGGCCTGCTCCGGAAAGAGGGGCAGCGTGGGACCCATCACCGTCGCTCCGCGCTTACGCTTGGGTTTCGCCCTTCGGGCTCACCAGCTCCAGCACTCCGCTCCCGCGGCGCGAGGCTCCCCCCCTCTGGGAGACTCCTCGCGCCGCGACCGGGGCTTCCCCCCTCTCCCTCCGGGAGAGGGATGGGGTGAGGGCGCCCGTCGCGCCGCGCATCCCGCCGCCTGTCGCGGCGCCACATGATGGTCAGGAACGCCGAGAGGATGACCACCGCCGCCGCGCCCCCGAAGCGCACCAGGCCCATGATCGCCGCGCTGTAGCGCGCGAGCTTCGGATCGTAGTGGTAGCAGTAGAGCAGGATCTGGTCCACCGGCGAGCCGATACGGCCGCTGGACGCCTCGACGAGCGCGAGGCGGAGATCGCGAGGCCCGTACTCGATGCCGTAGAAGTAGCGGGAAAGCTTCCCGTCCGGCGTCGCGACGTAGATGGCTGTCGAGTGCGCGAACTGGCCGGTGCTCTCGTCGTACTTGTAACGGAATCCCGCCGCCCGCGTCACGCGCTCGATCGACCCGGCGCCGCCCGTCAGGAAGTGCCAACCCATGGCCGCGCCGGGACGGCGGTACTCGTCCACGTAGGCCTTCTTCTTGGCTGCGGCGTCGCGGGGCCGGTCGCGCGGATCGAAACTGACCGCGACCACCTCGAACTCCTTTCCGGCGTCGAAACCGACGACGCGCAGCGTCGAGACGAGGCCGTTGAAGACCTGGGTGCAGAGCATCGGGCAGTTGTAGTAGGCAAGCACGAGGATCACGGGACGGCGGCCGAAGTACTGCCCGAGGCGCACGGGCCGGCCGAGCTCATCGGAGAACAGGGCGTCGAGTGGCAGTTGCTGGCCCAGGCGCTGCTCGATCTCGATGTCCCGCAGCATCGGAGGCCGCGAGTCGGCCGCCGACGCAAGTCCCGTCATCAGGAGCAGACACCCCGCGGCTGTCATCCTGAGCGCAGCGAGGGATCCGCCCCTCTCTCTTCTTCTCACCGGAGCAGATTCTTCGGCGCTTCGCTCCTCAGAATGACAGGGCAATCCAAGCGGTCTCATCGCGTTCGCTCCGTCGACACGGCACTACCAGGCGGCGCTGGCAGCGCCGCCTGCATGGGCTTGGCGGGAGGCAGTCCGCGTTGGACTAAGAGCTCCATGGCCCGATCGATCGGAACGCGCGCGATGCCCCGGTCCCTGTCCACCCAGCCGTAGGTCGTCAGGATCTCCTCTTCCTCCGCGCGCAGCTTGAGGCGCGGTGCGAGCGGGTAGGGCTCCAGACGCGGCTCGGGCGGCGTGCGGGCGAGGCTCGCCGCGATCATCGGCGAGAGTTTCCGGTCCTCCGCGCGCTCCTTCTTCTCCAGGACCCGCAGGAGGACGAACATCGAGGCGGCGGAGGCAATCAGCCCGACGGCGAGCCAGAAGCCGAAGGACAGCACGGCGCGGATGCTGACGTCGCGGTGGCGGGCGACGACATCCTCGGCGCCAGCGTCGGAAGGGCGCTCAGTGGTCGGCATGCGCGAGCGCCTCGGCGAATTCCGGGTCGTTGACGGGCAGGAGCGGGCGCTCCTCCAACTGCCAGAGAAAGACCGCCAGCCAGACGCCGCCGATGCCGATGGAGGCGGCCAGATCGAGCCAGTGAACCTGAAAGCGCGCGCTCGCGGCCGAGGCGGACACCTGCGTGAAGACGGGACGCACCAGCCAGTACACGTCCACGAAGCGCATGAGAACGACGAGCCCCGCGACGGCGACGAGGATCCTCGGGTTGCGGTTGGCCCCCGCCGGAATCAGGAGCAGGAAGGGGAGAGCGAAGTGGAGGAGGATCAGGGCGCCGCCCACCCATCCCCAGCCGCCGTTCAACCGGCGCAGATACCAGGGGATCTCCTCCGGAAGGTTGCCCGCCCAGATGATCAGGTACTGGGCGAACGACACGTAGGACCAGAACATCACGAAGGCGAGCAGGAGTTTGCCCAGGTCGTGGTAGTGGGCGGGCCGGACGAAATCGGAGAAGGGCTTCTCGCCCGACATGAGCACGAGCGCCGCCGTGACGAAGGCGAGCGCGTTCAACGCCTGGCCCGCGATGTAGAGGACCCCGTACATCGTGGAGAACCAGTGGGGCTCGAGCGACATGACCCAGTCGATCGAGGCGAAGGTCATCGTCAGGCCATAGGCGACGAGGCCGGCGGCGGAGAGGAGCTGCAGCTTCCGGGTGAGCGCGGGGCTTCCCGCGTGGTCCTGCTCGAGCGACCAGCGGTTGAGGAAATACGCGATGGCGATCCAGACCGCGAGGTAGAACGCCGCGCGCGCCAGGAAGAACGGCACGTTCAGATACGCCGCCTTGGCCTGGAGCAGGGCGTCCTTGGCCACCTCTTCAGGCCGCGACCAGGAATAGAGGTGCTTCATCCCCAGCGCAATCGGCAGAAAGAGGACGGCGATCAGCGGCAGCGTGCGCGTGCCGGACTCGAGGATCCGGCGGATCGGGATGCCCCAGGCTCCGCCGGTCAGATGGTGGAGCATGACAATTGCCAGGCACCCGAGTGTGAGCCCGGTGAAGAAGACGTAGGCGAAGAGATAGCCGCGGAAGAAGGCGGCGGGCGAGGCGACGGCGCCGGCCGCGCAGGCGGCGAGCGCGACGACGCCGGCCACGAGCGCGGGGCGGCGGAGCCGGTCGATCGCCGCGGTCAGGCTCTGCGAAGGGTTCGCGGTCATTTGATCACCGGCTTGTTGCGGCTCCCCTGGCCCATTTCCCGCTGGATCGGCAACCCCTGCGCGGGCCGGGGAGGACGAGCCAGATCGGCCCGCATCTGCGGCGGCACGTCAGAGACCGGGGCGTTCTGCGAGAGCTGCAGCGCCTTGACGTAGGCCGCGATGGCCCAGCGGTCGGACACGTTGATCTGGGAGGCGTAATCGGGCATGGCGCCGAGCCCGTTGGTCATGACGTCGAAGAGGTGGCCGACCGGTGCCTCGCGCAGCCGTTCGATGTGAAAGGAGGGGGGCGGCTGGTAGCCGCGGCGCACGACCATCCCGCGCCCACCCCCCGTCCGGTCATGGCATGGAGAGCAGTAGATGTTGAAGCGCTCCCGCCCGCGCGCGAGCAACTCCCGCGTCAGCGGCACCGGGAGAACGTCCACGAGCCGGTGTCCTTCCTTCCCCTCGTAGAGCTTCTGGTCCGCGCGCAGCCAGCCCCGCGCGACCGTCCCCTCCGGCAAGGGCCGCGAAGCCCGGCGGTCCGCGAAGAACCCCGACTCACCGAGGGGCTTGTACTTCGCTTGATCGTACATTTCCTGTCGACAGCCGCACAGCATGGCCAGCACGACTGCTGCGACCATTCCTCTCGGCCTCATTCTTCGACCTCCGTGACTTCCCGCGCGCCGAGGCCACTCAAGAAAGCCCTGGTCTTCTCCGGGTCGAAGAGAGGGTCGTTCGTTTCGATGCACAGGAAGAAACGGTCGCGCGAGGCGAGGGCGAAGCGCGGGACATTGAAGACGGGGTGGTAGGGCATGGGGAGGCCGTTCAAGCCGAGCATGCCGAGGACTGCGGTGATGGCGGCGAAGAGGACGGTCAGCTCGAAGGTGATCGGGATATAGGAGGGCCAGCTCGCCAGCGGCCGGCCTCCGACATTCAACGGATAGTGGACGGCGGTGGCGAACCATTGCATCGCGAGGCCGGTGGCGCACCCGAGCGCGCCTCCGATGAAGACGAGCACCGGCAGCTTCGTACGCGGGAGCTTCAGGGCCTCCGCCAGCTCCTCGATCGGATACGGCGTGTAGGCGTCCATCTTCCGGTAGCCGGCCTCGCGCGCCCGGCGAGCGGCCTCGATCAGCGCGACCGGAGTCTCGAATTCGCCGATCAGGCCGTGGACGTGCGGGTACGAGTGGATGCGCGGCGCGGCCTTCACGGCTCGGCCTCCTTGACGGCCTCGGCTTCCGGCACGAGCGTGCGCATCTCGAAGATCGAGATCATCGGCAGGAACCGGATGAAGAGGAAGAAGAGCGCCACGAAGAAGCCGAGCGTGCCGATGTAGGTCGCCCAGTCGTACTTCGTCGGGTAATACATGCCCCAGGCCGACGGGAGGAAATCGCGGTGGAGGCTCGTGACGACGATCACGAACCGCTCGAGCCACATGCCGATGTTGACGATGACGGCGATGATCCAGAGAACGAGCGGCGAAGACCGGACTCGCTTGAACCACAGGAATTGCGGCGTGACGATGTTGCAGAGCATCAGGCCCCAGAAGACCGGCCGGTAGGGCCCCGTCAGCCGGTTCCACATCATGAACTTCTCGTAGGGGTTGCCGCTGTACCAGGACATGAAACCTTCGATCATGTAACCGTAGCCGACGATGAGCCCGGTCGCGAGCAGGATCTTCGCCATGTTCTGGAGGTGACGCAGCGTGACGAAGTCCTCGAGCTTGTAGATCGCCCGCAGCGGGATGGCGATCGTCAGGACCATCGCGAATCCGCCATAGATCGCGCCGGCGACGAAGTACGGCGGAAAGATCGTCGAGTGCCACCCCGGGATGATGCCGATGGAGAAGTCGAAGCTGACGACGGTATGCACGGAGACGACGAGCGGCGTCGCGATCCCGGCGAGCAACAGGTACGCCATTTCGTAACGGTGCCAGTGCATGGCCGAGCCGCGCCACCCCATGGCGAGCATCCCGTAGGTCATCTGGGCGATCTTCTTGCTCGCGCGGTCCCGCAGCGTCGCGAGGTCCGGGATGAGTCCCACGTACCAGAAGAGAAGCGACACGGTCGCGTAGGTCGAGACCGCGAAGACGTCCCAGACGAGGGGGCTGCGGAACTGCGGCCAGAGCGCCATCGTGTTGGGATATGGGAGGAGCCAGTACGCCAGCCACGGCCGCCCGAGATGGAGCACCGGATACAGGCCCGCCTGTGCGACCGCGAAGAGCGTCATCGCCTCGGCGAAGCGGTTGATGGACGTGCGCCACTGCTGGCGCAGAAGCAGCAGGATCGCGGAGATGAGAGTCCCCGCGTGGCCGATCCCGATCCACCAGACGAAGTTGACGATCGCGAATCCCCACCCGACGGGCGCGTTGACCCCCCAGATGCCGACGCCGCGGATGAAGAGCACTCCGATCGAGAAGAAGAGAACCATCGTCAGCAGGAACCCGATCAGAAAGCCGATGAACCAGAAGAGCGGTGTCTTCCGGGTCATGACGATCGAGGAGATCTTGTCCGTCACCGAGCCGAAGGTGTGGCCCGGCTTGATCACGTCCCGGCGGATACCCGGAGGCGGGGGAGCGATCGATTCGCTCATGCGCCCTTCTTCTCCTCCCAGGTTCCTCCGCCTTTGCCTTCGCCTTCAGCCGCAGGGTTCGGGTTGCGCACAGCCGCGAGATAGGTCGTCCGCGGCCGCGTGCCCAGCTCCTCGAGGAGGCTGTAATTGACCGGCGACGCCTTCATTTTCGCGACGCGGCTCTCGCGGTCCGCCAGGTCGCCGAAGACGATCGCCTCGGCCGGGCAGGCCTGCTGGCAGGCGGTCACGACTTCGCCGTCCCGCACGCGGCGGTTCTCCTTCTCCGACTGGATCTTCGCGCCGTTGATCCGCTGCACGCAGTAGGTGCACTTCTCCATGACGCCGCGCCAACGGACCGTGACGTCGGGGTTCGCGAGCATGCGCATGCTCGGAGCGCGGAACTGTGTGGCGTAGTGGAAGAAGTTAAAGTGCCGGACCTTGTACGGGCAGTTGTTCGCGCAGTAGCGCGTCCCAACGCACCGGTTGTAGACCATGTCATTCAACCCTTCGGCGCTGTGCGCGGTGGCCTCGACGGGGCAAACGAGCTCGCAGGGGGCGTTCTCGCAGTGCATGCAGGGGACCGGCTGGTGGACGACGCGCGGGTTGGCCGGATCTCCCTCGAAGTATCGATCCACGCGGAGCCAGTGCATGGCGTGGCCGCGCGAGGTCTCGTGCTTCCCGACGAAGGGGATGTTGTTCTCCGCCTGGCAGGCCACGACGCAGGCGTTGCAGCCGGTGCAGGCGTTCAAGTCGATCGCCATGCCCCACGCGTATTCCTCCGCCGGATACGGCGGATAGACCGAGTCTTCGGCCGTGACGGCCTCCTCGCGGGCGAACTTCGGGTTCTTCTCGTACTCATCCAGGGTCGCCGCCCGCACGATCGCGCGCCCCTCCATGCTCTGGTGATGCTGCGTCGTCACGACCGTGTACGTCCGGCCTGTCTTCGCGATCTCGAGCCCCGTTGCCCCGGCCGGCGCGTCCGACGTGCGGAGCGCATAGGCGTTGAATCCTGCCTTCGAGCCGAACTTGCCGGCGCGCGACCGCCCGTAGCCGAAGTGGAGTGTCGCCGACTCCTCCGCATGGCCCGGCAGGATCCAGACGGGAGCCTCGATCGAGCGGCCGCGGTAGGTCAATCGCACGACGTCCTCGCTCGCGACGCCCAGACGCTTGCCCGTCGCGGGCGAGAGCAGCAGCGCGTTGTCCCAGGTCAGCTTCGTGATCGGCTTGGGCAGCTCCTGCAACCAGGCGTTGTTGGCGAACCGCCCGTCGTGGATCGTGGGGTCGGGTCGGAAATTGATTTCCAGATCTGTTGGCGAGCCGCCCCCAGGCCGTAGGGGCGGGGCTTGCCCCCGCCCGCCTCCGGTCTCACCGCGGGCGGCCGCAAGGGCCGCCCCTACGGCCTTCGGGACGGAGGCGCTTCCCGCGATCACCCCGTCGTGCAGGGCGCGCCGCCACGACGCTTCGAAGTCGGGGCCGAGCTTGTCCTTCCAGTAGTCGCGCACGATTTCATACGAAGTCCGCTCGGGCTGGCTCGTCAGCGCCGCGACCGCCTCGTGCGCGGTCTTGCCGCCGTAGAGGGGCGCGATCAGCGGCTGGACGATCGAGGTCGTTCCGTCGAAGGCGCGCCCGTCGCTCCACGACTCGAGAAAGTGCGCCTCGGGGACGTGCCACTGGCAGAGCGCGGAGGTCTCGTCCTGGTAGGGCGACAGGTGGGCGCGCAGCTTCACTCTCTCGAGCGCCCTCGCGAAGGGGAGGTCCGCCGGCGCGGTGAAGACGGGGTTGCCGCCCAGGATCACGAGCGTCTCGACCCGACCCGCCTCCATGTCGGCGACGAGCGCCTTCAAGGATTCCGTCTGGGACTCGGGACGCGCGGAGACCGGATCGATGTAAGCGACCGTCGCCCCGGCGTTCTCCAGGGCCGCGTTCATCGCGTGCGCCAGGGCGTGCACCGCCGGAGGCTGTCCGTCGCCGGCCAGGACGAGACTCCTCTGCCGGTGAGCCTTCAGGTCCTCCGCGACGGCTCGCGCGAAGGGCGTCGGCCGGCCCTCCGGAGCGATCGCGCCCAGGAGTCCGGCGACCTCGCGCGCGAACGCCTCGACATCCGCCGCCCGCATGGGCAGCCGGTGGTCCGCGCAGGCTCCTGTGACGCCCGGCGTGGATTCGACGGCATAGAGGCGGTTCATCCGCCCCCGCTCGCGGCTCCTGCGCCGCGCGGAGAACTCGCGGACGGAACGCAGGTGACCGGGACCGCAGGCGAGGAAGTCGGCATCGAGCGAGAGGATGACGTCCGCCTTCGAGAGATCCACGATCGTGCCGAGCGGTTGGCCGAAGGCGGCGGCCGCGCCGGCCCATACGTTGTCGCGGTTGGCAGGCTCCCACTGATGCCACCGCGTCTCGGACAGCTCCGTCAGGAGCGCGGCGATCTGCGCGCCGAGCGTGGGAGAGCCGACCGTCTCGGTCAGGATGCGCAGTCCCCGTCCCTTCCTCTCCTTCGCCTTCTCCACCGCGTTGCGCATCGCGGAGAGAAACGCCGGCCAGGAGCGGATCTCCTCCAGATACGTCACCGTCTGGGAGCGGTCCGGGTCGTAGAGGCCGTAGAGAGCGCCCTGGCAGAACGCGTCCGTCGCGCCGAGGCTCGCCGGATGAAGCGGGTTCCCCTCCGCCTTCGTCGGCCGCCCCATGTTGCTCTCGACGAGAAGGCCGGTCGCATAGCCCCCGAGCGTCATCGCCGTCGCGAAGAAGAGGGGCTTCCCTGGAACTATCTCCTCGGGCTGCCGGACATAGGGGACGATCTTTTCAGCCGGCTGCCGCGTGCAAGCCGTAAGCCCGGCCAGCGCCAGCGACACCCCTCCGAACTTGAGGAGCTCTCTCCTGTCCAGCCCCGAAGATTCGCCTGCGGCGAATCTTAGAAGCTGTGCCTGCGCCAGCATCTGCTCGGAGGACTCATGCGTCGCTGTCTTTCCGGCGAGCTCCTCCAAGCTCCGCCAGTACCGCGGCGTCGCGGGATAAGCGGGAAGCCTCATGCCCTTATTCACAACTCACAATTCACAACTTACCGATGACACGTCGAACAGCTCTCCAGCACCGCGCGGCTCCTCAACCGATACTTCACCGCCAGGGCCTTCCCGTACTTCTCCCGATCGACTCCCTCCGGCGGCTGCCATCCCATTGTGAAGACTTCCTCTCGCGGCCGGATGAACTTCTCCGGGTTGCGGTGGCACTCCAGGCACCAGCCCATCTGGAGCCGCGCCGCCTGCCAGACGAGCGGCATCTCGTCCACGCGGCCGTGGCACGTCTCGCAGCCGACCCCCTTATTCACGTGGATGGAGTGGTCGAAGTAGACGAAGTCGGGCAGATCGTGCACGCGCGTCCACTCGAGCGAGCGGTCCGACCGGAAGCTCTCGCGCACCGGCTCCAGGTACGGGCTCTGGAGCCAGATCTGCGAGTGGCAGTTCATGCAGGTCTTGGTCGGCGGGATCCCGGCGAACGCGGCCTTCTCGACCGACGTGTGGCAGTAGCGGCAGTCGATCCCGATCGCCCCGGCGTGGTGCGCGTGCGAGAACTGGATCGGCTGCTCGCGCGCGACATTCTGCTGCGTGGTGTAGGGGGACGCCTCGAGGTCGTAGAAGATCCAGAGCGCCAGGCCAATCAGGAAGACCGCGCCGAAGATCGACGCGCGCGAGATCGTGTTGGTCGAGCGGTGAAAGATTTGCGCCATGTGCGGCGCCGTTCTCCTTTCGCCGGGGCTGTCGGTCGGTAGTCTATTGCAACATACCGGATGTCAACCGCCGCTGGCCCGTCATCCCGAGAAGCCCCTCCGCGTCGCATGTTCATTCCGAGCAGCGAGGAATCTGCTCTCATTGGTGTGGATTACGCGGCATCGATCTCGGGACAGGCTCCGCGACCGGGGATCTGCTCCGGTACTCCGAAAGAGCACGAGACCGGATCCTTCGCGGAGCCTGTCCCGAGCGGACGAGGCAACTCGAAGCGATGGAGCAGATCCCTCGCTCCACTCGGGATGACAAAGAGGGGCGAGGGCTCAGGATGACAAGGGAGGACCGGGCGGCCCGCCGGGACCTTCGCGCATCGCCATCCGGAGGATTTCCGCCAGGTGCAACGCTTCGCGGGCCGTGCCCTGGCGGATCTGTTCGCGACAGGAGAAACCGTCGGCGATGACGAGAGTCTCGAGTGAGGCTCGACGGACTTCCGGCAGGAGCGCCCTCTCCGCGCATCGCATCGAAACATCGTGGTGCTCGCCGCGCTCGAAGCCGAAAGCGCCGGCCATGCCGCAGCATCCCGGTTCGGGGATCACGACTTCGATTCCCATCTGCCGGAGCAGCTCCTCCTCGTCGGTCATCTTCATGATCGCCCGCTGATGGCAGTGCCCCTGGAGGATCGCCCGGCGCGTGAGCGGAGGTGGCCGGAACTCCGGCGCCTTCTTCCGAAGAAACTCCGCGAGGACGTATGTTTGTGCGGACAGCCTCCTCGCGTTCTCGTCATCGGGGAAAAGAGCGATCAGCTCGTCCCGGAAAACGGCGGCGCAGGAGGGTTCGAGGACGATCACGGGGACGCCGCTCTCGATCTCGTCGCGGAGCACGTGGAGAGTCTGCCGCAGCGTCCGGCGAGCCAGATCCAGCATCCCGTAGTCGTAGAGCGGACGGCCGCAGCAGAGAACCGAGCGCGGGATCGTGACCCGGAACCCCGCCGCCTCGAGTACCTCCACGGCCGCGCGCGCCGTGCCCGGACGAAAAGAGTTGTTGAACGTGTCGGGAAAGAGAAGAACGCGCTCGCCTCCCGCCTCCTGCCTTCCGCCTCCCGTCCGGTTGAACCAGGCCCGGAACGTCTGCGAGGCAAAAGCGGGGATTTTTCGCTGTGGAGCCATCCCGGCAGCGGCTCGGACGAGCGCGGCCAATCCGGGAGTCTGCGTGAAGAAGTTCGCGAGGCCGGGTGCAGACGCAGCGATGCGCGACCACCAGGGGATGAGGCCGAAGGCGTAGGCCGAGCGCGGGCGCAGGCGTCCCGCCCAGTAATGCGACAGGAATTCCGCCTTGTACGTCGCCATGTCCACGCCGACCGGGCAGTCGCTCTTGCACCCCTTGCACGCGAGACAGAGGTCGAGCGCGTCGCGGACATCCTCGCTCCTCCAGCCGCCGCGGATCGTCTCTCCAGCGAGCATCTCGAAGAGGAGCCGCGCGCGGCCGCGGGTCGAGTGCTTTTCCTCGCGTGTGACCATGTAGCTCGGGCACATCGTGCCGCCGTCGAGACGCCGGCACTTGCCGACACCCACGCAGCGCAGGACCGCGCGAGGGAAACTGCCTCCGTCTTCGCGGTAGTGAAAGCGCGTCTCGAGAGGAACCGGGTTGTGACCCGTCTGGAGCCGCAGGTTCTCGGTGATCGGGTATGGATCTACGACCTTGCCCGGGTTCATCTTGCCGTCGGGATCCCAGATCCGCTTGAACTCGCGGAAGGCCTGCATCAGCTCCGGCCCGAACATCTTCGGCAGCAGTTCCCCTCGCGCCTGCCCGTCGCCATGCTCGCCCGAGAGAGAGCCGCCGTAGGAGAGGACGAGGTCCGCCGCCTCGTCGAGGAAGATCCGAAACCGGCGGACGCCCTCCTTCGTTTCCAGGTCGAAGTTGTTTCGCGTGTGGACGCATCCCTGCCCGAAGTGACCGTAGAGGTCCCCCTCGTAGCCGTGCTTCTCGTGGAGCCTGCGCAGGTCCCGCAGGTAACCGCCGAGCTTCTCGGGCGCGACCGCCGAGTCTTCCCAGCCTTCCCAGGCCAGCGGCTTGCCCGGAACGTGGGAGGTCGCTCCGAGCCCGGACTCCCGCACTCTCCAGACCTGCTCCTCGCGCTTCGGGTCGTCGTAGAGCCGGGAGTCCACGACGCTCCTTCCGAGCTTCTCGATCAAGCGGCGCGCCTTCGCGTCGGATTCCTCTTTCGAGCCGCCGCCGAACTCGACTAAGAGCCAGCCGTTTCCTTCCGGAAGAAGCTCCTCGCCTCGGGGATACAGGCCGATCGCCTTCATGTCCCGGACCAGCCGCTCGTCGAACCCTTCGAGTCCGATCGGACGGTGCTCCAGCACTTGCGGCACGGCGTCGGCCGCCGTGAAAACGTCCTCGAACCCGACGACGACGAGCGAACGCGCCTCCGGATTCGGGATGAGCCGGACCGTCGCTTCCAGCACCGTCACGCAGGTGTTCTCCGAGCCCGTGAGTGCGCGGGCGACGTGGAATCCCTTCTCGGGAAGCAGGTAGGGAAGGTTGTAGCCGGAGACGCGGCGCGGGATGTCGGGGAACTTCTCGCGGATCTTCGTGGCGTACTTGTCACGCAGATTCTTCAGGTCGGTATAGATCTGCCCGCGGCGGCCTCCTTCCGCGATGATGCGGTCGAGCTCCTCGTCGGAGGTCTTCCCGACGCAGAGGCGGGCGCCGTCGTACGTCACGACCTCCATCTCGACGATCTGGTCCGCCGTGCGTCCGCCTTCGCCCGCGAACGCCGCCATGACCGAGTGAATGCCGCAGGAGTCGTTGCCGATCATGCCGCCGAGCGTGCAGTGGGCGTGCGTCGCCGGATCCGGCCCGAAGGTCAGACCGTGTTTCTGGGCGATGCGGCGCAGGTCGTCCAGGATCGTCCCGGGCTCGACGCGGGCGATCCTCCTTTCCATGTCGATCTCGAGGACGCGGTTGACGTACTTCGACATGTCGAGCACGACGGCCACGTTGCAGCACTGTCCGGCAAGGCTCGTTCCTCCTCCGCGCGCGAGCACGGGCGCGCCAAAGCGCCGGCACAGATGCAACGTCTCGAGCACGTCGGCGATGTCCCTCGGAACGACCACGCCGATCGGCACCTGCCGGTAATTGGAAGAATCCGTCGAATAGAGCGCCCGGCTCCCCGAGTCGAACCGCACCTCGCCCCGGATCTGCCGGCGCAACGCCTTTTCGAGCTCCACGGGGAGAGTCTAAAGGCGTCTGTCATCGGCGCGAGCGACCTGTCCTCCGAAGCGCATAGCGCGAAGGAAGCGACGAAGGATCTGCCCGCGTCAATCCTGAAAAGGACGGGAGCAGATCTCTCGCGTCGCTCGGGATGACAACTGGGAAGGAGTGCCGGGTAAACAAGCTCGCGGACCTTGTCGGACAGGACTGGGCGGCTCGAGGTCCAGGCTCCAGGGTCCGAAGACACATGAAAAGCCCCGCAAGCGCGGGGCTTCTCTCGAATCTGTTTGAAGCTCGGGATCAGGGACGTCCGCGGACGGGTGTCTTCGCCGGGTCCGGCGTGGTCGTCAGCGTGGGGAAGAGATTCGTGCAGAAGAACGGGCTCACGTAGGCGCAGAGCCAGGAATCCGTCCTCTCCGACTTGAACGTCTCGACTCGACGCGCCGCGGTGGCTCTACTCGTCACCGCTCCCGCCCGCTCGATCCGGCTCATCCTCACGTTTCCCTCCGCGCCGCCAGCCATCGAAACCTCCGCGGAAAGAAGCGAGAAGAGGAGACCGGCTGCGATGGCTGTTATCGTTGTTTTGGATTTCATCGCCGTCCTCCCTTCCTTCCCTTGTGCCGCTTCGCCGTGATTGACCTCGCGTCACACCTTCCGTGAGTTCAAGGTCCGTGCCAATCAGCAACTCGTTTGATCCCAAGCGATTGGAGTGTCCACTTTTTGAGTGGGCGAAGACCGGCGGGAAGCGGGAAGGTCTCGTCTTGATCCGCGCTTCATCTCGGAACCAGGGTGGCACTGCGACATGATCGGAGCGCTGGCGCTCGTTCATCTGCCGCACGGAGATCCCTTCGTCGCCCCCGCGGCGACCGGCTCCTCTTACGAGCGGGCGCTCGTCTACCTGGCGGTGTCCATCGGCGTCATGCTCCTGGGCCCCGGCCGCTATTCTCTGGACGCCATGCTCTTCAAGAGAAGGGACTGGGTCGCCGAAGAGAAGAAGGAGTGGCTGAAGATCCCCGCCGCCTGATCCGATCTCCGGCGGCGGGCGTAAGATCTCGACTCTGCGGAGAGTGCCTATGTCTCGCGCGCGCCGGTCCGGGCTTCTCGTGGCCGTTTTCTGGATGGCAGTCCTGACGCCGGTCTCAGGGCAGACCCTCCAGGAACTCTTCTCCCGCGCAAAGGCGAAGGTGGCGGCCGGCGCCTACGCCGAGGCTCTGACGACCCTGAATCAGCTCGAAGCTGAGGTCCAGAAGCCAGAGAACGAGCGGGCGCGCACGCCTCTGCGGCCGGCCGCGGCCTTCTATCGCGGCGTCTGCCTTGCGGCGCTCGGCGAACCCGACAAAGCCGGGGAAGAGTTCGCCATCTTCATCGCCACGAATCCCGAAAAGGACATCGATCGCAGGGCGTACCCGCCGAGCGTGGTGGCGGCGTTCCAGCGGGCCCGCAAGTTGAGTCCGGGCGCCGAAAGAGCCGAAGAGGTTCTTTCCAACCTGGCACTCGCCTATCGGTCGACCGGCTTTCCCTCCGAGTCCTCCGCCCCGCCCGGCCCCGATTGGGCGAACGGCCCCATCAAGCACCTTCTCACGCAGGAGGTTAGCCGGGCGTTCTTCAGGCTCTCCGACGGCGCCTCGAGGACGGAGTTCGTCGCGCGATTCTGGCGCTCGCGGGACCCCAGGCCCGACACTCCGGAGAACGAGTTCCGCCGGGAGTTCGAGCGGCGCGTCGCGTTCGCCGATGAGTACTTCTTGGAAGGCTCGACGCGGGGCAGCCTGACCGACCGCGGAATGGTCTTCGTGCTGCTCGGTCCGCCGACCGGAGTCGTCCGCCGGCCGATCACGACGGCTGAGGACACCCCCGCAATGCTGCCGATGACAAGCGGCCGAGTCGCTTCGCCGCGCCCGACGGTCGGACCCGCCGCGCCGGAGCAGTACACCAACTGGAAAGAGTTCTGGCGCTACTCACGCGAAGTCCTGCCGCCGGGCATTCCCGAACGGCATGTGGACTTCACCTTCGTCACCCGCTCCGACTACGGGAAGAACCTCCTCCAGCGCGACGGTCCTTCGATTCGCGCCATCGACGCCGCGCGCCCCAGGCCGCGCGCGCTCGATGAGTAACGCCGCTACTGTACCCTCGCCGTGAAGACCTCTTCCATCAGGAAGGGCCTGCGGCATCCCGTGGCCGGGTCGAGCTGGCGGCGGCTGTCGGTCCAGACGGGGTGAGAGACTCCCCCGTACGAAACCAATCCCTCGTAGTCCCCCTGCTGGTTGCCGTAGTTGATGCCCTGACACGGAAAAACGCCGTCGCAGTCATGTTCGTTGGACGAGACGTTCGTCACCCGGACGTCCGGCTGCCACGTGAGGCCGCCGTCCTTCGATTGCGCCAGGAACACGTCGGTCATGAAGCGCTCGCCGGTCGTGTCGTTGCGCGTGTCGTAGTAGGAGACATTCACGTCGCCCGTAACCGGATCCACCGACATCCAGTGGTTGAAACGATCCACTCCCGTCGCGGAGTCTCCGACGGGCCCGGGGCTGGTCCACGTTGCTCCCTGATCGTCCGAGTAGGAAAGGAAAATGTTGGTCGTGCCGCCGCCGGTCAGGTCCATCCAGGAGCAGTACACACGCCCGCGGTGTGGCCCGGCCGAGCGGTCCGTGTCGCAGGCGGGATAGACCAGCGCGCCGCGGAAGGATTCGGCCGGGATGGCGATGTCGAATGGGATCACCTTGCCCGCGATCACACCGGCAGTTCCCCACGTCGCGCCGCCGTCGTCCGAGCGGTTGAAGGCGATCGTGTTGGCCCGGTAGTCGTTCCACGCCACGTAAAGCTCGCCGTTGGGTCCGACAGCCGGGGAAGCGCCTATGGCTCTTCCCGGACCGCGCTTGTCATCGGCGCGGTTGATCGCCCACGTCGCGCCGTGATCGGAGGAGTGCGCCACGCGGATGCCCCCGCCCGAAGAGCCGCCGACCGCCGCGTCCCAGGCGATATACAGGTTGTCGCGGAAGGGACTCCCGGGATTGGTGTCGGCGGTGATCATCGGCTTGTCGTTGAAGTGGTTCTCGCCCCCCTCGAACGAGAAGAACGCCGTCGTCGGATACGTCCTGCCTCCGTCGGTCGAGCGCGCAACCGCGATCTCGGTGCCGTTGATGCCGTTGCCGTTGCCGAAGAAGACCACGATGTAGCCGTAGAAGACGTTGCCCTGGGTGTCGAACGCCAGTGTGGGATCGGATCCGAAGTCAATGCCGTTGGCGCCCTTGGCGGGAGGAAGCGGAAGATCGACGCCGGACCAGGTCAGGCCTCCGTCCGCGGAGGCGTAGCCGCGCATTGGCAGCCGGAAGATCTCGTTGGAACCTGCCGCGAGCGTATTCGGCCCGGCCGGGTTCAACGTGATGAACGTCTCGCTCTGCGGCCCGCACTCGTTGGAGACGTCCACGTTGGCGCCTACGGCGACGGACGTCGTGGCTCCGGCCGCGGTGTCCGGGCCGGACCTCGCAATCAACTGATACTTGTCCCACCAGGTCGGCTTGTCCGGTTTATTGGTTTGCGCCGACAGCGAAACGGTGACCCCGAAGATCAGAGACACGAACAAGAGTCTCCTCGTCATGGAACCTCCCTTTGTCGGAAACCTCGACGCCGGCCCGGATTCTATGGCGAGATAAGGCCCCACGCCGTCCTTAATTGTTCCGTAGGGAAGACTCTCGCCCTCCCGCCGGCCTAGGTCTAAGGGCCTACTTCGTTTCCAATCGCTCTCGCGCCAGCTCCTTTTTCGCCACTCGCGTCAGGATGACCGTCACGGCGGCCGTCGCGACGAGCCCGAGTCCCAGCAGGGCCCATTCCCATGGGCTTCTCTGGGTCTTCTCCCCGATTGTCCTGCCCGCGGCGCCCAGGTACACGTAGAGCACCGTCGCGGGAAGCATCGCGACCCAACTCGTCGCGACATAAGGCGCAAACCGCACGGACGTCAAGCCGTAGAGATAGTTGGACAGGGAAAACGGCACGAGCGGAGAGAGACGCAGGAGCGCCACGACCTTCCATCCCTCCTTCCCGATGGCGCGATCGATCGCGGCGAACTTGGGGTTCTTTCGGGCGAGCTTCTCGACCGCGCCGCGGGCGGCGTAGCGCGCGATCAGAAACGCCAGCGCCGCTGCCACCGTGGACGCGATCGACACGACCACGATTCCCAATTTGACCCCGAACAGAAATCCCGCTCCCAGCGTCAGCACGATTCCCGGCACGAAGAGAACGACCGCGGCGACATAGACGGCGGCATAGAGGACCATGCCGGCCGCTCCCATTCCGCGCACCCAGACCTCGAAGCTCTGGAGCCATGCCTGCAGCGGAAGAACCCGGGCGGCGACGAAGAGCAGGACGACGGCGGCTCCGACGGCGATCCACTTCCACGGGATTTTCCTCTCCGTCATCTCGTCCTTCCCGTTATTCTGAACGCCTCTTCTCTCTCTATCATCCCGAGCCCTCGTCCCCTGTCATCCCCGAGTCGCTCTTCCCCTGTCATCCCGAGCCGCTCTTCCCCTGTCATCCCGAGCGCAGCGAGGGATCTGCTCCCGTTGCCCTATCATCCTGAGCGAAGCGAAGGATCTGCCCCGGTCAGGATCAGCCGATTCGACCGGAGCAGATTCTTCGTCGCTTCGCTCCTCAGAATGACAAGAAGGGCGTCTGCTGCCCGGCCCAGTCAGACTCTCTAAGCAATGGCAGGGGGTTTACAACCGCGCCCTCCGATACATCCACGCAAACAACTTCTTCGCGAACGGCGTCAGCCGCGATTTCTGCTGCGCGTCCGCGACCTTGCGCGCGATCTCCGCGTAGGTGGGGTAGGCATGGATCGTTCCGGAGATCTGCTTGAGTCCCACCCCCGCCTTCATCGCGAGCACGAACTCGTGCAGCAGGTCGCCTGCCCGCTCGGCGACGAGCGTGACGCCGAGAATTCGGTCGCTTCCCCTCTTCGTCAGGACCTTCGCGAACCCCTCCTCCTCGCTCTCCAGGATCGCGCGGTCCACGTCGGACAACGGCTGGTTCCAGACGTCGCACGCGATCCCCTTCCGCTCCGCCTCCTGCTCGTTTAATCCCACGCGCGCGACCTCCGGCGACGTATAGGTGCACCAGGGGATCACCGCGTCCTCGCGCTTCGCCTTCCACCAGGGGAGCAGGATGTTGCGCACGACCGTGCGCGCGTGAGAGTCGGCGACATGGGTGAAAAGGTATGGACCCGCGACGTCTCCCGCGGCGTAGATGTGGGGTTGAGAGGTCTGGAGATACTCGTTGACCGTCACGCCCTTCTCCGTGAACGCGACCCCGGCAGCTTCGAGACCCAGCTCCTCGATGTTCGGTACGCGCCCGGCCGCGGCCAGGATCGCGTCGCAGTCGATCGGGTGTCGGGTTCCGACTCCCTCGACCTCCGCCCAGACGCGGATCGTACGCTCGTGCCGCGCCGCGACGCGCGCCTGCGCGCCCGTCAGGACCTTGACGCCCTCCGCCTTCAGGCGCTGGACCAGCAATTGCGACGCGTCCGGGTCCTCGCGCTCCAGGATCCGGTGCGGGCGCTGAAGGATCGTGACCTCCACGCCCAGCCGCGCGAAGACCTGGCCGAGCTCGCAGCCGATCGGTCCTCCTCCCAGAACGACGAGGCGATTGGGCTTCGCGCGCAGCTCGTCGAAGACCGTCTCGTTGGTGTAGTAGCGGACCCGGTCCAGGCCGTCCACGGCGGGGATTGCGGCCCGCGTGCCGGTCGCGATGACGAAGTTCTTCGCCGCGAGGGTCACGTCCTCGACGCGGACCTCGCGCGGAGAGAGAAAACGCGCCTGCCCGCGAAAGACATCCACTCCCAGCGATTCGAA
>WNGE01001251.1_pt1 | contig 38200 bp, 37 predicted proteins | sample 5400651 | NCBI WGS metagenome assembly WNGE01 (sample SAMN13153370, study PRJNA577476) | soil metagenome | isolation source: 60 cm soil or saprolite under grassland replicate 2 | place: USA:California | collected 2016-06-15 | reverse complement strand
CGCGGCGCCGCAGACTCCGTGGGTAGGGAACGTGCGGCCTTTCATCCTGCGGGACGCTAATCAGTTTCTCCCCGATCCGCCGCCGTCGCTTCAGAGCAGCGAGTGGGTCGAAGGCTTCAGCCAGATCAAGACGTTCGGCCAAGTGACCTCCAGTGCGCGAACCGCTGAGCAGACCGCGATCGCACAGTTCTGGTCGGCGAACATAGTACGACAGTACAACCGTCTCGTCCTCGAAGTGGCTGAAGACCGCGGTCTTGGACTGCTCCAAACTGCTCGGCTCGCGGCGATGGTAAATGTCGTCGGCGCCGACGCGCTTATCTCGTGCTTCTTCGCGAAGTACCACTATCTGTTTTGGCGGCCCGTAACGGCCATCGACCCGACCGCGGTTACTGCCGACGATTTCGGTCCGGTTCCTGGATATGACGATGACAACCCGGCGACGCTCGAGCAGTTGGGATGGCGGCCGCTTTTGGCGACGCCGAACCATCCGGAATATCCCGCCGCGCATGGAACCATCACATCCGCGATGGCTGAGGTTCTCAGCAACTTCCTCGGCACACAGCAATTCAACCTCGACATCCACGGCTTCGATGCCGCCGGCCCAGCTGGCAACCTGAACGCCGTGAATCACTTCGACATGCCAAACGATCTTCGCAACGAGATCATCTATGCGCGTCTCTGGGCAGGCCTGCACTACCACTTCTCCAGCGTCGCCGGCGTGGTCCTTGGACGAAACGTCGCGAAGTACGATCTCAGGCGCGCCTTTCGACCACTTCGATAGAAACAACCTTGAGCCTTTTGGGACGCGCCGATCAGAAGCGCCCCAGCGGCCGGCATCGTCTTAAGTTCGAATGGCCGGGGCCCTCGTTGAGGCGAATAAGCAATAAGTGAAGACAAGGTGAGAAATTATGAGAATCATGGGTGCCAATTACAACCTCAACATCCTTTCACGATGGTTACGGCAATGCTTGGCAGTCGTCTGTATATCGGCGTTCTTACTCGTCGATCTGCCCGGCGCACACGCGCAGATGGCAATTCGCTCAACATCGACAAACGCAAACTCGCCACTGCTTCGTGCTAATGGCAAGATCGCCTTTACCAGCACCCAGGACGGTAACCGTGAGATCTAATGTGATGAACAATGACGGGACAGCACAAGTCCGGCTGCCGAACAACGCCGGTGCGGATGACTTTCCCGCGTGGTCGCCCGACGGAAGAAGACTTGCAATTCTGAGCCAAAACGCTGACGGCAGCTATGTGATTAAGCTCATGAACGCCGACGGGACTATCAGAAGGCACTTACGCCTGTCAGGTTTACGGAAATTTCGATCCGTTTGAGGGGCCGCGTTGGGGGATGAGTTGGTCTCCGGACGGAACGAAGATAGCTTTCGATAACGAAGGGATATCCATAATTAATGTCGATGGGAGCAATCTAGTAAATCTCTTCAGTGGTTCACATCCATCGTGATCGCCCGATGGTTCTCGTATCGTTTTTTGCGCGCAGAGCGGCGGTGGTTATTACAGCTTTCGTCTACACACGATGAACGCGGACGGCAGTAATCAAGTCGAACTTCCGGGCGCACTCAACGGAAATTACACACAAGACGGATCCCGCCTGGTCGCCCGACGGCACAAGGATAACGGGCGTTCAGCAATGGTTTCTTGATGTCGGAGTGTTTTTTATTCGGGACGTATCCGGCACATGGGAGTTCCTGGATTGGACCATCGATCGCGATTCGTCCAGTCCCGCTTGGTCGCCGGATGGGACAAAAATCGCCTACAGTGCGGTTGTTTCGCCATACGCTCAATACAGCAACGTCAAAATTTTTGTGGTAAATGTTGACGGTAGCGGCTTGACGCAGTTGACAAATACGGGCGGTTATGAAGCTCACGCTGCGTGGCAGTCCACCTCTGCTTGCACTAACCCGATTGACTGCGCTGATTCGTTCGTCCGCCAACACTATCTTGACTTCCTCAACCGCCCGTCAGATGACTTAGGACTGGCCTTCTGGACGAATGAGATCATCTCGTGCGGCGCGGACCCACAGTGCATCGAGATAAAAAGAATCAACGTCAGCGCTGCTTTCTTCCTCTCCATCGAGTTCCAACAGACAGGTGACCTCATCTACCGGATCTCAAGGCCGCCTACGGGGACATGCCCGGCACGTCCGTGCCACTGACGCGGCAAGAATTCATGCCTGACACGCAGCAGATTGGACAGGGAATCGTGGTCGGCTCGTCCGGTTGGGCGCAGGCGCTGGAGAACAACAAGAACGCCTTCGCCAGTGACTTCGCAGCGCGCTCTCGTTTCACCACCGCGTTCCCGCAGTGGATGACGTCTGAACAGTTCGTGGACGCATTGAACGCAAACGCGGGCGGGGTGCTGTCGCTGGGCGAACGCGATCAACTCGTGAGCGAGCTGGCCTCCGGCGCGAAGACGGCGGGCGCTGGTCTTGAGGTCGGTGGCAGACGACGCTGACCTCGCTCAGTCCGAATTCAACAAAGCGTTCGTGCTGATGCAATACTTCGGTTACCTGCGACGCAATCCAAACGACGAGCCGGACTTGAACTTTGGCGGATATGATTTCTGGTTGAATAAACTGAATCAGTTCAACGGTAACCTCGTTCAGGCCGAGATGGTCAAGGCCTTCATTAGCTCTGGTGAGTACAGACGGAGGTTTGGTCAACCGTGATCATACTATTAGCGATCGAGACGGTATTGTCAGGTTAACGGCAGAAGATGTCATCAGGCTATTCCTGCGGCATAATCCGCTAATGCGCTTCCTGCGCTCGCTACCATCGTCATCGCTTCCCTGCCGAGATCATCAGCCATTGCGTCTGGTTATATTTTCGCTTCTCACTGAGCTTCGGCGATGTCGAAGAAATGTTAGCGATGCGCGGTGTCTCGCTCAGCTATGAGACTGTCCGAGAATGGTGCCTTAAGTTCGGCCAGACTTACGCTAACGGCTTACGCCACAAGTCTCCTCGGCCTGGCCACCAGTGGCACTTGGACGAAGTGTTCCTCAAAATCAACGGACGTCTGCATTACCTTTGGCGAGCCGTGGGTCAGGATGGCGACGTATTGGACATCATGGTCCAGAGCAGGAGGGATAAGAAAGCAGCAAAGAGGTTCTTTCGCAAGCTATTAAAAGGGTTGCGGTATGTCCCGAGTGTGATCATCACAGATAAGCTGAAGAGCTACAGTGCCGCGAAGGTATTTCCAGATGTCGAGGTGCTTGATTTCTCTGGACCGTTCGAAGTTTTTTCCGTCACACGCGTGAATGAAGAACGTCGCCGTTAGGAACCATCGCCCTTCAAAGTAGAGTTAATCGCGGAAGTATTGGAACCGTTTGCGGCCTCAGGCGGTCTGCACGTGCTGCTGGACTATGATCGCGATAATTGCCCGCCGCTCCATATCCTCGTTGTACCTGGCGGATGGGGAACTCGCAAAGAAATCAATAATGAGTACCTTATCGGTTGGATCGCGAGACGAGGAAAAGAGGTTAGTTGAATCACTCCTCTTTAACCGTCAAACTTCCACATTCTTACCTTTTCCAATAATGCTTAATCCTTTCCGTAAGCAAAGGGAAAGGTACATATTCGGCACTGCGCCCTGCCCGTCGCATTTCTTCTACCATGCGCATCGCGCCATCCGCGTTTCGTGTGTGGACCATTATTGTTGAAGCGCGCTGCAGCTCCGGGTTTGACGCCAGCCACGACGCTATCGCAAAGCCCGTCCGAGTATCGTCAGCGTTGCTGGAGTTATAATGTTCTGGATGCAGATCGTGATCCAGAAAGATCGCGTCGTACGCATTTGTGCTTAATAGTTGTTGTGCCTGCTCTACGTTATTGGCCATATCAATGAAATCGCCCTTGAATCGTAACGCAAACCACTCGTGACGGCGTTTATCGTCGTCCAGAAGAAAAATTCTAATTGGGTAGCGCTCAGCATTAACCTTTTTGAATCCGAGTTTGGTCAGCAATGAATCTAACAAACGCATATTATTTGGCTTAGTTCAGTTGTTTGAAATTCTTATCAATCCATTGAAGACATTTAACGCGATCGAAAAACTACTTTCGTTGTGTTCTGCACTGGCGATGCTATAATCCGACGCGAATGAGAGGTATGTGCAGTTTGTGATTGTTTCGCCTCTAACCACTCCTGATGTCCGCAGACAACTCTATCAAAAAAGCCATCCAGATGGTCAACAACGGAGACGAAACTTCCGAGCCGTCCGTCTGTCCCGTTTGTTTTGGCACCGGCGTTGAAATCGTGCCTGGCAAAGGGGCGCGAATATGCAACGAGTGCTCATCCAAAAGCGGCAACAGGTTATTGGAAGCAGCGCGTATTCCACTACGTTTCCAGGATTGTTCCTTTCACAATTATTACCCCAAAAATGATTCACAGTTTTGGGCCCACCACTTCGGCAGGAAACTCGTCGAGGAGTATCCGGGAATTGATGCCGGTCTCTTGCTGATGGGTCCCGTAGGCGTCGGCAAGACCCACTTAGCTACAGCAATCCTCCTGGGACTAATAAACCGAGGTGTGCGTTGTCTGTTTTACGAGTCAGGTACGCTTCTGAAAGGGATCCAGGATTCTTACAATCCGATCTCCAAGACCTCAGAACTAAGGGTGCTCGCTCCCGTGTATCAGGCGGAGGTTCTGGTTCTCGACGAATTGGGTGCAAGCATACCGACCGACTGGGTGCGCGATACCCTCTACCAAATCATAAATACGCGTTACAACGATAAGAAGCTCACTATTTTTACGACGAACTATGCAGATGAACTTGTAATCGAACGCGATGAAGACCGGGAAGGTGCACGCCGTAGCAAATCTTCTAAGTTAGCGAGCGCACGAGAGCTGACGACACTGGAAGAGCGCATCGGCATGCCTCTGCGAAGCCGTCTCTATGAGATGTGCACTAAAGTTCTAATTAAGGGTGATGATTACCGCAGAAGCCTCGATAAGCGCCGCTGATTCCTCCCTTGGAAGTGTTTCCCACTCGCGTCCAAATCTTCCGTTGATCGCTCAATGCTAAGCCTTCTTCGTGAAATCTCATAAAAGACGATCCACGAAATCACACTAACCACACGAACATTTAATGAGATTTCGTGTGTTTAGTGGATCGTCTTTGCGAGTTTCCGTAATGGAGCACCTAGATACTTAAAATATGACACAACCGAGATTGTCCTCGTTTAGTCTGAGTCAGACGGCTTATGTATAATGCCTCGACTCCGCTCGGGTAAATCATGCGTTCCTGAGTTAAGCTATCCCGAATGCCCAAACGCACAGACATCAACAAAATCCTGATCATCGGATCAGGTCCTATTATTATTGGTCAGGCTTGCGAATTTGATTATTCGGGCACCCAGGCTTGCAAAGCGCTGCGTCAGGAGGGTTACCAGGTGGTGCTGGTTAACTCCAATCCGGCTACGATCATGACGGACCCGGAAACTGCGGACGTGACTTATATCGAGCCGCTTACGGTTGAATCTGTTTCTGCAGTAATTCGTCGTGAAAGGCCCAATGCGCTTTTGCCAACAGTCGGTGGGCAGACTGCACTCAATCTTGCCATTGCGCTTTCGGATTCAGGGATTCTGGATGAATGTGGCGTCGAAATGATTGGGGCAAAACGCGAGGCGGTAAAGATCGCGGAAGACAGGCAACTGTTTAAGCAAGCTATGGACGAAGTCGGATTGCCGATGCCTCTGGGAGGTTTCGCACGTTCCTGGGACGACGCGCAGCGAATTGTTGCTCACACTGGATACCCGGCAATCATCAGACCATCCTTTACTCTCGGTGGTACGGGCGGTGGCACCGCTTACAACCCGGAAGAGTTTGAGGAGATTATTCGCGCGGGTCTTGCGGCCTCGCCAATGCATCAAGTGCTGATCGAGGAATCAATTCTCGGCTGGAAGGAATTTGAGCTCGAGGTGATGCGCGATCTGGCTGACAATGTCGTGATCATCTGCTCGATTGAAAACTTCGACCCGATGGGTGTGCACACCGGGGACTCAATCACAGTTGCGCCCGCGCAGACGCTTACCGATGTCGAGTATCAGAAGATGCGCGATATGGCCATCACTGTGATTCGCAAAGTTGGCGTGGAAACTGGCGGTTCGAACATCCAGTTTGCGGTAAACCCCGAAAATGGCGAGATCCGCATCATCGAGATGAACCCTCGCGTATCGCGTTCGTCCGCCCTTGCCTCGAAGGCCACCGGGTTCCCGATCGCAAAGATCGCGGCAAAACTCGCTGTTGGTTACACCCTCGACGAAATTCCAAACGACATAACAAAGAAAACACCCGCCTCATTCGAACCAACCATCGATTACGTTGTTGCCAAAATTCCCAAGTGGGACTTTGAAAAATTTCGCGAAGCGGAAGACGTGCTTGGCACACAAATGAAATCAGTCGGCGAGGTCATGGCCATAGGCCGTACCTTTAAGGAGGCTTTGTTCAAAGGCCTGCGCTCGCTGGAAGCAGTTAACCCTCTGCGCCTGGAGGAAGTGCCCGCCGATGAGCTGCAACGTAAACTTGCTCGCCCTAATTCTCAGCGCTTCTCGTACATCACTTACGCGCTTCAGCACGGCGTACCCATCTCAGAAATTTATCGCCTGTCTCGCATCGATCCTTGGTTCCTTGAACAGCTTCAGCAGGTGATGGAAATCCAGCAGGCAGTCGAAGGACGCGAGCTCGAATCGGTTCCGCAAGAACTGTTGCGCGAATTTAAGGAGGCTGCTCTTTCCGATCGGCGCCTGGCGTATCTGACCGAGAGATCCGAGGACGAGGTGCGGGCCTATCGCAAGAGTCTTGGTCTAGTTCCTGTCTACAAACGGGTTGATACCTGCGGCGCGGAGTTTGAATCCTTCACACCTTATCTCTATTCGACATATGAATCAGAAGACGAAGCAGCGCCGACAAACGAACGCAAAATCATGATCCTGGGCTCCGGTCCCAATCGCATTGGCCAGGGTATCGAATTCGACTACTGCTGCTGCCACGCTTCCTTTGCTCTGCGCGACGCCGGCTTCGAGACAATCATGGTGAACTGCAATCCCGAGACCGTGTCTACTGACTACGACACTTCAGATCGTCTCTACTTCGAGCCCCTTACATTTGAAGACGTGATGAATATTGTGGACGTAGAGAAACCAGAGGGAGTTATCGTGCAGTTTGGGGGGCAAACACCGCTCAATCTGGCGATGCGCTTACACAAAGCTGGTGTGCCGGTTATTGGGACGACGCCTGATTCGATCGATTTGGCTGAAGATCGAAAGCGGTTCGGCGCGTTGCTGCAGGAACTTGGCATTCCGCAACCCGACAGCGGCATGGCGTCAACTGCCGAAGAAGCGAAACAAATCGCCGCCAGAATCGGTTATCCAGTGCTGGTGCGTCCCAGTTATGTGCTGGGTGGCCGGGCGATGGCCATTGTTTATGATGAGGAAAGCCTCGACGGGTATGTGCGAACAGCAGTGGGCTTCACGCCGGACCGGCCAGTACTAATCGACAAATTCCTCGAGCAGGCCGCTGAGTTTGATGTGGACGCATTGGCGGATGAGAGTGCCTGCGTGATTGCCGGAATACAAGAGCACATCGAAGAGGCCGGCATTCATTCAGGTGATTCGTCGTGTGTCTTGCCACCTGTGCGAATCGATCCTGAGCATATCGAAACAATGCGACACTATACGCGCAAGCTCGCAAGCGCCCTCTCAGTTTCCGGTCTGATGAATATTCAGTTCGCGATTAAGGATCATCGGGTTTACGTGTTGGAGGTGAATCCACGTGCCTCGCGGACAGTTCCCTTTGTTTCTAAGGCCACCGGCGTTCCCATCGCGCGAATTGCCGCGCTCGTAATGACCGGACGGCGACTGTCTGATTTCGACCTTCCCCCTGATCTTTCTGTCAATAGGTTCTGCATAAAATCGCCGGTTTTCCCTTTTGCGAAATTTCCCGGCGTTGATCCCATACTTGGTCCGGAAATGCATTCGACTGGAGAGGTAATGGGTGTTGGCGAGACGTTCGGTGAAGCGTATGGCAAGGCGATGATGGCGGCTGGGTTAACGCTTCCCCAGAGTGGTACTGCGTTCCTCAGCGTGAACGACCCGGATAAGGGTCAAGCGGTTATTATTGCGCGCAGGCTTACCCGTCTCGGTTTCCGGATTATGGCTACGCTTGGGACGGCAGCGCGTCTGCGCGAGGTTGGTTTGGACGTGCAAACGGTTTTCAAGGTCAACGAAGGCCGGCCCAACATCGTGGATCAGATCAAGCGAGGAGATGTTGCTCTGGTCATTAATACGCCGCTCGGCCGGGCTTCGCACTTCGATGAACAAGCGATTCGACGCGCGGCGTTGCAGTACAACGTCCCTTGCGTTACGACGATGACCGGAGCCCAAGCGATCGTCGAAGCGATTGGAGCGTTAGCAGCAGATGGGGTGGTGAAGGTCCGTTCGTTGCAAGATTTGCACGCGGTTGGCAACGCTTTGGGAACAGTCCCGGCGCGATGATTGCAAAGCGTTGGACCAGCCTCGTGAATGCGGCGAGAACCTTTGCTGGCTGAAGGAACAAGTGCGAAGATAGGAGCCTTTTAAGGAGTTCATTATGACTACTCTTCTTGAACCGCCCAGAGTAAAGGAAGTCCTCACGGACGGCGTCCTCCTTCACAACATTAGCTGGTCGACCTACGAGAGCTTGTTGCGAGATCACCCAGACGCAGCAAGCCCCCGATTCACGTACGACCGCGGAGATCTATTGATCATGGTCACCTCACCAGAACATGAGCAGATTAATCGCACTCTAAACTTGCTCGTTGAGCTATTGGCTGAAGAATTTGAAGTAGAGAGTCGGGCTTTCGGCTCGACAACCTATAAACGAAAGGATCTCAAGCGTGGCTTTGAACCCGACTCCTGCTTCTACTTTAAGAATGAAGAGCGTATGCGCGGCAAGAAGCGGCTCAATCTCGCTGTGGACCCTCCGCCGGAATTGGTGGTGGAGATCGACATCACAAGTCCCAGTCTTGAAAAGCTTCCGTTGTTCGCTGCCTTTGGTATTTCCGAAGTATGGCGCTTCGATGGGAAGGAGATGGAGATTTTCATTCTTCAGAGCGGCGAATACTGCAACAGCGAAACTAGTTTGGCGTTGCCCAAAGTTACAGGAGAAGCCATAACCCGGTTTCTTCACGAGGGTTTTAGGATAGGTCGCTTGGAGTGGATCAAGAAGGTTCGCGCCTGGGCGCGGCAACAGAAAACACCCGAACAACCGTCGTAAATAGATGTTTTCTTAATTCACGATTCACGATTTACGGTTCACGATTCACGATTTACGAGCGGTGAACACGTGCGAACGATAGGGAAGCGGTAACAATATGTCGACAGTACTGAATCTGCCAAAAACAACCGCGGCGAGAATTGTATTACCTAATGTTAGTTGGGAGACATACGAACGCCTCCTCACAGATCTTTCCGACTGTAGCGTTCCTCACCTCACCTACGACCGAGGAAGGTTGGAAATCATGAGCCCCACCTCTAAACATGAGAAAGTAAACCGTAACATTGAGCTTCTGGTGCGAATTACTGCGCTGGAGATGAACATCGAGGTCGGCAGCCTTGGTTCTACAACCTTTAAACGGGAAGACATCTCGCGCGGCTTCGAGCCCGATTCGTGCTTTTATGTTCAGAATGAGGCGGCCATCCGGGGGAAGGAGGAGCTTGATCTTTTAGTCGACCCGCCACCTGACATTGTTTTCGAAGTTGATATCACGAGTTCATCAATCGATAAGCGCTCGCTCTTCGCTCAATTTGCGGTTCCAGAGATCTGGCGATACGACGACGAGAGCATCGAGATCCTCAGTCTTGTAAATAGTGTTTACGTTAAGACTGAACGCAGTTCAGCCCTGCCATTCATCACAGCCAGAGTCCTGACTGATTTCATAGCTCAGAGCCTTACGCTCAGCGGCCTTGAATGGATGAAGAAGATCCGCGCCTGGGCGCAGCAACAGAAACCAGCCAAATAACTTCGATGAACGTCGGCATTCGCGCAGTTGTGATTACGGTTAGCGATGCCTGCTCGCGCGGCGAGAGGAAGGACGAGTCGGGCGAGGTGCTCATGCAACTGTTGAAAGAGATCGGCGCGGAGATCGTCACCACAAAGATAGTATCTGATGATCTTGAGCCGCTCACCGAGACTTTGCGTGACTTCGCTGATGCGCCCAATGTAGATCTGATCGTCACCACGGGGGGCACAGGCTTCGCGCCCAGAGATAATACTCCCGAGGCAACCTTAGCTGTGATCCTACGCGAAGCACCCGGGCTTGCCGAAGCAATGCGCATTGAGACACTGAAGCACACACCAATGGCGATGATCTCGCGCGGCGTCTGCGGCATTCGCTCTGGGACACTAATCATTAACCTGCCCGGCTCGCCTAAAAGCGTGAGCGAGAGTTTCGCCGTCATAAAGCCAGTCTTGCGACATGCCGTCGCATTACTGGCAGGTAAGCCTCACGATGCGGCAAAGTAAACGTCAATTGACAACTCGCCGAGCCGATGCCTAGAATCCTCTAGTTCCACAAGTAAACCAACGCGCACACATCCCGGTCTTAATCGCTAATGATGCTGATACTTAACGCGATCTTTTTGCTGCAAGAGAACCTCGCAACGGCACCCGGTGTAAACACAACAAAGCTCGGCAGTCCCCTAACGGCCTACTGGCCGGTAATGATTTTTTTCCTCGTTGCGATCGTGTTTCCCGTCCTGCCCATCGTGCTGGGGCGATTTCTACGGCCGATCAACTATGGAAAAGACAAGATGCGACCCTACGAGTGTGGCATTGATCCAAAGACAGAGGCCCACGACCGTTTTACCGTGCGCTATTACATCGTGGCGATGCTGTTTCTGATCTTCGATGTGGAAACGATTTTTCTGCTGCCCTGGGCCATCATTTTTATGGGTGACGACTTTTCGTTCACAAAGTTTGCATTGGTGGAAATGTTTGTCTTTATAGGAATACTAGTAGTTGGCTATTATTACGCTTGGCGCAAAGGCGCTTTAGAGTGGGCCTAAAAATTTCGGATTTCGGATTTCGAATTTCGGATTGGGAATTCGGTCCGTGCATTTACAAATCCGCAGTCCGAAATTCGCAATCAGAAATTCCCTTATGGCTGAACATCAAGAAGGTTTCGTACTAACAACCGTCGACTCAATCATGAACTCCGTTCGCCGCAGCGTCGGAGCCAGAACTGTCGACTTGGCGGCGCCGGTGGTGAACTGGGCGCGTAAGTCGGCGCTTTGGCCGATGACTTTTGGCCTGGCTTGTTGTGCAATCGAGATGATTGCCACGGGGGCCGGGCGTTTTGACATCGATCGCTTTGGAGCAGGCGTGTTCCGGCCCAGTCCGCGTCAAAGCGATTTAATCATTATTGCCGGGACCGTGACGTTGAAAATGGGCCCGGTGGTGCGCAGGGTCTACGAGCAGATGCCCGAGCCGAAGTGGGCGATCGCGATGGGTGCCTGCGCTTCAACAGGTGGTCCCTTTGACTCTTACTCGACGATGCAAGGCGTGGATCGCTGTATTCCAGTGGATGTCTACATACCGGGATGTCCACCGCGACCGGAAGCCTTGCTCTATGGCTTGATGCGCCTGCAGGACATCATCATGCGCGAGGCGCCTTCGGCCTACATTTTCCAATCAGACGGCGCAGTGCATCGCCAGCGCTCGCTTGAAGGCGATGATGAGCTGCGGCAAACTTCTGACGAGGAGTCAGCAACGAATTTGGCTGTCACTTAACGTTTCGTGACCTCTCGTGTGATTCGCGGATCGCTTCTAAAAGGGATGGGTTCAATCCGCGAAGTCACACGAAACGCCACGAAAAGAGTTTTTTAAAGATCAATTCGGGAGCCACCGCATTGCTATCTTAGCAATTGCCACAACGAGGCTATCGATTGCATGGCGGGGGCGTCGACTTAAAACTCACAACCGACTGAAACGCGCCGGCAAGGCGCTTCAACGGAGGGAACAATGAACGCAGATCCTGGAAAAAGGTTATTACTCGCTGTTGTTACTACAGCAATGTTGCTGTCGTCGTTAATTATCGCCGATGCTCAGACGAAGCCGAGGCTGAGACGCGGTGTCAGAAGGACGGCCACCAGAACGGCCACCGGAACGGCCACGAGGCTGGTCCCCGTCGGCACCAATCTGAAAATTCGCCTGGAAGATTCTCTGTCCAGCAAAGAATCGCGAGTTGGTGAGACATTCAATGCGACTGTGATCGATCCAGTACGATTCAACGAAGCGAAGGTACGCGGCCACATCAGTTCGATCCAGAAATCGGGGAAGATCAAGGGTCGCACTTCGATGAACCTCGCGTTTGATTCAATCGAACTGTCGGAGGGTCGCAGAGGCACGCTCCACGGTTATGTCACGCGCGTTTATGGCACCGATGGGGGGCGAGCCGATAATGAAGGAGGGGTTGAATCGGGCAGCCGCACCAACCAAACCGTAAAACGTGCAGGGATCGGAGCTGCGGCTGGCGCGATCATTGGCGCCATTGCAGGCGGCGGCAAGGGCGCGGGAATTGGCTTAATCCTGGGCGGCGCAGGTGGCGCCGGCTCTTTAGCTGTTCAAGGAAGCAAGGAGCTGAGGCTTGAGTCAGGAACCGAATTGCTGGTGCGGGTGACTCAGTAACTAAAATGAGGCGAGACTGCCTCAATTCGCGAGCTCGAGACCGCGTGCCATTCCCTTGATCATGTGGTTTGGAGCTCGGACTGGATCTGAGAAGTCATCTCGCGCGTTAGCGCGTCCCGATCTCGAAATTAGTCCCAGACGGCGCCGCTAACCGGTTCCTCGGTGGCAATCACGATTCGACCGGTAAAGCGGAAACGGTCGCGCGGGCTGGGATGCGTATCATCCTCAGTAGTCTGACGATTGAGCGAATTCTCAATCTCCTCCTCCAAGTCAGGATTACCCACGACCCGGAGTTCGGAAAGATTTTGCAACGCGCGGCGGGAACTTGACGACTCGTTTATCTCCTGCATGGCAACGAAGTTGAATTCCACGCTCTTGCGCACTACGTGCGTCAGACCTTCCTCGAACGCTACCGCTCCAAATTTCGACGCTGCCACTCGATCGGCAAGCACCTCCTGCAATCGAGTGGCCCCGTGACTGATCCGTCGAAATATGAAGTGGTAAATCCTCAGAAAGAGAAACGCTATGTTCCACCAGACAGCCTGTCCGCTCACAATCATGGCATGAGCAAAATTCATCATGTCGGCATTAACGCGCAACGCGATGTCGCCTCCCGCCGTGTCGCGGTGGGAAAAATGACCGTACTCGTGAGCCAACACGGCCCGAAAGCCGTTTTGCTCGAAATCATTTAGTACGCCGACACCTAGAATCAGGATCCTTCTGGCTTTGTCATTGGAACGCTCCCTATAACTTCCTTTTTCATAGACTGCCAGATCAGTTCCGGGAGTAATGCGATAGGTATCGCTCGGACGGAAGTAGATCGGAAAGTTAAGCCGTGATACGCGAGGTACGTTTAGGTGCCTGGGACGAAGAACTCCGCTGGCAGCAGAACTAGTTGCAGGTTAGACCGGAAGTGGATCTCTGTGAAACAAGTCCTTATTTCCCGTTGATTTGCAGTATTTTTATCTGCCAAACGGAAGAAACCCGAACCGACCTCCGTCTAATGTTCGACGGCAAAGCAAACGGAGGCAGGGATGGAGCAGCGCGCTGTAATGGCCGAACCGATAATTGACGAACGGGTAATCAAAGACTGCCAGCAGGGCGACCGGGAAGCATTCCGTCTGCTATTTGATGCCTACAAAGACCGGGTTTTTTCCATCGCCCTGTATTCCTTCGGCGGGGATCAGACCGCAGCGAGTGATGTCACGCAGCAGATCTTTTTGAAGTTGATGACCTCGATAGGTCAGTTTCGCGGTGAGTCGCAATTTACCACCTGGCTCCATCGCCTGGTCGTAAATGCCTGCATCGACGAGCAGCGCAGAGGCAGGCGCTATCCTGGCTATGGGGAGAGTCTTCCCGTGAAGAACACCAGTGAACGAAGACCAACTGAGCGACGATACGAGCGCAAGGAACTTGCCGATTCTGTGAAGGCGGCGATCAGCGAACTTAAACCAAAGTTTCGTATGCCCGTTCTACTTAAGTATGTTGAGGGACTTTCCTATGAGGAAATTGCAGATGTTCTGGGTTGTTCGAAGGGTACGGTGGCCTCTCGCCTCAACCGCGGCCATAAAGAACTGGCGCGACGGTTGGCACATCTTCGTGACCATTTAGTTTTGGGAGAATAGAGATGTTTGGAAAGCACGTTAGCAAAGACTTATCCGCCTATTGCCATGGAGAGCTGACGCCTCACGACGCGAGCGTGGTTGCCGAGCATCTGATTGGCTGTCAGCAATGCCGGGCGGAGTTTGAAGAAATCAAGCTGGGTGTGAAGTTTGCTGAGCGCCTGTCGGAATTTGCTGCTCCCGATTCTCTTTGGAACGATCTGGAGGTTCGACTCGATGCCCTCATCGATGCCCAGGTCGGTTACCACAAGATTGCTCACGATGAACCAAGTCGATTTCGTACCGCAATCTGGCAGCCGCGCTTTGCCGCAATAGCTGCTACTTTGGTTTTGGCAGCGGGCTTAGGGGCCTACTGGTTCTACGAACGAGAATCCAGGCCGTCGTGGGAAGTTGCGCGACTTGATGGCTCGCCGTTAATTGGTTCAGCCAAGATGAATGATCAGAGTCGGCTCGCCGTAGGGCAGTGGCTAGAGACTGACAACGTATCGCGCGCCAAGATCCAGGTGGGTTCGATCGGCCAGGTCGAGGTCGATCCAAACTCCCGAGTGAGATTGCTGGAAACGCGTCCCACTGAACACCGTCTTGAGCTTGCGCGCGGACGAATGAGTGCCAGGATTTGGGCGCCGCCGCGTTTGTTTTTCGTGGACACTCCCTCCGGCGTTGCCGCGGACCTCGGCTGCGCATACACGCTTGAAGTTGATGATGCCGGTGCCAGTCTGCTGCGGGTAACTTCCGGATGGGTGGCGCTGCAGTTGAAGGACAGGGAATCGGTTGTGCCGGCCGGGGCCGCGTGCGCCACGCGGCCAGGTGTTGGACCAGGTACGCCTTACTTTGAAGACGCGTCAGAGAGTTTTCGAATGGCCTTATCAAAGTTGGATTTCGAACCTCAGAATATAGATTGGTCCAAGATCCCAGCTCTCAATCTGTTGCTTGCGGAATCGCGACCCCGCGACACACTCACGCTCTGGCATCTCTTGTCACGCCTCGAAGGGGCCGACCGCGTGCTGATCTATGAACGTCTTGCCGCCTTCTCCCCACCACCTGATGGCGTAACGCGCGAAGGGGTTCTGCGGCTTGACAGTCAGATGCTCTCACTCTGGAAGGAGCGATTGGAAACTACCTGGAGCAACCAATCGCTTCCAGGCGTACGCAAAGCGTGGAACAAAGTTTGGACTGGTGGACTCGGCAAATTGCAGGCGCTGGAAGGAAAGAAATGAGACTAAGAGTCTGGACACAGGCTCGTTACCGAAAGGTTCCGAACTATTAAGGAGTAAACGAATGCCGAACGAAACCAAAGGCTTGAATCGTAGAAGTTTTCTGAAAGGCGCTTCCCTTGTGGCGATTGCTGCACCGCTCGGCAGTCTCGGGTTGTGGGGCTGCCGTCAGACAGGTTCTCTTGCAGGGTCCTCGTCGAATCAACCAACCAACGTCCCCTGGAAAACTACGATTGTCGCTGCGGGTGAAGCCGGCGAGCCCTTAATCGTCTCCGGGACCATTTACGGTCCTGATGGACGCACTCCGCTCGAGGGAATTAATCTCTTCGTCTATCAGACAGATGCGACCGGTCGTTATTCCACGACGGGAGGAAACAACCGCAACACACGCATTCACGGACTAATGCGCACAAACTCCGAAGGTCGTTACGAATTTCGCACTATCAAACCCGTGTCCTATCCGAGTACGCGTAATCCAGCCCATATTCACGCCTACGTCTCTGGCCCTAACTATCCTGAATATTGGATTGACGAGTTCTTATTCGCAGATGATCCGTTTATTACTGAGGAGGTACGTCGGAAATCTGCAGGCAAAGGTAGTTTCTCGCCCCTTCTAAACTTGCAGCGCGGCGACGACGGAGTGCTGCGAGCTGTGCGTGATATAAAAATTGAGCGCTGTACAAATAATTGCACTTAGAGACGAAATCGCGTTTACCTGGCGGCGACGGAGGAGGGCAAGCGCATGAAAGTTTTGCGTCGAGTAATGAAATGGCTCGCGGTAGCCGCGGTGGTCGTGTTGGTCGGATTGCAGTTCGCAAGGCCAGCCAAAACAAATCCCACGATTGATCAATCGCAGACGATTTATGCTCACCTGCAGGTACCGCCGCAGGTTGCAGCGATTCTGAATCGTTCATGCCAGGATTGCCATTCCAACACCACTCGCTGGCCGTGGTATAGCAATGTCGCGCCCCTATCGTGGTGGATAGTGGATGACGTGGATGACGGGCGCCGGCACCTAAATCTGTCCGAGTGGGGTCGCTACGATAAACGGCGTGCCGGGAACAAGCTAGACGACATCTGTGAGGAAGTGAAAAGCGGGGCGATGCCCATCTGGTCCTACGCACAAATTCATCGAAGCGCCAAACTCTCTCCCGAGGATGTCAAAACACTTTGTGATTGGAGCGCGGCCGAGCGGACTCGGATCGCTCAGCGCTGAATGAGGCACAGATGCTGCTCACCATCCATCACAAATCCTTTAGATGGCGCGTGTCATTGATGGCCACGACGCGAACAAAGCCATCATCGCGCAGATCGAACCGACTAATGCCACAGTTCCTACTGGCAATCCAGACTGGTTTTAACTCGGGCGCGTCAAGTGCGCCCATAAGATGAAGTACGAGAATACAAATGGTTCCCGTATGAGTGAAGATTGCTATGCGACCACCTCTATTTTGTTCGATCGTTTCATCCAGTTTCCTTGACGCGCGGTCGAGCGTCTGCCGATAACTTTCCCCGCCAAGAAGCACGTGTTCGAAATCACGGCGCAGCAGGGCAGCATACTGTTCCGGATGTTGGGCGGCAGCTTCTTCGAAGGTTAGTCCTTCCATTACACCCACGCTGCGTTCACGAAAAGCTTCGGCGGTTTGCAGCTCGATGCCGGCTAACCTTGCGAGAGGACTCGCCGTCTCAATGGCGCGCGGCAGGTCACTGCAATAGATCGCGTTGAAGGGTTCGGACGCCAGCGCTTGAGCGGTTGCTTGCGCCTCTTTGAGACCTCGGGCAGAAAGCGGCGTGTCGGTGTGTCCGCCAAAACGGCCCTCAGCATTCCCCTGAGATTGACCGTGACGGATGAGGAGGACGTGGGTCGTGTCAGACATAAGTCAATTTTAGATTTTAGATTTTAGATTTTGGATTTTAGATTGCCGAATTACGATCCGCTATTGGCAACGAAATCTAATCTAAAATCAAAAATCTAAAATCAAAAATCTGCTAAACGGTGACGGCTTCTGACTTCAGCTTTTCTGCCTGGTAATGATTAACCAGGGCCTGGATGAAAGGATCGAGATTACCTTCGATTACTTGATCCAATTGATGAACTGTGAGGCCGATGCGATGATCTGTAACGCGGTTCTCTTTGAAGTTGTAGGTGCGGATTTTTTCCGAGCGATCGCCGCTGCCCACCATCGAGCGCCGTTCGCTGGCCTCAGCTTCGTGCTGTTTCCTTTCTTCCAGCTCCTGCAAGCGGGCGCGCAACACTCGCATCGCCTTCTCTCGATTCTTGATCTGCGATTTTTCGTCCTGCATGGAGACGACTAAGTTAGTCGGCAGATGAGTAATGCGCACCGCAGAGTAAGTTGTGTTAACGGACTGGCCACCGGGACCCGACGAGCAAAAGGTGTCGATGCGCAGGTCCTTTGGATCGATTTTGACATCAACTTCTTCAGCTTCAGGAAGAACTGCGACCGTAATGGCGGACGTGTGTATCCGTCCACTGGCTTCGGTCTGCGGCACCCGTTGGACGCGATGTACGCCTGATTCATGCTTGAGTTTTGAGTAAACCTTGTCACCTTCGATCAATGCAATTGCTTCCTTGATACCACCAATACCAGATTCGGACGCATCGAGAACTTCGAAGCGCCAGCCCTGTCGTTCGGCGTACCGCCCATACATTCTGAGCACGTCGGCGGCGAATAGCGACGCTTCGTCGCCTCCTGTTCCGGCGCGGATTTCAACAATTACGTTCTTCTCATCATTCGGATCTGATGGTACGAGCAGAAGCTTTAAGTCTCTTTCGGTAGCCTCGAGTTTCGCTTGCAGAGCGTCAACCTCCAGGCGCGCCAACTCCCTCATTTCCTCATCTTCGGCCGTTTCAAAGAGCTCGCGGGCTCCCGCTAGTTCTTCCTTGAAGGTCTTCCAGGCGCGATATTTTTCGACGATGTCGCCGAGAGCCCGCCGTTGCTTCGCCGCTTTACTGTAGGCCGAATGATTGGCAAGCAACTCCGGAGACAAAATTTCACGTGAAAGCTCTTCGTAACGCGACTCTATTTGTTTTAGTCTCTCTAACATAGGTTCTCTGTTCAGGGTTTCTGGCTTCAGCTTATTGCTGAAAGCCAGGATTCTGATCTTCTTACGACAGCGGCGCCAGCGCTGCCTCACCCATTTGAGGCTCAAGCTTAAGCGACGCTTTCAGTGCTTCGATGGCAACCTCAAGCTGCAGATCGTCGGGTTCCTGCGTGGTGATGTTTTGCAGCCAGACGCCCGGACGCGTGATCAACTTGAAGACCCAGCCGCTCTCTTTTTTTGCCGACAGGCGAATGATTTCGTATGAGAGGCCAGCGACCAGGGGAACCAGAGCGAGGCGCACCAGGAAGTTATAGACCAGCGAATTAAAAGCTATCACGGAGAACAAGACGATCGACACGAGCATTACCACCATCAGAAAGCTTGTGCCGCAGCGTGGATGCTGTCGTGGTTGCGGCCGCGCGTTTGCCACAGTCAAAGGCAAACCTGCTTCCCACGTGAACACTGTCTTGTGCTCTGCTCCGTGATACTGGAACACGCGCCTGATGTCTTTCACCAACGAAAAGCTAAAGATCATGATCAGGAAGAACGACATGCGGATGAAACCATCGACCAGGTTAAAAGAGATCGAAGGACGCACCGGGTGAAGGTAGGCCTTAGCCGAACGCCACGTCTTCGCGTACCACGTCGGGCCAGCCTCTGCGCTCGTATTTTCACTTGCGGTATTGTTTACATCCGCGGGCTGCGGTTGAAGAGAAGAAGCGGCTGCGGTTCCCTGTGTAGGCGCCCATCCTGCAGCAATGAAGAGCGCATTTGTTAGCAAGAGCGGCGCTGCTACGAAGAGCAAGATGTTGAAGATGACCGCGAATACAATGGAGCCGGCTGCAGCGGCTGTGCCTCCTTTTTTCAGTTCGTCCTGGGAGCGCTTTTGCGTAGGGATCGGAAACAACCCTGGTATCGCTCCGGTCACGCCCGCAAAGTCGCCTTCTCCCTCAATCACTGCGGGTGTCAATGCAACCTGAAATTCCTTCGCTTCCTCTTCCTCGGCCTCGGCAAAAGCCTCGTTGGCAGAATAGTTCAGCGCTTTGATCCCCAAACCCATCGACTGCACCAGCACCGCACCGCCCCGCAGAATTGGTAGCTTTAATATAGGGACCTTATCGCTCCACTTCGGCAGTCGGGCCGAGATGTTCACGATGGTGCCGTCCGCTTTGCGCACGGCGACCGCATACGCGTTGGGCGTGCGCATCATCACCCCTTCGATGACAGCCTGGCCACCGACAATCAAATCTCTTTCATTTGTACTCAATGTTGGACCTCTTTTTTTGCGATCTTGTGAAGCACCAAACACTAACGCCGGAATTTTCGGAGGTCGCAGGTGCGTAAGTGCACTGATACGACCGACGAACATAACGCCGGCGTCGGTTCTCGAAAGGTTGCTAGTGGCTCGTTGGAATTAACATTACTGGGCAGCCGCTGTATCCTCGGCCGCCTTCCTCCCATAACGTTTGTTGAATCGATCAACGCGGCCGGCAGTATCGACCAGTTTCTGCTTGCCTGTGAAAAACGGATGGCAGGCTGAGCAAATCTCTACGTGGAGGTCGCCGTTTTTGGTCGAGCGCGTCTTGAAAGTTTCGCCACACGCACAGGTGACAGTGATTTCGTTATATGCGGGATGAATTTCTGGCTTCATTACTCTCTTGTTTCCTTGTCTTTGCTGCGGCAACTGGGCCGCTTTTTCAACTAAGTTATGATATGGGCGCAAACCTGTATCGTCAAGTTCGCTGCTTTTTGGTTAGTGCTCCATTAGTGTGTTGCTGGTTCAGATTTGGCTGCTTGCGTGTCATGAAGTCAGTACCACCACGCAGTAGCGGGTGGGTCGCGTTTGGATAGCTCACGCGCCGGGAACGTGGACCCACCCGCTACCGCGTGGTGGTACTGACCTCATGACACACGAGCGACGCACCCCCAACCCGCAACACACTAATGGAGCACTACCGCTTTTTGGGGTGGTATCTAATTCAAAAGACGAGCAACTATCCATTAAATCACGCTCATCAACACTAAGCCTTCTTCGTGAAATTTCGTGTGACTCGGTGGATCGTTCCTAGCGTTTTTGGCTAACGGAGAGGCACCCGAAAGGAAAACCATGTTGGTTGACAGTAAATAAGTCGCATGTTTAAATCCATTTTCGCCGTCCTTCTGCAATAGCTTAACATTTGAGCACGAGAGCCTTGAGCGACCTGCGACACTGCGGAATCGCACTCTCGGTAAGGTGTAAATCGGAGCATCGAACCGAATGGAAGCCGAGAAACCCGAACCAGAATCCGGGCCAAGTGATCAGCCAGAAGGGCCAAAGCAGACTGAGTCACCTGGCACGCCGCCCCCGTCGGCCATCCCAGCCGCCGGTGAACTTGCCGGCGCTGACGAGGAGAAGGCTTCGATGGTGGAACAGGCAAAAAGCCGGGTCGCCGCCATCAAAGAATCTCTAGCCGCAAAGCCGCCATCAGCACCCTCCACTGCAACAGGCATCCCAAAAGCTCCCGTCAAGAAAAAAGAAGAAGGTCCCAAGCCGGTCGATGCCGCGAATCATCCGCTCGTAGAAAGACTAAGGCGCCAATTTGATGGCACTGTAATTGAAGCGGTTGAGTTCATCGGGCAGTTATCTGTTCGAATTGACGCCACGTGCATCGTCGAAGTTTGTGACTTCCTAAAACGCAATGAACGTACGCCATTTAACTATCTGTCGGACTTAACCTGCGTTCATGTTCCCGATCGTGAAGGGTCGCCCTTCGAAATCGTTTATAACCTCTATTCAATAAGTGCGAATGAACGCGTGCGCCTGAAGGTGGCAACCAGTGAAGAGGGAGTGGAGAGCGTTACAGGCGTCTGGCCGGCGGCAAACTGGATGGAGCGCGAGGTTTACGATCTTTTTGGAGTGAGGTTTAAGAATCACCCTGATCTGCGACGACTGCTGTTGCCGCCTGATTGGGAAGGTCACCCACTCAGAAAAGATGTTTCACTGGAGTTTGTAGAGAATGCCTGGACTAAGAAACATCTCCCTGAAATGACTGAGGTGCAACGAGAACAACTGGAACAAAGACGAGCGTACGGACTCGAGATTTTATCCGTGCCGCAGGAGCGGATGATGCGCGATATTTTTCAGGGCGGCAAAGAAGTGATGCCCAAGGATAAGTGATTGCCGATTTTTGATTTTTGATTTGCGATTTGAATAAGATCCAATGAAACTTGATTTTAGATCAGCAATCACAAATCTAAAATCTAAAATGCAATGACTCCGAAAGAAATTGCCGCTCATTATGAAGCGAAAGTATTCGAGTCGCCCGAAGCGGCGCGGGGAGCTGGCTTTGTTCTAACGGATACTGAGTCGCCCCGAAACGTCTGGAATAAAGCAAGCGCTGCCCAGGCAATGGCAATCAAGTTGGCAAGAAGGCGCGCCAGCGGAGAAGCGAAAGAGATTGGCTTGGTTATTGAACCCTGGAGCGTAACTGGCTGTTACCTCCCCGCCGAAGCTAAACCGGCAGCATGATCGCTAATTGTCCGACAAACTTCAGTTTGTCGTAACTTACCAAGCGAAACTTTTGGAGAGATCGACAAACTGAAGTTTGTCGGACATTGAAGTTTGTCGGACATTGAAGTTTGTCGGACAATCGCTATGCATCAAGTAGAGATCGCAACCACTCAAGAAACATTGCTCGACAGCCCCGAGATGGTGCTCAACATGGGGCCACAGCACCCATCCACGCACGGTGTGCTGCGCGTGATTCTGAAGCTGGACGGCGAGACCGTTATCGATCTTGATTGCGATATCGGATATCTCCATCGCGGCATGGAAAAGATTGCCGAGAACCGCATGTACACGATGATCGCGCCTTACTGGGATCGTCTCGATTACATTGCGGCAGTCTCCAATGGTCTAGTGTGGGTAGAAACTGTCGAGCAAATGATGGGACTTGCGGTTCCGCCGCGCGCTCATTATCTACGTACAATATTAACGGAATTGAATCGCATCGCCTCACATCTTCTTTGGCTTGCAACCCACGCTCTGGACATCGGTGCAGTAACTGTCCTGCTGTGGGCGCTACGCGAGCGCGAAGAGATTCTTAAGATTTTCGAGCGGCAATTTGGGGCACGGCTGACCTGTCACGCCTGGCGCATTGGCGGCATGCCAAACGATGCTTACGATGACTTCGAAGCAGACGTGCGCCAATTCGCGAATAACTTCCCCAGGCGATTGGATGAATACGAAACCGTGCTTTCGGAGAATCGGATCTGGTTAAGTCGCACGGTCGGTATTGGCGTGATTTCCGGCGATGAAGCAATTGCGATTGGATTGTCTGGTCCAGCATTGCGCGGTTCCGGCGTCGCGTGGGACGTCCGCAAGGCTCGACCTTACGCTGCCTATGGGGACATGGATTTTGACGTTCCGCTTGGAGACAATGGAGACACTTATGACCGTTATCTCGTCCGTTTGGAAGAGATGAGACAGTCGCGTCGCATCGTCGTTCAAGCCCTGGACAAATTGCCTGATGGTCCAGTGAATGCCAAACTCCCCAAGGTGATTAAGCTGCCGGTAGGGGATTACTATCATTCGATAGAAGGACCAAAAGGCGAAATCGGTTGTTACCTGGTTTCCGATGGCACGGCGCAACCATGGCGTGTTCGTGTACGGCCGCCATCGTTGATCAACCTGCAAGCGTTGAAGCAAATGTGCATCGGCCACCTGGTCGCCGATGTGGTTGCGATCATTGGCACGCTGGATATAGTGCTTGGAGAAATCGATCGATAGTTCAACTAATGCTCTTCTTTGCCCCAATCAATTTCATAGATCAACTCCTGCTCAAGGGTTTCAGCCCTGAGACCATTAACAACGTTGTCTGGCCGTTCATTCAAATCGGGCTAATCGTAACGATCATGGCGGGCTGGGTAGCCTATGCAACGTATCTGGAGCGAAAGATCTCCGCGTTTATGCAGGCACGGTTGGGACCCATGCGGGTCGGTCCCTGGGGTTTGCTGCAGCCGATCGCAGACGCCATCAAGTTACTCACAAAGGAAGACTTCATACCGGACAAAGCAGATCGCGGGATCTTTTTTATTGCGCCCTACATCGCCGTGGCCGCAGCTTTCATTGTTTTAGCCGTTATTCCGTTTGCTCCTGACTGGGGTGTAATCACAGACATAAATATTGGACTGCTATTCGTTCTGGCAGTCTCAAGCGTGGGTGTGCTGGCACTCATCCTGGCAGGGTGGTCGTCGAACTCGAAATACGCTTTGCTCGGCGGACTGAGATCAAGCGCCCAGATGGTTTCCTACGAGGTGGCAATGGGTCTTTCGCTCGTCGGGGCTCTCATGTTTTCCCGCACGCTTTCGCTTTCGGGGATCGTGAATGCCCAGGGGCTCGATTCTGTCTGGTATGTGTTCTATCAGCCGATTGGTTTTTTGATCTTTCTGGTGAGCGGCATCGCCGAGAACAATCGCGCACCCTTCGATCTACCTGAAGCCGAGTCAGAACTCGTTGCCGGGTTCCACACTGAGTACTCGGGAATGCGGTGGTCGCTCTTCTTCATGGCTGAGTACGCGGCGATGGTCGTGGTATCCGCAGTTGCAGTAACAGTCTATCTTGGTGGTTGGTACTTCCCTTTTGTTTACAGACTAACCGAGGCGAAGGGCTATCATAATCTCTATGTTATAGTGAGCCTCCTGGTATTTATTTTTAAGGTATTGGCGGTACTTTATTTTTATTTCTGGCTGCGGTGGACGCTGCCACGCTTTCGTTACGATCAACTTATGGATATCGGGTGGAAATGGTTGATTCCGTCGGCGTTGATCAATATAGGACTTTCAGCATTCGCGGTATTCCTGGTCCAGGCTCTTAATGGTTGGAAGGGTTTGCGCACAATTGATTCTATGTCTCACGGCCTGAATCTCAGTGGCAGCGGAAAGGTCATTATGGTGTTGATGGGTCTGGTGGGCTTGATGATCACAGGACTTCTGTTGTCAAAGATCAACTGGCGCTCGCGTGATTTTAATCTTAAGAGCCAACGGCGAAACATCAGGCTTGTGAACCTGCCGCAGGGCAAACCGGCCGTAGCTCCCGCAGCGAGCGAAGGCTGAACAAAGGATGGATTGGTGCCGATCTCAGATCTCAGATCTCAGATCTCAAATTTGAAATTTGAAATTTGAAATCGTTTGAAATCTGAAACTGAAATCGCAAATCCACAATTGCCAATCGAAAGTATATTATGCCGTTAGTTAAAGGTCCCAAGCCCAGTTTCGTTGACAAGCTCAAGCGCTTCTTCATGGCAGACCTAATAAAAGGTCTGGGCATGACATTGAAGTACAACATTGGTGCCGCGACGGACAAGGATTCAGTTGCCGGCAAAGGCATCTACACTGAACAATATCCCAAGGTTCGTCCGGACGTGGCGCCGCGCTTTCACGGTGCGCCGCGGCTCAACATGGACCCCGAGACACACGACACGCTATGCATCGCCTGCAACCTTTGTGCGATTGCCTGCCCTGAAGACTGCATTGATGTCCTGGCAATGGACGTCGAAATAATTGTTGCCGGCAAGCCCAGGAAGAAAAAGGTGCTCGATGAGTTTATCTTCGACACCTCGCGTTGCATGTTTTGTGCGCTGTGTCAGGAAGCCTGTCCTACCAATTGTCTTGAGCTGACCCAGGACTTTGAGCTGGCTACCTACTCGCGCGCGGGGTTTGTCTGGAACCGGGAGATGCTCGAGCAGGGTCGCGAGACAGTGAAATATACGAGCTAGAACATTGCCAATTGCCAATTGCCGATTGGAGTCATTGCCGATTGCCGATTGCCAATTTTGTTTTAAGGACATCGGTTGCGTTCATCCGGAGGCCTCACGCCATGAATGCGAAAGAACTAAAGAAGCGAACGAAGCAGTTCGCATTAAGAATTCTCAAACTGGTTGCTGCGCTGCAAAATTCCATCCAAGGAAGGGCTAATGGCGGTCAACTGGTACGAGCGGGAACATCGGTCGGAGCCAACTATCGCGCTGCCTGTCGTGGTAGATCCAGAGCGGAGTTCATTGCCAAACTTGGCGTGGTTGAAGAAGAAGCGGAGAGCGCGTTTTGGCTCGAGTTGATTATTGAAGGCAGATTTCTAAAACCCATCTTGGTTTGACCGCTACTAACCGAGGCAAATGAACTCACTAAGATCATGGCTAGATCGCGAATATCTGCTTCCAAGGTGCTCCATAAACCAAGTCGGCAATTGGCCATTGACAATCGGAAATGATTTCAAATCGGCAATTGGCAATTGGCAATCGGAAATGACCTAAATTGGAAATGACCTAAATCGGCAATTGGCCATTGGAAATCGGAAATGATCCTACACGGTTGGGAAGCAGTCTTCTTCTGGATCTTCTCCATCGCCGCCATCTTTGCGGGACTGCTCACCGTGATGGCACGCAACGCCGTACACAGCGCTTTGTTCTTAATCTCCTCCCTCCTGTCAGTGGCTGCGCTATTTGTCCTGCTCGGCGCTGAATTCCTGGCCGGTGTACAGATTCTAGTCTACGTCGGCGGCGTAATGGTGTTGTTCCTTTTCGTGATCATGCTTGTCAATGTCGGCGCTGAAGAGCGCGGACGCGATGAACTCCTTAATAAGCCGCGCCAGGTGACGACAAGCCTCTTCTTCTGTCTGCTGCTGGTAGTTGGTCTCCTCTTTGCAATCAATACTGGCTACCAGGGATTGCAGAAACGTGATGAGGCCAAACTGAGCGAGTCAACCGAGCAGCGAAACATACAACAACAGGACCTGGTGGCGGGGGGAACCGGAACAAACCTGATCACAAACGATACCCAACGGGTTGGTAACAGTCTTTATCGGTACGCATCGCTACCGTTTGAAATTGCCAGCGTACTTTTGCTGGTTGCAATCATTGGTTCAGTAATGCTGGCGCGAACGCTTAAACAAGAGGCCGCGGTGGATGACCTCGCGCCTGAGGTTTTGCAAGCGGAAGGGGTGCGTGAAGCGCAGCTGACGGGAAGCCCCGCGCAGTTCATGAATCATTCTGGAGAGATACCCTGATGCTCACGTTTCTTGCCCCAAGCTTGACCTTCTTATTTCAAGAAGCCACCGGCGGACGCTTCGGCGTGATGTGGCAAAGCGCCAGGAACCCCGACCTGTCCAAGTTCCTTGTGATTGGCGCTCTGCTATTCGTGATTGGCGTCGCAGGAGTGCTCACGCGGCGCAACATCATCGTGATCTTCATGTCGATCGAACTTATTCTTAACGCCGCAAACCTTAACTTCATCGCTTTCTCACGGTACCTGCAGGACACCGGAAACCTGAACGCTGTTGCGGGTCAGGTCTTTGCTGTTTTTGTCATAGTCGTCGCCGCGGCTGAAGCCGCAATCGGCTTGGGAATCGTGATCGCGCTTTACCGGAACAAAGAGACGGTCTGGATTGACGAAATCGATATTCTGAAATGGTAGTCCAAAGTCCAATGTCCAAAGTCCAAAGTCAACTGGGCCGGCGGACATTGGACTTTGGACTTTGGACATTGGACTTATGCATCGGTTGATCTGGCTCATTCCCCTCCTGCCTCTTGCCGGCGCCGCCATCAACGGCCTCTTCGGACGGAAGTTTCGTTTCTCTGAGAAGCTAATCAGCGGCATCGCCGTAGGTTCGATCGCGTTGTCGTTTTTACTGAGCCTCACCGCTATCTATTCTTACGGTTACAGCGAGCACGCAATCTGGCCTGACCCCTATGTTACTAGTCAGGACGGCGCGTTCAAATTCATCTGGATCCCAGGTGGAGCGGTCAGGATCACTCAGGGCTCAAGCGAGCGGATGTCGGTAGCTGCGGGCGAAGAAGCGCAACGGAAATTGGCTACTGTTCCGCCCGATCAGAAAACAAACCCTCAGGCGACCCGCAGTTCGGTCCTCGATGTCGAATGGAGTTATCAGCTCGACTCGCTTTCCTCGATATTCATGCTCATCGTCACCGGGGTTGGATTGTGCATTTTTGTATTCGCCACCGGCTACATGCACGACGATCCGGGCTACTACCGTTTCTTCGCCTACATGGGCTTATTCATGTTTTCGATGCTCGTGCTGGTGATGGGCTCAAACTTCCTGATGATGTTTGTCGGTTGGGAAGGCGTCGGACTCTGTTCTTATCTCCTGATCGGATACTACTTCAGTCGCAAGGAAGCGGGAGACGCGTCCAGAAAAGCATTCATCACGAATCGAGTCGGCGACTTCGGATTCGCGCTGGCGATTTTTGCTGTGATAGCGACCTTCGGCACCAGCCAGTACGCGGACGTGTTCGCTCAGGCTAGCTCCTACCCGCTTGAACCGATCGGTCATTGGGGAATCCTCTCGTGGATTGCGCTAGGCCTTTTCGTGGGCGCCTGTGGAAAATCGGCCCAGCTCCCGCTTCATGTCTGGTTGCCCGATGCGATGGCTGGACCAACTCCGGTATCCGCGCTAATTCACGCGGCAACCATGGTGACTGCCGGCCTTTACATGGTGACGCGCACCAATGTGATCTTCCAGCATGCGCAAACCATGATGCTGGTAGTTGCCCTTGTCGGTGCCGCAACTGCATTGTTTGCCGCCACCATTGGCATCACCCAGAACGACATAAAGAAGGTACTGGCCTATTCCACTGTTTCGCAGCTCGGTTTCATGTTTATGGCCTGCGGTGTGGGCGCCTTTGTCATTGGCATCTTTCATGTGATGACGCATGCCTTTTTCAAGGCGCTGATGTTTCTCGGCGCCGGCAGCGTGATTCACGGAATGCATCACGAGCAGGACATGCGGCGCATGGGCGGGCTGAAGAAATATATGCCCTATACCTATCTGACCTTCCTTGCGGGTTGGTTGGCGATTTGCGGCATCATTCCTTTCAGCGGCTTCTGGTCAAAAGACGAAATCCTATGGCGGGCGGCATCCACCACTTACATTCCGCTCGGCTGGCTCGTCTGGATAGTAGGCACAATCGCCGCAACCTGTACGGCGTTCTATATGACTCGACTCGTGGCTTTGACTTTCTGGGGCAAGGAAAGGTTTCGCGAAGCACCCGCGGGGGGTGAAGCCGACGAAGCGCATGCGCATGGTTTCGATCTCGGAGTTGAACCACATGACGCCCGGACACCATCGGCTGGAGATCGTTTGCGTCATGAGCCAGGAGAACACGTTGGTCCGGTTCACGAGGATGCGGCGGCACATCTTGCAGGCCACAAACATGGGAGCGACAAACACGGAGCCCATGTGCCCCATGAGTCTCCGCCGTCAATGTGGGTACCGCTAGTTGTGTTAGCGGTGCTAGCGACGATTGGTGGATTTGTCGGAATCGGACCGGCTTTTAAGTTCATCACCGGCAGCGATCATCCGGGTGGACGTTTGAACATAGTTAACTTCATGGATCCAATTATTTGGAATCCGCAGACTGGTATGTTCGGGAGCGGCAATAAGCCGGAGACTACGCATGAGTCCACCGTAGCCAGTACGCCCATGGCTGCGCACTCCGAGAGCGGCGAGGAGCCGTCAGTGACTCACGGTGCAGAAGGATTCAGTCTTGCGCAAGCTGCGGAAAAAGCGTTGGGCAGCCATTTGGCAGCGGAATGGCTGTTCATCGTGATTTCGCTTCTTGTGGCAGGAATTGGTATCGGCCTCGGACTACTCTTCTACATTAAAGATCCGCGCTTGCCGGTGATCTGGACTGAGCGACTCAAACCACTCTATCAAGCGAGTTATAACAAATACTGGGTCGACGAATTCTATGGCTGGGCCATCACTCGCCGAACTATGGATGCGGCTAGGGCAGTATTTGCCTTCGATTCTAAAGTGATTGACGGCATGGTGAACGGTTCTGCCTGGTTGACGCGTCTATCAAGCCAGATTACAGGCGCGGCCGATAAATATCTCGTTGACGGATTGGTCAACGCGATTGCGGCTTTCATTATTCGCTTGATGTCGCCGCTTTTTCGGGCCGCACAGACAGGGTTCACTCAGAACTACGCCTTAGTTATGGTCGTCGGGTTAGTGGCGGCAGTCGCGCTGTTCTTCGCGACTGACATCATTAGTGCTGTTAAGAGCGTGTTTGCTTAGGGGTTTGAAAAGAGGATACCAATGCCGGGATCTGTTTCACACGATCTACTAGAAGAGACTATTGAGGCCAAGGCACGTTGGTTTCAGTCGCTTTCGCTAGAGGAGAGAATGGAAGTGTTTTGCCAGCTTACGAATTTAGTGCTGGAGAACAATCCCGAGATCATAAATAGTAAGGATGTTAGACCAGCTTCAAAACGTGTTCGCGTCCTTTCAAACTCACGAGGTTAGGTATCTGGTGATCGGTGGCATTGCTGCTGTCTTATATGGAGTGCCGCGCGCGACCTTTGACTTGGAGATCATTATTGAGCCAACCCGAGGTAACGCGCAGCGATTGCTGGATGCGCTCGCAAGTGCCGAACTCGGGACTGCTTCGATGACGACCGCTGAAGAGGTGCTCGGCACCGAGATAACGGTATTCAAAGATAGGATTCGCCTTGACGTTCAAACCTTTACTCCGGGGCTGATTTTCGCTAGCGCCTGGGAACGACGAGTTACAATGAAATACAAAGACCAGCCATTTTTCGTTGTAGCACGAGAGGACTTGATTACTTCAAAACGGGCGTCAGGGCGCGAAGTTGATTTAGAGGATGTCAGAATCTTGGAACTAGCCGGTTCCAAAACCAGCGCTGAGGAATAAAACGAATGGCGTACATTCTTTCAATTGTCACCTGGTTGCCCACGATCGGCGCGATCATCATTCTTGGCGTCTTTAGAAAGGACCAGGCGAATCTGATCAAGAAGTTCGCGACCGGCTTATTTGGTCTTGCATTCGTCGCGTCGCTACTCTTGCTTGGTTATGACCGTGCCACCGGCGGCATGCAGTTTCTTGAAGATCACCAGTGGATCCCGGTGATTGGCGCGCGTTATCAAATGGGCGTCGACGGTGTGGCGGTTTTGCTGATTGTTTTGACCACGTTACTTGGCGTGATCGCAGCTTTGTCATCCTGGAAATACATCGAGAAACGCGAGAAGGAATATTACGCACTACTACTCTTTCTGCAAACGGCCGTCGTCGGCGTATTCGCCTCGCTGGATCTGTTTCTCTTTTATCTGTTTTTCGAAGTCTCACTCGTACCGATGTATTTCTTAATTGGGATCTGGGGGGGTGAGAACCGCCTTTATGCGGCAATCAAGTTTTTCCTTTATACCCTCGTCGGCTCGGTAGTGATGTTGCTCGGTGTTTTGAAGATCTATTTCCTCACAGCCGATACCACGCTCACGGCCGGGATCACGCAAGCCACAATCGACTTATTAGCTGGAAACCCCACCGCTTCGGCAATGGTATCGTCGACGTTGCAGGCAGCGGCACAGAATGGTACTGGGACTTTCAACATTCTCTACATGCAAGCGATGGGGTCGGTATTGTCCTCGGGAACTGTGTCGACAGTAGAGGTGTTGTTGTTCTTTGCCTTCGCGCTCGGTTTTGCAATCAAGGTGCCGATGTTTCCGTTTCACACCTGGCTCCCGGATGCGCACGTCGAGGCACCGACTGCCGGCTCCGTTATCCTTGCCGGAATCTTGCTCAAGCTGGGAACCTACGGGTTCTATCGATTTAATTTGCCGATGTTTCCTGCTGCTTCTGCCGACGAGAGTTACTTTGGATCGTTTGGTGTGCGGAGCGTAATGGTCTTTCTGGCGATCATAGGAATTATCTATGGCGCCCTGGCTGCCATGTATTTCGTTGTCAAGAAAGATGGTGACGTTAAGAAGCTGGTTGCTTATTCCTCGGTGTCGTCGATGGGCATTGTGATGCTTGGTCTGTTCGCCTTGAATCCAAATGGCGTCAACGGGGCCGTGCTTCACATGATTAATCACGGCATCTACTCGGCGGCGCTCTTCCTTCTGGTCGGCATAATCTACGAACGACGTCACACGCGCAGCGTCGCGGAATTTGGCGGGCTGTCGCACGTAATGCCCGGTTACGCGGCGGTGTTTCTGGCAATGGCTATGACTGCGATTGGTCTACCGCTGCTTTGTGTGTTCATCTCGGAGTTTCTTTCGCTGCGGGGCGCATTTGAGGCTAACCCGGCCTGGGCAGCCTGGGGCGCGCTGGGGATAATCCTGAATGCCGCTTATATGCTCTGGCTTTACCAGCGCATGTTCTTCGGCAACATCGACAACCCGAAGAATGAAAAGCTCACGGATCTAAACATTCGCGAATGGATTTACATGACGCCGCTCGTGATCATGTCTCTGTGGATTGGTGTTTATCCCAAAGCATTTCTCGATTATGTTCAAAGGCCCGTGAACGCGGTGGTGAGACACGTGCGTCCGAAATATCCCATTCCGGGGATGCCCACGCCAGTCGATAATCAGCAGCAAGCCGCGGTGAAGTGATTTTAGATTTGTGATTTTTGATTTTTGATTTCGAACTTACTAAGAAAACTCGTGCCACAGAAGCCAAGGCGCTAAACCGGCTTCCATTTTCGATTCTTAATTTCGTGAGGCTTAGAACATCTGTGCCGCGGCAAGTCAAACACCTCCACGCGGTAGCGGGTGGGTCCACGTTCCCGGCGCGTGAGCTATCGAAACGCGACCCACCCGCTACCGCGTGGTGGTACTGACCTCATGACACGCAAGCAGCCAAATCCGAACCCGCAACACACTAATGGAGCACTACCAAGACCTAAGACCAAAGACCAAAGACCGCAGCGGAAAGATGTGCTAACTAAATCGCAAATCTAAAATCACAAATCTAAAATCAAATTCATGACGTTTCTTCTCCAAGCTAATTCGACCGCTTTATTCAACCTGGCCGATCTACAGTTGATTGCGCCGGAGTTAATACTCACAGTCTGTGCTTGCATCACGCTCGTAATGGAGGTCGTGCTGCCTTATCGCAAGAGCAAATTGACAGCATATTTCGCTCTTATTGGAATTGCCTTAGCGGGGATTTCTCTTGGCGTCCAATGGTGGTTCATGCGGGACGTTCTGCCGTTCGACGGGTTTTACGGCATGGTCCGCCTCGATGGCTTTGCGCTGCTCTTCAAGTCGATCTTTCTGGTTGCGGCAGCGCTGGCAATCGCCATCTCAACCCGCTTTCTCGATATCGAAGGCGAACAGCACGGGGAATACTATGCCCTGGTATTGTTCGCCACTGTGGGCATGATGTTCCTCGCATGTGGTTATGACCTTATCTCGCTCTACATCAGTCTTGAGCTAATGGCGCTGACGTTTTATGTTCTCGTCGCCTTCACGAAGCGCGAGAAACGTTCAAACGAAGCGGCCATGAAGTATTTTCTGCTAGGGGCGTTTTCATCAGGCATCTTGCTCTATGGCATGTCCCTCCTATATGGTCTTGCCGGCTCCACCAACCTGGGAGACATTGGCCGTAGTATTGCCGCCATAGTTGCTTCCAATGATGCGAGCACTTTAGCGGCAGATGGCGGCGCAACACTCAGACCAATGCTGCTGTTGGGAATGATCTCGTTAGCCGCCGGTCTATTCTTCAAGATCGCAGCAGTGCCTTTTCATATGTGGGCGCCTGATGCTTATGAAGGTGCCCCCACCTCTGTCACAGCATTCCTCTCAACGGGCTCAAAGGCCGCCAGCTTCGCTCTTTATGCGCGCATTTTTCTGGAGGCACTGCCGAGCATGCGGGTTGACTGGGCGCCGCTCCTGGGTTTGGTCGCGGCAATAACAATCATGGTCGGCAACTGGGCCGCTGTGACGCAGGAAAACTCCAAACGACTGCTGGCATATTCTTCCATCTCAAACGCGGGGTACCTGCTGCTCGGATTAGTAGCCGCGAACGAATACGGATATCTGGGTCTGCTGATTTATCTTTTCGTTTACACGTTAATGAACATGGGAGCGTTTGGTGTGATCATCAGTCTCCGACGTCGCGGGATCATTGGCGACAATGTAGAGGACATGGCCGGTTTGGCACAGAAGGCACCCGGCATGGCGGCGATGATGGGAATCTTTATGCTTTCCCTGGGTGGCCTGCCAATGACCGGAGGCTTCATCGGCAAATACTTTCTCTTCGGCGGTCTGCTACAGCGCGGCCAGGCCGACGGGAAAAATTGGTATTACTGGCTGGCGATCTGGGCGATTATCAACACCGTCGTTTCTTTTTACTATTACGTTCGATTCATCAAAGTAATGTATCTCGGAGACCGGGTAGCTGATAACGAGCCCCTCGAGCTCTCGCCTGCGCTACGGACCGCGCTGATCGTGTCGCTGGCAGGCATTATTTTCACAGGAGTCTACCCACAACCTTTCATCAGCCTCGCCCAGAAGTTGATCACGCCGCTGGCGGCTCTAGGATCGGTGGCGCTCAAGTAACACGGCCCGCTCACGCTACCCTCTTTCTGCCTGTGTTGGTGCAACTGCCTGAACGCAAAATGCAAGGTAAGGCCAACCGTTGTTTGCCCTCGCGATTGCCACTTTTAATTGCGACGCTCTCGCTCATCCTCGCAGGCTGCCAAAAGCAACATTCGAAGAACTCTGACGGAGATTCCGAGATCATCGTTGCCGCAGCGGCGAATCTTACTGATGCATTCCAAGAGCTTGGCCTTCAGTTCACCAAACAAACAGGAATTCGCGTTGTTTTTAGTTTTGGTGGCACAGCGGATCTCGCAAAACAGATAGAGAACGGAGCCCCGTTTGACGTTTTTGCCGCAGCGGACGTGGCACACGTGGACAATCTGGAGGAGAAAGGCCTATTGACGCCCGGAACGCGTGCGCTTTATGCGCGTGGCAGCCTGGTTGTCTGGGTTCCGTCCGGAAGCCACATCAACATTGACCGGATCGAGGATCTTACTCACAAGGAAATCGAGCGCATTGCCATTGCCAAGCCGGACATTGCGCCTTACGGACAAGCAGCCGTTGAAACTCTTCGGGCGCTAAAACTCTGGGCGCAACTGGAGCCGAAAGTCGTTTATGGAATGAATGTTTCGCAGGTCAAGCAGTTCGTTTCTTCAGGAAACGCTGAAGTAGGTTTTCTGCCCCTCGCGTTAGTGAGACCCGGCGAGGGTAAACATCTCAAAGTGAGCGAGCAACTGCATCATCCCATCGATCAGGCCCTGGGTGTAGTAAAGGCCTCCGCGAACCAGAACGCCGCTCGCCGGTTTACTGACTTTGTTTTAAGTCCAGCTGGACAAAACCTGCTCGAGCAGTATGGTTACACGAAGGGGCCGTTCCGTTGATTTGTTCCCGTAGAAGAAGTTTCCGTTGATACCTAACCAAGGTGATACACAGGAGCTCGTTGAGATTGGCTGGCGCGCCAGGCTTGCCGACTTTCTGAGTCTGGAGCGAAATGTATCAATCGCTTCAGCGGCTGTCTTTCTGCTTGGTCTGGGTGAAGAACTGTGGAAGAAATTTCTACCGAAATACCTGGAATCGCTGGGCGCCAGCAAGCCGGTGATTGGCCTCTTCGGTACTGCGGAGAATTTCTTCGACGCGCTCTACCAATATCCGGGTGGTTGGCTTGCCGATCGTTTTGGCCGCCGCCGCGCGTTCCTGATCTTTGTCATTTTGGCGGCAGCGGGATATCTCATCTACCTGTTGAGTCCATCATGGCCATTTATGTTTTTGGGTCTTTCATTCGCAATGGCCTGGCAGAGCATGGCCTCACCCGCAATATTTGCGATTATCGCCGATTCTCTACCGCAAGAGCGGAGGGCAATGGGCTTCACGATCCAGTCCATCCTCAAGCGCGTTCCCATTGTCATTGCACCGATGATTGGTGGCGCTTTGATTGCCGCTCTCGGTGTCGTCCAGGGAATTCATACCGGCCTGATCATCACGTTGGTTCTCGCCGCGATAACACTACTCCTCGTTTCTCGTATCAACATTGAGATCAAAGTCTTCGAAGCGTCCGGCATCCACGGAGTATGGAGTTCCTTTCATAACGCACTCAAGCGTCTCCTGATTTCTGATGTCATCATACGGATGTGCGAAGCAATGACTGGCATATTTACAATTCTGTATGTGACAAACGTCCATGGCCTGAGCGCGGCTCGTTACGGAACGCTGATCGCCATTCAAATGGTAGTCTCGATCCTCATCTACATTCCGGCCGGGAAGATCGCGGACCGGATCGGCCGGAAACCATTCGTTATAGTGACTTTCCTATGTTTCGCTGTATTTCCATTCGCCGTTATCTTTGCCTCGAGCTTCCCTCAACTTGTTATAGCGTTCATCATCGCGGGCCTGCGCGAAATTGGTGAGCCGGCGCGTAAAGCGATGATCGTAGACTTCGCGAGGGACGATATGCGCGCGCGTTCGGTTGGGCTCTACTACCTGATCCGCAGTCTTTCCATCACCCCGGCTGCAGCTATTGGTGGCTTCCTATGGCAGCTGACCCCTAAGGCGCCATTCATTACCGCTTCTGTTATCGGGCTAATCGGAACCATTGTCTTTGCGGCGACTGTAGAGGAACGATTCGCTAGTTGAACGAACGAGAACTGCCTGTTGCGCCCGCTGCTGCGGCCTGAGCCTAAAATGAAACACTGTAATCGAGATGCATTGAGCATGTGGTACCAGGCCGCCGCAGGATATCGGCTTCTCGTCGAACAAAACAGAAGAACGGGGTCGGGTGTGTAGTACTATATGGGCGCGGCGATTTTCCAGGAAACCTGATGCCGCAGAGGAATTTCGGTTGATGCAGACTTCCCTCGCCAGCAAAGTTATTGTTGCTCTGCTCGTTTATTCGCTGTCTTCTTCATACCTCGCGTTTTCTCAACAGCCTTCACGCCAGGAGACGCGGCCACGCCGCGCCAACGATCCAGTAACACAACAACAAAGCGGTCCGCCTTTGAGCCTGGATGTCTGGCAAACGTCTGCCTCGCCGGCGTCGATTACCCTCAATCACGCAACAGCAGCGGCAACAGGTCAGGAGCCGACGATTCGAGTAGCCCTTGCTACCGATGCCCGTTCAGGATCAATCTCAACCAGCGGCGGCAAATTAATGAACGCCACCGGCGTTGGCACTACCTTCGTTGCGCTGGAGGTTGCTCGCGTTCGCGTTGAGCCAAGACTGCTATCACCTTTGCCCGCTGCCTCGGAGCGGGACTCATATCGGATAAAGATTGAGGGGGCCGTCTCGCGGGCCGAGGCGGAACAGCGGTCGCGCGAAATTCGCGAAACGATTGATGAAGAATCTCAAATAACTTTTAATAGCGAAACAACTACGTGGGGTTTGCTTGTGGGACCGCGCCGGAGTCGCGAAGAAGCTGAGGAGTTGCAGGCTCGGCTCGATCAAGCGGGATTCGATGCCGTGATGTTTCAATCCACGATCCCGGCAGCGGTCAGTCAGTCATCCGCAGCTGCGACAAGACCTGGCTCCGCGCCAACAACTATTCCGAGCGGTGTTCGCCTCGCTGCTCGCACGAGTGTCCCCTCGCGGGAAGTGGTTGCACTCTCTCCCGCCGCGTCTCGACTCTTTAGCTCCAGTGGGCCGGTGATCTTTGCTTCTGAAGATGAAACAAAAACGCCTGTGCGCTTCAACGACCGGCCTTACCGGGGTCGCATTGAGGTGTTCACCAACACTCGCGGCGCGCTTACGGTCGTCAACGTGCTCGGCCTGGAAGATTATGTAAAAGGCGTTGTCGCGAATGAGCTATCGCCCGGCGGTTATCCTGCAATCGAAGCGCTTAAAGCTCAAGCGATTGCCGCGCGCACCTATGCGCTGCGGAATCGTGGACAGTTCCTCTCTCAGGGTTTCGATCTTCTGTCGACAACGCGCTCGCAAGTTTATCGCGGTCTCACCTCGGAGCAAGCGCTCTCAACGCGAGCTGTCGACGAGACTCGCGGTCTCGTGGCAACCTTTGCTGGCGAGCCTATCAATGCGCTGTACACCTCAACCTGCGGCGGGCGAACAGAGAATTCGGAGAACATCTTCAACGATGCCGTGCCTTATCTTCGAGGCCGCGAATGCGCTGTTGAAGGCAACGTCCCTTTCGCGCCCTTCACGATCAAGTCTTCACGCAATCCTTTGGAGCTACGCGAAGAGAAGAATGTCCCGTTGTCACGAGATGTGGCGCTGCTGGCAGTCCAGGGCTTTGCTTTCCTGCCCTCGCGAGTCTCTGACGGATGGCTTTCAGAGACTGCGTCTGCGTCTGAAGTTCAGAGCTGGCTGACGTCTGTATCGAGGCTCGCGCGCCAAACAGCACCGGCAATTGGCGAGGACGTAAATCGCCCGCCGGCTTTCGCAACAGCAGTGAGCGCTGCTGTCTATGGAGAAAGCCGCGGGAACACGCTGCTGAACAATGCTGACGTGGAATACTTTCTGGCAATTCGCGATGCCGGCGATGTACCCATGGCCAATCGCGCTGATGTTGCCATGTTGATCCGCGACGGTTATCTGGCAGTTTATCCTGATGCGACGCTGCGTCCGCGCGAGCCTCTGTCGCGCGCGCGCGTGTTGCACACCATAGCGCGAATACTCGAAGCACGCGGACTGCTGCAGATTCAGAAAGGGACTGCGCGACCTACTGCAAGTGGCTCACTGGTCCTGCGTTCAACTAAGGGGAAGGACCAGCCGATCGCTGTGAGTGCGAACGCCTATCTCTTTCGTCAGATCGGCGAAAGTGTTTTTCCTGTA
>WNGE01000918.1_pt1 | contig 38209 bp, 37 predicted proteins | sample 5400651 | NCBI WGS metagenome assembly WNGE01 (sample SAMN13153370, study PRJNA577476) | soil metagenome | isolation source: 60 cm soil or saprolite under grassland replicate 2 | place: USA:California | collected 2016-06-15 | reverse complement strand
TGGCGGGGTGCCGCCCCGTCCCGGCGGGCGCGCGGGGTGCAGGTGGGCGAGGCGACCGGCCAGCCAGGCCAGCACGGGTGCGGGCAGCGACGAGCGCGGGCAGTATGACAAGGGGACCAGACCTCCGGGCAGGCGTGAGCACCTTGCCTATGGTCTGGTCCCCGTCAACGTCCGGGCGCACCGGGCATCACGGACACCCTCATTGAGTTCCTCATAGACAGTCTGTGCGGCTATCCGGTCGGCCTCGTAGCTGTCGGCATCCAGCGCGGCCATGGGCGTCGAGAAGAACACGCGGGTACTCGCCTGCGACAGCTCGACCTGGACGCCTCGCCCGCGCAGCAGCTCGACGATACTGATGACATGATCGTCGCGCGGCGCCGCCTTGTCGGTGCACCACCGGCTGACCTGACCAGGATCAACGTGTAGCAGACGGGCCAGTTCGGCCTGGGTCAGGTCTGCGGCCGTCAGCCATTGCCGAAGCTGCTGGCCGAGGATGGTCGCTCGCAATTCACCTGCCTCCCGCCATTGCGTCGCGTTGCGCAATTCCCCGCACGCTTGCACAACATTGCCACGAACTTCGCATTCATGCGCTCTGTCCTCATTGCCGCGATTATCTTAGCGTCTTTTCTCGCTCGGCTCGGACGAGATGTGACCGGACCGGGAAGGTAAGGGAGGACACCAGATGGCACCGGGCGTGATGCAACTGCTGTTCGCGGTCGGGGCGGTCGGCATGGTCGTCGGGATGCTGCTGACGCTGGCGGGCCTGCACCTGATCGCCCACGCCGGCAAGAGCGACGTGGACCGCTTCTTCGCCAACCGCCCACCCGACAAGGCCGTCTACGTCAGGCCCTCTCGGGAGCCTGACCACACCCAGATCGACACCCAACCCCTGTAGGCCAGTCGTGGGGCCACCGGGCCGGGCAGGGGAACGCCGCGACCCTCGCCGTGGCGCCGGCCCGCGGCCCCACCACCCCTTGAGGACGCGACCCATGCGACTGCTGTGGCTGCTCGGCTCGACCGGCGCCGTGGTCGGCGGCGCGCTGCTGTGGTGGGTCGGCTGGCTGGTCGTCCGCGCGCTTGACCGCTCCTCACTCCGTCCGCCCCCCAGCGACGAGCTGTAGGCCCGGGGAGCCGTTCCGCCCGCACGTTCCCACCAGGCGCGGGCGGTCCGGCTCCCCACCAACCCCGAAGGGAGGTGAACCTCCTGGACCGACCCGGAAGGCTGCGCGCCGGCAAGCACTGGCTGCTGGCAAGGCTGGAAGGCGTCTGCTACTGGATCGCCAACCGGCTGACCGGGCAGCGCTGCCTAGTGTGCGAGCGCCGGCTGATCTGGCATACGCCGTGGCAGTGGCGACGCTGCTGCTCGGTGCCGCTGCCGATCACGCTCACCGACGCCGGCCGCGCCCGCCTCGCCGACCAGGCCGCCGCCGAGCTGCGCGCCGACCTCGACGCGCTGGACCGCCACATCGCCTGACCCATCCAAACCGAGCTGACCTGTCGTGCTCGTGGCCGTCCGTGCGTCCGGGGAAGTCGCACGGCCGACCCGCCCCAGGGAGCGGCCCGACGCTGGCCGGGCCGCTCTCTCCCGGTTGTCGGAGGAGCCCAGGATGCCCATGACCGCCGCCTTCGCCGCAGCGGCCGCCTCCGAGCATGCCTGCGAGCAGTGCGGCACGCGGTTTGATCGGCACAGCAAGCGCGACTCGCTGCTGTGCCCTGCCTGCCGCAAGCGCCGCACCGACGCCCGCCACCTGGCCACCGGCCGCGCTCGGTCCTGGCTCGCCGCCCAACACAATGCGCTGTACCGGGAGCTGTACCGCCAGCAGCTCGCCCAGGCACGCGCCCGCGACCCCGCCGCCTCGGCCGCGGCCACCCGCGACGCACCCTCGGCGAGCTGCAACGCCGCTTCCCGGCCGACTACCGGGAGCGCTACGCCGCCGAACTGGCCCACGCCGACCGCGAAGCGCAGCAAGTCCCCCTGTCCACCGAGGACCCGGTGCCGTACTGGCAACAGCACGACGCCGTGGTCGAGCGGCGCGCCCACACCACCACCCGACTCCGCGCGCTGCTGTGGCTGGCCGACCGATACCCCGACACCGCAGCCGCCATCTACCAGGCCCAGGCCGCCCGCCTGCCGCTCAACCCTGCTGATCGCACCCCGCAGCGACGCCAGGCGCTCGCCTGGGCCAGAACGCTCGACCGCCTCGGCCGCCTGCACCCTGACGACTTCCACGCCCACTACCGGACCGAGCTGGCCGCCGCCAAGCGCAAGCAGCGTGACCGCTCCCCGGCCGCAGTCACCGGTCGGTGGCCCGCGATAGGGCTCACTTCCGCAACGGTCGAGGGGCGCAACTCGTGAAGGCGAAGGATCTAGCCGCGAGGGTCGAAGCCGAACTGGTCGCCCAAGGCCTAAGCCGAACGGTGACCGACCCGAGCGTGGTCCGCCAGGTCTCGGCTCTGCTGGGAGCTGAGGATCCGAACCGCCGCGCCCGCCGGCTCGAGGAGGCCAGGCGCGGACTCGCCAATATCGAGATCCGTACGCGCATCGATGACGGCGAAGGAGCCTGATCAGGTACACCTTGCATTGATCGGCTCCTCCCCGACCCTGAGCGCTGGCCTCGACGTGGAGGCGGGACCTTTGGCACGGTGGAGCAATCCTGCGGAGAGGAGCAGCGTATGACCCGACCGTTGTTCGCCGGTGTCGGCGTGGCGCTCGTGACCCTGTTCGACGACGACGGCGCGGTCGACGCCAAGGCGACTGCCGAGCATGCTGCCCGCCTCGTCGACCTGGGCATCCGCGCGGTGGTGGTGGCCGGCTCCACCGGCGAGGCTGTCAGCTTGACCGACGAGGAACGGATCTCGTTGCTGACCGAGGTCCGCCAAGCGGTGCCGGCCGAGACCCCGGTGCTCGCCGGCACCGGCGCGCCGTCACGCTGGCAGGCGGTTGCATTGACCCGTGCGGCGGCCGACCACGGCGCCGACGGGGTCCTGGTGCTCTCCCCGGCCGGTGCGGTCAACCTACGCGGCTACTACGACGCGGTGGCGGCTGCTGCGGGCGACGTGCCCGTCCTCGCCTACAACTACCCCAAGGTCTCCCCGCCGGGCGTCCCGGTGGAGCTGCTGAACGAGCTGCCCATCCAGGGCCTCAAGGACTCCTCCGGCGACCCGGGGCGGCTGCTCGACGAGCTGACCGGCTTCGGTGGCTGGCTCTACGTCGGCTCGGCCACGCTGATTGCGATGGCGGGCCCCCTTGGCTGCGCTGGCGCGGTTCTCGCTCTGGCGAACGCAGAACCAGAGAGGTGTGAAGCGGCGTTCGCCGGGGACCCGGATGCTCAGCTCGAGCTAGTCGAGGCGCACAGGACCGCGCGGCGAGACTTCCCCCACGGCCTCAAGGGACTCGTGGCTGACCGGTTCGGGACTTCCCGTTCCGCCCGTCTTGGCTGAGATCGCGTAGGCCTGCAGGCCTTTCTGCTGGTCAGCTCCGCCGAGAAACGAATGCTGGCGAGGGCGAGGATCGCGCCGGTGGCGCCGAGGTGGTTGGCCGTGGCGACCAGGGAGGTCGAGCCCACGTAGAGCCAGCCGTGGTAGCCGGTCAGCTCGTGGAGCAGCCGTGCCGGGTCGCCGGAGGAGTCCTTGAGTCCGTGGACGGGGAGGTCGGCGAGCAGTTCGACCGGGACGCCGGGTGGGGAGACCTTGGGGTAGTTGTAGGCGAGGACGGGCAGGTCGCCCGCCGCGGCGGCGACCGCCTCGTAGTAGCGGGGCAGGTCGCGTGAACCGGTTGGCGAGAGCACCAGGACCCCGTCGGCGCCGTGGTCCGCCGCCGCACGGGTCAGCGCGGCGGCCTGCCGGCGCGAGGGTGCGCCCGTGCCGGCGAGCACCGGGGTGTCCGAGGGCACGGCGCGGCGGACCTCGGTGATCAGCCCGGTCCGTTCGGCGTCGGTGAGGCTGGCCGCCTCCCCGGTGGAGCCGGCCACCACCACCGCCCGCATGCCGAGGTCGACCAGGGTTGCGGCGTGCTCGGCGGTGGCCTTGGCGTCGACCTCGCCGTCGTCGAACAGCGTCACCAACGCCACGCCGACACCGGTGAACAGCGGTCGGGTCATTGGACCGCTCCTTTCTGAGGCTCGGTCCACGGTGCCAAAGACATCGCCGTCACGTCGAGCAGGCCCCGTGCGCGACCCTTGGCGGCCGGCGTGCCTGGCCGGCCGCTCGTGTCGGCCTGTCCGGTGGACGCCGGCCCGTCGGCGCCGGTAGCGTCGTGGCATGGCCGCCGTCGACCGCCACGCGGAATGGACCTCGGTCGAGAAGGTCCTCGACTACCTCACCAGGGCCGACGCGATCCCGCACCGCACTGAGGGCGAGGGGGTGCTGCTCGACCACCTGCCGGAGCGGGTGGAGCGGGTGCTCGACCTCGGCTGGCGCTGCTCGCCGGCGTCAAGCCGGCCGGCTGACCCCGACCCTGGCGGCTGGGACCGCCGATCTCGACAGGAGGGCTCGACGGTGCTTGCGGACCTGTTGCACCTTGGCATCCCGGTGGCCGAGAAGGTGGTGCGGACCGTCGGCGTCTATGTGGGCCTTGCGGTGCTGCTGCGCCTTGGCGGGAAGCGTGACCTGGCCGAGCTCAACAGCTTCGACCTGCTGGTGGTGCTGCTGCTGAGCAACGTGGTGCAGAACGCGATCATCGGTGACGACAACTCGCTGACCGGAGGGCTGCTCGGGGCGGTCGTTCTGGTGGCGGTGAACGCCTCGGTGGTCAGGGGCGTGGCGCGTGGACCGCGGCTGAGCCGGTGGTTCGAGGGGTCTCCGACGGTACTGGTCCGCGACGGGCGGATCGACGAGGCCGCGCTGCGTCGCGAGGGGCTGCGCCGGAGTGACCTTGTGGCGGCGGTCCGCCGGCAGAGCGCCAGCAGCCTGGACGAGGTGGCCGAGGCGACCCTCGCGCCGGGCGGCACGATCGTGGTCCGGCTCCGTCCCGAGGACGAGGACGCCACCCATGGGGACGTCGCCCAGCTCCGCGAGCGCCTCGACCAGATCGCTGCTCAGCTCGACACCCTGCTGGCCCGGGCCGCGCCGCCGCGGCCCACGAGCTGACCTGGCCCGTCCCGGTCGACGGTGGGCTCGCGATCGTGCCGTTCTGGCGTGAGGTGTGTGGCGGTCAGGCGATGAGGGCCTTGGCGAGCTGCCGGTACGGTTCGAGGGGGAGGGTGCCGGGCTCCTCGGCGCTCAGGAGGCTGAGCGTGACCTGGTCGGCGCCGGCGCGCAGGTGCGCCTGGACCCGGGCGGCGATCGCGTCCAGGTCGCCCCAGGCGACCAGGGCGTCGACCAGCCGGTCGGGGAGCTGGGTGATCTCGTCCTCGGAGAAGCCCATGCGGCCGAGGTTGGCCGCGTAGGCGGGGGCGGTGGTCAGGAAGCCGAGCGGTCCTCGCCTGGCGAGCTCCCTGGCCCGCCGCGGGTCGGGCTCGACGGCGACGAACTGCCCGACGACCAGGGTGGTGCCGTCGCCGAGCTGGGAGCGTGCCCTGGCGGTGTAGTCGGGCGTGACCAGGAAGGAGAACGCGCCGGCCGCGCGGTCGTGGGCGAGCTGGAGCATGCGCGGGCCGAGTGCCGCCATGACGCGCGCGCTCGCCGGCACCGTTGGGGGCTCGCTGTCGAGCTCGTCCAGGTAGCGGCCGAGCGTCCGCAGCGGCCTGGGGCCGTGGGCGCCGCCGAGGCCGAGGACGAAGCGGCCGGGGTGGGCCGCCTCGAGCTCGGCGTAGGTGGCGGCCACGGCGGCACGGTCGAAGCGGTCGACCGAGATGATGCCGCTGGCGACCCGGACGTTGCGGGTGGCGGCGACGACCTCGCGGATCTGGTCGAGGCTCTTCATCGGGCCGCCTGACAGCCAGATGGTCGCGTAGCCCAGCGCTTCCAGCTCGCCGGTGGCGGCGAGGAAGTCCTGGCCGTCGCCGGGAGTGACCTGGACGCCGACGGGGCCGAGGTCGAGCTTGGTCATGTGCGTCTCTCCCACACGTGGGGGGGTGCCGGTCGGACGACCATCACCAACGCGGCCCCTGCCGCCCTTGTTCCAGCCGCGGCCCCTGCCAGCCCTTCAGCGGCGCCGGGCCGGGTCCGATGCTCCTGAAGGGAGAACCCCTGGCGAAGGGACGCACGTTGGATACCAGGCCGAAGCTCCAGGAGGACCCTAGCGCCGAGCACGCGGTCCTGGACGAGTCGATCAAGCACGACTACTCCACCAGCGACAACGGGATCGTGCCGCTGGGCAGGCGCCGACCGCTGTGGCACTTCGCCGGCCTGTGGACCACGTTCGCGGCCGGGTTCTCGTTCCTGTTCCTGGGCTTCGAGCTCCACGACGGGCACAGCCTGCCCGAGGTGCTCGGCATCACCGCCATCGGCTTCGGCTCTTATGTCGTCTATGCGATGTTCGCGGCCTACCTGGGCTCGCGCACCGGCCAGACCCATGGCCTGCTGACCCGCTCCGTCTTCGGCCGGGGCGGCTCCTGGATCGTCTCGGCGTTCGTGCTGGTCGCGCCGCTTGGCTGGGTCGGCTTCCAAGCCGGCCTGATGGTGCAGATCTGGGGTGGCCTGTACGGCTGGAAGCACCTGTTCGCCCTGACGCTCGCGTTCGGCGGGATCATGATCACGAACAACCTGTTCGGGTTCACCGGGATCAGCGCCTTCGCGCGCTACGTCGTCGCGCCCCTGATCATCCTTTGGATCGCCTACCTGGTGATCAAGGGCGTGGTGACCGACGCGAGCGCGCTCGCCGGGACGCCGCCCGGGTCGGGCCTCCCGTTCTGGGTCGCGGTCACCTCGGTCATCGGCTTCAGCATGTGGGGAAACGAGCCCGACGTCTGGCGCTACGGCAAGCCGCGGTTCTGGTGGCCGCTGCCGTCGTTCCTGTTCGCCGGCTTCTGGTTCGTGCTGTTCGTGGTCGGCGGTTGGATGATGGCGCAGCTCGCCGACAGCTCCGACTTCGGCGCGCAGGTGAAGTTCATCACCAGCTACTCCCTGTTCGGTGCGTTCTGGCTGGCGTGGGTGCTCGCGACCGTCAGCCAGTTCGCGATCAACGACGGCAACTTCTACGAGTCGATCAATGCCGGCCAGAACCTGATCGGCGCATGGCACCGCTGGAGGCGGCTGTACACCTGCCTGATCCTCGCCGTCGGCGGCGTGGTCGCAGCCTGGCTGGTGAACTTCCACTTCCTGGACGGCTGGTTCAAGGTGGCCGGGTTCCTCGCCATCACGGTCCCGTGCGCCACGGTGATCATGGTGGTCGACCACTTCCTGCTGCCGCGGGTCTTCGGGATCTCACGACCGCTGGCGAGGGTCCCGGCCTGGTCGGAGGCGGGGTCCGTCAACCTCCCGGCGGTCGTCGCCCTGCTGGCCTCGGTGGCGTTCGGCGTGATCGGCCTCGCCGACCTTCCGGGGGGCTGGATCTACTCGAGCCCCCCGAACGGCTGGGGTCCGGTACCGGTCGAGGCGTGGGCGCTGTCCGGCGTGCTCTACCTCGCCGGCGTCGCGGTCGCCCGCAAGCTCGCGGCGGACGTCCACGCGGCGCTCGGGTTCGCCAGGTTCATCGGTCCTGACCAGGCGGCCGCGGGAGTGGCCGTCGATGCCGCCACCACGGGTGGCGGCCGGTAAGAATCGCGACCTGCGCGCCGATAGTAGCTGCATGTCAGGCGATCACGGCGGGCTGGAGCGCGCCGCGGGCCGCGCCATGAGCTGCCTCGACGCGGGCGGCCCGCGCCGTCCGCGAGGGCTGCGCGCCGTGCTCGTCGGGCTCCGCCGGGGCGCGCTGCGGCTGGCAGGCAGCGGCGAGCGCCGTCCCGGACGCACGCTGCGCTTGGCGCAGGTGAGCATCTGGGAGTGGGACATCCGCAGCGGCCAGCTCCGCTGGTCGCATGTGCCGGGGGCCGCCGACGGGCTATTGCCGGGGAGGAGCGGCGCGACGCTCGCGTCGTTCCTCGACGAGGTCCATCCAGACGACCGGGACGGCCTGCGGCGCACCCTCGAGCGGGCCGCTCGCGACGGCATGAGCTTCGAGGCTGAGTTCCGGACCGTCCGTGCGGACCAGCGGGTCCGCTGGCACGCCTGCCACGGCGACGTCCTGCGCGACTGGGCGCGACGGCCGACCAGGGTGGTCGCCGCCGTCCGTGACGTCACCGAGCACAGGGAGGCGAGCGAGCGGCTGCTCCGCGCCGAGCGGCGCTACCGCACCCTGGTCGAGCAGCTCCCGCTGGCCAGCTACGTGGAGCACCTCGACGAGGAGAGCGCCACCTACATCAGCCCGCAGATCGCCGACCTGGTCGGCTACACGGCCGAGGAGTGGATCGCCGACAGCAACTTCTTCGCCACGGTGCTGCACCCCGACGACCGCGAGCGCGTGCTCGCGGGGTTCACCTCGATGCACGACAGCGGCGCGGCGTTCGAGTGCGAGTACCGCCTGGTCGCCCGCGACGGCCGCATCGTCTGGATCCACGACGCGGCGGTCGTCGTCCGCGACGAGCACGGGCGGCCCCTCTACGCGCAGGGCTACATGATCGACATCAGCGAGCGGAAGCGGAACGAGGAGGCCCTGCAGAAGAGCCAGGAGCGCCTCCTCGAGCAGATGGGCCAGGCGGAGTACCAGGCGCTCCACGACGACCTCACCGGCCTGCCGAACCGCACGCTGTTCCGGGACAGGGCCGAACAGGCGGTGCTGCGGGGCAACCGTGACGGTTCCGGCTTCGCGGTCATGCTGATCGACCTCGACCGTTTCAAGGAGGTCAACGACACCCTCGGTCACCACAGCGGCGACCTGTTGCTGCAGGAGGTCGCCGAGCGGCTGCGCGGGGCGCTGCGCAAGAACGACACGGTCGCCCGCCTCGGCGGCGACGAGTTCGGCGTCATCGGGTCGGACCTGTGCGACGCCGCCGCCGCGCGCACCATCGCCGACAAGCTCCGCGAGGTGCTGGTGCGGCCCGTCGTCGTCGGCGGGCTCGCGATGGAGGTCGAGGCCAGCGTCGGCATCGCGATCTTCCCCGCGCACGGGGAGGACGTCGAGACGCTCATCCGCCACGCCGACGTCTCGATGTACGTCAGCAAGGACACCCACACCCCGATCGTCTACGCGTCGGAGTACGACCACCACTCGCTCACGCGCCTGGTCCTCATCGGGGAGCTCCGGCGGGCGCTCGACGGCAACGAGTTGGTCGTCCACTACCAGCCCCAGGCAAGGGTCGCCACCGGCGAGGTGGGCAAGGTCGAGGCGCTGGTTCGCTGGCAGCATCCGCAGCGCGGACTGCTCGGACCCGACCAGTTCATCCCGCTCGCCGAGCAGACCGGCCTGATCCGGTCGCTCACGCGCCACGTCCTCGACGCCTCGCTCGCCCAGTGCCGCGCCTGGCGGGACGAAGGGCGGCAGCTCGCCGTCGCCGTCAACATCACCAGCCGAGAGCTGATCGACCTCCACTTCCCCGACGAGGTCGCGGAGCTGCTGGCCAAGTGGGACGTCGAACCGGCGCTGCTCGAGCTGGAGATCACCGAGACGACGATCATGACCGACCTGCCGCGGACGCGCAGCATCCTCGCCAGGCTCCGGAAGCTCGGCGTCAGGCTCGCGATCGACGACTTCGGCAGCGGCCACTCGTCGCTCGGCTACCTGAAGCGGCTGCCGATCGACGTCCTCAAGATCGACCAGTCGTTCGTCAAGCAGATGGGCGAGGACCCCGGCGACGCGGCCATCGTCCGGTCCGCCATCGACGTCGGCCACTCCCTCGGCCTGGAGGTCGTCGCCGAGGGCGTCGAGGACGAGCAGGCCAAGCGCCGCCTCGAGGAGCTCGGCTGCGACGCGTTCCAGGGCTACTACCTCGGACGCCCACAGGCGGCCTCCGCGCTCCATGCGGATTCCGGCCGCGAGCCACAGCCGGAGATACCGGCCGACTTGTGCTAGGTCGCCATGCGCGTCGGCGCGTCGTCGGCGGCGATCATGGTCAGCAGGGCGAGGGCGTCGTGGTCCCTGCTGCCTGGGGGCGCCTGGTAGACGATCAGGCGTTGCTCGCCCGGACCTGGGCCCGGTCGGGCCGTGGGTAGCCCCGTCACACCCAGGAACGCCGCTGCCCGCTGCGGCGTGGCCTGCCGGCGACGCCGGCCCTGGCGCACCCTGTGCGCATGACCACGACAGCGGCTCCTCGCTCCTGGCCCGGACGGGTGCTGATCGTCGGCGGCGGCTCCGGCCTCGGCCTCGGCCTGGCTGAGGCCGCGCTCGCCGCCGGCGCCGAGGTGACGATCGCCGGTCGCTCGGCGGAGCGCCTCGGCGCGGCGGCACGGCGCCTCGGCGCACCGGGCCGGCTGCGCACCGCCGTCGCCGACGTCGCCCGTGAGCGCGACGTCGCCGCGCTGTTCGGCACGGTCGACCACGTGGTGACCACGGCCGCCGACCTCGCCGGAGGCCCCCGGCCGATCGCCTCGACCGGGCTGGAGGCGGCCCGCAGGGTGGTCGACGCCAAGCTGCTCGGTCCGTGGCTGCTGGCCAAGCACGGCGCGGCCCATATCGGCCCGGGCGGGTCGATCACCTTCACCTCCGGGATCGCTGCGTACCGTCCCAGCATCAGCGGCGCCATGGTGTCCGCCGTCAACGGGGCGCTGGAGTCGCTCGCCTACGCGCTGGCCCTCGAGCTGGCACCGGTCCGCGTCAACGTGGTCTCTCCCGGGTGGGTGGACACGCCGGTGTGGGACGTGATCGCCGGTGCCGACAAGGCGGCCACCCTCGACGCCATGGCGAGGCGGCTCCCGGTCGGCCGCACCGGCAGGCCGGAGGACGTCGCCCAGGCCTTCCTCGCGCTGATGCGCAACGGCTTCATCACCGGGACCGTGCTGCACGTCGACGGCGGCCACCGGCTGGTCTGACCAGCACCGGCCTCGACATGGGTCCGCCAGGTCAGGTCGCCGCGCTGCCGGCGGTGGCGAGCCTGCCCGCGTTGCGGGCGAGGACGGCGAGCAGCAGCAGGGGCGTGAGCAGGAAGGCGGCGCGCAGGCCGACGGCGTCGGCGAGGGCGCCGAGCAGCAGTGGCGCGGCACCGATCGCCAGGCCGGAGGCGAGGGCGCAACGGGCCGCCGCGCGGCCGGGCTCGCCGGGCCAGGCCGCCATCGCCTCGGCGAGGGCGACCGGGTAGAGCAGGGCGACGCCGAGGCCGGCGACCAGCAGCCCGGCGGCGGCGACCAGCGCCTGGTCGACCGTCCAGAGCAGGCCGAAGCCGATGGCGGCGAGGCTGGCCGCCGCGGCGAGCAGCCGCGCCGGCAGGGGCAGCAGCCGCGTCACGGGCATGGTGGCCGCGCGGCCGGCGGCCATGCCGAGCAGGAACAGGGCCGCGCCGGTGGCGGCGCCGTCGGTGCTGAAGCCGCGCTCGCTGTGCAGGTAGTCCGCCGCCCAGAAGACGAGGCAGAACTCGACCGAGACCACCAGCAGCACGTCCAGCCAGCGTCCGAGGAACGCCGGGGAGGCCGGCTCGGAGGGGTGGGCCACCCGCGCCCCAGCGCCGGCGTCCGGGGCCGGCCGCGCCCGGCGCAGCACGGCGAGCAGCGCCGCGATGGCCACCAGCGGCAGGGCGAGGTAGCCGGGGCGCCAGCCGATGCCGGCACGCAGGGTCGCGCCGACCAGCAGCGGGGCGAGCACCGAGGTGGCGCTGGCGGTGGCGTTGGCCTCGCCGATCGCCACCGCGGCCCGCTGCCCGTGCTCGACCCGTAGGCTCGCGGGTGCGAGCTGCACCAGCCCGGCGCAGCCGGCGCCGAGCAGCAGCGCGCCGGCCCCGCTCAGCACCCGGTCCACGCCGGAGGCGAGCAGCAGCGCGCCGCCGCCGGCGGCCGCCAGCGCGGCGGGCAGCGCGCGCCGGCCCAGCGCCCGGGCGATGCGGTCGCCGGCGACGCCGGCGCCGACCAGCCCGACGGCAAAGCTCGACGGGTACAAGGCGACCTCGACGCGGCTGAGCCCGAGCTCGCGGCGCAGCTCGGGCAGGACCACGCCGAGGCCGTTGAGCAGGTAGCCGAGGCAGCCGAACGCGGCGTACAGCGTCAGGGTCGCGCGGCTACGCCTCATCGTGCGTCCCGCAGCAGCGGGACCGCATCCTGCCGGCCGTGCGGGAGGGTTCTCGTCACCATCGGCTCCTTATGCTCGCCAAACGAGCATAATACCGATCGGAGACGATGTCACCGTGAAAGCTGAACGCGCCCACCAGGCCAGCGCCCTTCGCGTGCAGGGCCTGCTGGCCGTGCTCCGCCACGTCCACGCCCACCCGGGGATCACCAGGGCGGAGCTGTCAAGGGCGCTGGGCCTGCGCAGCAGCTCCGCCGCGGAGATCAGCGCCCGGCTCAAGGCGTTGCGCCTGGTCGCCGAGACCGGGGTGGCGCCGACCGGGAGCCGGGGGCGGCCGTCTCCCGTGCTCCTCGCCCATGCCGACGGGCCGCTGGTCTGCGCCGTCGAGATCAGCCACGAGCGCTGGCGGGTCGCCACCGTGCAGCTCGGCGGCGTGGTGGTCGAGCAGCGCGCCGGCAGGCACCGGCGCCGCGCCCCCGACGCCGTGCTCGCCACCGTGGGGCAGGAGATCGCCTCGCTCCACCGCCGCCACGGCGAGCGCCTGCGCGCCGTCTCGGTGGCGGTCCCGGCGACCGTCCGGGGCGAGGCGGTCGTCCAGGCGAGCAACCTCGGGTGGCGCGACGTGTCGCTCGAGCCCCTGCGGCCGACCCCGCCGACGCCGCTGCTGGTCGGCAACGACGCCTCCCTCGCCGGGGTCGGCGAGTCGCGGCGTGGCGCCGCCGTCGGCACGCCCGTGGCGCTGCACCTGACCATCGAGGTCGGCGTCGGCGGCGTGCTGGTGGTCGACGGCCGCGCCATGACCGGTGCCAGCGGCGCCGGCGGGGAGTTCGGCCACATGCCCTTCGGCGACCCGTCCAGGCGCTGCCTGTGCGGTGCCGACGGCTGCTGGGACCTCGAGGTCGACGGGCGCGCGATGGCCCGCATCCTTGGACGCCCGGCACCGAGGGACCCTCGCACCGCCGCCAACCGGGTGCTCGCCGAGGCGACCGCCGGCGACCCCGCCGCCGTGCGCGCCGTCGAAGCCGTCACCGCAGCCTTCGGGCGTGGGGTCGCGGCCCTGGTCAACGCGCTCGACCCGGACGTGGTGACGCTCTCGGGGCTGGCGCTCGGCCTGGCCGGCGCCGCGCCGCGCACGCTCCGTCGCGCCTACCGGGGCGGGCTGATGCGCTTCCGCCGCCCGCAGCCGCCGCCGCTGCTGCCCTCGGCGCTCGGCGCCGACGGCACCCTGATCGGCGCCGCCGAGGTCGCCTTCGACACCGTCCTGACCGACCTCGGCCTGGCCGCATGGTCGGCCGGGCTGGCCCGGTTCGCCGACGGCGCGGTCCGCTCCGGCACGCCGTCGGCCTCGCGACCCACCTAGGTTCCACCGACGAGTCTTCCTGTAGGGCCTGCTCGACCAGCTCCAGCTCCTGGTCTGCCCGATCGTCGTCGGCGGTGGCAGCACCTCTTCGAGGACGGGGACGCCCAGGTGCCGCTGAAGCTGGTGGACTCGAAGCGGTTCAGCACCGGCGTGCTGGCGCTCACCTACGTGCCGGCAGCCGCGTAAGGAGTCGGAGGGTAGCTGACAAACGGTATCATCCGGTCGAGTGCCGCCGTCCATATGCTGTGTCCGAGCAGAAGTGCCTGGACAGGCTGGACGGCGGCGCTCAGGTTGGTATGGTAGGCACGCCTGCCACCATGACCGGGTTCGTACCGTTCGCCCGAACCCCGAACCTTGGAGGGACGTCTTCGAGGCCCGGCGTGAGCGTTGACAACCACAGGACCGAGGTCGTCAATGTGGCGACGGTCGGTCGCGCCCGCGTCGCTCGGGCGCGCCTCGGTGACGAGGCCCTGTCGGTGAAGAGGCCCTGATGGACGCAGCGCGGGCAGTGACGCAGGCACCGCCGAGCGGCGCACGCCGGTTCCACGCCGCCGTGGCCCTCACGGTCGTGACCGCCGTCGTCTGCGCGATCTGGCGGCTGACCTTGTTCGGCGGGGAGCGGGTCACCGTCGCCGCGATCGACACAATCTCCGTGCTGGCCGCGCTGGCGGCGGCGCTCGTCTGCTTCGCGGCCAGCCGCCGCCGCGGCGGCGTCGGCCGGGCCTGGACCATGGCGATGCGCCGCGCCTGGCGGCTGGTCGGGCTCGCGGTGCTGGCGATGGGCACCGGCGACGCCATCTGGATGTGGTACCAGGTCAGGGGCATCGACGTACCCTGCCCGTCCCTGGCGGACGTCGCCTACCTCGGCTCGATGCCGCTGATGGCCGCCGGCGTGCTGTCGTTCCCGGTGGCGCCCGCGCAGCGCGCGGCACGGCTGCGCACCCTGATGGACGGCGTGCTGATCGCCGGGTGCCTGCTGGTCATCTCCTGGGTCATCGTCCTGCGGCCGGTCTACCAGCGGTTCGACGCCCCCCTGGTGGAGCGGGCCGTCCACCTCGCCTACCCGCTCGGGGACGTCACCATCGGCACCATCGCGCTGATCCTTCTGGCCCGCACGCGAGGGCGCGGGCCAGCGCCGCTGTGGCTGGTGGCCCTGTCGATGGTGGTGTTCGCGGTGAGCGACACCCTCTACCTGTACCTGGACCAGACCGGCCGCTACGGCAACGGGAACCTGATCGACGTCGGCTGGCCAATCGCCTACCTGCTGCTGTTGCTCGCCCCGCTGCGGCCGGCGCGGGCGCGCATGGGCGGGTCCACCCAGGACCAGGTCTCGCTCACCCAGCTCGTACCGCCCTACGGCGTGCTGGCGGTGGCGCTCACCGCCTACTTCCTCACCGACCAGTTCGACTGGTTCCTGTTCTGGACCAGCGTCGTCCTCGGCGGGCTGGTGCTGCTGCGCGGGATCGCCAGCATCGTCGAGAACCGCCGCCTCAACCAGCGCCTCGGGCGCATGGTGGCGGAGCTGACCGAGCGCGAGAGCCAGCTCGCCCAGGCGCTGTCCCGCGGCAAGGCGGCGGCGGAGGGACTGCAGGCGGCGGACGCCATGAAGGACACCTTCCTGCGGGCCGTCTCCCACGACCTGCGCAACCCGCTGGCGGCGATCCTCGGCGTCGCCCTCACCCTGGAGCGGACCAAGTTCTACCTGCCGAGAGACAAGGCGATGGAGCTGCTCGACATGCTGGTCGAGAAGGCCCGCAAGCTCGACCGGCTGCTCAACGACCTGCTGGACCTGAACCGGCTGGAGCAGGGCGTGCTGGAGCCGGACCGCTCGCCGACCGACGTCCGCGGGCTGCTGCTGCGCGTGGTCAGGGAGGTCGACAACCTCGAAGGCTGGCACGTCCAGGTCGAGGCGAGCACCGTGATGGCGGCGATCGACGCCTCCAAGGTCGAGCGCATCGTGGAGAACCTGCTCGTCAACGCGACCAGGCACACCCCGCCGGGGACGCCGGTGTGGGTCGGCGGCGTGGTCCGCGGCCGTGACCTGGAGCTGGTGGTGGCCGACGCCGGCCCCGGCGTCCCGCCCGAGCTCGCCGGCTCGGTCTTCGAGCCGTTCAACCAGGGCGGCGGGGACGACTCGCGCGGCGTCGGCATCGGCCTCTCGCTGGTGAGCCGCTTCGCCCAGCTCCACGGCGGCCAGGCCTGGGTGAGCGAGCGGACCGGCGGCGGCGCCTCGTTCCACGTGCTGCTGCCTGGCGTGGTGCTGCCAGGCACCCCCAGCGTCCCCCGCCTGCCGGAGCGCTCCTCCCACCCGGCCGCGCTCCCCGCAACGCAGCGCTCCCCGGCAGCGCGCTGATACGGGACGGCCCGGAGCCCCCACCCGAAGATCCCGGTACAGCCCACCTGGGCCGCCCCATGGATCCCGCCGAACCTACCCGACGTCCAACCGGATCCCGCCAAGGCTGCCTGGGGCACGAACAGGGATCCGGCCGCAGTACCCGACGACTGCAGGGGGCTCCGCCCCCCGCACACCCCCCGCCCGAAAACCGGGGTCCGGGGGGGAGCTGTCTCGGGCTCCCCCCCGGGGATGGATCAGGCCCTCCCCCCCGGATGGATCAGGCCCTTCCCGCGGCCTGGCGGCCGCGGCGGGCGAGCGCGTCCACGGTCGCGGCGGCGAGCAGCACGCCGCCGGTGATCAGGAACTTGACGTCGGACTCGAGCCCGAGCAGGTCCATGCCGTTGGAGATCGACCCGATCACCAGCGCGCCGAGCAGCGCCGACCAGGCCGAGCCGCGGCCTCCGAACAGGCTGGTGCCGCCGATCACCACGGCCGCGATCGCGTTCAGCAGGGTGTCGCTGCCGCCGGAGCTCTGGTTGACGGCGAACAGCCGCGACGCGGCCAGGACGCCACCAGCCGCCGCCATGGTGGAGGCGGTCACGAACACCACCAGGCGGACGCTGTCGACCCGGATGCCCGCCCGGCGGGCGGCCTCGTCGCTGCCGCCGACGGCGAGCACGTGGCGGCCGAAGCGGGTCCGCCGGATGAGCACGTCGAACGCCACCACGAGGCCGATGAAGATCAACGCGGCAAGGGGCAGGCCGCGGTCGGCGGCCAGCACCGCGGCGGTCGCGAGCAGGGCGATAGCCAAGACCACGACGCGGGTCACCAGGGCGCGCGTCGGCGGGACCGGCAGCCCGGCGGCCACCCGGGAGCGCCGCTCCCACAACTTCGTCCCGGCGTAGGCGACGATCAGGATCACCGCGAGCAGCCAGGCGTCGAGCGGGATGAAGAAGGTGTTGGCCAGCCCCTGGATGAAGCCGTCGGAGACGGTGACCGTGCCGGTCGAGCCGAGCACGAACAGCAGCGCCCCCTGCCAGGCGAGCAGGCCGGCCAGGGTGACCACGAACGCCGGGATGCGGAAGCGGGTGACCCAGAAGCCCTGGATCAGGCCGACGATGGCGCCGGCGACCAGTGCGGACAGGACCGCGAGCCAGCCGGGCACGCCGTGCTTGACGTTGAGCACGGCCATGATCGCCGCGGCGAAGCCGCTGACCGAGCCGACCGACAGGTCGATCTCGCCGAGCAGCAGGACCAGGACCAGCCCGATGGAGATGGTGCCGACGGCGGCGATCTGCAGCACCAGGTTGGTGAGGTTGCCCGGGGTGAGGAAGTTCTTGTTGGCGATCCAGAAGACCGCCCAGATGACGGCGATGCCGACGATCACCGGCAGGTTGCCCAGCTCGCCCTGGGCCAGGCGGCGGCGGAAGCCGGCCACGGCGCCGGCGAAGCCCGGCTCTTCGGAGACGAGCCGGGGGTCGAGGTCGGAGACGGTCATTCCTCGGTCACCTCCGCGCTGTTGGCCTGCTCCTCGGCGGCCCTTGCCTCCTCGCCGGCCTTGGCGCCGGTGATGGCGGAGACGACCTCGTCGGAGTCGGTCTCGGCGGCCTCGAACGCGGCCACGTTGCGGCCGAGCCGCAGCACCTCGATGCGGTCGGCGACCTGGAACACGTCGGCCAGGTTGTGGCTGATCACCACCACCGCCAGGCCCTGGTCGCGGAGCGTGCGGATGAGGTTGAGGACCTGCGCGGTCTGGGCGACGCCCAGCGCCGCGGTGGGCTCGTCCAGCAGCACCATCTTGGGCTCGCCGAGCATCGAGCGGGCGATCGCGACCGACTGGCGCTGCCCACCGGACAGCGAGGCGACCTGGGTGCGGACGCTCGGGAGGCGCACCGCAAGCCGCTTCAGCACCCTGCTGGCCTCCTGCTCCATGGCGGTCTCGTCCAGCAGCCGGCCGCCGCCGAGCTCCTCGTGCCCGAGGTACAGGTTGGCCACCACGTCGAGGTTGTCGCACAGGGCGAGGTCCTGGTAGACGGTGGCGATCCCGAGGGCTGCGGCGGCCTGCGGGCCGTGTACCCGCACCGTCTGGCCGTCGAAGTGGTACTCGCCCTCGTCCATGGGGTTGATGCCGGAGATGATCTTGATCAGGGTCGACTTGCCGGCCCCGTTGTCACCGACGAGCGCGGTGACCCGGCCGGGCTCGGCCGCGAAGTCCACCGTGGTGAGCGCTTGCACCGCGCCGAAGCGCTTGCTCACCCCGCGCAGCTCGAGAAGTGGGGTGCTGGAAGCCACCGGCTCCTCCTTCGAGGTGGCCCCGGCGCCCGCAGGGGCGCCGGGGCCACCGGTCGGCACTTGGCTGGCTGGCCTCGTCGGCGTCAGGAGATGCCGGCTGCGGTGCAGGCCGATGCCGCCGGGCCGCTGCAGATGTCGCTGGTCTTGAGGAAGCTGTCCTTGACGATCGTGTCCTTGATGTTGTCCTTGGTCACCGCGACCGGCTCCAGCAGCACCGAGGCGACGTCCTTGGTGCCGTTGTTGACCTTCGCGGTCGCCGCCGAGGAGTTCTTCTGCCCGTTGACCAGGTCGACCGCGAGCTGCGCGGCGCCCTCCGCCTCCGGCTTGATCGCCTTGTAGACGGTCATGTACTGGTCGCCGGTGAGCAGCCGCTGGATCGCGGCCAGCTCGGCGTCCTGCCCGGTGGTCGGCCGGGTCGACGGCTTGATGCCCTGGCCCTTCATGGCCGCGATGGCGCCGCCGCCGGTGCCGTCGTTGGCGGCGTACACGCCCACGAAGCCGTCCTTGCCGACCGCGGTGATCGCCTGCTCCATCTCCGTCTGGGCCTTGTCAGGCGACCAGTCGGGGGTGTCGTACTCCTTGGCGACCTTGAAGCCCGAGGAGTCGATCACGCTGTGCGCGCCCTTCTTGAACAGCTTGGCGTTGTTGTCGGTGGGCGCGCCGTTGATCATCACGATCGAGCCCTTCTTGCCGTCCTGCTTGAGCTTGTCGACCAGCGCGGTGCCTTGGAGCTGGCCGACCTTCTCGTTGTCGAACGAGATGTAGTAGTCCACGTCGGCGTTGAGGATCAGCCGGTCGTAGGAGACCACCGGGACCCCGGCGGCCTTGGCCTTGGTCACCATCGCGCCGGCCGAGGCCGAGTCGACCGGGTCGAGGACCATCACCTTGGCGCCGTTGGTCAGCGCCGCCTCGGCCTGGGACTGCTGCTTGGCGGCGTCCTGGTCGGCGTTGGAGTAGATGATCTCGCAGTCGCCGCACAGCGCCTTGACCTTGGCCTCGAACAGCGGCCGGTCCTGGGCCTCGTAGCGGGTCGTCTTGGTCTCCGGCAGCAGCAGCGCGATCTTCTTGGCGCCACCCCCGCCGCCGCCGCTGCTCTTGTTGGTGGTGGCACATCCCGCCGCCACCAGCGTGACCAGTGCCGCGATCGCGACCAGCCGCATGATTGCCGCGGTGCGCGCTCCGAACAACCTCCCCACCTCTTCCTTCGTCGTCGCGGGCTTGCCACTGTCAAGGCGCGGCGGTCACCTCCGGGCCGCGCCGCCGGCAACGCGTTGCTCCCCTCCGGTCACCTCCTCGGACCAGGCCGGGCGGCCCGCACCCGCCGCCGCGGCGTCGCTCGACGCAGCCTACCGTTCCCGCACGGTCGCCCGCTCATCCCTCCGCGGACCCGGATGAGGTGGACGTGGTCGGCCTGGAGCAGCAGGTGGCGGTCTGGCGGGCGACGTAGACGTGGCCGCTCTCGATCGGCTCCAGGTCTTTGGCATCGCTAGCCGGTAGCCGCCCCCTGCCTGGCGAGGATGTCGGGCAGCGCGCTGGTGGCGGAGGCGGGACGTGCAGGACCACGAACACCGCGGCCGGCAGGTCGTCGGGCAGGGACCTGACCAGCCGTGCCAGCGCCTCCAGCCCGCCTGCCGACGCGCCGACGACCACGATGTCGTGGTCAGCCATGTCAGCCTCCGGGCGATGGGGTCGGGATGTCGCACCGCCGGGCACCGCGGGCCGTCTCCCATGATCGCCGGACCGCTCCTCCGGAAGGCCCGATGCCACCAGCGGCTTCATCATCCGCCTCCCCGGATCGCGCGTCCACGCCGCCGGGCATCCTCTGACGAGCGCCTGCGCACGCGCACGCTGCTCCTGGTGGACCTGGAGGAGGAGTTCGTCTACGACGACCCGCCGCGGTGCTTCATCGCCAGCCTGGAGGGGCCGCCGATGCTCAGCCGCCGTTGGGCGGGGGCTCGGGCACCTGCCGGCCGCCACCCGCCGCCCTGCGCATGCGGGTGCGCACGGCGTGGCTGGCCATGCTCCACGCCCGCCGGCGCGCCCAGGCGAAGTACTCGCTGGACCGGACCTTCCCCGTGCTCCAAGCCTGTGCCTCGTTGGGGACCACCGGGCCTCGCAGCATTGGGGCCTCCTTGGTCTCGATCCCGCGTCGCCGGCCTCAACCTTGCCAGCTCGGCCGGGCGCCGACAAGCCCCGCCCCCAGGAGCTGGGCGAGCGCCCGCATGACGTTGAGGTCGGTCTCGTCGAAGGCGCTCGGCTCCGGCGCGTCGACCGTGAGCATGCCGAAGTTCTGCTCACCGCAGAACACGGCCACGCTGATGAACGAGCGGTACTGCGCGCCGGGGCGCGGGTCGACGCCGGGCGGCAGCGGCTCGGAGAGGGTGTCGTCCACCATCAGGAAGTCGTGGAAGCGGACCAGCAGCAGGGCCTCCTGGCCGCGGCGGTCGCCGACGGCGTCGGTGAACACCGTGATCGGCCGGTCGGAGCGTCCCGTCCAGGCCGCCGGCGCCATCTCGCCGTCGTCGAGCTGGAAGAAGCAGGCCCTGGTGCGGTCGCCGTCGCAAAGGTGGGCGGCCGCCTCCACCACCAGCTGCTGCAGCTGCCCGCCGAGCGAGCTGCGCTCGGGCGCCGTGCGGGCCTGGTGCACCCGGCCGACCACCTCGGCGATGGGGGCGGTGACGTCGCCGACGATCAGCCGCAGGCGGGCGTCCATGTCGATGGCGATCGCCTCGGCCGACATGGTGGCGGCCTCCTGGCGCAGCTCGCGCCGCGACTTGATGGCGAACGGGATGGCCACGGCGACGGCGCCGACCAGCACGAGGGTCCACTGGAACGGCGTGGTCGGGGTGCCTTCGCGCAGGGTGGAGACGACGTAGCCGAGCAGCACGGCGACCGCCTCGGCGATGATGAACGAGCGCAGCCGGCTGCCGCGTTCCGGTTCGCTGCTGGCGGCGGGCACGGGCTCGCCGGGCCACGACCGGATGCCGTCGCCTCGGTCCGCGCCGGGGTCGGGCTGGGAGATCGCTCGGGACAGTCGCTGGGGCACCGGGTCACCGCTTCGCTTGCCAGGGATCGGTCGTGGACGTCACATCCTGCGGCAGTATGCCTGATTCATCCGGGGGGGAGCCCGAGGACAGCTCCCCCCCGGAGGCCCCCCCATCGGGTCCCTTGGCCGGATCCCTGCTTGGGCCCCAGGTGGCTGTGGCGGGATCCTGTTGGGGGTCGGGTTGCTGTGGCGGGTTCCTGTTGGGGGTCGGGTTGCTGTGGCGGGTTCCTGTTGGGGTCCGGTGGCTGTGGCGGGCTCCTGGGTCGGTCTCCGTGGCTGCCGGGGTTTCTGCGGCTGCCGCTCGACCGCGTCGCCCGGTGCTGCTCCCTGCGACCCCTCGCGGTACCGTGTTCGCCCGAGCATCGCCGGAGGGGTCGATCGAGCGGCACCTCCCGGCAGCAGTCCCGGCAGGAGGAGCGTCAGGTGGCCCCGCAGCGCCCGCGCGTGTTCGTCAGCCGCCGCCTGCCGGGCGACGCGGTCGAACGGCTGGCTGCCGCCGCCGAGGTCGAGGTCTGGCCCGAGCGGCTGCCGCCGCCGCCCGCCGCGCTGGCACGCCACGCCGCCGGCGCGGACGGGCTGCTGCTGCTGCTCACCGACCGGGTCGACGCGGCCCTGCTGGAGCGCTGCCCGCGGCTCCGGGTGGTGGCCAACATGGCCGTCGGCTACGACAACCTCGACGTGGACGCGCTCACCGCCCGGGGCATCCCGGCGGGCAACACCCCGGGCGTACTGACCGAGAGCACCGCGGAGCTGACCTGGGCGCTGATCCTGGCGGCGACGCGCCGGGTGGTGGAGGCCGAGCGGGCGATCCGCCGCGGCGACTGGGTCACCTGGGAGCCGAGCTTCCTGCTCGGCCGCGACCTCGCCGGCGGCACCCTCGGCGTGGTCGGGTTCGGCAAGATCGGCGCGGCGGTCGCCCGCCGCGCCCGCTGCTTCGACCTGCGCGTGCTGGCCTGGACGCCGCGGCCGAAGCCGGTCGAGGGGGTGGAGTGGGTGGCGCTGGACGAGCTGCTCGCCCGCTCCGACGTGGTCAGCGTCCATTGCGCGCTCACGCCCGAGACCAAGGGCCTGATCGGGGCGCGCGCCCTGGCGCTGATGAAGCCGTCGGCGGTGCTGGTCAACACCGCCCGCGGCGCGATCGTCGACCAGGCCGCCCTCGCCGGGGCGCTGCGCGAGCGGCGCATCTTCGCCGCCGCGCTCGACGTGGTCGAGCGCGAGCCGATCGCGCCGGACGACCCGCTGCTGTCGCTGGACAACTGCGTGGTCGTGCCCCACATCGGCTCGGCGACGGTGGCCACCCGCGCCCGCATGGCCGCCATGGCCGCCGACAACGTCATCGCCGGCCTGCGCGGCGAGCGCCTGCCCAACTGCGTCAACCCGGCGGTGTACGGGTAGCCGGCGCCGAGCCGCACGCCGGGCGGGACCGCTGGCCGTGGCGGCAGGCGCGCCGGGGCCGCCGGCCGCCGAGCGACACGACGCCCACCGTGACGCGTCACGGTGGGCGTCGTGTCGTGGGCTGTCAGGCGCTGGTGGTGGTGGTCGTGCCGCTGGTCGCTGCGGTCAGGTCGTAGACGGTGGTGCCGCCGATGGTCTTGGCGGTGAAGTGCTGCTGCACCCAGCTGGTGATCTGGCTCGAGGTGCCAGAGCCGCCGCCTGGGCCGCCGCCGCTGCCGCCAGCGCCGATGAAGTAGTGGATCCTGCCCTGGCTCACGTACTGCTGGAACTGTGCCAGCGTGGGCGTGGGGTCGCTGCCGTTGAACCCGCCGATGGCCATCACCGGCTGGTCGCTGGCGAGCTGGATCCCGGCGGCGGAGTTGGACCCGACCGCGGCGGCCGCCCAGGTGTAGCCCGTGGCGCCCTGCCGCAGCAGGGTGACCAGCGCGTCGCTCGGCGTGCCCGCGTCGAGCAGGCCGCCGACGCCACCCTGGCCGGTGGCCGTCCGGCCGGTGGTGCCCTGGCCGCCGGTGGTGCCCTGGCCGCCGAACGGCACGACCTGGCCGCCCTGGGGCGGCTGGCCGCCGAACTGGCCGCCCGGCCCTGGTCCGCCCTGGCCGCCTGGCCCGCCGAGCCGGCCCGGGCCGAAGCCGCCGGCCACCGCCGGGCCGGCCGACGGGATCGCGCCGGCGTGCGGGGTCGCGGCGGTGTCGATGGCGTACGCCGCCGGGCCGGCGAGCGCGACCAGCAGGCCGGCCACGACCACCGCCGTCGCCAGGCCCCGCCTGCGGCGCCCGGGCGCGAGCAGCAGCGCGGCGCCGACGGCGAGGCCGCCGAGCAGCAGCGGCAACGGCAGCCACGGCAGCCAGTCGGGCGTGCGGCGCAGCAGCGCGAAGGACCACACCGCGGTCAGCGCGAGCGCGCCCGCGAGCAGCATGCGTGCCTCCAGCCGCCCACGGTGGCGCCACAGGGTGACGGCGCCCATGCCGACCAGCGCGGCGATCGCCGGTGCCAGCGCGACCTCGTAGTAGGGGTGGTAGATGCCCTTCATGAAGCTGAACACCAGGCCGGTGACCAGCAGCCAGCCACCCCACAGGGCGAACGCGGCGCGGGTCCGGTCGCTGCGGTGCGCGCGCCAGGTGAGCCACAGCCCGCCGGCGAGCACGACCAGCGCGGCCGGCAGCAGCCAGGAGACCTGGCCGCCGGAGTCGGCGCCGAGCAGCCGCGCCCAGCCGGTCTGGCCCCAGCCCATGCCGCCGCCCACGCTGCCGGTCTCGTTGCCGGTGATGCGCCCGAGGCCGTTGTAGCCGAGGGTCAGCTCCAGGATGCTGTTGCCCTGGGAGCCGCCGATATAGGGACGCGCCGAGGCGGGGATCAGCTCCACGATGGCGACCCACCAGCCGGCGGAGGCGACCAGCGCCAGCCCGGCGACGGCGAGCTGCCACAGCCGGCGCCGCAGGGCGACCGGTGCCGCGGCGAGGTAGACCACCGCGAACGCCGGCACCACCAGCAGCGCCTGCAGCATCTTGGTGAGGAAGCCGAAGCCGACGAAGGTGGCCGCGGCCACCAGCCAGCCGGTGTGGCCGCGTTCCAGCGCCCGCACGGTGGCGTAGGCGCCGAGCACCAGCAGCAGGGTGAGCAGCGCGTCCGGGTTGTTGAAGCGGAACATCAGGGTGGCGACCGGGGTCAGGGCGAGCACCGCGCCGGCGAGCAGCCCCGCGGCCGGCGAGAACCAGCGCCGCACGGTGGCGTACAGGACGCCGACCGCGGCGACGCCTTCCAGCGCCTGCGGCACCAGCAGGCTCCAGGAGCTGACCCCGAAGACGCGGGCGACCAGCCCGGTGACCCACAGCGAGGCGGGCGGCTTGTCGACGGTGGTGAAGTTGGAGGCGTCGGAGGATCCGAAGAAGAAGGCCTTCCAGCTCTTGGTCCCGGCCTGCACGGCCGCGGCGTAGAAGCTGTTGGCGTAGCCGGAGGCGCCGAGCGCCCACAGGTACAGCAGCGCGGTCAGGCCGAGCAGCGCCAGCAGCGCCGGACGCGCCCAGCGGGGATCGGCGTCCCCGCCGCGCAGCAGGCGCCGCAGGCGCGACCAGCGCTCGGGTGGTGCGGACTGGCTGGCACGCCGCGGCGAGCCAGCTCCGTGGCGCCGCGGCCACTCCGGCTCGAGCCGGTCGGGAAGGGTGACGGTCATGGTGTGCTCCTGGTGAGTGCGATCGGTGGACGGGGTTCGGAGACGGTCTGGGCCGCTGCGGGAGCGGCGGCCGGGGTGGTGGCGCGCCGCGACGGGCGGAACACCCAGTCGCGCAGCAGCAGGAAGCGCAGGACGGTGGCCGCCAGGTTCGCCGCCACCAGCACGGCCAGCTCGAGCGCCCGGCGCGGCCGCGGCACGGCCGCGTGCAGCCCGGCCAGCGACCCGGCGGTGAGCGCCAGGGCGAGGGCGAACACGCCCAGCCCCTGGAGCTGGTGGCGCGCCGCCCGGGCGGCGCCACGGACCGCGAAGGTGAAGCGCCGGTTCGCGCTGGTGTTGGCGACCGCGGTCGCCAACAGCGCCGCCGCGTTGGCGGGCTGCGCCGCCAGCACGCCACGAAGCACGCCGTACAGCACCAGGTAGGCGAGCGTGCTGGCGACGCCGACGAGCGCGAACCGGGCCACCTGCCCGAGCGGTCCCGGTCGGGCCCCTGCCCGCCCGGCGCCGCCGGCGCGGGCCAGCCGGGCGCGCACCGTGGCGACGGGGATGCGGTGTCCCATGAGGTCGGCGGCGAGCCGGGCGACGCCCTTGAGGTCGGCCACCGCGGTGGCGATCAGGTCGACCCGGGAGTCGGGGTCGTCGACCCAGTCGACCGGCACCTCGTGGATGCGCAGGCCGGCCCGTTCGGCGAGCACCAGCAGCTCGGTGTCGAAGAACCAGCCGCCGTCGGCGACCAGCGGCAGCAGCGCCCGCGCCGCGTCGGCCCTGATGGCCTTGAAGCCGCACTGGGCGTCGGAGAAGCGCGTGCCGAGGGTGGCGTGGAGCAGCAGGTTGTAGCAGCGGGAGATGACCTCCCGCTTGGGGCCGCGCACCACCCGCGCGCCGCGCCGCAGCCGCGTGCCGATGGCGACGTCGCTGTGGCCGCTGACCAGCGGCGCGACCAGCGGCAGCAGCGCCTCCAGCCCGGTCGAGAGGTCAACGTCCATGTAGGCGAGCACGGCGGCGTCGCTCGCGCCCCAGACGGCCCGCAGCGCCCTGCCGCGGCCCTTCTCCTCCAGCCGCACGGCCCTGACGTGGTCGAGCTCGCGGGCGAGCAGCTGGGCCAGCGGCCAGGTCCCGTCGCTGCTGGCGTTGTCGGCGATGGTGATGCGGAAGCTGAACGGGAACGAGCCGGACAGGTACTCGTGCAGCCGGCACACGCTGGGACCGAGGTCCAGCTCCTCGTCGTGGACCGGGATCACGACCTCGACGGTCGGCCGCCCACCTCCTCCGCCGCCGCGCTGGTCGACCAGCATCCTGGTTCCCTTCTCGTTGAGGATCGTCCTTCGGTATCGACGATCGCAGCCCCGGGCAAGGCCGCCTCACGAGCCGTTCGAGAAACCGTCAAGAATTCGGCGCCGGATTCGGCGCCGGAGCGTGCCGGGAACAGGCCGGAGGGCGCGCCCCGAATGGCGCTCGGGGACGCGCCCGCCGGCTTTTTCCCGTGCCCTAGGTGCTGGATGCGCCGGTGCGGAGCCGCTGCAAGGCTGGTTGCACGCGGTCGACCGGGATGGCGAAGCCGATGTTCTCGGCGGTGGTGCTCTCGCTCGACACCGCTACCGCGGTGTTGATCCCGACCACCTCGCCGGCGGCGTTCACCAGCGGCCCACCGGAATTACCGGAGCTGATCGCCGCGTCCGTCTGGATCAGGCCCTGCATGTCGACGCCGCCGCTTTGCAGCGTGCGGTTCAGCGCGGAGACGATGCCGCGGGTCACGGTCGGTCCGCCCTCCAGCGCCAGGGCGTTGCCGATCGCCACCACGTCGTCGCCGACCCGCAGGCTGGCCGAGGCTCCCAGGGTGGCGGCCGGCAGGCCGCTCGCCCCCTTGATGCGCAGCAGCGCCAGGTCCGCGGCCGAGTCGATCCCGACCAGCTCGGCGGTCCGCGCCCTCGCAACGCCGGGTAAGGCCCTCTCGTGGGCAGGTCGAGAACCCGTCAAGAGCTTCCGCGCCGGTTAGCCGGGCTGCCCGTCGGGCGAGGCGGACTGGACGACCGGGAGCTCGACGGTGAAGACCGCGCCGCCGTCGGGGTGGTTGGCCGCGCGGACGCTGCCGCCGCCGTCCTCGACCACCTTGCGCACGATCGCCAGGCCGAGCCCGGAGCCCGGCAGGCTGCGGGCGTCGACGGCGCGGAAGAAGCGGTCGAAGACGTGACCGACGTCCTCCGGGGCGATCCCCGGGCCGTGGTCGCGCACCTGCAGGCAGCCGGGACGGACGGTGAGCTCGATCGGGGTGCCGTCGGGGCTGAACTTGACCGCGTTGTCGAGCAGGTTGCCGACCGCGCGCAGGAGCTGCTGCGGCTTCGCCACCACCGGGGCGGGCTCGGCGTCGACCAGGATCTTGCGCCCGCTGCGGCGCCGCGTCCGGTCGGCGGCGCGCTCGCTGAGCGACTCGAGCGCGACCGTCTGCTCCGGCTCGTCGTCGTAGCGGTCGACGGCGAGCGCGACCAGCTCGTCGACCAGCCCGGACAGCTCCCGCAGCTCGCCGTCGAGGTCGCCGAGGAGGCGCTCGCGGGAGCCGGCCTCCAGGTTCTGGTAGCGGCGCAGCGTGTCGATGTTGGCCCGCAGGCTGGTCAGCGGCGTGCGCAGCTCGTGGCCGGCGTCCTGGACGAGGCGCTGCTGCTGCTCGCGGGAGCGCGACAGGGCGGCGAGCATGGCGGCGAAGGCGCGCGCGAGCCGGCCGATCTCGTCGCGGCCACGGCCGCCCTCGGGGACGGCGATGTCCAGCCGGCCGCTGGCCGCGATCGCCTCGGCCGCGTCGGTCAGGCGCGTCACCGGCCGGGTGGCGCGGCGCGCCACCACCAGCCCGGCGGCGGCCGCCAGGACGATGATCACCAGCCCGACCAGGATCGAGTTGTTGCGGACCGAGCCGAGCACGCGCTCAGTCTCGGCCAGGCTGCGGCCGATGCGCAGCTCCCCGCCACCAGGGAGCGGCACGGCCACCACCCGGTAGCGCTGGCCACCGAAGCTCTGCGTCCACAGCGCGGACGGACCGTACGGGCCGGCCGGGTGGGGATCGTCGCCGTCGTGGTCGCCGTTGCCGTCGCCGCGGCGGTCGGGCGGCGCGGTCCTGGCGCTCAGGTCCGTGCCCGGCCGGTCCACCGGCACCCCGGGCGGCCCGTCACTGCGGACGACCCGCCCGGCCGTGTCGAGGCACTGGAGCAGGCCGCCAGGCAGGGCGACGTGGTAGCCGGAGCCGGTGTCGTCCCCGCCGCCGCGCTCGCAGTACTCGCCGGGGAGGCGGCCGTCGGGGAGGGGCTGGCGCGTGGCCGCCACCAGGCTGCTGTCGACCTCGTCGCGCAGGCGCTGGTCGGTCGCCGCGTAGCTGATCGCCGCGACCGCCGCGACCGCCAGCGCCGCCAGCACGGCCAGCGCGACGGCCAGGCGGGCGCGCAGGGTCATGGCGGTCGCAGGGTGTAGCCGACGCCGCGGACGGTGTGGAGCAGCCGGGGCTCACCGGCCGCTTCGGTCTTGCGGCGCAGGTAGCCGACGTAGACGGACAGCGCCTTGGAGTCGGGGCCGAAGTCGTAGTTCCAGATGCGCTCGTAGATGGTCGAGTGGCTGAGCACGATGCCGGCGTTGTGCAGCAGGAACTGGAGCAGGTCGAACTCGGTCTTGGTCAGCTCCAGCTCGCGGCCGTCGCGCCATGCCCGCCGCGCCGCCTCGTCCATGCGCAGGTCGGCGACGCGCAGCTCGCGGTCCGGCTCGTCGTAGCTGGCCCGCCGCAGCAGCGCCCGCACCCGCGCGAGCAGCTCGTCGAGGGCGAACGGCTTGGGCAGGTAGTCGTCGGCGCCGGCGTCGAGGCCGGCGACCCGGTCGGACACCTCGGTGCGCGCGGTCACGATCAGGATCGGGGTGCGGTCGTTGCGCGAGCGCAGCCGCTGGCACACCGTCAGCCCGCCGACGTGCGGCATCATCAGGTCGAGCACGAGCACGTCGGCCGGCTCCTCGGCGACCGCCTCGAACACGCCCGAGCCGTCGGCGACCGCGCGGACCTGGTAGCCCTCCAGCTCCAGCGCGCGCACCAGCGACTCGCGCGTGGCGCGGTCGTCCTCCGCGAGCAGCACCCGGTTCGGCATCGACGCAACGGTAGCGCCCGGCGCCGCGCCGTGCGCCAGCTCGGGGGTGGCGACCGCCGACGGCTCAGGCATGGGTGAGCACCAGCAGGAACTCGATCTGCCCGTGGTCCTCGGTGGTGACCAGGCCGCCGAAGCTGGGGTTGGGGATGTTCCAGTCGGCGAAGGTGACCGGGATCTGGCCGCTGACCTGGAACTTCTCGCCGCTGCGCTTGGCCGTCACGGTGACGGTCACGTCGCGGGTGGTGCCGTGCAGGGTGAGCTTGCCCTGCGCCTTGGCGCTGACGGTCGCGCCGTCGGCGGGGAGCGACGGCAGCTCGATCGGCTGGGCGAGGGCGAAGGTCGCGGTCGGGTAGGTGGCGGTGTCCATGATCCGCCCCTGGAACTGCCCGTCCCTGCGGTTCTGGTCGCTCTGCACGCTGGTGAGGTCGACCGAGAAGCTGCCGCTGGTGACCTGGGACCCCTTGACCGCCATCTGGCCGCTCACCGCCGAGGTCCGGCCGACGGCCTCGTTCTGCTGCCCGAAGAGGACCTCCTTGACCCGGTAGCCGGCCTGCGAGCCGTCGCCCACCTTCCAGGCGCCGTCGACCGACTGGGCGGCCGCTGACGAGGCGGCGGCGGCCGTCTGCGTGGTCGGCGTGCTGGCCGCCGCGCTCAGCGGTGCCGGGGCGTCGTCCTCGATCAGGTGCGTGTACGCGTACGGGCCGCCGACGGCCACCAGCACGGCGACGCCGACGCCGATCGCCGCCCAGCGCCAGCGGCGCGCTCGTACGGATGCGCTCACGGGTCCTCCTCCTGGTCGATCACAGTGCGCGGGCCTGCCGCGCGGCAGGGCAGCATCGTGCGGCGCGTGGGTGAGAGCAGGGTAAGAGCCGCTCAAGAGCACGTCGAGAGCGTGGCCCGGCCTCCCCGCGGCGCTTTCTTACCGTCTTCTCGAACTCCGCTCGACGGCGTCTTGCCCGGCGCGTGGACACTGCCCGGAAGTCGAGTGCGTCGACCGAGAGAGGAGCATTCCATGCCACCGGACCCCAGGGCCGTGGCCCGGCGGGACGCCGGGCTGCGCCGGGTGTCACGGCTGACCCGCTGGCTGCTGGCCGGCTCGCTGGCCCTCACCGGGTTGTTCGCCGGGCTCGCCGCCCGCGTCTTCCCCGGGCACAGCCAGCAGGCCAGCGCCGCGACCACCACGACCACCACCACCGTGACCAGCAGCCAGTCCGACGACTCCTCGTCGCAGGACGACAGCAGCAGCCAGCTGCAGGCCCCGGCCGCCACGCCGTCGGCGTCCGGCGGGTCGGGCAGCGTCACCTCGGGAGGCTCGTGATGACCCGGCCCGGACGCGCCAGCTTCCCCCGGATGCCCCGCAGGCAGAACGACGGCGGCTGTGACCCCGACCCGCTGGTGTGCTGGCGGCTTCGTGCACTCGGCACCGGCGCCGTGGTGCTGGTCACCGGCGCCGACTCGCTGGAGGTGGTGCGCCAGGCGGTGGCCGCCGAGGTGGACGCGATCGACCGCGCCTGCAGCCGCTTCCGCCCGGACTCCGAGCTGGAGCGCGTCAACCACGCGGGCGGCCGGCCGGTGGCGGTCGGTCCCGGGCTGCTGGAGGCGCTCGAGGTCGCGCTGCGTGCCGCGCGCGCCAGCGACGGCGACGTCGACCCGACCGTCGGCGAGGCGGTCAGGGTGCTCGGCTACGACCGCGACTTCGCCGCCGTCCCGCCCGCCGGCCGGCCGCTGCTGCGCGTGGCCACCGTGCCCGGGTGGCGGCAGGTCCGCGTCGACCGCGCCCGCGGCCTCGTGCGGGTGCCCGCCGGCGTCCTGCTCGACCTGGGCGCGACCGCCAAGGCGCTGGCGGCCGACCGCGCCGCCGCCAGCGCGGCCGAGGCCGCCGGCTGCGGCGTGCTGGTCAGCCTCGGCGGCGACCTCGCCACCGCCGGCGAGCCGCCGCCCGGCGGCTGGTCGGTGCGGGTCGCCGACGCGCACGACGCCGCCGCCGAGGCGGACGGCGAGACCGTGCGCATCCACGGCGGCGCCCTGGCGACCTCGTCGAGCACCGTGCGCCGCTGGACCCGAGGCGGCGAGCAGCTCCACCACATCGTCGACCCCGCCAGCGGCCGGCCGGCACAGGTCGTCTGGCGCACCGTCAGCGTGGCCGCGGCGACCTGCGTCGACGCCAACGTCGCCGCCACCGCCGCGATCGTCCGCGGCGAGGCCAGCCCCGCCTGGCTCGCCTCGCTCGGCCTCCCCGCCCGCCTGGTCCGCCCCGACGGTTCGGTCGTCCGCGTGGCCGGCTGGCCCGAGCCCAGCTTGCCCGAGCCCAGCGAGGTGGCGCACCGCCGCGCGCTGGCTGGACTGAGGAGCGACGGAGGAGCGCCAAGCGACGGAGGAGCGACGAGGGAAGCCGGCGCACAAGGCGGCGGTGCGCCACCTCGCGTTTCTGCCAAATGAGCGGCACCCTCGCTTCGACCAGGGCGCTCTGGTACCTGACCCGTGGCAGTGGCGCGGTCACGCTGGTCCTGCTGACCTCGACGGTGGTGCTCGGGATCACCAACTCGGCCCGCTGGGCGAGCCCCCGCTGGCCCCGCTTCGTGACCGAGCGGCTGCACCGCAACCTCTCCCTGCTGGTGCTCGTCTTCCTGGCGCTGCACGTGGTCACCACCGTGGTCGACGGCTACGTCCCGATCCGCTGGCTGGACGCGGTGGTGCCGTTCCGCTCCGCCTACCGGCCGCTGTGGCTCGGCCTCGGCGCCGTCGCCCTCGACCTGCTGCTCGCGGTGCTGGTCACCAGCCTGCTGCGGGTGCGGCTGGGGCACGGCGCCTGGCGCGCCGTGCACTGGCTCGCCTACGCCTGCTGGCCGGTCGCGCTGGTCCACGGGCTCGGCACCGGCAGCGACACGGGCCACGCCTGGATGCTCGCGGCCGCCGCGGCCGCCGCCGTGGCGGTCCTCGCCGCGGTGTGGTGGCGGCTCGGCGCCCCCAACGGGTCGGTCGCCGCCGTCGCCCCGCTCTCCGAGGAGGTGGCCAGGCATGGGCGTGGTCGCTGACCGCCTCGGGCCGGACACCCGCGCGGGCGTCGCTCCGGCCGGCCCTGCCGGGCTGCCGCGGCTGCTCCACGGGATCGGCGAGCACGGCGGCGCCGTCCCGCTCGCCCGGCACCGGGCCGTCTACCCGGCGCCGCCCCGGCCCGGCCGCCCGCTCGACGGCTTCGTCGCCACGGTCGAGCGGTCCGGCCTGCGAGGCCGTGGCGGCGCGAGCTTCCCGACCGGCACCAAGCTGCGCGCCGTCCGCGACGGGCGCCGCACCCCGGTGGTGCTGGTCAACGGCTCCGAGGGCGAGCCCGCCAGCGCCAAGGACAAGCTGCTGCTGACCACCGCGCCGCACCTGGTGCTCGACGGGGCGCTGCTGGCCGCCGCCGCGGTCGGCGCGGGCGAGGTGGTCGTCTGCGTCGACATGGGCGCACCTGCCGCGCTCGGCGCGGTCGAGCGGGCAATCGTCGAGCGCCACGCCGAGCCCGGCCCCAGGCTGCGGCTGGCTGCCCTGCCGTCGCGCTACGTCGCCGGGGAGGAGACCGCGCTGGTCCACTGGCTCGACGACGGGCTGGCCACGCCGACCGGCTCGCGCCCGTTCCAGCGCGGCGTCGGCGGCCGCCCGACCCTGGTCGACAACGTCGAGACGCTGGCGCACCTGGCCCAGGTCCTGCGCTTCGGGCCGGAGTGGTTCCGCCAGCTCGGCACCGCCGAGCAGCCGGGCAGCGCCCTGGTGACGCTCTCCGGCGCGGTCGGCGGGCCGGGCGTCTACGAGGTCGGCGTCGGCGCCGCGCTCGGCGAGCTGGTCGGCGTCGCCGGCGGCGCCCCGGACGGGGTCGCGGCCGTCCTGGTCGGCGGCTACTTCGGGAGCTGGCTCGGGGCCGGCACGGCCGCTCGTGCCCGGCTCGACAACCAGAGCCTGCGCCCGCTCGGCGCCGCCATGGGCTGTGGCGCGCTGGTGGTGCTCCCCGACGGCGCCTGCGGCGTCGCCGAGACGGTCCGCGTCCTCGCCTGGCTGGCGGGGGAGTCCGCCGGCCAGTGCGGCTCCTGCGTGTTCGGGCTCGCCGCGGTCGCACGGGCGGCCGCGGACCTGCGCGACGGCCGCGCCCGCCCGGACACGGTCGAGCAGCTGCGGCGCTGGGCCGGCCAGATCGAGGGCCGCGGCGCCTGCCGCCTGCCCGACGGCGCCGTCCGCCTGCTGCGCAGCGCCCTCGACGTGTTCGCCGACGACGTCCAGTGGCACCTCCACCGCGGCCCCTGCGCCGGCGTCAGCCGGCCGAGCGTGCTGCCCACGCCGCGAGGAGGCACGGCATGGCGCTGACCAGACAGCTCCGCGTCGACCCGATCGCCTGCGACGGCCACGGCCTCTGCGCCCAGCTCCTGCCCGAGCGCATCACCCTGGACGACTGGGGCTACCCGATCGTCGACCCGACCCCGATCGGCCGCGACCTCGCCGACCACGCCCGCCGCGCGGCCAGCGCCTGCCCGGTGCTGGCCTTGAAACTGGTACCGACCCCGACCAACGCCGCCCGGTCGGGCTGACTCGCCGCAGCGAGCCCGCCCCAGGCGCCATGCGGCGGTGACCACCCGCCGGCAGCCCTCCGCCGGCGGGTGGCCCGCCCACCCCTAGGGCCCACCCCCCCTGCCGTCAGCGCTTGCCGAGCGAGATGGGCGAGAGGTAGGCGTTGCGGGCGCCGTCGGCGAGCGGCCCGGGCGCGGCGGACCGCTGCAGCCCCAGCTCGGCGCCGATCGCCTCGGCGAGGCGGGCGGCCTGGGCCTCGAGCTCGCTCCACCGTGACGCCAGAGGCCTGCCGAAGGGCGCCACCGTGACGGTGCCGGCGTCAGGGTCGAGCTCCCAGACGCCCGCCGCGACGCCGTCGACGGCCACCGTCGAGGTGCCGTTGCCGGACTTGTCGTAGATCCGTCCGTAGTCGGCGGGGGCCACCTGGCGCGCGCGGCCGGCGGGCGAGGTCGCGTAGGCCATGAAGTAGGCGTCCCAGACCGGCAGCAGCCGCACGCCCCGGCCCTCCGCCGGGTCGGTTCCGGTGAGCCGCTCCAGCTCCTCGGCCGCGACCCAGGCGTCGCCGCCGTCGAGGGAGACCGCCGCCAGCTCCTCGCCGAGGGCCGCCACTGCCGCGGCCGTGTCGCGCTTGCTCCAGCCGCTCCACCACTGCAGGTCGTTGCTGCTGGCGGGCCCGACCGCCCGCAGGTAGCGGCGCGCCAGCTGCACGCGCCCGGCGTCCGGCTCGACCCGCTCGAGCGGCGCGCCGAGCCAGTCCGCCCAGCGGGCGTAGGCGTAGTTGTCGCTGCGCCACGAGCCGCGCACCTCGGAGCGGACGATCCGACCGGTCCTGCCGAGCAGGGCCACGGTCATCTGCAGCGCGGCCTTGTCGCCGGGGACGTCGCCGAGCAGCTCCCGGATCTCCTTGAGGGTCAGCGGCGGCTTGCCGGCCATCACCACCTCGACGCGGTCGGCGAGCGCCAGCGCCTCGTCCTCGCTGAGCCCGCCCCACTTGGCGACACGCTTGAGGGTCTTCGCCGGTGGCTCCCCGGTGCAGGCGGCGAGGGCGGGCAGCAGGTCGAGCGGCTCGATGTAGCTCATCCCGCCGCGCATGCAGCGCAGCCGCACGACGCTGCGCTCGGCGTACAGCTCCTCGTCGAGCTGGGCGATGCGGAAGTCCCTGACCCGGGCCGCACAGGAGAGGTAGCAGGTGGGGGCGGTGCCGTAGATGCCTGCGGTGGCGACGACGGCGTCCATCACCCCGTCGAGGCCGTCCCCGGCCAGCCCTTGCTTGACGAGCACGTGGGCCCGTGCCTGGGCGAGCGGAACAGTGGCTGGCGCCGCCATCGGTCTCCCCGTCTCGACGTCCGGCTGATGGTGCCATCGGGCCGCGACGGCCGCCGCGCTGATGTGGCCAGTGGTCGGGGCCTGCCCGCGCCGAACCGTCGCTGTGACCTCGCCCGCCCGGCCGGTACCCTGCCGAAGCGGCCATGACCGCAGGATCAGGCAGCGGAGAGGAGCGCGACATGACCGTCCAGGACCGGCTCGGCCAGGTCGGACTGCCCATGCCAGTGGCCGACCTGGCCGCGCGGCGCTGGGACGTCGTGGTGGTCGGCGGCGGCCACAACGGCCTCACCGCGGCCGCCTACCTGGCCCGCGCCGGCCGCTCGGTGCTGGTGCTGGAGCGTCGCGACCGGCTCGGCGGCGCCTGCACCCTGGAGCAGCCCTTCGCCGACCCGGCCTGGCTGGTGAGCCCCTGTGCGTACGTGGTCGGGCTGCTGCACCCGCTGGTGGTGGAGGAGCTGGAGCTGAAGCGCCACGGCTACCGGGTGACCCCGGCCGACCCCAACCTGTGGTGCCCGTTCGAGGACGGCAGCAGCTTCGGCACCTGGGCCGACGACGCCCGCACCGCGGCCGATATCGCCGCCATCGACCCCGGCGACGTGGACGGCTACTTCGCCTACGAGGAGCTGTTCGGCCGCATCCGGCGCGCCCTGCGCGACCCGGCGCGCGACGCCTGGCTCGGGGACGCGCCCACCCGGGCAGAGCTGGAGGAGCGGCTCGGCGGCGACCCCGAGGCGATCGAGGTGCTGTTCGAGGCGTCCATTGCCGAGGTGGTCGAGCGCCACGTGCGCGACGAGCGGCTGCGCACCGCCCTGCACGGGCAGGGGATCATCGGCACCTGGGCGGGGCCGCGGGACCCTGGCACCGCCGCCGTGCACCTGCACCACGCCTCCGGGACGGTCGACGGCCACGAGGACGTCTGGGGCTACGTCCACGGCGGCATGGGCAGGGTGTCGTTCGCGCTGGCCGACGCCGCCGTCGAGGCCGGCGCGGTGCTCGCCGCCGGGGTCGAGGTGGGCGCGATCCTGCCGGGCGAGGGCGTGCGGCTCGCCGGCGGCGAGCTGCTCCGGGCCGCGGTGGTGCTCTCCAACGCCGACCCCAAGCGCACCGTGGCGCTGTGCCAGGACGGCGTGCCCGCCGCCTTCCGCGAGCGCGTCGCCGCCTGGCGCACCACCAGCGGGGTGGTCAAGGTCAACTGCGGCCTGTCGCGGCTGCCGCGCTTCAGCGCCGCGCCCGACTCGACCGTGCCGCACCGGGCGATGGTGACCATCTCCAGCGGGATCGACGCCACCCAGGCCTCGTTCGAGGCCGCCCGCCGCGGCGAGGCGGCCCCTGCCTGGTGCGAGCTGTACTTCCAGACCGCCTACGACGCGACGGTCGCCCCGGCCGGCAAGCACACCATGAGCGTGTTCGCCCAGTACGCCCCGGCCACGCTGGCCTCCGGCGACTGGGACGGCCGGCGGGAGGAGATCGGCGACCGCGTTCTCGCCGAGATCGCCCGCTTCGCGCCCGACGTGGCCGACCTGGTGGAGGAGCGGGAGGTGCTCGGCCCACCCGACGTCGAGGCCCGCGTCGGCCTCACCGACGGCCACATCTTCCAGGGCGAGTGCACCCCCGACCAGCTCTGGGACCGGCGCCTCACGCCGCGCACCCCGATCCCCGGGGTGTACCTGTGCGGCGCCGCCACCCACCCGGGCGGCAGCGTGATCGGCGCCAACGGCCGCAACGCGGCCATGGCGGTGCTCGGCGACCTTGCCGAGGGCTCCTGACCCACCTGGCGCCGCCTTGGAGCTGGCTCCGAGGGCCTCGGGCGATCATGGACGCCTTCTTCAGCAAGCCGGGGAGGGCGGCGCCGGCTCGGCACAGGCGGTGCAGGGCCGTGGTGGCGACGTCCATGCCCGGCTGACGGTCGCGGCGGCGGCGGTCGCGTCTGGTGCCACCGCGACGCTCAGCGAAGTCGAGTACCTGAACAGCCAGCCGCTCGGGCGCATCGCCACCGTTGGTGCCGACGGCAGGCCGCACGTCATGCCGGTGGGGGTGCTCTACGACCCCGAGGCCGAGGCGATCGTGATCGCTGGACGACATCCGGAAGTCTCTTCGGCAGGCTCCGCTAGGAGGTCGCCTCGCCGCATCAGGCCGCCAGGGCGGCGGCCGCCGGGTCCTTGCGCAATGATGCGTGCATGCGCCCACTGTGGACCTGCTCGCGGTGCGGTCGGACGTTCGCCAACCGCAACCAGACCCACACCTGCGGCCGTCACCGCCTGGAGGAGCATCTGACCGGCCACAGCCCGGAGGTGGTCGAGCTGTTCGAGCGCTTCCGCGAGATGGTGGAGCGCCGCGGCCCGGTCGAAGTCCTGCCCGAGAAGACCAGGATCGCGTTCCACGTGCGGATGAGCTTCGCCGTGGTGATGCTGCGGCGCGCCTGGCTCGACGGTCACGTGGTGCTCGCGCGACGCTACGAGCACCCCCGCTTCCGCAGGATCGACTCGATCTCGCCGCGCAGCCACGTGCATCACTTCCGCATCCGCTCCCCGGACGAGCTGGATGACGAGGTTGCTGCCTGGATCGCCGAGGCGTACCTGGTCGGCGAGCAGCGCCACCTGACCTCGGGTGGCTGAGGGCCTCGCCGGTAGGGGTTTGGGTGGAGCAGGGCAGGCACGAGCCGTGACGGTCATCTGGCCCTTGCCCTGGGTCCCCGTCCTGCTGGGTGCGTGGTGCTGAGTGGTTGGCGGTTTGTGCCTGCCTTCGGGGGCGGGTGGCATCGGGGCTGCTGCGGGGGGACGCGGTCTGGTTGACGCCAGTCAACAAGCGGGTCAGGCCCCCCACCCAGGGCGGCGCCCCATTCTCACAGTCCACAGTTTCCGTTTGGGCCTGGGCGGGCCTTGCCTGGCCGGGTAGCCTTCGGCCATGGACTCGAACACCAGTACGCTAAGCGGCCCCGGGGCCAGCGTCGCTGGGGCGCCCGCGGGGCCGGGCGGGCTGCCCGTGGGCCCCCAGGGTGGGCTGCCGGCGGGGCTGGAGGGGCTGGCCGCCGCGGCCGCCAGGCTCGCCGCTGACGACCCCGGTGGGATGGGCGACGCGCTGCTGGCCGCCCAGGTCGTGGCCGTGCAGCGGCTGGGCGACCAGCTCGAAGCCGACAAGCTGCGCCGCCTCGCGGCGGTGGACGCCCGCGGCGCCGCCGGCGCCGAGGTCGGCGCCTCCGCCCCCTCGACCGCTGGCTGGCTGCGCGCGACCACCCGGATGAGCCCCGCTGCGGCGGGGCAGCGGGTCCGCACCGCCCGGGCGCTGCACCAGGGCCCCCTGGTCGCGACCGCCGCCGCGCTGGCCGCGGGGGAGGTGTCCTACGCCCACGCCGCGGTGCTGGCCGACGCCACCCACGACCTCCCACCCAAGCAGGTCGCCGAGGCCGAAGGGGTCCTGGTCGACGCCGCCCGCCGGCTCGACCCGGCACGGCTGCACCGGCTGGCCGGGCACCTCCGCGACGTCCTGGACCCACAGGGGTCCGAGGAA
>WNGE01000958.1_pt1 | contig 38238 bp, 31 predicted proteins | sample 5400651 | NCBI WGS metagenome assembly WNGE01 (sample SAMN13153370, study PRJNA577476) | soil metagenome | isolation source: 60 cm soil or saprolite under grassland replicate 2 | place: USA:California | collected 2016-06-15 | reverse complement strand
AATACGATGAGAATGGCGAACGGCGGCTAGTATGTAAAGCAGGAACAAAACCTACTTTCAACACATGCCTTTTCAATCATCGAGTCTTGTTGAGACCGAAAGGAGTGAGCCAATATGAATCAGAGCCGCACGCTGCTTGTCGTTGGCGCACACGCAGCAGACTTTGTGTGGCGAGCTGCTGGTATCATAGCTGTTGTAACGAAACATGGCGGCAGAGCCAGCGTCGTCGCACTTACCTATGGAGAACGAGGCGAATCAGGCGAATTGTGGAAAGAACCGAACCAGACGGTCGAGAACGTCAAACGTATTCGTCACGAAGAGGCCACGCGCGCAGCCGAGATTCTGGGCGCAACGTTTCAATGTTTCGATCTCGGCGATTATCCTCTTCAGATTGACGCTCAAGCTCTAGAACTACTCACGATGCTCATTCGCGAACTGGCGCCAGATGTGATTATCACCCATACCGAACGCGATCCTTTCAATCCCGATCACCCACTGGCCTATTCAGCCGTCCAGCGCGCAAGTATCCTGGCCAGCGGATCGGGCGTCGCCAGTGGTTTCTCCACCATCAAGCCAGCAGAGCTGTTTCTGTTTGAGCCTCATCAGCCTGAACACTGCGGATTCGTTCCCACTACTTTTGTCGATATCAGCGCGGTTTTTCCACTCAAGCAGCAGGCCATGGAGGCCATGGCCGCACAAAGCTACCTGCACCAGTACCAGACGGAGATCGCAAAGTACCTGGACATCCTCTAAATAGCGCTCGATAGGCCTGATACAGATGATGATTCTCAAAAGGACTGCAAACAGATGAACGAGAGCGATAGACAAGAGTTGGCCCGCTACGGAGTCGCAACGGTCTACGAAGCCGCGGGGCGCACAGGGCTGATTGATATTCCCCTGGTACAACTTATTCCGGGGAGCAGGGTGGCAGGACCGGCGCGTACCGTTCGCTGCGGTCAGGGTGACAATTTAATGGTCCATGCAGTGATGGATCAGGTTCAACTAGGTGAAATCCTCGTCTTGACGATGCCCGAACCCGAACCCGTCGCTTTAATCGGCGAGCTACTCGCGACTCAGGCGCTGGTCCGCCATGTCGCCGGAATCCTGGTCGATGCATCTGTCCGCGATACGGAGGAACTTCAATCCTTAGGCTTGCCCATTTGGACGCGCTGGATACGTGTACGAGGAGCGACCAAGACTCACATAGGAACCATCAATGAAGCAGTCATGATAGGGGGCACTAGCATTGCAGCGGGTGATCTCGTAATTCTTGATGCCGATGGCGCAATAGCTCTAGCCACGGAGCGCGTCCCTGCCATTATTGAGGCTTCCCGTGCACGGATGCGCAGCGAGACCGCATTGAGAGCGCAATTGCAAGCAGGGGCGCTTTCGTATGACCTCTCGGGGCTGCGGGAAGTGGTTGAGGGGAGTACCCAGAGCTAAGAGCACCCCAACCTGAGCAAAGGAGAAGCTGACCATGTCACAACACATTCTTAGTTTAGGGATGTCCCATAGCACCATGGTCACATTGGACCATTCCCTGTGGGGTGAGTGGGCAGCCCAGGATGCGTCGCTCGCCATCCTTTTTGACACGGATGGACAGGCGATATCCTACGCGCAACTTGCCGAGCGAGCAGGGGATCGCTATATTCAGCAGGCTACGCCCCAGCACTGGAAGGAGCAGTACGCAGCAATGCGACGAGCGGTTGCTCGCCTCGCCACTGACGGTGCCTCTGCGAAGCTGGATGTGCTCGTCGTCGTCGGGGACGATCAGTTGGAATTGTTTTCCTTTGCCAATATGCCTGCGCTCGCCATCTTCTACGGCGAGCAGATCACCAGCGGACTCTGGACCTCGCGCTTCGCCACGTATCAGAGGCAGGGTCAGCCACCCGCTGCTCCGCTCAAACAAGGACTTCAGCGCGCTGTAGCGGAAGGCTATGCCATGGATGCCCATCGCGAATTTGCCAGCGCTCCGAGCTTCGCGCGCGAATTGCTCGCATCCCTGATCGATCAGGGCTTCGACGTGGCTGGGTTGGGAGAGATTCCCCCAGCCGATGAATCGATTGGTCTCGGACATGCCTATGGAGCCATCGTGACCCAAATCATGGGAGAGCGGTCAATCCCAATGGTTCCCATCTTCGTCAATACCTATTTTCCACCGAACCAGCCGACACCCTCTCGCTGCTATGATCTGGGACTCGCACTACATCAAGCCATCGAGAGCAGCCCGGCTGATCTGCGCGTAGGCATTGTCGCCTCGGGTGGCCTGAGCCACTTTGTCACCGATGTGCGACTTGACCGCAAGTTGCTCACAGCCCTTCGAGCTGGTTCAGAAGAACAACTGCGCGCCATCCCTCCAAAACTGCTCAAGGCCGGCAGTTCGGAGATACGCAACTGGATCGCGGTCGCAGCCGCGAGCAAGTACTTGAAACTGGTGTGGGATGAGTACATCCCTGTCTACCGCACCCCGGCAGGAACCGGGTGTGGACTGGGCTTTGCAAGCTGGTCATGACAAGAATCTCAATTGGAAGTGCCTGACAACTACAATCGCAGCACGCGAGATTTGGAATCCTATAAATTGTTATAGGCCATGTTAGAAGAAACTGCAGAATAGATGCATTAGCATACTGACGAGCATCTACTTTTTTCGGAATTAACATGGAATCTCTTACTTTTTTCAGAGTCAGCGTGGAATATTTCGGAGTTTTCCAACGACTTTTTATTCTTTCATGCTCATTTCATTTCAGAGATACAATGGAATTCTCACCAAGTGTGTGCCGTCATTTTACCCATAGGTTTTGCAGAAACTGCAAGACTATGCTTCCTCTCCTCCTTACCATACCACCTACTTAATGTCGTGATCCCTCCACCAATTCTTCTTTGCTCCAGCGTTGTACCATAGATGACATGTTTAAAATCTGGGCATTGCTCTCTTAACTTCAAAAGGGCAGCAAAGATGAAGGCACACTCCGAGGAAACATTTCTTGATTGGCTGCGGAAGCAGACTCTTGACACACTGACTATTCAGGATAGTGTACATTTTATTGGCCAGGCTGCTGATGCTCTACAAGAGATGCATCAACATGGCAAAATTTATTGTCATATCACTCCTGCCAACTTTTACATTCGCCCCAATACAGAGCATCCAGGTCTCCCTGATTTGTCACTGGCTGGCAGTGAACAATCCAATCACATCGAAACAACTGGTAATCCTTTGTATATGGCCCCTGAACAATGGTATGGGATGCCCGTTCCGGCAACAGATCAATATGCCCTCGCTATCATCGCCTACCAAATGCTGACATGGCGCTCCCCTTTCCAGGGGACGTGGGAGCAATTGAGGGATCAACACTTGCATGCCATGCCACAGCTACCAAGTGTTTTCAATCCTCATCTTTCATCCGCCGTTGATACCGTGGTCCTGCGCGCTCTCTCCAAAAAACCTGAAGATCGCTTCCCCAGTATCGCTGCGTTTTCCAGCGCAATTTGGCAAACAGCACAGGTACGTTCCTCAACATCAAATACTAGCATCCAAGAAATACCCGACACTACCAAATCGCGCAAAGTTGATATCACCTCCCCACATGCACGTGTGAGCGCTGGCAACCGCGAACCGACCGTTGCCGCGAGCGCTACAAGCAACCAGGCCGTCTCCATCAACCGTATCTCGCAATCTTTCCAGGTCAGAGAATTGTTCATGCTCGCGCTCGTGTTTCTCCTGCTAGTAGGTAGCATCGGATTAGGATTCTCCACTATCGTGAAGAGAAATCAAACTGCTCTGGACCTCATCCAGGCTCCTACATATGCAGTGGCAACCTCCAGGGCTCAATTAGCCGCCACCATTACCGCCGGTACACCTCTTTTCGCTGACTCACTGAGCAATAATACTGGCCATCATTGGGACGAAGGAGCGATATGTGTATTTAAAGAGGGAACTTATCATGTCCTCGTACCCAATAAGCCTAGTCGAGTTCAACTCTGCCGATTGAGGGATCTGGCTCTCGCAAATGTTGCAATGCAAGTGGATGTCTCATTGCTCTCAGGGAACGATGCCGGATTGATCTTCCGCTACAATCATACGAAATGGTATAGCTTTGAGATTTTCCCAAATGGCGCATTTAACCTGTTTCGTGTCGATACAGAAGCAGAGGTCCGTCTGACACCTCTTTTCCCATTTGGAGCGAGAAGTCCTGCCATTACTGGCGGAAAGCAGAAAAATACATTGCTGGTCATCGCGAATGGTCCTAACATCAAACTCTACATTAATCGTGTCTTTGTTGGAGAAATACGTGATAGTACCTACGTCAATGGATTGCCAGGATTTGTCGTCGTAACCTCCCCCACGGAAACCAATGGTGATGCCAGCTTTTCCAACTTTAAGGTGTATAAAGTGTGATGGAGAAGTGGCAGGTACTGCACTTTGTTCAGGCTATGTTCATACGTAGCTTCTGTCGACACAGGCGATGCATTCCATGTACTAGCAGGGAGACGGTGAATGCGATGGGCAATGTTGCCAACGCTCCTCCGGTAACGACTTCCCTGAGGACGGCCCAGGCCTGATCCAGATTCACGCTTGAGGAGAGCAGGTTGGGCATCAGCAATCCGAGGGTCATCAGGCAACCGGCCACCCATGCCGCGAAGAGGCTATGCACAACGCTCTGGTGGCGTACGGCACCGGCCACGATTGCTGCGGTACTCACTTGTACCAGCACAGCCAGCAGAATTAGTTGATCAACCGAGAGATCGAGCTGGCCGCCATTGAAAAGAAAGATTAATATTCCACAATAGACCAGGCCACCCGCAATACCCACTCCCAGGGCCAGGCCAGGACGCAATAACGCCTGGCCAGATGATGCTACCAGAGGTCGAGGGCGTAACGAAGGGTCTGGCTCTCCGCGCTCCTGGGCATCAGCGAGGGATGATAGCATCGTTGGAGCATGCGAAGAGGGGTCCAGCAATGCCCAGGGGGGCGCTGTCATCCTCGTTGACCGTTTCCGCCAGAACCAGGTTATCAGGGGGTAAGCCCAGAGACACATCAGCGCAAGAAGGGCGAGTGGATCACTCACAAGTTCAAAGATTGCGTAAATGATAGGTGCGAATCCGCCGACTGAATCTGGTACGCTGATTAACGATAAAAATTCATGCATATACAATTTTGGCATGGTTTCCGCGAATTGCAGCGCGTCGCGAACAGCAGAAAGCTGCACGAACAGGATGCATAAGACGACACTTTCAAACACCAGAGCAAGCCAGTAGATTCTCCGGAGCGAGGCAGAACTCGAAGCTAACTTCAGCCAGAGTACAGCACCAGCTACGACCCATGTGAAAAAGAACCATAGCATGAGAAGGAGCACAATACTCCAGAAGATAATAGAACCCGCCTGACTCGTGAAAGACGACCAGGTCAATCCCGTGAGAAATGTTATATCTGGTATATTTGTGAAGTACTCTCCACTTGCAGATATGTCATTGCCGACTCCTAACTCGTAGACAGTTAATGAAAGGATTTGCCCAAAGAGCAGCCCCATGCCAAGACTCAGGCTCAACAGGAGTGTACCGTACGGTGCGAGCCCACGAACTTGATTGGCGAATGCTGCACGCCATGCACCCAGCCCAACGATTCCAGCGACGAGAAAAGCAAAAATGAGTCTCGACCCTTGCACACTTGCTGATGCGTTGCTAATGCTCCCGAAGAAAGGGAGACTCAAGAGCCATTCAATGTCACTTACCATACTGGCTGTGACGACTCCTGCCACAAAAACATCCCAGAAGTTCAGTCGAAACAGCCTGGAGGTATCGTATAAGGCCTGTCGTCGCCGCTCTGGATCAGGATGCACCTGTAACAGATGTAGCCAACGCCCTCCTTTTGGACGTGGAAGTCTGCTCAAGACGCGACTCAACGCACCTGAAGGTCCATCCCATACAGAAGAGCGCACATCCGCGTACACTTCACGATTGCGTAAGATAGCATTACGAGTCAGATAGATCAAACTAGTCAGGATTAGAATGCGCCAGCCTTCGTTAAAGATGTAGTCAATATGCCAGGGAGGGATAAGCCGGTAGACGATCCAGGGGAACAGAGTGACAAGCAAAAACGCCCATCCAATGGCAACAGTGAAGTAGGTCTTGTCCACATCGGCATTGCGTATATGGCCGAGTTCATGGAGCACAATGGAGCGAAATACCGCAGGATTGGTTTGGAATTGCATGACCAGTCCACTATTCAGAGTGACAAAGTAGCGTCCAAGGCGTCCAAAGGTGACTCCACCGGGCGTCAGGTTATAAGGGTTCAGAAGAAAGAAGGGGTGGCTCGATAGACCGGCCTCGATGCAGAGGTCGGTAAGGCAAGTCATCATATCTGGCGATACTTGAGCGGCATGCAGTGGCTTCAGACCTCCACGCCAGATTTTCCAGTTCGGGAGAGCCCAATAGAGTGCTCCTGCTACGCTCAACAGAAGCGCCAGACTCAGACCAATCCAGGCTATCACAACCAAGTTAGTGGGAGTAAGACAGTGAGTCAGCGTATCGATAAAAGATTTAGAGTTCAGGACTGTGAGGGGCTGAATGGCTTCAGTTTCATTATAGCAATATGTAAAAATCAGATCGCTGAGGTTTGCGTTCACAGGAACAGACAGATAGAGAAAGTAGTAAATTGATATGCTGGCGCTGAGCGTTGCAACAATGAGGATGACAAAGCGGAAATCCGTGTCTGAAGGGAAGATAAACGGATTCAGGCGAAGTATCTGGTTATTGGTCCGGCTGTTTATCATCGCAGTTCCCTCCATGCTCTATTCAGGCATATACAAGAAATAGCCTGGAAGAACACTATTGCTGCGCGAGGGCAAGCCTCCCAATCAGAGCATCGGCCAGTAGTGCAGCCTGTGACTCAGGAAGATTGAACTGACGAGCGCTGTCAAACGCTTGTTTGCGTACCTGCTCCATCTGCTCCTGAGTGAATCGAGGAGGTGGGTTTCTCAGTTCTTGAGAACGATGAAAAAGCTTCTTCACGAGTTGTTTGACGAAGCCTGATTCTGTAACCTCATTGGCAAGAGTCCTGGTAGCCTCATCCACGATAGCAAGCACGATAGGTGACATCAGGATTGCAGAGCCAATTTCCACCAACCCGAAGCCTAGTGGCTCATCTTTACCCTTCAAACTTTTGAGCATCCTATCGGGATTTTTACAGTATGCCTCGCTGGTCTCCTGGAAAAGAGGCATTTCGCCGGGGGCGATCTGCGCAATCAGGTCGTACGCAATCTTGGTAACAAGCTGATTATGTGCTGCATTCTTCATAGTTCCCTCCCGCAATCCTGGATCAGTAACATTTTCCGCGAGGCGGATAATCATAAACGTAGTGGGTTACAGCATATACTAGGAGAACGATACTAGACTGAACTTTTAGGAGGTCAAATTGATCAGCAGAGTATTTGGTATGGGTTGACTACCCTGGTCGTCCGTTCTGTAAGAAAGAGATCTTTTGGAACAGCAAATGTGTACATTCTACTTTCTGTGAAGTTTTTCTGCAAAACTATCCGCCTATGGATAGGATCATTGCTAGTAGATGATCTTTGGACGGCACTAATTGGATACCTATTCGAAGAAACATGGCCTATTTTCTGCAAAGCTACGGTCTTAACAATGTGCAAAACCATCGGTTAAGTAACATGCCGTCTCTTGTCATCGTGGAATTAACGCGAATTCTCTTCTTAGCGTGGAAAAAGTACGCAGACCCATTTGAAATCATCTACGCTAACTGTGGAATTGCTCCCTGCTTATCTGTCTTTTTCGCGCTTACTCGACATGGCAATACGTTCCTAAAAACCTGTATGGCAGCAATGCTCAAAACCGCTAAACCCCTTCAGTCATACTATGCTTTGCTGTAAGGAAGACCTTCTTCATGCTGATTCATTTCTTAACCATAAGGAGTATGTCCACCGACCTCTCTTTATCCTCTAGGGTAGGTATCTCTCATCTTCACCCGCTGCACCGTTGGGTCGCGTGGGCCGATGGAGCGGAGCAGGAACGCCTCCGAGAGTACCATCGACGCGCGATTGGCGACGATTTCCGTCACCGCTGGACCGATTCGCCACTTGCCGAGTAACTCTATGGGGGATATCATACAAGCGAATCACGAAAGGAAGGATCGATGGCAACCACTCAGATACAGCAAATGACTTCCGGGGGCAGTGTGACTAGGTTATCGAACGGACGCACAGTTGGCTGAACCGCTTTCGCAGCATGCTGATCCGCTGGGACAAATAGGTCGAGAACTACCTGGGTCTGCTCCATCTCGCTTGTGCTTTTATTACGTACTGAGCTACGGGCCTATTGGGATAGGTTCTAAGTTGACAATACCTCAACGGCGCTTTTAATATATCTGTACAGATTGGTACACAAAAAATCTAGGCTCAATTCGTTTACCCTCTGAAGAGTAAAAGTATTTTTAGCTCTATAACTGTGTTAAAGTCATAGAGAGCAATCACGGCGAGTAGAACCGCGCGAGTGACGCTCTGGTGATGTGCTCTCTAAAGAAATTGCGGAGGTGCTGTATCATGCATGGCACACCTGTTTCATTCTTCATCAGTTACTCCCGCAGAAATAGCTACTTTGTAGATCGTCTTGCAATTGAGCTAGAAACACGTAATATCCTGGCATGGGTTGATCAGCGGCCTATTGAGAGCACTCAACCCTGGAAGGATATTCTTCGCGAAGCTATCGAACTTTGTGATAGCATGGTGCTTGTCCTCTCACCGGACGCGCTTCTTTCTCCCCAGGTTCGCATGGAATATTGTTACGCACTAGATATAAACAAGCCGTTCATTGGCATCGAATATCAAGAGTGCGCAGGGCTACCATCTGAGCTACAGCACATTCGGCACATTAGCTACACTGCCGACACAAAGCAAGGATGGCAGGAGCTTTTGTCGATCCTGAGCGATAAAGAGACCACTGTACCAGGACAAGTAGGACCATTGAATAGGGTCTCGTACTTTCATAAGGAAGCGCTTGTGGCTGAGGCTGCTGAAGACTGGAGGAAAGCGACTGGTTTCTGGCAGGCGCTGCTGGAAGAGGATGGTCACTTTGCTGAGGCCCATCAGTCCCTAGAGCGATGTTTGCGTATGCAAGGGACAAGAGCAGGCGAAGATGGTGAATGGGAACTAGCAATGAACTATTGGGAGGCTCTCCTCAAATTACAGCCGAATGATGCTCAGGCGGTAAGGCAGTTTACTCTGGTTCAACACAACCAGGAGTACACTGAGCACTATCGCGACGTAGAGCAGCTTATCCTGGATAATATGCTTCCCCTGGCAAAAACCATGTTGAACCAGCTTTATGATTTTGCCCCTTACTACGGTGATGCCTTGAAACTGGGGCAGAAAATAGGTATCGAGGGAACCATTCGCACGCCAAAGATATTTGAGGAGGAGGAAGTAGAAAGGCTGGCACAGGAACGCAGGAAAGAGGCTGAAAGGGAAGCACAGCGGGCCCTTGAGCGTGCAGCGGAAGCACAACGGGCAGCAGAGCAAATGAGGTTAGCAGAAGAGGCGGAAAGACAGCGTGTGATAGAACTGGCAAGATATCGTGAGCAACAGGAGAGAGAGGCTATTCGCTGGCAGGAGGAGCAAGCCAGAGCAGAGGCGGAAAGAGTCAGGCAGCTTGCTATTGATCGGGCTAAAAGGCGTACACCTGCCTGGTTCATCTATCAGGAGCTGAAAACGGTGCCTTTCGTCGTCTGGTGCAGTTGCTTCTTGCTGCTGAGCGGCTTGGATTCTGTCATTGGCATCCTCACGCAATCGTGGAGATGGACAATAATCTTGATGACGATTATTATTGTCTTGGCATATATGCTCGGTTATCATCGTATCGTTCATCGTCGACCAGCATGGTTACGGCAACCAAGAGAGCCAGCCATGTTTCCTGCTAATCGTAGCAAAAGTGATGAGTGGGATACAATGCTTGTATATGCCTTTGCCGCGTGTAGTATCGTTGTGCTCAGTTGTATCACCGTATATTGTGTCATGCTTTTTGGGGTATTACCTCTGCACTATAACGTACAGCACATAGACCACTATCTATGGATAAGCCGCACCTCGTGGCTGGGAGGACAGATCAAGCTAGGAACAATTATGGGAGCTGTTTTATCGCTCGTACTCACTATTGTATTTCTAAGCCAAAAAAAGAAGAGCTTTGGTATCGCCCTCACGAAAGCGCTCTTCTATGGTTCACTTATCACGTTCATCAGCTGGGTTATCATTTCATCGTGCGGTTTAGTGTTTAACCTGGGTTGGGGACTTGCCAGTGGGTGGGAGATAAGTTTGATAGGGCTTGCCGCCGGTATTGCGGGAGGCATTGGTTTAGGTAGCTCATTAACTGTCTGGGCGAAGGCAGGGGATATTTCGTGAAGATTTATGTAACTTAATATGCTATGAGTGCGAATCATAATATGAGTTGGTTGATCAAGGAATAGCGCTAAGTCATTTGATTCATTGATATTTATGTTTAGACGGTCCTTGCTACATTTATAGTTATCGATAGATAATAGAAGGCAGAATATATCAAAATGGCCTTAAGAGGTGAATATCATGATGAGAGAGTATAAAACTCATACAGAGGTGGAGAGATGGCAGGAACCTGCCCAGGACACACGAAATTCATCTTCCGTAACCCGGAGCACAGTACAGGCGAAAACTACTTGGACACAAGAAGAACAGCTATTGAGGGATAGGGAGACACGCACATCTCGCGTAACCCGGAGCACAGTACAGGCGAAAACTACTTGGACACAAGAAGAACTGCTCGAACAGCTTGCTAATAATGTACAGGAGTGGAATAACTTGCGGAGATTACATCCGCAAATGGAGGTTGATTTTAGTGGCGTTACGTTTGATCGACAAGATCTGAGGGGGGCAGAATTCAGTGGAGTCAATCTATGCGGCGTGAAGTTCAAACGCTGTCCCCTCGACGGAGCCAACTTTCACAAAGCTAGGCTGGACAAAGTTAACATGACAGGGGCCAGTATGTCAGGGGCAAATTTCAGCGAAGCCGAGATCAAAAACACGCAGATGAGAGGAGCCAACCTTAACAAGGTAAATATGCAAGGCGCTCGCATCGACAATGTTGATTTCAGTGAATCGGTGATGCGCGAAACGACCCTCAGTGAAACCGACCAACGAAAAAACCAATATGATGAGACAAATCTTGCAGGGGCCAATTTTACAAACGCCGAGGTGCGCCGAACGACAATGATCGATGCGAATCTTGATGGAGTTATTATAACGGGCACTAACATGCGCAAAGTAGACCTGACCGGGGCCACAATGCCGGGGGCTGAGATCAATCAGGTCAATTTCATTGAAGCCAGACTTGGAAAGATTGCTATGAACAGAGCCACTGTAAAGGAGACATCCTTTAGAGGCGCTGATATGCCAGAAGTGGATTTTAGCAATACGACGCTGCAAGATACAAAGTTTGTTGGCGCCAACATGGATAAAACAAAGTTTATCAATACAACCTTACATAATGTGGACTTCAGCGAGGCTATTATGAAGAATAGCGACCTCACCGAGATCATCCACAAGAAAACAAAGCTCAATGGGGCCGATCTGAGCGGGGCCAGGGTGACCGATGTCAAGTTTGCAGGTACTGAACTTGAACAAACTATTTTTGACAAAACAACTTTCAACAGGGCCGATTTTCATCGTGCGATTGTCAAGGGCACGCGCTTCATCCATGTCGACCTGAGAAATGTAAGTGGCTTAGAGACGGTAATCCATCACGGTCACTCGATTATTGATATTGATACGCTGATCCTCTCAGAGGGGAATATTGCGAAAAGCTTTCTCGAGCAAACAGGTGTTCCCGAGAAGATTATCACGGCCCTCAGCCTCCGGGCCGAACAAAACAACGCCTATAAAACCTGCTTCATCAGCTATTCGAGCAAAGACGCGCTGTTTGTCAGATCGCTTCGAGATCACCTGGCCTTTTTCGGTGTAGATATCTGGCGTGATCAAGAGAGTTTGAAAAACGGTAATTACTTTTCCAATGAGATCACGAAGGCCATTCATAGTAGTGAAAAGTTCCTGCTTGTTCTTTCAAAGTACTCCGCTCACAGCCGTTGGGTCAAAAAGGAAGTGGAGATCGCCGCTAGAAAGGGGCCAGAAGTCTTTTCTCCTATTCGTTTAGACGCTTTCACCAAAATGAGCCAGAATGCTTGGGTCAAGGATATTCAGAGTACAGTCCATATTGGAAATTTTACTCAATACCGACGACCAGACACCTATCTAGAGGCTCTCGGCCACTTATTATGGAGCCTCAAAGGGGTTTAAGGGTGTTCCTCGAGAGCAGAGAAAGCAAGTAATTGGGATGTGTCAGAACTGAGAACGCAAAAGCCACCAGTGTGTTCAATACTCCTCAGTCCTGCATTCTTTAGTGTGTTAAGCGATCAGAACCATGGCCTTCAAGGTGTCCAGTCGTTGGCGGAAGACAGTACGTTGTTGCGCCAGGGAAACCTTTTGTTTCATGTTAGTGCGGAACCGAAAGAACTGACGAGCCTCATCAAACGCTCGACAAAAACGTGAGGCAGATGTGAAGCTTCCAAACCCGCGCATCGGGTAGTAGCGCTGCTTAATAACAAGGTGATCTTGCTCCAGTCGATTGTTCAGATAGGGATTGCACCGATGGATGATCTCACTGCCAAGGGTCTAGCGAATCGCACGCGGGTAGGAATCATGGCCGTCGGCCGTCACCCGCTTCGGCGCGTGACCAACGACAGCAACGGCTTGCTTGAAAAAGCGCTTGGCCGCCTCCAGGTCTCGCTTCTCGTTGAGCAGGGAATCGACCAGATTGCCATCCTGATCGATGGTGCGATAGAGATAGCACCATTTCCCTTTGACGTTGACGTAGGTTTCATCAACGTACCAGGATGGGCCTTGCTTGCCCACGTCGTTTCGCCCGCAGTTGCTCGGTAATCAACGGGGCAAAATGCGCCTCCCAGTCCCTCACTGCTTCGTGGGTGAACGCAAAGCCGCGCTCTAAGAACATCTCGGCCAGATCCCGCAGGCTCAATTTGTACCGCAGTCGCCACAGCACGACAAGCAGAACGATGTCGGTGGGATATTCCAGAAAGTTGAACGGGGTTCGTGTACGCTCGTTAAAGGTTCGCTTGCATGCTGAGCAGCGGAACATCCGATAGCCCAGCGACGTTTTCTTAGTCTGTTCCTTGGTTGCCATTGAAGCACAGTGCAGGCAGTTCATGAGCCACTCCTCTTTCAGAGAATTGTTTCCCACCAGCAATCTCCATACCAAGACCTCTTCTGAGTTCTGACGCTTCCGTAGCAATAACAATTAGCAAGCAAGCAACCTAGATAGTGCTGAGATGTACAACATATTTTTTCTATGCGAATCCAAGCTTCGCATACTTTTTCTATGATGACCGGAGAGTCATTCCACGATGACAAGAGAGTTTTGCGCCCTTTCACGCTCATTCTATTCCATGATTACTAGAGACCGCACAGGATGCCAGCGTACAATGTTCGTGCAGCTTCTTCGCTTCCTGGAGGGGCTTCCATCTGGATATGGTCTATTCCAACAATCGTTGGGGTATTTCAAGCATTTATGCTCCTTCAATTGCTTCTCACCGAACATCAGTCGGTAATCGTATCAAGCTCGGCTGCCCGTTTCAGCGCACGAAACTGTATCGCTTTGACGTTGGTCTCTGTCGAGCCCATGCTGACAGCGGTCTCCCATACTGAAAGATGAAGCAGAAACCGGTAGGTCAAGACCTCACGGTACCGTGCAGGCAGTGCCTGGAGAATTTCTTGTACACGATCTTCCGCCCTGCTACTCGCTAGCGTAGATCCTTCGTCTATTGCTGGACCTTCCCAACCTGCTTCTACCAACTTTTCCAGTGAATCTGTTGCTGCTCGACGATAGTGGGCACGCCAGTAGTCAGCAATGGTCGTACGAGCAACCTGAAACAACCATGCCTGACAATTGTGTACATTACGCTCAAGGTCCAGACGACGCACGGCTCTGAGAAAGATCTGCGACGTCAGGTCCTCAGCCTCCTGGTGGTTCCTCACGTAACTGTAAACGTAGACGTAGATCAGGTGAAGATGCTCTTGAGAGAATAGCTCTTGCTTCTGTCTCTCTGTCCCTGTGGTTGTTTGCATTGCGCAAATCCTCATAAGGCCAGCTCATCTCACTGGTTGTAACCATACTGTAAGACCCGCTCCGATAAAACCAATGCCGAAGAGGACTCCCGAGATGACAAAGAGGATGTCAAACCCTCCGACAATAAATCCTAGAATCCCGACAATCGTTGAAGTGATCAACAAAGCTGATGCCCAGCGGGGAAGCGTGTTCGCCGCCCAGGAACGTATGGCCAGGACGCTGATACCCACCGCAAAGAGGAACGCTGCCACCGGGTAGAGAAACGCGACAGCGCTCACTAAATCATGCCCTATAAGGAGTCCAGCACCGATGAGTGCCAGCACGAAGCCAACGAACCCCCACCGGCCAATTTCCTGCTTCTGGAAGGCATACATACCTATCACACCCAAAAGGAGCAACACATCAATGGCAAAGTAGAAGAGCTGAAGCCCTACACTCGCAGCAGTGGGCGTAAACGATGCAATCACACGCAGTATCCCTGCAAGAACCGCTGCCAGTCCACCCCACCGGATGAGATGTATATGAAACATGAGGGAAATCCTTTCGACGAGAAGAGCACATTGAGTCGGCCTTTCAAGAGTTAAGCTGATCTAGCCAGTATTCTCTCGCTCATCTGTTCCCCTTTACTCATCCACACATTCCTTTCTACAACCCGGGAAGTGTTTCTGACTGGAGTAGGCGCTGAAAAAAACGGTTCATGCTCTCTTCTGCAAGCCGACTACCAAGACGAGCTACCAGGATGTTGGCGGGGTCCATACGAATATTTGGCTCGGAGGTGAGATACTCGGCAAAACCATGAGCCGCGAAGAGCCTGCCAATCAACTCTCGATAGTGAAAGGGTGTTATGCCTAACCCTGCATAATCCCAATGCCAGGAGAGACCTAACCCTAATATCAGGTACTCTTCCAGGGACTCAAACTCAAGTGCAAAAGAAAGCAGGCGATGCGCAATGCCCAGTTTACGCCAACCTGCACTGACCTCAACCGCGATCTCATATGCGCTCCCGATACCTTGCCACCAACGATCCAGCGGTGCAAGGGTGACTTGACCAACAATCTCGCCGGTAGAGGTGTATGCAAGCGTGAGCGCACAATCGGGGCGCTCTGCAATCCCCAGCAGGAGTTGATGCTCTCTTTCTGGAACGCGTGCAAACGCACGCAATCCGCGATCAGCCTTCAGAGAGGCGACCAGAGAAGGCGGGCAGAAACTCTGCAGAATGAGTGATCCCGCTGCTGTCTCAAATGCACTCCTGCGCGGACCATCAGCGCTCCTCTGTAGCAGCATAGGTTCATGGAGCGTTAAAGGATGCGAGGTCATGCTCTCCCCCTCTCGTGAAAGCCATACCAGCGTTGTCTGCGTTCCCATTCAGGACTGCTTATGCCGTCAGTGCTATTGGCTCCCCAACGGAGGGCTGCTAGAGCAAGTGCAATTTGTGCAATCAATATGAAAATGATGTCCATTCAATTTCTCCTTGTTTTTCGATTAATTGGAATTTCTCCTCTGTACATCGTTTGCTTCAGTGCGGCACATTTTTATCAAAAAAGTACCTCATCGAGCTAAACAACTTACATCACTACGGGTTGGTGATACTATTTGCCAGGTTGGAGGCATGCTTGATAGCGCGAAATTGCAGGATTTTTACGTTAGCTTCTGAGACCCCCATCGTTGCAGCAGTTTCGCGAATAGAGAGGTTGAGCAGGAAACGACAGCTTAATACCTCTCGATACCGTTCAGGTAACGCCTGGAGAAGATTGCATACTTGCTCTGCCGCTCGTTCGTTTGTCCCCAGAATTACTTCATCAGTAGGCCCTTCCCAGCCGACTTCCAATCGCACATCTAATGAACTGATCAACGCTCGATAGTGGGTACGCCAGTAGTCAGCAATGGTGGTGTGCGCAATCTTGAAGAGCCAGCTACGCGCACTACGAGTGCTGTGCTCAGGATCGAGATAACGCAGGACTTTCAGAAAGATCTGTGATGTCAGATCCTCAGCCTCTTCCCGGTTTCTCAGACTTTTAAAGACAAAACGATATACACTGACAAGGTTTTCCTTATAGAATGCCTGGAACTCCTGAACGCCAGGCTCGTCGCGTTGTTGCGTTGCGCATGTTGGCATGTGTTTCTACCTCTTATGACATTGGCTAGAACCATTGAATGAGAGAAGTGTAACCGAAATGAGATGCGCAAATCATCGGGAGAATTTCGCATTTGGGGAGAAATTTTAGGCTTTTTGGACCCAACTGCTATGCGAAGAAATACCTATAGCGTGCTCAGGCCAGTCCGTGACGTATGGCAAAGGCTGCGGCGGCTGCGCGGTTCTCGCTGCTCGTTTTGTTGAAAATGTGAGTGAGGTGATGGGCAACCGTTTTTTCGCTAATCTTTAACTCCAGAGCGATCTCGCCGCTGGTCAGTCCTCTGGCTACCAGGCGCAACACTTCTACTTCCCGCGCAGTCAGCCCAACAGGATAAGTTGATGCAGCCGGGTACGTTGATGATGAACTGGTGTCAGGAGCAGCCAGGGGCGCAATTATTGCATTGCCCTGCCAGGTTATAGCCTGCTCGGGTGTCATGGCGCGTCCCGCTTCCCATGCGGCTGAAAAGTCCTTCTCACCCAGGTGAGTACGTGCGGTGGCAATTGAGCGCTCGTACTCTGCGCGCTCAATGAGTGGGATAGGTACACGAATGGTTTCACGCAGAGCATCCGCTACTCCCCAGAGTTGCACGGCCCAGGTAAGTTGACCTTCCTCGGCAGCTATACCTGCCCGTCCTTCCAGACAGGCAGCGATCAACCATATGTGGTTCAATTCTATGGCAATCTCCCGGCTCTCATCGTAGAGAGCACGCGCTTCCGTCTTCTCTCCCTGAGAGAGGACGATACGTGCCAGGATTGCCAGCGACTCGGCCAGCGCCCTACGTTGTCCTATCTCCCTATACAGCAAAATACTCTTTTCTATCTGCGCGCGGGCGCTAGAAATATCGCCTCGTCTGAAAGCTAGCTGCGCAGAGAGGGAATGTACATTCGCTATGCCCTCTTTCTCGCCCAATTCATTGTTGAGCGCCAGACCCTCATCTAGCTGGGAACTTAGCGCTGCCTGGTCGCCCTGCGAAACAAAAAGGAGTTGTGCCAGGCGCAAGAGAGAAGCGGCAATGCCGCGTTTGTTGCTGAGCTTTCTGTGTATTGCCAGGCTTTCCTCGTAGTGGGCACGCGCGCTGGCATACTTCTCTTCCTGGGTATCCAACAAGCCTAAAGTGGAGAGCGACCAGGCGACACGTTCATTGTCGCCCATCTCTCGAAAGAGGGCCAGGGCTTCTTCCGTCAGTGAACGTGCTGCTACATTATCACCCTTCATCATGGGAACGACGCTCAAAAGGAAGAGCGAGAGGGCCGTACCCTGCTGGTCTCCCAGTTCCCGGAACAATAGCAGGCTTTCGTGGCAGTAGGTTTCGGTTCGATCATAATCATTTTGGATGGAGGCCAGCGTTCCGGCAGCAATTAGAGCTTTGGCCCGTGCCTGCGCGGATACCAGAATGCCCTCGCTCGCCGAGAGAGCTTTTTCAGTAAAGGTCTGTCCTTCGTTCAGGTGTCCATGCATTTGCCAGAACCGTCGCAGTGCACCTGCCAGGCGCAGAGCTATCTCCATGCGACGCTGTGGTTCGTTTGTGTCCTCATCTTGCTGTAACGACCAATCCAATGCTGCTCGCAGGTTATCATGCTCCTGCTCCAGCCGCTCTAACCATGCCGCCTGTTGAGGGCCGACCAACTCCCGTTCCGATTCCTCGGCCAGTGTCATGTAGTAGACAGCGTGAGCATGGCGGATTAAGCGTTCTTCCCCATTGGCGTCGAGCATTTCCAGTGCATATTCGCGGATAGTTTCTAACATGACGATGCGTGGTTCGTCTCCTTGCTCGATTTGTCGCAGCAGGCTCTTGTCGATCAGGGAGGATACTCCATCCAATACCAGCATGGTTCTATCGGGATAGCTGCTATACAGCGCTTCAATCGCCTCTAATGAACAACTGCCGACGAAGACGGAGACGCGGCGGAAGAGTTGTTGCTCAACGGTATTAAGCAGGTGGTAGCTCCATGCGATTGTATTGCGCAGGGTCTGGTGACGCTCAGGAGCGTTCTGCCTGCCACCGGTTAAGACATTCAATGGGTGGATCAAGCGTTGGAGAAGCGCCTGTGGTGGGAGCAGTTTGATACGAGCTGCCGCCAGTTCAATCGCCAGTGGCAGACCGTCCAGACGACGGCAGATCATGGCGATTGTTTGTACATTGGTAGTTGTGACATTGAAGTCAGGCTTGATAGCCATCGCTCTTTGCAGAAAGAGCGAGATAGCCGCGTATTGTGTGAGTTCATGAATGGGCAATGACGGTATGCCATCAGGCAGCGCGAGGGGAGGAACTGGAAATTCGTGGTCGCCTGAAATATGTAGCGCCGCGCGGCTGGTAACGAGTATTTTCAAACGCGGACAAGCTGTAAGCAGTTCAGCGATAGCAGGTGCAGCATCGACTACCTGCTCAAAGTTATCAAGCAGCAGCAGGCATTGCTTCTCTCGCAGAAAGGTTTTCAGATATTCCACATGTTCCGCAAGCGGCTGTTGTCTTTCAGCATATCTATGTTGCAGACCAAGCGTATGAGCAATGGCTGGAATAACCAGTGTAGCGTCATTGATTGAAGCCAGCGGTACAAAATAGATCCCTTCGCGGAAGCCAGGCAGTAATTCGGCACCGACTTCAAGGCTCAATCGCGTTTTACCGATCCCGCCCGTGCCTGTGAGAGTAACTAGGCGCACGTCCGGTCGTTGGAGGAGGGTACATACGGCCATCACTTCCTGCTCTCGTCCGATTAAGGAGGTAAGCTGGGCGGGCAGATTGCTGAAATAGGCAGAGGCGTTCATCAGTGGAAGCGTGTGGTGTTCCGGCGACTCTGCAATGCTTGCTTCCTCTAATGCCTGGGCAAAGTCCCGGATATGCTCAAAACGTTGTTGGGGGTTCTTTGCCAACGCTTTAAGTATTACCTGCTCGACGATGGGTGAGATGGTCGTAACCCTTTCGTGTAATGAAGGAGGAGGGATAAGCGTATGTTTGATGGCGATTTCATGCAATGTGCCATTAAATGGGCGTTCTCCGCACAGCCATTCATAGGTCATGATGGCCAGCGCGTATTGATCGCTGGCCGGTAGAGCATGGGCCTTGAGTTGCTCCGGCGCCATATAGGGTATCGTCCCGGCTGTGTCTTGCTGCGGGCCAGAATGAGAGCGCATCGTAGAGTACATTATGGCGATACCGAAATCGCTTAATAACACTTCGTTATTGCGGCCCAGCAACATATTCTCTGGTTTGATGTCGCGATGTATGAGCTTTTCATCGTGCGCGAATTGTAAGGCATCAGCGATTTGTCGTACATAGGGCAGAATCGTTTCGAGCGCGAGACATGTTCCCTGCTGGTGACGCTGGCGCAAGTTGCCATTCGGCGCGTATTCCATGACAAGGAAAGGGGTGCTATTCTCTACACCAAAATCTAATATCTGAACAATATGCGGATGCCGCAAATGCGCAATGACACGTGCTTCGTGAATGAAGTTTGCCAGGTCATTATCTGTGAGCTGTCCATGCAGCACTTTAATGGCAGCTTGGGTGTTCAGATGAATATGCTGCCCCCTGTACACATCGGCAAAATTCCCTCGCCCTATTAGCTTTGTGAGGCGATAGTTGCCGAGTTGCTGCCCGTCTCGCTCTCCATTATCGGACATAGTTGCACCTCCTCACAGGTGCGCTGTTTTGTTGTGTGTATGTTTTTTGTGCTTATCAATCATCCCATTATAATTGAAACCAGGGAACACATCAATACATGCGTACAAGAAGGGAGAAGATATGAAGTTTCTTAAACGTGTAGGGACAGAGCATGAGTTACTTGCGGGGAACGTGTCCGAAGTACATAAGTTCCCATAAAGACTCGTCGCGCCGTGTCTCAACAAGCGTATCTGCCTGGTAATGCTCAAGCTTCAGATCACCCGTAAAGCGCAGATACGCGCCATCGACGCGTAGCAGTCGCGCCAGGAGAGCCTTGATACCGTGCAACTCTTCTATAAACTTATAATGCAGGGTATCCTTCTCACGTGTGAATGTGAGCACATAACGTTCAGCACCGTCGTTGTACTCGTAGATCACCTGGTTGGCAACCGGCTTTCCCGTGTCAGGCTCAATGGCAACATTTCGAATGCTGAAACGCACCTTCGTTCCGTCATCGGCAATCACTCTCCCATCCTTCGCAAGCATGAAGACGGGGAAAGCCTTGCTCCCATAGCGCTGATCTGCTGTGATATATGATGCGATCAACGAGTAATTCGCAATCTTGCCTCGCGCCCAGTACCAGTCGTGCATGAGCTTGAGCATCGAGATATTTCCCCAGTTATGATCGTGGTAACCTATGCCGGTGTAGTGTTGTGGATTTCCGCCATCGACCACTATGGTGACTTGCGCATCCCCCTGTGGTACAGAAGGGAGCCAAGCAAAGTAGTACTCTTCGCGCACGCCAAAGAAGAGGCAGCCTGTTTCGGGCCGCCAGGCTGGTGTGATGCCAGTGAGGGAGACATCCACCACTATTCCCTGAGCGTCGACGTGAATGGAGTATGTGTGTAAGTCTCCCTTGAAGGAGTTAGAACCCATCATTACATCGCAAGTCTCTTTGGAAGCGGAGAAGCGTTCCGGCTCGATGTGCAGGTGCTTGACAACGCTCGTCCCATCGGTTCGTGCGAGATCGAAGTCGATCCAGGGATCAAGCGCCTTCCCGACATCAATGATGGGCTTGGTGCGAAAGGTAATTGCCAGCTTGGAGCCATCGTTGAGATAGGCGTCAAAATACCACCACTCGTACGTACCTTTACCACCGTCAGTCCTCATCCCATCTTCCCAGAGTTCAATACGGTCCCTACTGACTCCTAAACGACGGTAGTGTTCATCGCTAGCGCCAAGTGTTGCTGGCAACACTTTCATGACACACTCCTTCAGCTCTGCGATTACGCTGCTCCAACTATCACTTTGCCCCGCGTCTCCATCCAAATATAGAGGAGGGGGCTTACAATCAACAGGAAGAGGATGCTCGCGAGAAAGATCCACGTCAACGGCTTCGCTTGATTGAAGTTGCTCCACGAGAAGACAATGGCCAGACCAATCAAGGCAATTCCGATCATCTGGCTCTGCAGTGCGATGCGCACCGCACTCCAGCGAATATCGAGCGCGATGGCGAGTTCACCAACGCCCGTGAGAGCAAATAACGCTCCCAGGACACGCGCGGTCAGCGGAGTCAACTGCCAGGGCCAGGTGCCAATCATGAAGCCAGGCTGCAGGAAGAGGAAAATGCTGGTGATTAGTGTCAGGCCGCCTACTATGCCAATCACCAGACGCACAAGGCGTGGCACGCGACGATCATGGGAAGTAGGGCCAGGATCCGTGGATCGATTACGCAGCCAGAGCAGCAAAACAATGAACGGCGTCGTGAAGTATAGTCCTACCCAGGCAAAGAACGAGATATACCCATGATTGAAGCGATCCCAGTGCAGGATCGTCGCAATCCCCATCAACGTGGCAAAGGTGGTGACAGGAAGAAATCCAACCTTGACCCAATGCCAGCGCGCATTGGCAGCGACACGCACAAAGAAGTAGGCTCCACCAAGATAGGCTGCGCCCAGCATCATCGCACTCATGCGCGGCTGGATGCCCCAGGCGAACAACGCATGCGTGTGATCGGGGAAAAGGTAGAGGATTGCGAAAGCGGCCACTAAAAAAGGGACGATGATCGCTGAGACCCATCGTGTTTCCGGGAGTATACGATCATTACGGATACGAGCCCTCCGAACGTTTTCCACTTTTCCAGTGCTTTCCATAGCTACCCTTTCTCGTGAAGGTACTTACTTTTACGCTCTTGCAAACAAGAACTGTGACTACTCAGGTAGTATAGCAGAAGAACAGGGCATTAGCATAGCCTGTATATGTGGAAATCAGGAAAGATGACGAGCAGGACGCGAACAGCTCACCTTCAGCATCGCGATTGACGGTAATTACATATAAAGCACTTTTCTATTCCAATCTTATGATAGACTGCAAAACTTTTGTGCTATAATGTGCAAAGAGAGTTCTCTGCAAGCATTCGGCTGTAGAATGACATTACAGGTACATAATGTGGCAGGATCCAGGTGTATCTACACCTGGAAAGCGGACAAAAACGTGGCTCCGCAGCATAAAGCCTCGCCATCTCTGGCAGCCAAATTCCTCAAAAACTGCCGGGAGAAGAAGCATCTGACGCAAGTGCAACTCGCAGAAGATCTGAGGGGAGAGCTACGCACCTTGCGCACCTGTAAGAACGGTGTAAGGAGTCGACGGAGGTCGCAACGTGACGAAAGTTACCGGTAAAAACAAGGAGAGGATCGCGCTTCGGCAGGTTGACAAGTTTGCCGAGCGGCGGGCGCAGTTGGCCGCATCGGCCCTACAGACGCTCTCCGAGCTAGGGTACGCCCGTACTAGCCTGCGCGACATTGCGCAGAACTCGGAGTTCTCGCACGGTGTCCTGCACTACTACTTCAGCGACAAGGTCGACCTGATCATCCAGTCTGTCAAGCAGTACAAGGCAGAGTGCGTGAAGCGCTACGACGAGATCGTCGCGACCGCACGGACAGCCATCGAACTCAAGCATGGCTTCAGCGCCGCCCTGGCCCGCACACTACACGACGACGCTTCCATGCACAGGTTGTGGTACGACCTGCGGAACCAAAGCCTGTTCGAAGAGTCATTCCGCGCTGATGTGCTCGAGATTGATGAGAGTCTCCAGCGGATGATCTGGCGTATCGTCAGCCAGTATGCTGAGCTGGCCAGTGCACCGCTTTCAGTGTCTTCTAGTACAGCATATGCGATCTTCGATGGACTATTCCAGCAGGCCTTGTTCAGGCAACTCGCAGGAGACAGTGATGCCGGGCGCCAACTGCAGGAGAGCGTCGAATCGATCATCGACTACCTCATCGTCGAGCTTGAGATAGGTGAGAGGCTCTCTTCGTAGTGCTCCTGGCTTGGCCAGAGCACGTATTGCTGGATCTCCTACACACCTTTGTGCGCTAGCGGCGTAGATGATTGACCTCGGGCACGGTATCTCCTCCTGCTCCTCCCTCCTCGACTTTCGCTTTACTCATCATTCACGTGCGGTCTAAAAGGGAGAAATCTTGACAATCGTCCAAAAAAATCTTGACAATCGTCCAAACTTTACTTATACTACTTAGAGTAGCGTAATTCCTGTCGGATAATTCGGGCGTTTTGAGCATACAAACTGTGATTATTTCCCGCTTTCGTTTCGCCGTTTTATTTAGGGTCTATCACGATGCTGGCGCTCGGATTGCAGCGTGACTGGCTGTTGTCAAGCTACTTATCGAGGAGGATATTTATGAGCGTATTCGAGTTGCGCGGACGTAAGGCGCTAGTAACTGGTGGAGCGCGTGGCCTGGGCGCCGGGATGGCGGAGGCGCTGGCACGCGCTGGCGCAGCCGTGGCAATCGCGGACATCAGCGAGAATACCGGCAAGGCTACAGCCGATGCACTCGCTCAGTCGGGAGTAACCGCCAGGTTCGTCCCACTGAACGTGACCGATGAGGCAAGCTGGGAAGCGGCGATCACACAGACGATTGCCGAACTCGACGGCCTGGACATTGTGGTAAACAACGCCGGGATCGAGATCTCTGAACTGGTCATAGACCTCAACCCGCAAAACGTTCTACGTATGCTCGAAGTGAACATTCTCGGTACCGCACTCGGCATCAAGCACGCCTTCAAGGCTATGCGCCCCGGAGGTGCGGCAGGCAAGGGTGGCGCTGTGATCAACGTATCGTCCGTGGCTGCAACGATCGCATTCCCGGGCATCGCCGGCTACTCAGCAACGAAGTCCGCCGTCGACCGGCTCACAAGGGTCGCAGCGATGGAGTCTGGCAAGCTCGGCTACGGCGTGCGAGTGAACTGCATCTACCCGGGACTTGTGCCCACCGAGATGGGCACTCAGCTCGCTGTGGATATGGAGAAACTCGGGCTCTACCCGAGTCCGCAAGACGCGGTTGGGGCCGTTATCGGTCTGACACCGCTTGGTCGGCTCGGCGAGGTTTCCGACATGGCCGACGCGGTGGTCTTCCTGGCCTCCGACGCGGCCCGTTTTATCACCGGTGTTGGACTGCCGGTCGACGGCGGCATGGGTATGTGACCCCAATTCATGTTTCGAGAGGAGAAGTTCATGTCTTCCACCAAACCCGTCGTCGTGTACGGAGCCTCCGGCTACACCGGTCGGCTCGTGTGCGAATACCTGCGCGAATACTGCGTCCCGTTCATTGCCGCCGGCCGCGACAAGGCACGCATTCAGGAAGCGCTTGACTTGATTCCGGGTATCAATACCGTTGATCACGAGGTCGTCGAGGTCGACCACGAGGTTGGGCCCCTTAGCGACCTCTTTGCCCAAGCTAAAGTTGTGTGCAACACGGTTGGGCCATTCGCCAGGCACGGCCGCCAGGTTGTTGAGGCATGCCTGCGCGCCGGGTCTCATTATGTGGACACGACCGGCGAGCAAGACTGGCTGATTGAATGTGATGGGACTTATGGCGCAGAGATGGCTGCGAAGGGCCTCCTGCTCTCACCTGGGACTGGGCAGATGTACACCACGGGCGAGATCGCGGCTCACCTCTGCCTTGAAACACCGGGCCTTGATACGCTCGACATTCTTGTGTTCTGGAAGGGCGCACCGACCATCGCGTCGACACAGACGATCCTAGTCAACGCGGCCATGTCGAAGGCGTACTACCTCGAGCAGAACGAGTACGTCGAGTGGCCCAGCGATGGCGGCTTATACGACGTCACGGTCCCTGACCAGCACCAGACTGCGTTCGCCTTGCCGTGGGGCGGCACCTCTCACCCGGTCTGGTTCAAGCACGACCCGCGCGTGGCCAACGTCAAGGCGCTAGGTGGCCTGTTCGACCGTCAACTTATGCAGGGTGTGCCGCTGATCGTGCGATCCGCATTGGAGCGGATCCAGGGCTTGCCCGATGACGAGAAGTACGCTACACTGTTCGCGGTAGCCTCTAGCGTGCAGAACCAGATGCCGCCGCGGGAGAACCCGCGGATCAACACCTCCCTGGATTCGGTCTACGCCTCGGGACCCCTCGGCAGGGTGCATTGTGTGATCCACGGTAACTGCAACTACAAGCAAACCGCGCTACTTCAGGCTTTCGCCGCGTACTCGCTGCTCCAGCAACCACCCAGGCGCTTTGGCTTCGCCTCTGCTTGCCAGGCCTTCGGCCACCGCGAATTGCTTGGCGTGTTGCGGAGCTTCGGGCTCCTTATGGAGCCGATTCTCACCGTGCACGGATGACGGACCGCCGTCCGGTGCAGCCTGGGGACGACACCCGTACCCAACCCGTCCACGGATATCAATCAACACGGAGGACAACGTATGCGTCTGATCGACTACCTCGACAAAGGTGCTTCGCTCGGCACTGAATCACCATACCTGACGATGGGGGGACGCACGCTCAACTACCGGGACGTACAAGAAGTCTCCTGGCGGGTCGCCACGGCGTTGCACCGGTCGGGCGTGCGGTCGGGCGAGAAGGTGGCTATTCTGTCAGCGAACGACCCAATCGCGTTTGCATGCGTCTTCGGCATCTCTCGGGCGGGTGCAGTGTGGTGCCCAATCAACCCGCGCAATGAGGCGGCCGAGAATCGCGAGTTACTCGACCTCATGGACTGCACGTGTCTCATTTTCCAGCAGGCCTTCGCGCCACTGGTCGAGCAAATCCATTACGACCTTCCCAAGCTCACGACGCTGATTTGCCTGGACGCCTCCGTCCCATTTGCCGTGCCGTTCGACCAATGGCTGAATGAGGTGAGCGCCGAACCGTGGCAGGCCGATCCGGCCGACGACGTCGTCATGATTGCGGGTACCGGCGGGACGACGGGCAAGCCCAAGGGGGTAATGCTGACCGGCCGGAACATCGAAACGATGTCGGCGCTCACCTTGATGAGCTACCCGTTCGAGGGCCGTCCGGTGTACCTGGCGCTCGCGCCACTTACCCACGCGGCGGGCGTGCTCTGCTTCCCGATCATGACGCTCGGGGGTGAGATCGTCATCATGCCCAAGCCCGACCTAGCTGAGCTCCTCACGCTGATCGAGAAGCACCGGGTCACGCACACCTTCCTACCACCGACCCTTATCTACATGCTGCTCAGGCATCCCGACCTGGCGTCGAAAGACCTGAGTTCGCTGCAGTGCCTCTGGTACGGAGCTGCCCCCATGTCGACGACCCGTCTTGAGGAGGCGATCCGCAGGATCGGTCCGGTGCTCGGTCAGCTTTTTGGCCAGACCGAGGCGCCGATGATGATCTCGACCATGGCACCGCAGCAGCACCTGCACGCTGACGGCTCGCTCGCTCTCGAGCGGTTCTCGTCGGCTGGTCGTCCAACACCACTTGTCACCGTCGCGATCATGGATAGCGACGGAAACCTGCTACCGACAGGCGAACGTGGCGAGATCGTGGTTCGCGGTTCCCTCGTAATGGCGGGCTACTATAAGAACCCGTCAGCAACCGAGGAAGCCGGCCTGTTCGGTTGGCATCATACTGGCGATATCGGCTACCTGGACGCCGACAACTACCTCTTTATCGTCGACCGCGCGAAGGACATGATCATCACGGGCGGCTTCAACGTCTACTCTGCTGAGGTTGAGCAGGCGTTGATGGAGCACCCCGCGGTCCAGGACTGCGCCGTCGTTGGACTGCCTGATGACATGTGGGGTGAGCGCGTGACCGCGGTGGTGCAGCTCCGCCCAGGCTACAACGTGACTGAGGACGAAGTGCGAACGTTCGTCAAAGCGCGCATCGGCAGCGTAAAAACCCCCAAGCAGGTTGATGTGTGGCCGGACCTACCGAGGTCCAAGGTCGGCAAGGTGCTCAAGAGCGAGGTGAAAGTCCAGTTGCTCAATCGATCCCCACAGGAGGATCAGTAATCGGGATGCCAGGCATCGTCGGCCTGGACAGAAGTAGACCCACTGGCAAACGTCTCAGACCCGAAAGGAGACACTATCCTTTCTCAGTTGACAACTCCCGACAATTTGTCGAGAGTTGAGTGGTAGGTTTCTGTCTGAGCACAATTGTACCTTAATCCATATCGGACGTCGCCGCAACTTGTTGTTTGGCATTATCCACACTTACATTCTCACTCATTATTTCTCGTGAATTGGCTTTCTGTTTCCCACGCAGCATCGATGCTAAAGCGGCCACCAGGCACATCGCAGCAGAAAGGTAGAAAACATTATGTAGACCAACCGAAAACGGTGGCGAGATGAGATTTGGAAAGAAGCTATGGCCGAGTAGCGTGGCCCGTCTGGCAGCAGTTATGGCTTGTAACACGTTTGCAGGCACCAGCGTCGCCATCGGATTGTAACCCAGGAAAGCTGCGAAGAGCGCCGATGTCGGAGGGAGATGCGCAATCCTGGCAGCAACTACTGCCGGTAAACCGGACTTTGTGAGACCAGTAGAGAGCGTTGTACCCAGAGTAGCTGCCAGACCCGCCGTAATAAGACTGAAAAAGATGCCAATGCTCACGAGTGAACCGGAGTTTTGGAACGTCGCGCGCATACCAGACGCCACTCCACGCTGTTCGGCAGGCACACTCCCCATGATTGAGGAGGTGTTTGGTGAGGAGAACATTCCTTGTCCAATACCCAACATAAAGAGTATCGGCCAGAACCACATATAGTCAAAGTTTAGCGGTATTACCGTCAGCAAGAAAAAGCCCAAAGCTTGTATGAGCATACCACAGGTCGAGAAAAGGCGAGCACCGTATCGATCCGAGAGCCAGCCGCTCAAAGGACCCATCAACAAGAAGCCAACCATTAGTGGTATCATATAAATACCGGCCCACAACGGTGCCACATCGTAGTTGTATCCGTGAAGGGGCAACCAGATACCTTGCAGCCAGATGACGAGCATAAACTGTAAACCACCACGCGCAATACTGGCCAGAAAACTGCTGATATTCCCGGCGGCGAACATGCGAATCTTAAAGAGTTGCAGTTGAAACATGGGGTCTTGGACGTGTAGCTCAATCCAGATGAATGCTGCCAGCAGCATAAAACCGCCACAGAGCGCTCCAATCACCAGAGGATTACCCCAACCTGTCGGCGAACTGCCGTATGGCTCGATACCATAGGTAATGCCAAACAACAGAATAGTCAAGCCAGCAACAAACGTGAGATTGCCAGCCCAGTCGATCTTTTGATGTTCACGAATCGTTGCGACTTCACGTAGCATCATGTAAGCCCAGATCGTTCCTACAATCCCAACAGGTACGCTTACCAGAAAGACCAGCCTCCAATCGAAATAGGAGAGGATACCTCCCATGATTAGTCCGATGACGGAGCCAACGATTGCGGCGATCTGGTTAATGCCCAGCGCGAGACCGCGCTGATGGGCCGGGAAGGCATCGGTGATAATTGCTGCGCTATTCGCAAAGAGAAACGCCGCGCCAACGCCTTGAACAAAACGGAAGAGAATAAGTTCTAACGCCCCAACATTCCCTGTACCAGGTGTCAGCCAGAGTAAAATGCTTCCGACGGCGAATATTGCGAAACCTATATTATAGAATCGGACTCGCCCGTACATATCGGAAATACGCCCGAATGTCACTAATAGCGTTGCCGTCACCATCATATACCCTAGCAGAATCCAGAGAAAATAGTTCGTTTCCCCAGGCGCAAGCGGATTAATATGGATTCCTTTGAAGATAGCTGGCAGAGAGATCAAGACAATGCTTGCATCGATACTCGCCATCAATACCCCCAGAGTCGTGTTGGAGAGCACAACCCACTTATAATGCGGACCTACGGGTCTATTCCTCCGTGAGACACGTTGTACTGCCTGTCCCCCTACTTTGTGTGTCGCGGTTTTCATGCTCTATCCCTCCCTAAAAAAATTGTATTCTAGAATTGTATTCTAGTCAAGAGTGTGTTACACTGAAGAGCAAGCACAAAAAATACATCTTTAGCCCTTTGAGCGTGATGGAAACAAATCGTGAGCAAAAGGAGCGAGCGTATGGTGGTTGGCGCTTCAGGTCAGAATACAACAACAGAATCACGACGAAAAGCGATTCTGCAAGCTGCGCTCAAGTCCTTCTCCACAAAAGGTTTCACAGAGACCACTATGGAGGATATCAGGCGGCTTTCTGGAGCCAGCACTGGCAGCATCTATCATCACTTCGAAAACAAAGAAATGCTTGCCCAGGCTCTCTACTTAGAAGGGCGTAGTGATTTGAACGCCGCGCTGTTAGCTTCCATCATTGACAGGCAGCCACGCGAAGGAATCAAAGCCCTGGTGTATGCGTATATAGATTGGTTTGAGCAGCATCCAGATCTAGGGCAATACATCATGCAAGCCGACAGTACGGAATATCTCGGCTCCTACGTGAAAGTGTTCCGTCAAAAAATACTGTTAGCCTTTCCCAATGAAAACTTAACTCAACAGTTCTTTGACTGGCTTGTCCCTTATATAGAAGATGGTACCATTGCACGCTTTCCGCGAAACCTCTACGTCCCTCTCGCCATCGGGCCAAGTCGAGAATACGTGCGCCGCTGGTTGAGGACGCGACTAACCGAGGAGATCCTGGAGGCGCGAGAGTACCTTGCCGAATCAGCATGGAAAGTACTCTCTCCACTGCCATAATATAAATGACCCCTGCAAAGCATCATCTCTTCGTTGTAACCTTTGTCATCTGGTAAACTACCCCACTTTTGAGGAGTACTGAAATCGTAAGCTATACTATTCCAGAGAAAGACCAGAATATAGCAATTCTCATTGACATATGACAGGAGCTTTTCTCATAAGTATGAACATCGTATGAACAAAACCAATACACAGGAGGTCAGAGATGACAGACAGACAGCTAACACTGGAAGATGTCGCACGTTATCCACGCCCCGGTATGAATGCACCTAACCACATAGAGTTTACCCCTGACAGCCAGAAAGTCGCCTACCTCCTTGGCACGTCTGGCTCGCTGATCCAGGAACTTTGGACCTATGATGTGGACAGTGGGGAACGACGGCAATTGACGGAAATGGCAAGTCACGCTGTGAGTCTTACCGATCAGTTCTCCATTGACGAGGAATTGCGACGCGAGCGCAGTCGGCAACGTGGATTGGGCATCACAGGCTACCAATTCGTCCAGGCAACAGAGGGTGGTCCACTGATCCTGCTAGTCCCCTTTGATAGGCGGCTCTTTCTTGCTCGCGGTTCTGAAAGCCTGACCCCATTGTTGGGTAGTGAGGGGGCAATCGACCCACAGCTCAGTCCGGACGGGTCACACGTGGCTTTCGTGCACTCGGGTGAGATCCACGTTCTCACTACCGGTGGGGCAGGGCAGCCGCGAGCACTGACCAGCGGTGCGGTGGATGGCGTGACCAACGGCCTGGCGGAATATATTGCCCAGGAGGAGATGGATCGCCATGAAGGCTTTTGGTGGAGTCCCGATGGCAAGCGACTGGCGTTTGTGCGCGCCGACAGCCGCCATATCCCAAAGTACCCTATCGTGCACCAGGGGACTGAGCAAGTTGCCATAGAGGAGCATCGCTACCCCTTCGCAGGCGCGCGGAACGCCACAGTGCAGTTAGGCATCGTTGCGGTAGACGGGAACCAGGAGGAAGTGACCTGGATGGACCTGGGCATGGATGATGATATCTACCTGGCGCGCGTAGCCTGGCGACCCGATGGCGTGCTGACTGCGTTGATTCAGTCTCGCGATCAGTGCGCGCAGAGGCTCGTGGCCTTCAATCCCCTGAGTGGCGAGACAAGCATCCTGATCGAGGAGCAGGGCCATCCCTGGCTCAATCTCCACGATGACCTGCGCTTCCTCCGCTCAGGCGAGTTCCTCTGGTCGAGCGAGAGGTCCGGCTTTCGCCATCTTTCTCTCCATGATCGCGACGGACATGAGATACGTGCGCTGACCCAGGGGCCGTGGATGGTGACCGGCCAGGTGACAGTAGAAGAGGATCAGCGCATCGTCTATTTTCAGGGTACCTGCGATAGCCCACTGGAGCGGCATCTATATGCTGTCTCGCTCGATGGTGGACCTCTTAGGCGCGTGACGCAGGAATCTGGCTGGCATGACGTAGTAATATCGCCAGATGGGCACACTTTCGTCGATATCTGGCAAAGCCCGCAGCAACCACCACGCTTGACGCTGCGTAGCCTGGCAGATGGAGAGATGCGGCGTCTACTTTTCGAGAGCGAGGGGATCACTCCCGACTCGCTCGGACTCTGCATGCCGGAGATCACGAGCTTCCACACGACCGACGGCGTGTTGCTCTATGCGGCGATATTTGCCTCGGAGCAGACGCGCTCCGAGGGCCAACTCCGGCCGCTAGTGGTGTCCGTCTATGGTGGTCCAGGTGTGCAGACCGTTACCAGCGCCTGGTCCCTCACTGTTGACCTACGAGCGCAGTATCTGGCTCAGCAGGGCTACGTGGTGCTGAACGTCGACAACAGGGGCAGTGCCAATCGCGGCCTGGCCTTCGAGGCTGCGATTGCGCGTGCAATGGGACATATCGAGATCAACGATCAACTGGACGGAGTGCGCTTCCTGGCCAGCCGTCCCTACGTTGATAGCACGCGAGTAGGCATCTATGGTTGGAGTTACGGCGGTTATATGACCTGCAGGGCGCTCATGCAGGCACCGGATGTATTCAAAGTGGGCATTTCTGGTGCTCCTGTCACCTTCTGGGAGGGCTATGATACCCACTATACCGAACGCTATATGGGATTGCCATCTACCAACGAGGCTGGCTACCGGGCCAGTTCGGTGCTGACCTACGTCGAGCAACTGGCTGGCAAGTTGATGCTGGTGCAAGGTCTGGTTGACGAAAACGTGCATGCCCGCCATATCATGCGGCTGATCGAAGCCCTGACCACTGCTGCGCGGGACTACGAGCTGGTGTTGTTCCCAGAAGCACGACACATGCCACGCAATACAGCGCATCTTGAGTATTTGGAGCGTCAACTGGTGGAGTTCCTGAACCGCCACCTGGAGAAAGCCTGACCGGAGATGGGTAATCTTCTCACTACCATCTCATTTCATCTGTTTGTTTTTTGTCCGAACACGCTCATACAGCTCTTCCATCACACTGATGAACGACACATCCTTGTGCCAGAATGGAGGATAATCCCCCTGCTTCTTAATCAGCAGCGCCGGTACTCCTGGTTGTGATGCGTTGGCCAGCTGAGATGGCAATCTCTTCGCGCCTGTCCAAAACTCTTTGTGACTGGCAACTACTGTTACCGGTTCTCTAAGCGGGGGAGTATAGTAGGACTCAACCGGTTCGACTAGTGGCTCTTCGTCTGATTCAAGCGCAGACGCTAAGATTTTCCCCAGTGGCGAACGGATAAGTTCGATATGAAGATCGTCTCTAGACAATCCCCGCAATTCAAACATCAGGAAAGGATCGTTATCAAGGGCAGATGCCAGGAGATAATAAACACCGGCAATGTGCTTACATGGATTGGCCCAATCCGGGCATGAACACGAGGTCACAAAATCGCGCTCGCTGTGCGGCAGTAGATGCAAACCCAACCCGGAGAAAGCATCCTCAATCGTATCAGGCATCTCATTCATCAGCAGTTTCGTGATCAAGTCCGCGCGTGATGCAATCTGGCGGATAACCTTCGTCCAATCAGCGGCTGTGATGGCTTTGATGGTAATGGAGGTCTTGTAGATAGGTTCCTTGTAAACACCAAAATACGGGTTGATCGAACCACGAACTTTGGCTGTGACCGTACCCTTGCTCAATGTATATTCAATGATCCGCCCCCCACTGGCATAGGACCGCCCGCGCCCAAGCCGTGCCTGATCGGTAAACTCTTCCAGGGCCTCGATAAACCGCTGGCCCCACCATGTGCGACTAAACTGTGCCATCGTTCTTACTCCATGACCGCGCTGCGACGCAGAGCAATCAGTTCTTTGAAAGTATCGTTGTCAAGCTCCGTAAGCCAGGACTCATCGCTCCCTACAACCAGTGAGGAGAGCCGTTTTTTGTCTTCGATCATCGCATCAATGCGTTCTTCCATCGTGCCCATAGCCAAAAACTTGTGTACGAAGACGTTTTTGCGCTGCCCGATACGAAAGGCACGATCGGTGGCCTGATCTTCAACCGCTGGGTTCCACCAGCGATCGAAGTGGAAGACGTGGTTCGCTTTTGTTAGATTCAGGCCCACGCCGCCTGCCCGCAGCGAGAGAATAAACAGTGACGGTTCGGTTTCAGGATCTTGAAACTCGGCAATCATTCGCTCACGCCGTGTCACGCTCGTCCCACCATGCAGATAGTACGTATTGTAATGTTTGGTTTGCTCAAGATATCTCTCAAGCGCGCTGCCAATCTCCGTGAACTGCGTAAAGATGAGCGCGCTCTCGCCGCTATCAATCACCTCTTCGATCATCTCCCCAAGCCGCTCCAGTTTGTGAGAGCGTTCGCTTGTAAAAGCGCTGCTATCCTGCAAGAATTGCATAGGATGGTTACAGATTTGCTTGAGCTTCAGGATCGTCGATAAGATCAAGCCCTTGCGCTGGATACCCTCGGCCTCATTCAGTTGTTCTTCAACATCTTTGACGACAGCCTCGTAGAGGGAAGCTTGTTCAGGTGTGAGTGTGCAATACATCTTCTGTTCGATCTTATCCGGAAGATCGTCAATAATGCGTTTATCGGTCTTGACACGCCTCAAGATAAAAGGCTCTACAAGCTTCTTTAATGTTGTCGACCTTCCCAAATCATTGCTCTTATAAATGGGCGTCTCAAATTCCTTACGGAACTGTGCCTCCTTGCCAAGGTAACCTGGATTGAGGAAGTTGAAGATTGACCACAGATCTCGTAAGCGATTCTCTACAGGTGTGCCAGTCAAAGCAACGCGATGTGGAGCCACAAGCTTCAGAATCGCGCGTGTCTGAGCAGCATGCGGGTTCTTGATGTTCTGAGCCTCGTCAACCACCACGCGATGCCAATTCAGACCTTGTAAAAGCTTTTCATCCAGGCGCGCCAATGCAAATGAGGTCAGGACGACATCATATGTCTGACAAACATCCACAAATTCCTGCTTGTCTTTCAGCCGCGTACTTCCTTGATGCACCAGCGTGTGAAGTTCGGGCGCGAACCGCTCAATCTCTTTACGCCAGTTGCCAAGCACGGAAGTCGGCGCAATAATAAGAGATGGTCCCACTTTATCTAGCTCCTCGCGCTCTTTGAGCAGGCAAGCAATGACCTCCAGAGTTTTACCCAGGCCCATGTCGTCAGCAAGACATGGGTTCAAACCAAGGTTTTCAAGGTACTGTAGCCATGCAACACCTCGCTTCTGATAGTCTCGCAAAGTTCCTTGCAAAGCTTCTGGATCCTTAATAGGTGCGAATGCATTTTTGTCATGCAGCCTTGATAGCATGTCGCGCAGACTCTGATCATGGTCCCATTCCAGGTCATCCTCGGCCTCGCTGCCAATCTTCAACATATCCAGGAGCGTGATCTCCGACTTTTCATCCTGGTGTGTCTGCCAGAACTGGAGGAGTTGCTGCATTTTATCGCGATCCAGTTCCATCCATTGCCCTCGGAATTGGACCAGTGGTGTTTTAGCATTGACGAGTTGTTGCCATTCTTCTTCCGAAATTACCTGCCCACCAACAGACAACTGGTACTCATACGAGATGATTGTATTGAGGCTGAGGTGGCCTTGACTAAGCGTGGTTGCCCCTTTGGGTGAACGCACAGACGTTTTGAGGCGGACTTTCGTGCGGCGGCGTCCATCAGGTGTCCACCATGCAGGAACAATTACCGCGTAGCCCGCATCACCAAGTACCCATGCGCTCTCCTTCAAGAACGCGAACGCCTCGTCCATTGTTAGGATGCACCCGGTCGGGTGGTCTGTGGCCATTCCATTCCAGATTGTAGGATAGATCCGCGCGGCATAACCCAGTGCCAGCAAAAGATTTTTCTCGAAGTCCTTTCCGAAAGGTCGGGCCGCCTCGGCCCGGTCCCGTGGATGAAGACTCCAATACTCACCCAGACTCAACTTGAGCGAAGGATCGTGCCTGGCTGCGACAAGGAAGTGTAGTTGCCAATTGTCGATATCGCTGGGGGAAGCTTCCTCCAATCGGAAACAGAGGGTGAAACCAGACTCGGTGTGAGCTTTGGTGAGGTTCGTACGCCACGTTAACCAATGCTTGTAATCCTCAAGTTTGTTTTCAATAGAGGATTGCAACAGAACCGGTCGATATGGATAGACACACCTGTACAGAAGTGTGTCTGCGATCTGCTGGTCAAATTTCCCGGTAAATGGTGTCCCAGTTACAATGTCATGCAAGAGGGATTCCGAGAAGTGACGTAACAAGGATTCTTTGTCAAACAACCCCCTGCCATCATCGGGACTATTCAACCCTGCGGTACACGCCCCTGGCATGGCAGCTACATAGCGTTGGATATTCTTTTCATAGGTATCGGACAACAATTCCCACGACGGGTGAATCTCGAAACTGGGGATTTGCTTCGCTTTTTTGCCCTTGGTTGGTGTAGATGAGGTCGCCTGGTACTTCAGTGCCGGGATATACTGATCTTTGGCGATAATACCTTTTATCGCCTGAGAATACTGGTGCCAGAATAAGATATCTGCTCCCAGTTGGAAATCTTCAGCCGCATTGAGAGCGATAAAATGGATATCGTTCAGCGCTGAGATGACGTCTGCAACCCGGTAGCAATTGACCTGCCAGGGCGCCAGGTCAAATTCTATAGGTTCTTCTTCATCCATATAGCGCAGCAATTCAAAGGAGGGAGAAGGCTTACCAGCTACTGTTGGGAGTAGAAAGTATTTAGTGCAAAGAGTGCGTGACAACGCACCAGACAAAGGCTCTTGCAGGCCTAGTTTCTCCATCAGAAACGTAACTAAAGCCGTTTGCGCAAGATGTCTGGGGTGAATGTTGTTGAGATTGTTACGCGACCTGCCCCCTATTCCATCCGTCTCTACCCATAGGTAGAAAGCCCCTCCCTGGATGAATTCGTTGGTGTCCTCTGGAATCCACGTTCCATGGATAATATGCATAGGTTACTCCTGTGGTGAGCGCTGATTTGATGAATGTATACCCCCTGTGGAATATCATCAGGAGTGGATCAGCCCCTCACCCAGAGTAATTTCTGGCGAGAACCACCTCACATGCCTCCTGCACTTTGCTCACCATAATATCATTATGATATTTCCTCTTGCATCATATCATATCGACCGTAATCGTGTCGAGCATTTTCACAATAGACCGAAATATTCTTTTTCAGGAATATGCCTTGACAAGTATATTCCTTTTCAGGTATACTAGAACCATGAAAACACTATGGGCTTCACTGATGGAGCCAAACCGCTTACACATCGTCGAACTCTTGCGCGATGGCCCTCTGACAGTAGGAGAAATCGCCGAGCGGCTAGGATTAAAGCAGCCGCAGGTGTCGAAGCACCTCAAGGTTCTGAGCGAGACTGCCATTGTGGAGGTACAGCCTCAGGCTAACAGGAGAATTTATAAGCTGAGGAGTGAGCCATTCCAGGAGTTGGAGTCCTGGCTACATTCTTTTCGTCGGCTTTGGGAAGAACGCTTCGATCGTCTGGATGACTACCTACTGCAAATGCAGGCAACCGAGCAACAAACCAGCAACCGAATTGAGGACAACCATGTTTGATTACCAATCTCTGAGCCTTCATATTGGGGAACAGGAATTCGTCGTGGAACGGCAATTCAACGCACCCCGCACGCTGATGTTTCAGGTTTTCACCCAGCCGGAGCATCTCAAGCGCTGGTGGGCGCCACAGCCGTACACCATTCCCGTCTGTGCTATCGACTTGCGGCCTGGTGGCATCTGGCATTACTGCTTGCGTTCGCCCGAGGGTAAAGATCAGTGGGCGCGCAGCGTGTACCGCGAGATCGTACCGCCGGAGAAGCTGGTCTATACCTCGACCTTTGCCGATGAGCATGCCAACCCCATCGAAGGTATGCCCGAGCACCTGACCACGGTGATCTTTACGGAAGAGGCTGGTAAAACGAGAGTGACGGCTCGTGTCCAGTTCACCAGTGCAGCGGCACTTTCAGTCGCTGTTGATCTGGGTATCCTGCAAGGGATGAGCATGACCTGGGATTATCTTGTCGAATATGTGCAAAAGTTGCATGTAACATAAAGAAGAAGATCATGTCCACAGTCATCGGCTTGGAAGTCGCGATTCTGACGAAAAAGGACGATGGACCATAGAACTTTGGAGGAAAATATGACACCAACGGACATGCAGGGAAAAATCTGCCTCGTGACAGGCAGTACCTCAGGACTGGGCAAAGCGACGGCTTTCGCGTTGGCACTACAGCACGCGACCGTCATTCTAGGGTGCCGGGACAAGCAGCGTGGGGAAGCGGTCCTGGCCGAAATCAAGGCAGGAAGCAGGGCTTCCAGCGTTGACCTGCTGCTGCTAGATCTCTCGGTGCAACACTCGGTTCGCACCGCCGTGACCGAGTTTGAGAACAGGTATGACCACCTCGATGTCCTGATCAACAATGCTGCTGTCTTCAAGCGACATCGCACGCTCACCGCAGATGGCTATGAAACTATGTTTGCCACCAACCATCTCGGGCCGTTTTTACTCACTAACCTTCTGCTGGAGCGTTTGAAGGCCAGTCCTGCGGCGCGCGTTCTCACCATCACCGCACCCTCCACCACGAGAATCGCGTTCGAGGACCTGCAAGCCGAGCACAAGTTCCGTGCCTTACACGCCTTCGGAGCCTCCAAGGCTGCCAACCTGCTCTTCACCTATGACCTCGCCCACCGACTCGCAAGCACCAGCATTACCGTCAATGCCTTGGAGTGAACCCAAGTGACCAGACCGCCCATCAAGTCAAAAACATGGTATACTGGGAAATGAGTATGCCGAAGGAGAAAACTGATGAGCGGAAGAGTTCATAGCAGAGAATTGAAGATGACAATTGTCCGACAATTAG
>WNGE01001000.1_pt1 | contig 38277 bp, 32 predicted proteins | sample 5400651 | NCBI WGS metagenome assembly WNGE01 (sample SAMN13153370, study PRJNA577476) | soil metagenome | isolation source: 60 cm soil or saprolite under grassland replicate 2 | place: USA:California | collected 2016-06-15 | reverse complement strand
AAAGTTATGGCTTTTCTGATTCTCAAAAATTCAAATCGTTTCCATGCTAAAATCTCCGCAAACTCAATACTGACAATACTTTCAAAGAACTAATATTTACAACAACGCAACGCTAATGACTATTTATAAATCATAAATAGTTTCATTATCGTCCCGGCATAAATATTTATAGTTATGCAATCTTTCCATACCTCGGGCACAGATTTTCTTTGATGGGTACTGATTTGTTTTTAGCTCTCATTATATCTCCCACATTATAAGATTTTGTGTGGCAGAATGGACATGCATTTACATCACCTGCGCTGTCAATATAAATGCTGCGGCTGCCTGCATAGCATCCTACACGGCGCTGATGATAACCATGATACATTATAAAGGGATAGTCTTTATATTTTTTCTCCTGATTAATAACCCCGAAAAAACTTTCCAATTGTTGAATATGTTTTTCTTCCAGCAACACATCCTTATCAGCATAATGGCCGATGTTTTTTGGTTCAAGTAACTGAACGAAATGCACACCAATATCTTTCGCAAACTTAATATAAGGCATTAAGTGGTCTCCGTCAATAAACGATTTTGTTACGCACACACTTATTGTTACAACAAGACCAACACGCAGTGCAGCCCGCACACCATCCACAGCTTGTTGAAAAACATTGGCATGATGACGGAAACTATTATGCAGTTCGGGAATATAATGATCGATGCTTACAACCACACCCTTACAGCCCGCATCTTTCAGGCGCATTGCATTTACATCGGTTAAATTAAAACCGGATGTAATTACAAAACAGTCACTTTTGTTTTTTGCATGTTGTATTACGTCCACCAGGTCGTATATGCGCACCATCGGTTCGCCACCGCTGAAATGAAATTGTATAGCGCTCTGCTGCTGGTACAAGTCAACTATCCGAATAAGTTCCTCTTTTGTAAAAGTTTCTTTTTGATTGAGGTTATCCCATTCAAAACAATGTTCACACTTCAAAGGACATTTACGTGTAATCGCAAAAAACACTATGCTCAGCTTACCCGTATAATCCAGCGGAAATGCATGGCGCATCAGCTCATCTTTTAAAAATGTATTGTATGATAAGGAAGGCCATCCGGGGTTATACAGGTTACTGTAATACTTACCATCAACTTTGTACATTTTATTTACCTGTGCACCCCAAGTTTGTTTGCGCAACTGCATAAGTTGCTTGTACGTTTTTAAAATCAGCAAAGGCTTTTTTATCAGGATGCAGGCGAAGTAAAACAGGCTCATTTGTTTTGCCGCGGAAACAAAAAACTTTTCTATCCTGCTTGTTTTTTGTAATGTCAAATTTTCCCGGGTACTCTTATTTAAATTATAAGTGCCCGGGTTATTTTTTTTCAATGGCATCGTTAATGTTGTTTCCATAAAGTAATTTTTGTGTTGTGATTTTTTTGTTAGCGGTATTTGTTTTTCAATTAAACTTCTGTTTCACCTCAGGCAGGCACTCGTACCTTATTACATGATTCAACTTTTTTCGGCTTTCAAAAAAGGCGTTATTTTAATTGTGACTATTCCCCGCAAAAATTTCAAAACCAGGAATGTTTAATACTGTGAAAATCTTTTTCAAAACAGTGAGTGGTCTCGCTTCCAGTTCTTCAAACTCTACCTCAACAAGGTTGCCTTCGGGTATTAAGGTCTTATCTTTTTCATATTGTTCCATCATGTAACTGTAGTCATTAAAAATAATTTCTTCTATTTGCTTGTCTGAAATCTTTTGAAGGCAAAATTTCCGAAGTGCTTTATGCCACAGGTTGCACATAGAATAAAACATGTGATAAGGATTGCGGCTGATGTAAATAAATTTTGCATCAGGGAAATTTCAAGCAAGTATTTAATTCGCTCAGTGTTTGGCGGACTTTTCAAAACAAGCTGCTTTCCCTTATGTTTATATGTAGCTAGTTTCAGTAAGCCGATATATTCTTTTCTCCAACGTTGATAGTAACGTTGATCAATACATTCCTGTGAACATGTTGGCCATTTGTTCCGGCACAGTGGAAACACAAAGCGCCAGTAGTCTGTGTATGCTGAACTCCTGTTGATAAGAAAGCGTTCCTCTTCTGCCGGTTCATCGAGTAAGGGAATTGTATTGTTGAAAAATGAAGTTTTAATCCTCAGCCTCTTTATAATGAATTGCAATGTCACTTTCAGCCATCTTCCGAATAACAAGCTTGAGTTAGGACAAATAATATCATAATAAGAAACGAATCCAAATCTTTCTTTGCCTGCCATTAATTTATGCAGGTAGGTAGTGCCACTTCTGTAATGTCCGAGAATAAAAACAGGTTGTTTTCTAATCTTGGTTCTTTTAATTTTTTGTGAGTAAAAAAGAAATTGCAAAAAAGCAAGTGGCATTACCAGTATTAATTTTATGTAATACACAATTAGTAATAACGCTCCTCTTGCAGAGATGCCGCCGCTTGTAAGCAACCGTTTTGTGAATTCTATTACCGGGATATTAACAGGAAATGTTTTGCTTTTCATGTTTCGATTTTTGCATTTGGTTTTTTGTTTCTTCACAGGCACACGATTAAAAACTTAAGACTGTTACAAAAGCTGTCACGTTATCGTTGCTGTTTGTTAACAGTCTTTAGGGCTAAAGCAACATCCTGTGCTTCTTTGTATTTCTCTCTTGAAAATTGATCGAAAGCTCCTTTGCTTTGAAACTTGTATAACTCGTTATAGTTTGTTTTACCGGTAATGCGTTCGAGGTCATGATAATAACCACCGCTTACCAGAATATAAGACGATAGAGTATTTTCTGCAGATGCCGGTAATGCATACCTGAATGATATGAATTCATCGTTTGAAAGATGTGTATATATTTTATCGTTGTTTAGTAATACAATTCGTTGATCGCTACTGTCTGATTTAAGAACCATTTCAGGTTCAATTACATTTGTGGTGAAAGCTTCATCTGTAGTATAATCAATTCCTGCAAAATCAAGATCCCAGAAACGATATGCTGTTTCAAGTTTCAGTTCAATTTTATCCCCCGAAATATCTTTTGTGTTTATTTGCATGATCATATCACGCGTTGCGGTATTGCCGATGAGCGGGAAGTAATCAATGAATTTCCATCCGGCTGTAGTTTTTATATACACCATCAAAGGCAGCGCCTGGTCGGTTTGCCACTTTTCCAGTTCCTTGGTATCAGCCTTCTCCTGCTTCTCCCTCCATTTCTCAAAATTGTCACCAAACAACTGCAAAAATTCTTTATGCAGTAAACCTGCCCAATGAGTATTGCGTGCATGAATTACAAGTTTTGCTGCAGCAGCATTTGCCGGTTTCCTAAAGCTAAGCTTAACATCACTGAAACCGTTATCATTAGTGCCATTATCAAAAGAATAAAACGCACTATCTGTTTTTTTCAAAATGCCTGTAATATTATCGCTGCCCTTCGTTACAGCTTTTACAGGTAAATGGATGTCGTAGTAAGAAAGTATATTGCCATGCCTGTCGGGCAATATTTTAGTGCCTGGTAAATGATTTATCTGAAGCAGTTCAACTTTATTGATGAATTGTTCTTCGTTCTTTGCATTTGCTATTTTAAATGAAACTTCTTTCGCATCATAAGCTACAGTGTTGAGCGGCAGGTAATCCATTCGCTCCAGTGTTGAATATACGGCACCGCTGTACATGCCGCTGGTAAAACTGTAAGCTCCATTATTATCAACATATACCTGGGGACAATTACACGAGATAGCTAATGCTATTAGACCGGCTACTAATACTAAACCGATGGTACTAATAATATGATTACCGGTGGTTGCACCTTTGTTCAATTCATAAACATCAGCCCTGTTGAAAGATGTTATACTTGCAGAAAATGCGGAATCACCATGTTTCAATTCGGCATTTGTATATAGATGCACTTCAATGAGTGCGTCTTTTTTATACTTAGCCTTTACACGGTTTGTTTTGCTGCCACTCTCAGGATGTAAATATTTTGTATGTTCAGGCGGCATGGGCACAATTTTACCATACAGCGAATCGCCATTTACAGAAACCTGCTCAAGACCATTTGTACTGTTTGGAAAATGTATAATGAAGTATTTGGATTCTGAACTGAGTCTTGAAGCCGTAGCAGCATCAATGGATGGTTTTGTATTTGTTCGATAGAAACTAAGATAGCAACCGGTTAGCGTGATGAGCGCTAGGCAAATAAATATATAGGTGATTTTTTTTCGCATGCGGAAAATAATCAGCAGCGGAAAAAATATGAAAGGTAAAATACAGGAGAGTTTTGAGGTTACGCTATTCATGGTTGTATGTTTAAAAAAATGTAAAGGGAAATCTTTTATTAATTTTTTTATTTTGTTTTCATTAAGCTATCTGCATCAATCCGGAAACACTTTTTGATTATAACATTGTGAATACTTATTTATCAACTAACTGCAATATCATTTAGTAGCAAAGAAATAGCTATCAGTTTTGAATCAAAAAATATCAGTTTTGAGTCATCTGATCTAAAAGGTTATTCTTAATACCAATTCAGTTGTTTCATGGCTCTTTGAAATTGCACCACAAGAAAGAATACATTTTTTGGCGTGGAGCAACACTTATGGTAATCATCAAACCAAAAAACAATTCTTTCCGGAAAGATGCCGCCGGCATTGCTATCATATAAACTGGCATAAAAAATTTTATCATTGCTGGTATCTACACGGTAAATAGCATTCTTATCTTTCTCGTACACAGTAGTTATTAAAGAGTGCATATAAAAAGTTGTTTTTGTTATGCTTATCGCTGAGAATTCAAAGACTATTACTTTTTTTGCGGGAAATTAGAAACCAGGAACAGTTATAATAAGCGTAAACAATTTGAAAATTTCATGTGGATATTTAAATTATTATTTCTCTTGCAATATCCTCAGGGTTTGGAGAAATAACTATCAGATTTGAATCAAAAAAAATATCTTTTGAATCACTCATCTTTGTCAGCGTAAAATAAAAGCAGTTGCCAATTGTATTAACAACTGCTTACTTCGTGCATACAACCTATAAGAAAAGTATTTATGATCTTCCTTGTTAGAAATTGTTTGGATTCGTGGATCATAAAATATTTTTAAAAGCAAGGGAAGGAAACTTTTATGATCTTTTCAAACAACACCGGTACAACAAAGATGTATAAATGAACTACCAAAATCAAGAGAGTATTTCCGCATTTTAGAAATCAGGTATTAATACGCCAAAGCGTAAAAACACGTTTTTATTTCTGAGTAGAAATACGCATACCAATATTGATTTGTGATTGACAAATTCAGATCAGGATCGTTAAAAAGCTTTTAGTAATTGAAACGTTTTATCGCCTTAATATGAGTTTTTGCTGACTAACACCCATTGCAGTTTGTAAGCGGCTTATATACACTCCGGCAGGAAGATTACCCGCTTTAAAATTCACTTCATGGAGTTTACTATGCTTTAATAGTTGCTAACAAGCCTATTAATAACATGAAGGCGTACAGTGTGGTTAGTTTTGTTTTCATGTGTTTATTTTTATGTGTTGAAAAATATTTTTTATAAGCAATAAACTTTTGCTGAATATGTTTTTCTTCCAGCAACCTTTATCAGCGTATGACGGTACTGATGCAAATACTTTTGCAGTAGGTGATTTTTAAATTCTACAAACAAGCAGAGGGTTGAAAGGAAAAATAAGATGTGGATTATCGTTAATCATTTATAATTATAGTTGAGAATTACCTTATCTACCTCCAAACATATATCCAATACGAATTCCAAAATACCTGTTGTGATATTTGCCACTAAAGTCAGGATCACCATTGGCAAGATTGTTCAATCCTGCATTGTAATTGGCTGCAAGGAGAAACCCTGCTTTGAACTGGTAACCTGTTAAGAAGTTAATTCCCGCTTCGAAAGCTTTGAAATCATCTTCATCGCCGTTTCCGAATTTAATATCGCTGGTCTGTGGACTATAACCATCATCCCATTTGTCTTTACCCGATAAACCGATGCTTAGTGATGGACCTGCTCCAATAAAGAATTTCCCTTTCGACGAATGTGTGTTGTAAACAAAATTTAATGGAAGCTCTAAATAGTTCAGCGTTGTTTTGTCTGTAGTGCCTTCTTGTTTAAAGTTGCCGCCTTTTTGAACAAAATTTAAAGCAGGTTGAAAACTGAAACTCTTTCTCAGAGAAACAGAAGATGTAAGGCCCAGGGTAAGACCAACTTTTGTTTTTGGGGTGATGGATATGGATTCTATTTTGGCTTTGTATGAAGCAAAAGCTGCTCCTGCTGTTAAGCCAATAGATGTTTTTTGCGCTTTTGAATAATTCATCAATGAAATAAAACTGATGAATAAGCATAATGTCTTTTTCATGATACTTAAGTTAATTAGTGAAAAAATTGTTTTGAGAAATTTTATTAAAATGGATAATCGTCCGGTTTGAGGGTAAGTATTTTTTCTTTTATAATCTTCCATTTTTCCGGATCGCCATTAATAAAAAATTTTTGTCTTTTAGCTACTATTCCCGAAACCGCTCCGGCAATAGTACCTGCTGCGATGCCGGACAGAACACCTGTACCGATAATACGCCATCCCCTGGCACCGATATATTCTACATCTTTTATTAAGTCGGAAGTTATAAGCACAGACAAGATTGTACCAGCGCCAAAACCTCCTGCGATATCAGCTCCGAGACCTCTTTTTATTTTTATATATCCTATTTTAGTAATTAAGATAGTATCTGTATTGTTATTGCGCATTATCTCAAGGGATGTATCAGACATATTCAGCACTTTGCCTTTTCCAATCTTTTTTCCATGATTGTTATATACTCTTATGAAAGCCTGGCTATGAGATTTGTAACAAATCAAAATCATGCATCCAACAAAAAGTATAAGGATCACTTGTTTCATGGAGTTGAGTTACATGTAAGAAAAGCTGGTTTAAAAATTTATCGCCACTCCCACCGAAAGCATCTTCTTTGGAGGCATTTGCGGAGTCATGGATATGGTATTTCTACTTAACAAAAGTTTACCTCTCTTTTCATTTTTACCTCCCATGATTACAAATGGTACGCCTGCAACAAACATAACTCCGCCTGTTACTGCTAATGCAGTTCCTGAATTCAAGTCTGATTCTCCGCGCTGTGGATTACGCCAATCAAAACCTTTTGCAAAACCATGTAAACTAACTGCAAGTCCAATTGTACCAAGCACTGCTCCGCCAACAACTAATACAGCTCCTATTGTTTTTTGACTCTTGCCTTTTTTAAGATATTGCATGCCGAGTTCTTTGTCAGTCAGTTTAAGATTCTGTATTGTATCTTTCAAAAGTTGCGCGTTGGATGCATAAGCATAACTAATGATTGTGCAGATGAGAATTATTTTTTTCATAACTATATTTTTAAGAACGATTCACGAAATAGGTTTATCTGATTTGTGTGTGGCAAATTCAATCAGGCAATTCAGTAATAGGTACTCAAGAAGTCTTCTTGACTAATCGGTGTTTATCTTCTCAATACGAGTTTTTGCTCACTAACACCATTAGCAGTTTGTAAGCGACTTATATATATTCCTGCAGGCAGATTACCGACTTCCCAATTCACCTGCTGAATCACACTCTTGCCTGCTACTCCATTGAAAAGAGTAGACACCAATTTACCATTCATATCATAAATGCGAAGATTTGCAGGACCTGGTTGAATAACACGGAATGACAGCGTTACATGATTAGTAAATGGATTGGGAAAAGCAGTGAGTTTGTACTGTAATTGTCCTTGTATTTGTGCATTTGTAATTGTGTTACTTTCTGCTTTTAAAACAGGTTGAGTACATCCACCCAGATATGCACCTTTCTGTATCAAGGCTGGGGCTGCAGAACGATCAACACATACATTTTTGCCTTCAAAGCAAACCTGGATCTTATCTTCTTTTTTATTTTGATTGCCACACAAAAAATTTGGAAGTGCTTCATAAAGTGCTTTGGCAATTGCATAAGGATCGGCGCCATAAAAATTTGTCAATACAACTATGGTCATTTTTCTGTCGGGTTGATAAAACATCACTGAGCGATAACCCGGAGCTCTTCCATTATGACCCACAAAATAATCTGTAGCGCTGATGCGAGTAGTTACAAAAATCCCATACCCAAGCCGGTCACCATCTTCATCGGGAATAGGTGAAATAGAGTTTAGCATAGCATCTAACGTGGATTTACTTGTAGCCCTTCCGCCAAATAATGCATTACCCCATTCCGCAAGATCAGCAGCATTAGAAACGATACCACCACCTGTAAAAGCAAGCGATACAATCGCATCCATTGGAAAACGTGAAATGTTGGTATATGTATCAGGAAAAGTTGGCTGCCCTGTTAATTGAAAGATTGGATTGAAAGCACTGATATTGTCATGCGGAGAAGCAAGGTATCCGCGGTTGCCAATGGATTCTCTTATTCCCAGAAACATTGAATGAAGACTCAGTTTATCAAAGAATCTTTCCCTGTAATGCTGCTCAACAGGTTTGCCTGTTGCAGCTTCAATGATAGCACCAAGAAGAATGTAGTTGGTGCTTGAATACCTGCGTTCAGCACCCGGCTGAGCAATCTGGTGAACAAAAGATACCATCTCATAAGGCGTCCATATATGTGTGGGGCTAAATGCCACTGCTACCTGGAGATTAATTTCATTAGTATAATCAGAGTAACCACTCTCATGCGCCAACAGTTGACGAATGGTTACAGAGCCCTTGATGTTTGGATTAACAACATTTATCAAAGGAAGATATTTGCTTACCGGTTCCTGAAGATTAAATGCACCTTCCTTTGCAAGCTCAAGCACCACCGCTGCTGTAAAAGTTTTAGTAACACTGTAGATGCGCGAAAGTGTATCTGTAGTAAAGGGTGTGCCTCCTGGCAACAGGTTATTTTGTACATCAATATTGCGGGCAGCGTAACCGGTAGCACCTTGCCAAAGAGCTAATCCATCAACTTTAATAGCTGCAGATATGCCACCTATGAAAGGAATATTGGGATTGTTTTGAAAACCATCAATTGCTTGCTGAAGTCTTGCCTGTGTTTCGGGTGAGAAGCCTTGTGCAAAGGAATAGAGAGTTGCACCTGTAAGGTAAATAAATAAAAGGCATGTGCGCCTAGCCGAATCGTAAAAATAATTTTTCATAATTTTTTGTTTTGAAGTGAAGGAAATGATTATAGAATTTGATTGCAATACGCGATATTGCCAAACTAATATTGCTTTTATCGCAAATCAATCTGCATTTAGCAGTTAATAGATAGAAATTGATAATTGGATTTAGTAACTTTCTATAGAAGGTTGTCAAATAGAAATCTTCAGTTATGAATCGGAATGATAACGTCAAACTAAAAACTACGATCTTACTTATGATTATCACAGCAAACAGTAAAAATGGTATAAAAGATTGTGTTTAATTGGGCAGCCAGTTCTGCTTTTGAACGATTATTTTTTATAGCAATTTTTTTTGTTTGAAAATGAATTGATGCTTATGTTCTATCCGCAGCGCTAACAGGAGTACATGATTTTTATAACTCAAATCTCTGTCTCTTTATAGCCGGTTCCTAATTGATAAGCGTAAATTTTCAAAGTGTTTTTTGTGTTTTCTGCAATCGTTTTTGCGCATTTATTAAGCTGTTGCAGTTCTCGCAAAAAATCCTGTTTTTTAAAAGAAGAAGATGTAAGTATTGTATTGTAAAAATATTTGCGGTATATTAGAAATATAACTTAACCCTATGCAAGCAATCGAATTACAAACTGCTTTTTTCAAACATCTGAAGGAAAAATTGTCAAACCATCTTTCGCTGGTGGATGAAGTGGCAGAATTACTGAACATTAGCAACGACAGTGCATACAGAAGGATTCGTGGTGACAAAACACTTGCATTCGATGAGATACAAATTTTGGCTGATCATTATAAAGTATCTCTCGACCAGTTTCTTCGTTTAAGAACAGATGCTTTTTTATTTTCAGGAAATCTTATTAACCGTGAAAGGTTTGAAATGAGTGACTATCTGGAGGGAATTGCTAACCAGCTTTCCTATTTTGCAGATGCTGAAAAAAAACACATTTATTATATCAATAAAGACATTCCAATCTTTCACCATTTTATGTTTCCCGAACTGGCAGCTTTTAAATGTTATTTCTGGAGCCGTTATAATCTTAACTATGCGCATTTTAACAGAGGTCAATTTTTAATAAGCGATTTCATTGATCTCTTTAATAAAACAGGAAAAAAAATTTCTGAATTGTATCTCGAAATACCATCTACTGAAATATGGAACCTTGATTGCATTAATACTACTATCCGGCAAATTGATTATTACCGGGAATCAAAAGTATTTTCATCGGTTCAGGATATTATTACGGTTTTTGAATGTTTGGAAAAATTAGTAGATCATATAGAGCAGCAGGTTGAATATGGTGCTAAATTTCCATTTGGTAAACCAGACCTTTCACAAAAGGTTAAGTATACCGTTTTTGTAAATGAGTTTGTTCTTGGCGATAATACTTTATTGATAGAGGTGGATAACCAACGAATGATTAGTTTAAATCATAATGTTATTAATTACGCTATAACCACAGATGAAAAGTTTGTAGAGTACTCCTGGCAAACGATGAATACTCTTCTAAAAAAATCCACGCTTATTAGCGGGACGGGCGAAAAAGATCGCCAACTTTTTTTTGATACGCTGCGTCAACGGATTCATGATAAAAGAAAGCTTGTTTGAATGGATGCTTGGAGAATAAAATTCTCACTTTAGATGTTAAGCCATGATAAGAAATTTTGAAAAAAAAGAATGGGATTGTATGCAAATAATTTAGCAAGCATTATTTGCTTTTTCTGGGGAAAGCAAAAATATGCAACGAATACATGAAAGAAAAAATTATTATTGCCAGTAAACAACAGCACTCATGAACACATCAACACCTGCACAGCTATCTGGCGGCATGCAATATCAACTGCAGATTTATTTTGCCGGAACACAAAATGTCAAACCTCAATTGCCTGTATCATTTGAAGAGCTTGAACAAAAAGCCCGGGAAGTAATGACTCCTGAAGCCTTTGGTTATATAGCCGGGGGCGGGTGGTGAAACGACTATGAGTAATAACCAGCAAGCTTTCAACAATTGGCAGATCATACCACGCATGATGCATGATGTATCGAAACGCAGTATTGCAGTTGAACTATTTGGTACAAAATTGCCCACGCCTGTTTTGATCGCCCCTATAGGGGTTTTATCAATCGCCCATCCTGAAGGTGAACTGGCTGTTGCCCGTGCTGCTAAGGCGCTGAAAGTACCGCAGATAGTGAGTACTGTATCTTCTAAAACGATTGAAGAAATAGCCAGCGTGCATAATGAGCACCCGCATTGGTTTCAGTTGTACTGGGGTCGCGATAATGATTTTACACGAAGTATTATTAGCCGTGCTGAAAAATCAGGATACGGCGCAATAGTTGTAACGCTGGACACAAGATTATTTGCCTGGCGTGAACGCGATATTAAAAATGCTTACTTACCTTTTTTGTACAATGAGGGATTAGCTAATTATTTTACAGATGCTGTTTTTCTTGCTGCGGTTGGGGATCCCGCAAAAAATAAAATGCAAACCATGATGCATTTTGCAAATTGTTTTTCCAACCCTTCATCCACATGGAGTGATCTTGCAGTTATTAGAAACTGCACCAAATTGCCTGTTATCCTTAAAGGCATTCAGCATCCTGATGATGCAAAAAAGGCGATAGATCACGGCGCAGATGGAATTATCGTGTCAAAATCATGGTGGGCGGCAATTAGATGGTGCTATTGGTGCGCTTGATACACTTGCCAGCATAGCCGATGCTGTTGCCGATAAAACCACTATATTATTTGACAGTGGAATCCGTCGTGGGGCTGATGTTTTTAAAGCGATGGCATTAGGTGCTGGAGCGGTTCTCATTGGGCGCCCTTACGCTTATGGGCTGGCTCTTGCCGGCGAGCAAGGCGTAAAAGAAGTGCTTGCAAATTTGCTTGCTGATATTGATCTTACCATTGGTCTTGCTGGCTGTAACTCGTGGGCAGATGTTACAAAAGACAAACTACACCATTTCGGCTTGTACTTTGAAAAGTAGTTAATAGTTTTTATGTTATGTATAAATACAGGAGACACTGATTTTGCAAGGCTATAGCTCATTTATATTGCGAAATCTTTCCTGGGATAAGAGCTAAACAATCTTCAATCTATAGCCCGCCAGTCTACCTCGTGTAAAAAACAACTTTTATTTGATGCACTAACGCAACGTTTATATGATAAAAGAAAGTTGGCTTGAATGCGTATTGGGACAGAAGATAATTCTCACTCAGGCGTTAAGGGGGTAAAAAATTTAAAAAAAGAAAATTGGATTGCTTGCAAATAAATTAATAAGCATGCTTTGTTTTTTCTGCAAGTATGGAAAGCAAAATATGTGCGGCGGCATTTAATAAATCCTGACGGGGTTTATTTGAGGTATAAAGGGGGACTGAAGAATAGCTGTATAAATTTCTTGAATAACAATGAGGGTTTATTAATAAATTTTGATTTTTTATTGTGAGGGATGAAAAATGTGCCGGTTGAATTAACAGTTGTCTTTCTGAAAAAAATATTTCTGAAACGGTATCTTTTTTTGCAGGAGCACTATCTGTTTGCGCGTTTGAGCATACAGAGATAAAAATGAAGGCTATCATAAAGACAAGTAGCAGTTTCATAAAGAAAATTTATGCAAATAACAGGAACCCGAAACTTTCCTTCAACAGTGACTTGATAAAGTGATGATTTAAGTTGACAACTCTATGATTTGAACTGCTTCGCGGTTAAATATCCCTTATCGCAAGTATTACAGCAAACAAAACAGCAACAGCTTTTTGATAAGAATTTTCTATATCATTTCGAATCCAAATATTGAGCGGCTTCTGTTTAAACTCAAGTGCAGCAAGATGTTCATCTTTTGTATTTACCAATATAAGATCAGCAGAAAACGATGAATATCCCTGCATATAAAGAGAATCTTTCTCATTCTTGAGATAGCCATGCGATATAGATGCTACCGGACGTGAATTTCCTTCAGTTTGCCTGCCTCCGCTTGTAAAATTGTCTATAAAAAATTTCCAGTGTGAAGAATCAGTTCCTGCTTTAATTATTCCTGATACATCCCTGTTATAATTCAGCACAACATCTTTCCCCTCATCATTCTTGCTCAAAACTTTGCCAAGGAAGGTTTGCCTTTTTTCTCTTGACACTGATGAGATGGAGAATACTGCTTCTATTGTGTCTGCATTTGCCGCAAGCTGCAGTTTATAAAATTTTGTTTTTTCTATTGTTAGAAATTTACTCTGATCAATATCTGTGCCCTCACTTGAAATTTCCACGTCTATATTTTTGCCGTCTTTTGTTTTCTTTTTTGTAACGGTTGAATCAAATCTTCCTACACCGATCGTTGTAAAGGAACCAAAATCTGGTTTAGACAAACCCAATAATCCTTTGTGTTGCTGGACTTTCCATTTTTCACTGTTTGCCAATAATACAGAATCTTCATTCACCTGGCAAAAGCAGGGGATGCAATAAAAGCAGAATATTATAGGCCAAAATTTTTTCATAGCGGCAGAGCATTTAATAAAGGTTTATTCTATGGCATCAATTATATTTTTTAAAAAAGCATTTTCATCAAAAGACTTATCCAATGTTAATCCCAAACGAACCACCACCAGTTTTTTTGAAGGGATTATATAAATGTCCTGGAAACCATAACCATCACAATAAAACATATCGGCAGGCACATCGGGGAAAATTCGCTTTGACGTATCATTTTTATTTACACCATTTAGCCAGAATTGATAGCCATAATTTTTAAGTGCGTTTGCAGCAGGCGCAGTTGCAGTTTCTTTTACCCATCCTTCCGGTAAAATTCTTTCGCTGTTCCAAACGCCGTCGTTGTAATACAACAAACCAAATCTTGCAAAGTCTCTTGCCGTTGCCATAATGTACGATGAACCAACGTAAGTGCCCGAAGCATCGGGTTCAAGCAATGTATGATACATTCCTATTTTATAAAATAATTCCGTGCAAGGAAATGCTGCATAATCTTTTTCTCCAACGGTTTGCCTGATAATACGCGAAAGAATATTTGAATTACCACTCGAGTAATTAAAAATAGTACCGGGCTCATGTGCAAGATCCTGTGTCGCGATATATGCTGCCATATCACCTTTTTTAAAAAGCATATTGGTGACACTGCTTGCCTTAGTATAATCTTCCTGAAAATCGAGACCACTGGTTTGTTGTAACAAATGTTTTATAGTAATGGCATGTCTTGGATCGTTTATATCGCTCCATTCTTGTACCGGTGCGGGTTTTGTGATGTTTAATTTTCCTTTATTTACCAATATGCCAATTAATGCGGCGGTAAAACTTTTTGCCATTGACCAGCCAAACATCATTGTATTCTTATCAAAACCCGGCGCATATCTTTCAGCAATCAATTGCCCTTCATAAACAACTACAACTGCGCGTGTTCTTACTTTCTTATCTGGAAAAGGTTCTCTAAACGCCAGGTCAACGTCTGCATTCAGTTTCTCTTTGTTAATGCCTGCTGGAATGGTATCAACTTTATCTCCATAAGGAAAAGGAGCGGAATCTGTATTGACAGGTGGGGAAGGTATTGCAAATGTTTGCGACCTTAATTCTTTTTCTGTTATATCGTTTATTAAAGTGCAGCCAATTCCTTTTCTGTAGATCGCTTTCTTCTTTGCCATGCCCCATATACTTCCTGTAACAGAAGAATCTTTCATGTCAGGTTTGTATGTGCCGAGTGTAAAAGGAAAATCTGCAAGCTCACTTGTATCTATCGATTCTTTTGTCCTCCCCGAAACAAACATGCATGAACACATTTGCTTTGCACCAAAGCCACTGATGATGGGGAAGGAGATCCATGCATAATGTATTACCCAAATCAATACTGCTGCAAGAATAAGAAGAGAAGAATATCTGAATATTTTTTTTCTATCGGGCATTAGGAAAAATTGAAGCAAGGGTAAGCTATGAAATATATACCTCTTTTGCAAATTGCTATTTGATGATTGCGTCATTTGAATTGATAAGCAGATAATAATTGGGAAGTTTTTTTATGAGCCTGGCTTTTGAATATGATGGCATCGCCTGTTGCCACGCACACCGCAACAATTCTAATAAATGATTTTCAATTTTCTTTTTTTAAAAAACTTAAGTATTTTGTAAGAACACTTATGAGAATTAATATTCGCATTTTTATTTTTTAAATCAACAGTATTTAAAATTAACGTATGCTCTTTCGCGTCTCGGCAATTATTTGCTTACTATCCATAAACGCAAACTTGCTGTGGGCACAGCAAATAACTTTTCATCTGGTGCCACCACTTGAAGATAATCCCTGGACTTGGATAGGGGGAATAACACAAGATTTGCAGGGATATATGTGGTTCGCATCAGCACAGGGCCTGACCCACTTTGATGGTTACAAGGTAACTCACTACATGCACAGTCGCTCAAACAATAATTCCCTTGTAAATAATAAAGTTGAGAGTATTTGTGCTGATTCAAAGGGAATTATCTGGGCAGGTACCTTTGGTTATGGGCTTGATAAATTTGATCCGGTTCAAAATGTATTTACGCACTTTCAACACCAGGCTGAAGATAAAACAAGCTTGATCAATGATACGGTTACAGCCATCATAGAAGATCATGAAAAAAATATTTGGATAGGCACTTACGGCGGGTTTGAATTGTTAGATAGGAAGACGGGGCGATTTACTCATTATAGACATGATGACAATGATCCGTCAAGCCTTAGCAATAATCATATACGGGCTATATATGAAGATAAACAGGGAACTATATGGATAGGGACGGGCAGTCCTTTTGTAAACGATAAAGGAGTAGTGCCCGATGAAGGAGGATTAAATCGGTTTGATAAAAAGACCGGAAAATTTATTCGTTATCTGCATGATCCAAAAAATCCGTACAGCCTTGTTGACAACCGTGTAAGAGCCATTTTCGAAGACAGTCATGGAAATTTTTGGGTATGTACTGCAGGTGATGGGTTACATTTATTGGATCGGACAACCGGTGTTTTCACAAAGTATTCATATGACCCAGCTCATCCGCAAAAACTAAGCAGACCTCCTGTAAGAAAACTTTTTCCCTGGTGTGACGATCACGTAACTTTTATTACAGAAGATGCTGCGGGTGCTTTATGGATTGGATCTTTTTCCGGTGGTCTTAACCGCTACGATCCTGCAACACAAAAAATAACATTCTATGGATGGCAGGAACCGCATTTGCCCGGCAGTTTTAATGATTTCAACGGGTGGTGTGCTTACACTTCCAAAGACGGGGTGCTTTGGATAAGCACAATGATTGGTAATTTATTTCGTATTGATCCTCTTCATCATAAATTTCCTTACTATGAGTTAGATGAAGACACACACACTGTAATAGAAGACAGTACAGGAACAATTTGGATAGGCAGCGAGAGTGGGTTGTTCAAAGCACAGAAAGATGGAAAAATTATGAAAAAGTATGTTTACGACTCACTTCACACCAACAGTATCAGCAACAGTTATGTAGACGATATTTGCAAAGATTTTTCTGGTAAATTTTGGATATCTACTTATGGCGGCGGTTTTAATTATTTTGATCCTGTAACAGAAACGTTTACTCGCTTTCAGCATGATCCAAAAAACAGCAACAGTTTAATCGATAATACAATAGGCATTATTTATATGGATAGGAAACAAAACGTGTGGATAGGAACCGAGGTTGGATTAGACAAAATGGAAATTAAAACACGCAGGTTTACACACTATAAAAATAATCCGGCGGATACAAACAGCCTTATTAGTGACGTCGCTGCTTGTTTTCTGGAAGACAGGAAAAACCACTTATGGATTGGATGCACAGAAGGGATAAATCTGTTGGATAATAAAACAGGAAAGTTCAGACATTATCTTAAGGGTAATGGTATAATGAATCTTTTTGAAGATGGGTCTGATATTATTTGGGCAAGTACATACCGTAAAGGACTATTTAGATTCGATTCTTCCACAGGAAATTTTATTTCTTTTGTTAATCCAAACACAGGATTACCAATCAACAATGTTTTAGCTGTCACTGAAGATAATCAAAAAAATCTGTGGTTATTTAGCATCACTACAATCATGAGATTAAATGCCAAACGGGACTTATTGATAACGTATGGTAAGGATTATGGTATAAGAAGAAATCAAAATGGTTGGGTAAGAACCATTAAGGGACCCTCCGGAGATATTTTAAGTGGAGATCAAAGCGGTTACTATATGTTTTCTCCCGATAGCATTATAAGCAACCCCTGTTCCGCCCCAGGTTCTTATAACTGATTTTTTTCTCGGGGAACAATTGATTCAAGCCGGTGCGAAGAGTCCTTTAAAAGTTCCGCTTTCTCAAACAAAAGAAATACGACTCAATTATAAGCAAAATGTTTTTTCCTTCGACTTTGTTGTATTGCACTACAGTAACCCGGAGAACAATCAACATCTTTTTATGCTTGAGGGCTATGATAATACCTGGCGAAACAGCGGAACTGAAAAAAGAGCTTTTTATTTCAATGTTCCTCCCGGCAATTATACTTTTCGTGTAAAAGGAGCAAATAATGTAGGAATATGGGCTGAGAAAAGTATAAGTATCATCATTACTCCGCCATGGTGGCAAACATGGTGGTTTTGGACTATAGCAGCATTGATATTAATATTTGCTATTTATGCTATTATAAAAGTAAGAGTGGGCATAGTTAGAAGATCAGAACAATCAAAATCAAGGCATGAAAAAGAATTACTCGAACTTGAAGCCAAAGCACTTCGCGCACAAATGAACCCGCACTTTATTTTCAACTGCATGAACTCTATCAAATCACTCATGCAGAAAAACGATCAGGATAAAGCCGTTACATATCATACAACTTTTTCAAAACTCATCAGAACGATTTTCCAGAATTCTGATAAGAGAGAAATTACATTATTTGATGAAACGGAAACCTGCCGTTTATATACACAACTGGAGAGCATGCGTTTTGGAAAAAAATTTTTCTGGCATTTCAACATAGATGAAACACTTGATCTAAAATCTATACAAGTTCCCGCACTAATTATTCAGCCATTTATTGAAAACGCGATATGGCATGGCATTATGCCAAAAGAAGAAGGCGGAACACTTACGGTTACGGTTACAAAAAATCAAGATGCCATTTCCTGTATTATAGATGATGATGGAATAGGGAGAGAAACGTCCATGCAAAATAAATTCAAAGGAGAGCCATCTGGACATCAATCAAAGGGCGTACAATTGACACAGAGCCGTCTTGATCTCAATAACACATTAAACCAGGGAAATGCATCAGTTGAAATTATTGACAAGAAAGATGTGGGAGGTAAGTCAACAGGAACAAAAATTGTTTTAACCTTTATGGAATTTTAAATGCACATAGATGAGCATTGTGTTTGGTTAAAAGATGCTGCATATTAATACCGATCTTCTTTTAACGAAAACATAATAGCACTACTGCAGTTGGGTAAAAAATATCTTATTCGAATCCTAGTTGTGCTTTTTATTTTTTATGAAATATTTTAAAACGGATACCTGCTTCTGCAAGCAGCATGGAGGTTTTTGATTCCTGCGGAACTAAAGTTATTTGAAGATTTTGTATATCGGGATGTGAAAAATATTTTGCGTTGCCGCCATACAGGTAAGAGAATTTAAATATAAACGCCAGTTTTTTCTTTTTTCCCATCAGCATTTCTGTACCTGCACCGCACCCGGCTCTGAGCGCCCAATAACTATGAGAAGACGAGCTGTCAATTATTAATTTTGAAGAGAAATCGTTAGGATCAATTCCAGAAAAAAAAGTATGCTTATCGTGAGAAATACCAGAAGATGTAAAAAAGATATTTGTTCCAACACTGAAGTCTAAAAAAATTTTCATTGTATTTTGTAATACAGGAAAATTTACCCTGAGTTTTGGCGCAATCGAAAAAATATAACTCGTTGACCCTACATGATAAGTATTATACTTGTTTTGATAATAGCCATTATAAATCTCATCGGTATGATTTAGTTGCATGAAGCCGGCTTCACCACCAGCACCTATAAACGAATTATCTTGTAATTGATGAACTATGTCAAATAAAAAACCTGTGCCGGTTTTGGGATAGGTTTGTTTATAGTCGCCCTGGGGCAAACTTAATTGAAAACTAAGTGATGCATAGTTTATTTGTGCTTCTGTTTTTGTAAATAGCAAGGATGCTACTATAATAAATAAATAACCGCATAAAAGAATTATTTCGTGTGAACATTTAGCAGAACAAATAAAATCATTATTCAATCGATCTTTATTCAATATCTGAAATGATTGCTGTTGCTTTATCAACATGAAGCGATACCAAATAATAATAAGCCTGTGAAAGTTTGGTTTCTATGCTGCTATTGCCTTTATATTTTTTACGAAGCGTGTACCATTTGTAAATGAGTTCCAACTCGGTTTTAGTATAAGCAACACCTGTGTATTGCTGAATGGTTTCTAAAAAACTGAAGTTAAATTCAACGGTTGGTTCTATCATCGTGCCTTCGCCGAAATCATTCCATGTAATTAACTGGATGTTGGATAGGTTACTATTTTTCGCAAGGTCGAGTGTACTTTGCAATGTGTTTGTACCATTATGATCAAGTGTCAATAAAGTATTGCCCCAGCCACCGGGAGAATAGAAATCTTTAAACCCGGGATAGGCTGCGGCAAATGCAGTCGGGAGGCCCGGCGCACGATACTGGTAATAACTCTGCAGGCCGGTAAGATAATCTGCATATACCCATGCAAATTCCCCACTCCCCGAATTGCCGGTAACATCACCCTGGTACCAAAGTGTGTGATAATAGCCTGGGTTTATTACTGAGAAAGGAAAATGTTTGCTGCCATTTGTCGGGTGTTTTCATCACCTGCGGACCAAAACACAGCACCAAAGGTTGATCATTGATCTTTATATAACTGCTGCTGTCAAAATATTTGGATTGCAGATAAGCAAAATCTTGCTGTGCGGCCAATATAGTATCAATACCAGCTATTGATTTTACATATCTTAATGTGGCATCCTCATAACAAACGGCAAACTGCAAGCCCACTTTGGGCATCCTGTAAAAAAGCGAATCTGTATTCCGCCTGTTAAGCGGGTAATCGTAAACATTATGAGACCCGCCCCAGTCAACTATTGCGCCATCTATTCCTGCATATTTCATTAGTAAAGTGTGATAGTCTATTACATCCCTGTCGGAACTGGCATATGGGCCAATCATAGGATAAAACCATGAGGCGATCTGCCTGTTGCCATTCGATAAAATAACATCCGGATTTTCATTCGCCATGGTCCAGTGCATACCCCATTTCCCATCTGGTGAGGTGGACTTATCTTCAAACCACGGCATATAATGCACATACACTTTCTGACTATTTGTTTTTGTAACCGCTACTGGATTCAATATAGTTACAGTTATGTCGCTGTCTTCATTGCCGCCGTCACTGCCGCCGGGTGTTGCATTATTTTTTTTGCACGAAAAAATAGTCGTACGGACAGAGAACAATAAAATAAAATGCAGCTTTTTCATGATGATAATTTTTCCGGGATGCCTTTTATATTGTGATTATCCTGCCTTCTCTATATTTGAGCAGAAGTTATGAAAACTTTTCTGACCATGAGTATAATGCGTGCAAAACGGCTCTTATACCCTTCGGACTTTATATTATAACTTTCGTTGGCAACTGTACCAATCTTTTTTGCGTTGCACACTCCAGTATTTTTTTCAAATAATCTTTGTATAAACATGTATTAATAATTTATGTTTATAGCAACAGTATCAAAGGCATTAATTTGTTGCGGCAATGTTTGTCCGGTAGCTCCGGGAATTACTGTGTTTGTGCTGTCCAATATGTACCAGTTAAGAGAATCTGTGGTATTTCCATAGCATGCAATATTTATTGTTGTGTCTCCTGGAGTATTATTGAATAAGAATTCTGGTTCAGGATAATAGTAAGGAAAGTCATCCAATGGAATCTGATCTCCCCCAATTATCACAGAAAGTTTTGATTTATCAGGATAAGCATTTACTTTTTTTTTGCATGCAGTTCTATCCATGCCTGCGGTACGAGGTGAATATAAGTACAATTGTTTTCGGTTACAGCGAAATATTTCGAGGCAGTAACATAGATGCGATCAACTTTCGCTTTTCTGTCAAATTGATATTCGCCATTCTTATCTGTAGTCAATACATCAACTATTGCATAATCGAGACAGCCGAATATATCCGGATGTGTACATTTGTTAAGGGTTACGCTGGCTCCTGCAATTGGCTTTTCTGTTTTATACTCCAGCACTTTAAGTGTAACGGGATCAACAGAAGATTGTCCACCGGACTTTTTGCAATTTGTTGTAACGAAAGAAAATGCAATTATAACTATAAGCCATAAAATGTATTTCCTGTTGCCCATGATTTAATAATTTAAAGAAAAAATACTTACTATAAACTGTTTATTCAATACCCGTTTAACAGGAATTGCTTTTGGGTTGATAATTTTCTTTTTTAAATTGATGGTTGATAAAACCAACAGTAACAGTTGTTAAGTGAAATGAATTTATTATTAAACCATAATGATGGTTTGCTGGCAGGCATTATGAAATAGGGAAAAGAATTTTTATATTTAGAGAATGAAGGCCTGTGTATATAAAAGGTTTCTTTTTTCTATATCCAAAAAAATATTGCTGATCGTTTTTATTTTCAGTGTCTATGCATTAATGCCCAACAAAGCAAAATTGAGAGTTTAAAAAAATGTTATAACTCAACTAAAGAGAATTATTCCTATTACCGTTGCAACTATAATCACTCACATTAATTTTTTGCTTTGATAACAAATAATAAACTTCCGTTAATCTGATTTTTTCAACCGCGGAAGTTTATTTATTTGACGCTACATCTTTATAAATTTCTTCACAACATTTTCTTTGATGTTAGCAGAAATTATTTTTAAGAAATAAGTGCCTGCAGGCAGATTTGAAATATTAATCTGACTTAATGCTCCACTGGGTATTACTATATTATTAATTAGTAGTTTGCCGTTAACATCTGTTATAACCAGTGACATTTTACTATTAAGTGACGATGCAATTTTTACATTTAATGTATTGCTGGCCGGATCGGGATATATACTTGTTAGAACTGATTTATCATTATTATTAATTATTGGTTTTCCTATTGACAAATCTTCACGTTGAAGGTCAAAGTCATAAACATTACCTACCCACATTTCAGCCCCAGTGGAGGCTGGTGCCGTCAGAAGTTCCGTCTGATGTCCATAAAGTACCGTTGTTCAAAAAATATAACTGACCATTCAAATTTGTCAAATCATTTACACCGTAACTGCCATCAATACCCGGGGTTATATCTTTCACCAATTGCGTGCCATGGGCAGTGCCATCAGATTTCCAGACCTCATAACCATGAATGTTTTCATAAGCAGTAAAATATATTAAAGATCCGGCACTCGTCAGGATGGAAGGAAATGATGAATTATAATCTCCAGGATAAATGTCTTTAACTAATTTGGTTCCCCGTTCAGTTCCATCAGTGGCCCAAAGCTCGAAACCTGCCATTGTATTAAGATCATCCCCTGTAAAAAACAATTTGCCATTTGCCTGTGCAAACGGGATCCAGGAAGCAACATTTACAGTATTAACAATCTTTGTTCCGTTGACACTACCATCCGATACCCACAGATCATTATTATAAGAAGTATCATAAGCAGTGAAATAAAGTTTGTTTTTAAATGCATAAAAATCCTGGGGGAAACTACCTCCCGATAAAGGAACAAATTTAGTACCTGCTGATGTGCCATCTGTTTCCCAAAGTCCATAGCCATTAATGTAGTCGAAATTTGTAAAAAACAACGTCTTGCCAACCGGAGTTAAAATGGGGTAATAATAATTACTGATATCGGTTTTGATGGCATAAGTTCCTGCGCTTGTTCCATCAGTGCGCCAGAGTTCATATCCATAAGTTGAAAAATTGAATACCAGCAGATATAATAAGTTATCCGTTGAAATTTTAGATACCACATAACCGAATTGATTTATTAAAGTTTCCAATGCCGGAACACATAACATGGATGTCCCTTTTTCGGTACCATCTGTTTTCCAGAAACGGCTCACTAAAAATACATCGTCACTATAGTGAGCAACCGGGTCATCAATATTTGCAAAGAAATAAGTTGCATTTTTTAAATTCCCCGGAAGATAAGGCCTGGAATCAAACGAGCCTTTATAGATATCTTTTATTACGTGAGTTCCCGATTCTGTACCATCGGTTATTCTCATTTCATTCCCATACTCAGGGTCATAGGCACTAAAGATCAAACTTTTATTATCCGGAGCAGGCGTAAGCCAACCAGGATTAGATGAAGCAGAGCTTGACTGGTTGATATTTTTAACCAGCTTTGTGCCGGTTGCAGTTCCATCAGTAGTCCATAATTCAAGGCCTGTCTTTCCATCATAAGCTTCGAAAAGAGTGATATTATTTTTCAGATAGGAAATGTTTGTAACAGCCGCACTATATATTCCCGGGTTAATTTCTTTTACTATAGTTGTTCCATTACCGGTGCCATCACTTTTCCATAATTCATACCCATGAATATCATCATAAAAAGAAAAAAACAAGATGCCATTTGCATTTTCAAAATGCTTATACAAATAAACATTATGGCCTCCGGGGTTAATATCTTTTACCTGCATAGTTCCGGCAGAAGTTCCATCTGATTTCCAAAGTGCCTGGTCTGTTCCATTAAAAACTGTAAAAAATAAAGTACCATTTACATTGGTGATATTATACAGGTTGTAGCAATATGTACCGGGATTTATATCCTTAACAATTTCAACATTGTTGGTAGAGTTGGAAGCATCATATTTGCATAACTCTGTACCATCTCCATCCGAACTGTATCCGGTAAAATAAATACTGTTGTCTTTAATTGTAAAACGCATAACAGTATTATTATCCAAATGAATGTTATTGTTATTATTTACTACATAGGTACCGGCGTCTGTCCCGTCAGATTGCCACAACATAGTTCCATCAACGCCATTAGCAGAAAAATAAAGCAATCCGTTAAATGCAGTTAAGTAAGTAGGATTGCTGTTCCCGTAAGGATTAATGGTATTTATCATTTGCGTATTGATGCCATCCGATGTGTACAACTCATTGTCATACCCATAATTCGCTAAAGAAAAAAATACACGCCCATTAACATTTGTAATCTGTCTTCCCTGTGAAGCGTAATTAAACTCTGGTGTATAGAAATCTGAAACCAACATAGTGCCATTTGCCGTACCATCTGATTTCCATAATTGAGAAGCAGTCACCGGATAATACCCATAATAGTTTACATCGGTAAAAAAATATAACACACCATTGATGTCGGTTAAATAGGTTGGATTATAAGATCCATAAATCCCTAAATCAGTTACTGGTTGGGTTCCTTGTTCTGTTCCGTCAGTCACCCAAATTTCCTGGACATTCGTTCCGTTGGTAGCGCTGAAGAAAATTTTGCCCCCTGAAATGGTAATGTCCCGCACGTTAGATGAAGCAATTCCTGGATTTATATCTTTTATTAAAAAGGTTCCAGCGGTTGTGCCGTCACTTCTCCATAACTCAGCGCCATGTATGCCATCATTCGCAGAAAAATAGGAAATACCGTTAAATACTGCATAATAGGTATCTATGCGGCCCCAGTCATAACCATCGAATATTGTATTATTGGTGGGGTTTGCATCTTTTGAATTATTGATATCAAGCACATGAAAGTTTTGTGCCTGTACCGTAATGCTTATACATGCTAATAAAAGTATGTAAAGCTGTTTGTGTAATTGTTTCATAATTTAATGTTTTATCGCTGGTGTTGAAATAGTGTTTGTTCTCAGCTGTCTCATTTCATCATTGGTCAATGAAGGCGCTAACCTTTTTTTGATTTTTTCTATTGATAGTAATGCGGCATTTTCTGCAAATTCTTTTTTTGAAAAACCATCTGTCGGGAAATGCTGATCATTCGCAGTATGCAAATTTTGCTGAACTGACTGTTGGGTTACAGCTATATTATTTGGAGGTACCATAGCAGCAGGCTGATGAAATACTCCTTTGCCATTTTGAAAAATATCGTACCCGAACATTTTGTTAGGCGCCTGAAATACTTTGTAAGTATAATCGGTTGCCGGTTGCCCGTTATGTATTTGCAGCATGGCCTGATCTGCAGGTTTAGCCTGAGGTTGCTGAGCCATTATATTTTGAGTTGCAGCCAGGCACAACTGCATTATGCACATACATAGAAAGTTGGTTTTTGTTTTCATAAATTTAATTTTTGTGATGTAAGATTTATTTTAGAATGAATAAATTGAGGCTCATTTTGTTGATAAAATGCGGCAGTTGGCCCTTGGCTGCCATCGCACCAATTGAAAAAATTATTAGTGAAAATATCTTTTTCATAAAAAAGTTTTTGACTGATAGTTTTGATCTTGACAAGACAAACAAAGCAGCGCTAAAACCTGATTGCTAATTGATAAATCCCACTCCATTCTGTATTGTAGCGGATTATCTTTTTATTGTAAATGGTTTTATGAAAGGAAATTGGTACTTAAGAAAATTGATGCGTAAATAGAAGTCAATAATGGTTTATCCGTAAAGAACATTATAACCGTTATTGAAAATCCGTAATTTATTTTCTGTCACCTGAAACTAACACCAGGATTCAGAGTGATAATTGTCTTTTTTATTATTACCTACTCGTATCACTTTCTTCTACTAAAACTAAAGAACACATTATTGCATCGGAAACCGGACTTTGCAATTGTCGTTTTTGGATTGATAATTATTAGTAACGGATCAACATGAAGCAGAATTAACAAAAAGAGAATTCAATATTGTGCTGCGTAATAGTTATTGGTGTAACTGTATCAGTTATGAATGCAAATGCATCAACCGCCAAACAGGGGTTATGAATTAATAGAGCAAGTTTGTAATTTCAATCTGCATGAATTATAAATGCATACAGGCGATTTGCCGTACGGGATAATTAAATAGTAAAAAGAATTCTTAAATTAGGAAGATGAAAGTCGGCATGTTTAAAAATTTTATCTCTGTAACACGCAAGATAATGTTGCTGATAATTTTTATTTTCAATGCCCTCTCTGTTCATGCCCAGCAACGCAAAATTGATAGTCTAAAAAACTTAATATCGAACACCAAAAAAGATACGGCTAAAATTGACTTGTATGAAAAATTAGGCGATGCATACCGTAATGAAAAAAAACTTGACTCTTCTATTTTATCTTATCAAAAAGCGTTGGAATTAAATGAGAAATATAACTATTCAATTCAACAGCAATGCTGGGATATCGGAACTATCGATTTCATATTATATGAAATGGGCAATTATTCAGAATCTTTAAAATATGCATCCCAAGAGTTGGCATTGAGTGAGCAATTAAATGATACATTTCAAAAGGGTTTTTCTCATTTGGTATTTGGGCACGACTTCAGGGAATTAGATGAATACCGTCAATCACTTAATCACTATTTTAAAGCAAAAGAATTTTTTAAAATATACTGGTTGTCGAGAAATAAACCGGAAGACAATACATACACCCTCCTGTGTATAAGCGAAACATACTTAAAAATGAATAGGCTGGATTCTGCGCTGATATATGTACGGCAGGCATATAAAATAGCTGTTGCCAATGCGGATGGCGGTTCGATTCTTCTTTCCACACGCATATTCGGCGACATTTATTTTGCGAAGGGTGATGATGAAACAGCTTTTAATTATTATAGACAATATATTCCAGATTATGTGAAATACAAAGGGAACAATAGAGATATGGGGTTTGTATTTAACAACATGGCAAAGATTTTTCAAAAAAGAAATCAAAATGACTCTGCTATTTTTTATGCTAAAAAAGCACTTACAAATGCTAAAGAACACCATGATCAGGAAAATATATATAATGCCGCAACTGCGTTATCAGATCTTTATGCAAAGCAGGATGAATATAAAAAAATGGCAGATCAAAAAAACAATTCAAACAGTACTAGTGCATCAGGTAATAAAATCGATAGAACTGAAATAGATTATTTAAAAAAATTAATATCAAACACCAAAGCAGATACGGCAAAAATAATTTTATTAGAACAATTGGGGCAGGCGTATCGTGATGAAAAAAAACTTGATTCAAGTATCCTGACTTATAAGCAAGCCCTGGAGTTGAATAAAAAAATTAATTACTCTTTGTTAGGACAACGCTGGGAACTGGCGTGTATAGATTATATGTTTTATGTAACCGGTAATTATGCTCAATCATTAGTATATGCATTACAGGAATTGGAACTAACTGAAAAAATGAACGATAAGTTTCATTTAGGTTATGTGCATTTGGTGTTTGGTCATGATTATAAAGGATTGGGTGAATACAGGAAATCTCTCGAACATTATTTCAAGGCAAAACAATTTTTTACAATTTATAAACAACCAAACAGTGATTCTCAAATAAATACATACACAAACCTGTGCATAAGCGAAGTGTATTTAAAAATAAGCCATCCAGATTCTGCTTTACTATTTACGCAGCAAGCGTACAGATCAGCTCTTGCTGATTCAATCCACACTATGCAGCAGGGTAATAGTGCGGTAACAAATTATATTCTTTATTCTATCCGAACATTCGGAGATATATACCAGGCAAAGGGAGATTATCAAACAGCATTAAATTATTACAGGCAATATATCACGGGATTTATAAAGTATAAAGAGAACAATAGAGATTTAGGATTTGTCTTTAATAATATGTCGAAGATTTTTCAAAAAAGAGGTGAAACTGATTCGGCTATTTTTTATGCAAAGAAAGCATTAAGCAATGCGAAGGAATATCATGATGAGCAAAACATATATGATGCCGCAACTGCACTCTATAATTTTTACAAAGACAACGATGATTACAAAACAGTACCGGATATGAAAGGGAATTTCGACAACATTGACAAATTAAATAAAAATAGAAATAGATACAACAACAATGTTGACAGATTCAAAATAGATAGTTTAAAAAATGAATTAGCATTGGCAAAAACAGATTCTGCAAAACTCGAAATAATAAGACAGATAGGACAACAGTATAGAGATGCTGCAAAATTGGACTCGAGTATCCAAATTTACCAACAGGCATTAGAATTTGTTCAAAAAAGTAAACTCCCCATTATATATGAAATATGGCAATTAACCACGTTAGGTTATCTGAATATGATTACTGGTAATTATTCTGAAGCGATGAAATATTCTACCAGAGGATTACAATTAAGTGAGCAGACAAACAATAATGGACAAATGGCTGCTTCGCTTAATAACATTGCAGATGATTATGCGGGGATGGGAGATCTTAGAAGAGCACTTGAATATTATTTTAAAGCAAAAAAAGTTTACGAAAGATATGAATCAGGACATATGGCGATCCAGGACATTGCTGAAACTTATTTAAAGATGCACATGCTTGATTCAGCTTTGTATTATAATAAGATAGCTTACCACATAGCAGATACGGGGCATAACCAGCAATACATGATAGATTTCGCCGTAAGAGTATTCGCAAGTATATATGCTGAAAAAGGGGAAGATGAGTTAGCACTGAAATATTACCGGCAGTTTGTTACTGATTTCTATAAATATAATTTGAATAACAGGGAAATTGATCGTGTCTATCTTGGTATTGCAAAACTTTATCAGAAAAAAAATGAGATTGATTCATCCATTTTTTATGCAGAGAAAGCATTAGCTGCTGCTAAAATTTATAATGATGAGGAACACATTTTCAACACTTCGGAATTACTTTACAATTTGCATGACAGCCTGCACAATGAATCTGAAGCGTTCAGGTACTTTAAAATAGCGGCAGCAGCAAAAGACAGTATGGCAAGCATAGAAAAAATAAGACAGATCCAAAATCTTGCCTACCAGGAACAGGTCCGTGAAAAAGAAAAAGAAGAAGCAGATGCCAAAGAAGCAGCCAGAACAAGACTTATCATCACCATTGCTGCAATAGTTGTTCTGATCCTCAGTTTTCTTTTATGGAATCGCATCAGGCAATTGAGATTAAAACATAAAATGATACTCGAACAAAAGGAATCGGAAAAGTTGAAAGCGATTGATAGAATGAAAGAGAAGTTTTTTTCAAACATTACACATGAATTAAGAACACCATTATCTCTTATCATGTCGCCTGCTGAATTTTATCTTGAACATCCCGAAGAACTGAATGATACCAACAAATTTTTAAAAAGTATTTATAAGAACTCGGGTTACCTGCTTAATTTAATAAACCAACTGCTTGATATTTCAAAACTCGATGCAGGCAAAATGAGTATTGCGCTGTCAAAAGGAGAGTTTGGTAATTATATAGACGACCTCGTAAAAACATTTAAAGATGAAGCAATAAAAAAACAGATAGCACTGCATTTTGAAAATGATCTTACAGGTGCATATTTATTTGATGAAGAACATTGGAAAAAAATAATCAACAACCTGCTTGGCAATGCATTAAAATTCACTCCTGCAAATGGGAATATTTTTGTAAGTGTAAATAAAATATCGGGAGCTACTGAATCAGCAACCATTCAACTTGTTGTAGAAGATACGGGAATTGGAATTGATGAAGACCAGGTTCCATTTATTACTGACAGGTTTTACCAGGCAGATAATAAACTTTCCAGGAAATATGAAGGAGCAGGAATTGGTTTGTCTTTGGTTAATGAACTGGTGAGGCTTATGGATGGAAAGCTTGAAATAAAAAGCGAGAAAGGCAAAGGCTCGGTACTTACAATCACTGCAACACTTTTATCCGCAAAAGGAAAAGAAGGTTACCCGGAAATTATACCTATTGTAAAAGTTTCCCAACTTTCAGATATCAATACAGGTGTTATAGCAACTCCCACAGAGCGAGGAAAGAATGTTCCCCTCATCCTTGTTACTGAAGACAATAAGGAGTTAAGAGATTTTTTGAAAGATAGTATTGAACCATTGTACAAAGTAATTACTGCATCTGATGGTAAGGAAGGATTTGAAATGGCATTGACACAAATCCCTGATATGATTATATCGGATGTAATGATGCCTGTTATGGATGGTTTTGAATTTTGTGATAAAATAAAATCCACTCATGCCACTTCGCATATACCTTTTATAATTTTATCTGCAAAAACCACTTATGAAAGCAGGATCGAAGGCCTGCAAAAAGGTGCGGATGATTATTTCACAAAGCCTTTTAGTGTAGATGAATTGAGAACAAAAATAAAGAACATATTAAGCAGGCAGGAACAATTAAGAAAGCATTACTTCGAACAACTAACATCTGCAAAACCGTTGCCCGCCTTCACAGACGTGCAGGATGAATTTCTTAAGGCGACTTACAGAATCATTGAAGAGAATATTGATAATTCTCAATTAAGCCTGGAATTTCTTGCCGGGAAAATGGCTTTAAAGGAAGATGTTTTGAATAGAAAATTTTCATCCGTTATAGGGTTATCGGCAAATGAATTGATACGACAATTCAGAATTAAAAAAACAGAGATGGAGCATCAAATGCTCGAACTCGAAGCGAACGCACTTCGTGCACAAATGAACCCGCATTTTATTTTCAACTGCATGAATTCTATCAAATCATTGATACAACAAAAAGAAGAAGATAAAGCAATAAATTATCTCACTACTTTTTCAAAACTCATTCGTACCATTTTCCAAAATTCTGATAAAAGGGAAATCAATTTATTTGAAGAACTTGAAACCTGTAAATTATATACACAACTCGAGAGTATGCGTTTTGGAAAAAAATTTAATTACCATTTCAATATAGATGAAACAATTGATTTAAAATCTATGCAGGTACCCGCACTTATAGTGCAGCCATTTATTGAAAACGCTATCTGGCATGGTATTATGCCAAAAGAAGAAGGAGGGACACTCACCGTTGCCATCTCAAAAAAAGAAGATACTATTTCCTGTATCATTGATGATGATGGAATAGGGAGAGAAATGTCGAAACAAAATAAATTCAAAGGTGAATCTTCTGCACATCAATCAAAAGGCGTGCATTAAACACAAAGCCGTCTTGACCTGGATAATATATTAAACCAAAGAAACGGTTCTGTTGAAATAATTGACAAGAAAGATGCTGAAGGTAAACCTGCCGGAACAAAAATTGTTTTGACCTTTATAGAATTCTAACCTCAATTTTTTTGAGAGATTTTTTACATGGCTGAAAGATTACTGGGTTTCTAAAAATCTTTTATACTTGATGATAACAGCGAGCAAAGACTGCAGCAATTTTCATAAACAATAATTTAATTGACTCACAAAGCAAATCATTAACGGATTGAACAGTAAAAAGTCAAAATCTCAACACCAGGCTCATTTCAGGCAAAGGCACTTTTACAATGCTGTTTTTTTGAACCTCCGGTATAAAATCATTTTTAAAAGTTATTGACAGGGCCTTGTGTTTATTCTTTGAAGCACTGATAAAAAATGGAATGCTGCCTAACATGGATGCGACACCAGTTATTGCGAGAACACTTGCACCAGTGCCGTTATGAGTGGGCTGGGGATCAGGATTAAAAATATTTCCAAGCCCGGTGTTCAAATCATTTAGAGCAAGAACAGTTCCAACGGTGGTAAGTGCAAGGCCGCCACCTAAGAGCACCCAGGCAGTTGTTTTTTGGTTTTTACTTTTTTTAAGATAATCGGTTTTAATTGAAGAATCGGGTGCCTGTAAAGACTGACTAAACAGGGTAACGGTTACTATCAGGAGTAAACAAAAGCAAATAATCTTTTTCATAAATAAATTTTATACCAATCAGGAAATATGTATCCAAGTTAATTCAATGAAATCTTATTATCAATCTGATAATTGAATAGTTTTATTTGACAACTTAACTATGTTGTCTGTAACTTTTTTTTAGTTAGCTGATTAAACGTTATAAAAGCAGAAGTGCACTGAAGATTAAAGCCATCTTAAACAAGTATGCGATTAGACGGGTAATGTTACAAATGCAAGGTCTATTTAAAAAAACAGCTATTATTTTAGGTCACCAAATTCACATGAGTTCAGTAACTGCTGAATCTTAAATTTTATTTCTTCTTTCGTATGCAATTCTTCAGGTAAGCCTCTTTCAGAAAAATAGATGGAGTAATAATCTCCTTTGCCTGTTGTCAAATCTTTTTTATACAACAATGTGCTATACTGCCTTAGTTCAAGAACAGGCGAGCTGCCATTTATTTCTACATTAGTTTTGGTATCGGTTGTTACAAAGTAAACAGTGGATATATAATCTGCGGTTGAAGTAAGAGAATCTTTTGTAATTTCCTGCAGTGTTTCAGATTTCTTGAATCCTCTTTTCAGGTTATTAATTTGTTTGTTTGCAAACTTTTCAAAGTCTTCTTTATTTGCAAGATTTATTTTTCCACCATACACTCCATCCAATTCTGAGAAAGTTGAGGAAACCATTTTATTATAGTAGGTGAACTTAAATCCGTCAAGCACGTTTACAAAATAATGTCTCGTTGATAAAGGCAATGAAAACTGCATATGCTCATAACCGGTTTTAGGTGAAGAAGGCCAAATATAATGGCTGTTCCTGAATGGGTCAGGGTCATAAATATACAATGGAGGGAAATCTATTTTATTAAAAGCTTCTCCTCCTTCTTTTTCATCTAACTGAATAAGTTTTGTAAACCCTGTTTTACCACCAGGTTCTGTATTCATTTGTAAATAATATTTTTTACCGGGCTCCACATCTATAGTCAATGATGAAAGCTGTTCATTCTTCACCCATATTTTTATGTTGCCTGTTTTTGCGTATTTAATTACATAACGCATTGCATTATCCACCCGCACTATTAAAGCATCATCAAAATAAATTCCCATCCAGAATGTTTTAGCAATATCGTTACTGGGCCGCATTACATAAAAAGTGGCAAACTTAGTTATGTCCTGGTTGGCAGGTCCCGGCACTGATAAATATCCTGCGGAATCTGCGGAAGTTTTTTGTGCACGGGCAGTGAAACAAAATATTGCTGTGTTTGCAGAAAACGACAGCAAAAAGACGCAGGCTTTTAACAGGCTCATAAAATGGTTGTTTAAATGTTTATAAAAGATTCAAGGAAAGTATTTTTTGTGTTTTCTGCAATTTGTTTGCTGATTTACTGAACAGTTGCAGTTTTTGCAGAAAGTATATTTTATAAATACTTCTTTAGCGGTGTGTCATCTTGGGGGTGTATAGTTATAAATGTAATGATTATTATCTGCAAACACAGAAAGAAGTGTGCACCCAACAAGCTCGCAGGTGGTTTCCCATTTATTTTTTATAACCACATTGCTATGCATATTTTGATAGTTTGATAAAACAAACCTGTTACTGGTATTTGGCAACCAGTAAGACATAAGCATGTGATAAGAAAATGGAGGAAGATCGCTTAAAGCCTTCTCTTGTATAACTAATGAGGCGGAGGAATCTTTTTTAATTGTTGTATCAGTTTGAGCGCTGGCATGCATATAAACAATTATGCAAAAGCAGCATGACAGTATGCATTTCATAATTACAGTTTTAATACTTTACCAAACTACAATGAAGCAATGCCTTTGGCAAGTGTAAATTGGCAGTTGATTCTTTTGAGCTGATAAGCAGTCCCTATTACTATATAAAACAAATGCCGTTAACCGTTTCAGCCGGTTATTAAGTCATTCAGCTTATCTGTTATAAAGTATGCGGGGATTCTGAAAACTGTTTTTACATTTATATGGAAAATAAGATTAGTACATGCGTCAATAGAGAAGCGTAATTCATAAATCTTTTCTTTAACGAATATCAAAATGATCAAAGCAATTGTTATAGATGATGAACAGCACTGCATTGACGTGTTGGCGGCAGACCTGTCAAAGCATTGTGGAAATGTGGAATTATCTGCTAAATGTAAGTCTGCTAAAGAAGGAATTCTGGCCATAAAAAAGTACAAGCCGCAACTCATTTTCCTTGACGTGGAAATGCCGTGGATGAATGGCTTTGAAATGCTGGAGATGCTTGACCACATTGACTTCTGCATCATCTTTACCACAGCGTACGACAAGTTTGCCGCAAGAGCATTTCGTATCAGTGCTGTTGATTATCTTTTAAAACCAATTGATGCATCAGATTTAAAAGTCGCTGTTCGTAAAGCAGAAGAAAAAATATTTTCCTCTGCCGGTGCAGTAAATATTCAGAACTTATTGCATAATATCAGGCAGCCGGCACAGCAGCAAAAAATCGCATTACCTAATCGTGATGGATATGAGTTTGCGCAGGTTAATTCTATTCTATATTGCACAGCCGAAGGAGCATATACCAAAGTAATTTTTAATGATAAACATTCATTGCTTATTTCAAAAACACTTGGTGATATTGAAGAAATACTTCCTGCTGAAATATTCGTTCGTATTCATCATTCGACTATTGTGAATATTAACGCAGTTACACATTATAGCAGAACAGACGGAGGGTATGTAGTAATGAATACCAATGAAAAATTAATGGTTTCAAAGGCACGGAAAGAAGTATTGCTGCAGCGGCTTGGATTGATGAAATCATAAATGGTCAAACAGTTGAGTCGTTGATAAGTTGATTATTAATTTTGCGGGCCAATTGTGGATGTTTTTTAATGAGGAATAAAAAGTATTATTAAAAAAGACTTTCGAACATTCGAACACCCAAACATTCGTACTTTTCGAACTTGCTCAACTAAAGTTCCGAAAGATAAAGTGATTGCGACGCAAGCGGTGATGCCACCTATTCAACTGCTTGTATCATACACAGCATCCTGCGGATAAAAATTTTCTCTTAAACAAAAACAGCACTTCTGTTAAACTGCTATTAATTATTTTGCCCGTGTAAAGAAGCTGTCACTTGTTAGTTTGATTACAATTAATTTTGAAGCCAATATGGTATGGAATAAAAAGCTGACTGTTTTATTGATCGGTATTATCGCATGTGTATGCTCAGTGCAGGCACAGGTAAAAATTTTAAGAGGAGTTATACTGGATAAACAAAGCGATGAACCTATCCCTTATGCATCCGCGGTTTTTAAAAAAAGCGGCGCAGGTGTATTATCTGATTCTCTTGGCAAATTTATTTTGGAACTAAAGAGCTGGCCTGTTGGCGATACACTCGTTGTAAACAATGTTGGCTATAAACCTACGCTAATACCTTTCACCAACATTAAAGATTCTGCATCAATAACTATTTTCATAGAAGTTTTGCCCCCGCAGCATGAAGCCGTTGTAAAAGTGAAATACAATCGTGCATTGTGGTTCTGGCGAAAAATTATTGCACACAAAGACAAAAATGATAAACACCATTGGGATAATTATGGTTATGAAGTGTATAATAAACTTGAACTGGATCTTAATAATGTAAATAAAGAAAAGCTTGAAAAGAATTTTGTTTTGAAGCCATTCAATTTTATTTTTGATTACACTGATACTACCAGTGAAAAAAAACCTTTTTTACCTGTTTATCTTACAGAAACAATCTCTGATTACTATTATCAAAAACAACCTTACCGTACAAGGGAAGTAATAAAGGCAACCAATGCAAGTGGCTTTACAAATGAAAGTTTAACGAAGCAACTCGGCGCTACTTATCAGAATGTGGATGTGTATAATAATTCAATTCCCGTATTTGATAAGGCGTTTATAAGTCCGCTTGCAGATAATGCAGATAATTTTTATACTTTTCATTTGCTCGATACGCAGTACATGAATAAAAGAAGATTGGTGCATTTATCTTTTACACCAAAACGCACGGGCGAAAATACTTTTGATGGTGATTGCTGGGTACATGATACTACTTATGCAATTCAGAAAATAACGATGCGGCCTTCGCTTGATGTGAATATAAATTTTGTAACAGGGCTCTCCCTTATACAAGAATTTAAATTGATCAACGACACAACATGGTTTTTGTATAAAGATAAATTTGTTGTTGATCTTGCACCGGTCGGTCAAAATCATGTAGGCTTTAAGGGACGAAAAACAACCACTTACAGAAACATAATTGTAAACAGTGATTCTGTAATTGCAGAGCTTAACAAAAGCAAATCGAATGAAGATATTATTCTTGTGCCCAAAACGCAAAATCTGCCTGATTCATTCTGGACAAAAAATCGTTTTGAGCCATTGAATAAAAATGAACAAAACATTTATACTTTACTTGATACGCTGGAAAAAAATAAAACATTTATTCGTTATAAAAATACTATTGACTTTTTAACCACAGGCACCAAGTGGATTGGTAATTATGTGATAGGTCCTTGGTATTACTGGATGTCGGGCAACACATGGGAAGGAACAAGAGTACGTTTTGATCTCGCAACAAATACACATTTCAGCAAACACTGGTATTTGCATGGTTATGGCGCTTATGGTTTCCTTGATCAGAAATTTAAGGGAATGGGTGAAATAAAATATCAGTTTAGCAGGAAACCATGGTCATACTTAAGAGCTTATTACAGACAGGATATTGATAACGGTCAGGTGTTGTATGACCAGTTGAGCAGCGATAATCTTTTTGTTTTGTTCTTTCGTAAACCCAATATCTCGCATAAGTTTCAGCAGATAACAGAAAAGAGGCTTGATTACTTTACCGAGACTTATAAAAATTTTTCTGTTGGTTTATCTGCAAGCAGCCGCCAGTATAATCCATTATTAAATTTACCCGGCAAAGAATTCTTCCCAACAAAAGATGGTGAGCCACTAAATACTTTTGAAGGTTCAGTTAAATTGCGTTTTGCATACCAGGAAAGATTTATTGAAAGCAATTTTGACCGTTACAGTTGGGGGAGCGATTATCCTATTTTACAGTTAACTTATTCACATGGCTTTAGCGGTGTGTTTAACAGCAGTTACGATTATAACAAGCTGGATTTTTCAGTTTCAGATTATATAAAATTGCCGCCTTATGGCACGTTGCGTTATAACTTTTTTGCGGGCAAAGTTTTTGGTACGCTTCCGTATCAGTTGCTTGTACACCAGCCGGGCAACGACTGGTATTATTACAGCAATTATTCTTTTAACCTGATGACACGTTTTGAATACCTTACCGATCGTTATGCCGGTTTTAGTGTCGAGCACAATATTGGTTCCGGTTCATTCAGGTACATTCCACTTACACGCAAATTAAAACTGCGCCAGTTTTGGGAGGCAAAAGGAGTGGTGGGTGATCTCAGCGATGCAAATAAGCAACTCAATTTTATTGGTGATTATCCTTTCAAATCTTTGGATGGAAAGTTATATACCGAGGTAGGTGCTGGCGTTGACAATATCTTTAAATTTTTCCGTATTGATTTTATCTGGCGTGTATTACCGCGGCCATTACCCGAGTTAAAACAGGAACGCTTTGGTGTGTTCTTCGGTTTTAGGGTAAGTTTATAATTATGTAAGTGCTTATATATTTTTTTGTAGCCAGCTTTGATTTCTTGGAGCGTCGTCCCTTGTGTCACTCCCTTGTACTTTTAGATCTTTATTCGACTTATACGTCTTTGTTATTACATTCATTTCCCATGTTTCAAATAATTTTCAAAAATTAAAGTATCCAAAAAATAAATTTGTTTCTTGTAATTCTAAAGTTCAAAGCCTACTTTTGCAGCCCGGTTTGAAAAGGCAGGCTTTGTTTACACCAAGCACGGGAGGTAGTTCAGCCCGGTAGAATACGTGGTTTGGGACCACGGGGTCGCAGGTTCGAATCCTGTCCTCCCGACTTTTTAAAATATCAAACGATGTCGAAAGCCTGTAAATGCTTGATTTTACAGGCTTTTTCATTTTTAGGCATATCAAATAATACCAAAAAATATCAATACTCGTGAGAACTAAAAGGTGACCTAAATTAAATTTTATATTTAGGTCACCTCGATGAGGATAAGTGGTTCAGTTTTATTCACTTATCTCTTTCGATTTAGTGCTGTTTGGTTTGATTTGAGGTCATTTTTTGCGTTTTTGTGTGAACTGATAGGTGACCTGATTTTTGATTACGCAAAAAATAAATGAAAATGAGAAATGAAAACACGTTTGGTATTCATTTTATTCT
>WNGE01000914.1_pt1 | contig 38290 bp, 36 predicted proteins | sample 5400651 | NCBI WGS metagenome assembly WNGE01 (sample SAMN13153370, study PRJNA577476) | soil metagenome | isolation source: 60 cm soil or saprolite under grassland replicate 2 | place: USA:California | collected 2016-06-15 | reverse complement strand
TCGGACGGCGCTGCCGTGACGCTGGCATTGCTGCTTCGATGGGCTCTATCGGCGACTGTTTTGACAACGCCATGTGCGAATCATTCTTCGCCTCGCTTGAATGCGAACTGATTGAACGCACTCGATGGCGCACGCACACGGAGGCTCGCATGGCGGTGTTCGACTACATCGAGTGTTTCTACAATCCGCGCCGGCGCCGCTCGGCGCTCCGCTATCTCAGTCCAGCACAGTTCGAAAGGAGAACCCACAGCCAGACCACCGCGGCCTAACCGTTACCTGTCCACGAAAACGGGGGAACTCCACACCCACCTCGGACGCGTATAGATCACGGTTGCCACACCTTAGCTGGGCGGCGCACTGGGATCGCTGATTCTGCGTACGTTGAGCTTGATCGATCGCGAATCGTTCGTCGTCAGGCCGTTGACGAACCCGGTCAACGGCCGCGATGACAGGAGCCGGTAGCTGAGGTTGCCGCGTCGGATTTCAACTTTCGTCCGTGGCGCACGGAATGGCCCGGCGCCTCTATCGCAACAGGCGGGTTGCTGGCAACCGATCGAACGCCACGCAGAGTCGAAACCGGCCTCATTCAAACTGTGTCGCATCCAGCAGCATCAGGTCAGCGATGCGTTCGACCATCAAGTCGGCGGGCGGGTACCGCTGCTCGTCAGCCACGGCGTACGCGCCCTGGCGGACGAAGACGGTCCGCGCGGTGTCGCCAAGCAGATGCTTGGCGGTGGCCAGGATGCGCGGCTTGTCGTCGACCAGGACGTGGCGGTCAGCGGGAAACCGGGCTCGCAATTCGTCGAGATGGTTCTCTTTGTGGGCATAGAGCATTACCTCATCGACAGCATCAGCCAGACTAGCCCGGGCAATCTTGGCTGCCTGGTAGACAGGGTCTCCGTCCGACACGATCACCACCTGCCCCAGGCCGCGAAGGTACTGGATGGTCTCCAGGGCGCCTGGATACCGCATTTCAGCATACGGATAGCCAAGCACCAGGTCGGCGACCTGTGGGAAACCGACCGCATCGGGATGGTGGGCTCGAAACTGACTGAGGGTGCGCGGAAAGTCGACGAAATCGGACGCGCGGCGCACTTCTTCATACACAGTCCAGAAACTCGCCGCATGAGCGCCACCCATCAGGTGCTCGATACGGCGCGCAAGGTCAGCCTTGACGGCATCGTTGTCGAGCAGGGTGTTGTCGACGTCGAGCAGAAATGTGAAGCGCACGTTTGGAAGAGTGGAGCCAGACGGATAGCTAAGTCGCACACTGGCTGCAGGCGTTCAGTCTGCCTGAATGATGCTCCTGATCTCTGTCGCCCCGCGCGCCTCGGCCTGCGCGATGGCTTCTCGGACAGTGCCCGCCTGAATAACCGTCTCGGCCACGAACACAACCCGATATTGGCTACTGGCGGCGGCCGATGCATTCGTGGCACGCGGCGCCGATGCTTGCGTGGCGCCTCGCCCAGCCCGACGCGGTCCAGACGCCGTCTGGGTATTGCCCGACCGTCGGCCGCGCCCCGTTTGCGGACTCGACGGGGCGGCAGTGGTGGCCGAGGCGGCCGCCGGTGCCGACTGTGCAGCGCTGCGGCGTGGCCGGCCGGGTCTTCGTCGCGGCTTCGCTTGCTCTTGACTCGGCTCGGTCTGCGGCTTTGGCTTCGCGGCTGCGGTCGGCTTGGCTGCAGTACCGCTTCGCAGCCGCGCTCCGTGTAGCTGTGAAACCCGGTACACCGAGGACTGGCCGATGCCAAAGCGGCGCGCGATGTCCGGAACGGGCGTCTTGGTTTCGCTGTACAGCCTGGTCAACTCAAGCTCTTGCTCGTCCGACAGCTTGCGCAAGGGCGACCTTCCGCGCCGCGGAGATGAAGGCGGCGTAGCGTCACTTGCACTGGAGTGGTCTGTCGATTCCGTCACCTGAACCTCCTCATGCTGTTGTGGATCCCGGACACGCTCTGCTCCGCACTTCATGGTATCCACGACGAGCAGGGCTTGGTAGATGTGCGCGGTGAGCAGGCTGTCGACCTGTTGTATCGCCGCCCTGCGCCCTCCGAGTCGGATGTCCAGCGGATCACAATCATGAAGGTCGGTGGCCGGCTACTGGTCGTAGACCCGTTGGAAGATCCGCTCGGCCAACATGATTACGGTTAGGTTGGTGACCGTAGATGGCACCTCGGGGATGATCGATGCGTCCACGACGCGAAGTCGCTCGATACCCCTTACGGCGCCAACAGAGTCCACGACGGACCAAGGATCGCTCGGTCCGCCCATCGGTACGGTGGAGGTTGGGTGGCCATAAACGGCCAGATTGTTATACATATAGGCGCCTAAGTCCTCGTCGCTCACCGAGTCGCCGGGGGTGATCTCGCCCTCGGTCAAGCGCGCGAACTCCGGGTGTCGTGCGATCTCCCGCCCGAGTCTGACCGCCTCCAGCGTCCGGCGAGCGTCGCGACAGGTGCCGAGATAGTTGCTGTCGATCAACGGGGCATCCTTGGGGTCCCGGCTGGCCAGCTTCAAGGTCCCTATCGATTCGGGCAGGACGACCGAGGCGGCCAGGACGATGGCACCGCCAGTGGGGCTGAAGGAGCCGTTCAAGAGGTGGGTGACGGTGACGTGAAGGTCAAGCTCGTCCCTCACCGCCTCGCTCGAGGCCGTCCACAGCAACGAGCCGACAGCCGGTGTCATCTGCAGATACCCGGGCGCGAGTGCGTAGACGTTGGGCACGAGGGCCTGGTCCTGAAGTCGCTGCCCCACCGGCAGGTCAGCGATCACTTCGATGCCCAAAGACCTCAGATCGGCGGCGGGACCGATGCCGGAGCGCATCAGGATGGCCGGACTGCCGTAGGTGCCGCACGACAGGATGATCTCGCCGCCTCGGTAGACAATTCCGTCGTCGGCAACCACCCCCACCGCGGTCGTGCCATCGAGGAGAAGCCGGTCGACGTTCACGCCGCCTTTGATGCGGAGATTCGGCCGACGACGGACATCCGCACTGAGATAGGCGAGGGCGGTGCTCTGGCGGACGCCGTCGACAACGTTCACCGGGTAACCGCCCGTACCGTTCTGGTCGGCACCGTTAAAGTCATACACCCGCTTGAACCCGGTGGCGACCGCGGCTTCGACGAATCCCAGCAGCGAGGGTGTTAGTTCCTCGTCCAGTCTCTGTCGAATCGACAGTGGGCCGCTGCGCCCATGGTAGAGGTCGTCTCCAGTAGGGGTGTTCTCCAGTTCGCGGAAGGCAGGAAGCACTTCCTCATAGCTCCATCCCTCAGCACCATGGGCGGCCCACTTCGCGAAGTCACTGGCCCGGGCCCATATGGCGACCGCCGCATTCACCGACGAGCTGCCGCCCAGGACCTTGCCTCGGGGCGTGGGCATGTGCGGATTCTGGCCATTGCCGCGAGATGTGTATCTCCAGTCGTAGTCGGGGTCGCCTACATTCGAGGAGTCGAGCAGCGTGGCTGGAAAGGCGTCCAGTGCGTAGGCAGGGCCGGCTTCGAGAAGCACGACCGTCCGGCTGGAATCTTCCGTGAGTCGAGCCGCCAGCACGGCGCCGGCTGAGCCGCCGCCCACGATGATGATGTCGGCCACGTCGATCGGATTGGACATGGGCCTCTCCTTCAGTTGGAAATGGTTGTCGGTCCGCGAGTGCTTCGTGCCTTCCGCTGGCGATTCCATCTGCGGGCCGACGATCACTCGAACGTCGGCCAACGCCGCCATGCACACATTGACAACGGTGCCGTCGCCGCTAACCAGACAAGCGTCGAGACGAAGCGTGGGCGGTTGATCGGGATCGGAGCCAAGTCACCCGCATCCGCGTGTCCTACCGACTTGTATGGTGCAAGTGCGATGCTGCGACCGAGACCGCCGTCCGTGCCGTTACTAGGACAACTCCGTTGTAAGCGGAGGTCCGCTTACCTCTTTGGTGAAATCACCATACGGCCATTCCGCCGTCGACCTTGATGTCGACACCGGTGACGAACGAGCTTTCATCCGATGCAAGGAACAGTGCGACGTTGGCGACCTCTTCGGGTTTGCCAAGCCGCCCGAGCAGGGTCTTTCCAAGCATGTAGGCGGCCCATTCCTTGTCGTTGAGCTGCTCGCGTGTCTGATTGGTTTCGATGACGCCTGGGGAGATCGAGTTGGCACGAATCCCGTACTGGCGCCCCTCCATTGCCAACTGCTTAGTCATGCCGACGATGCCCATCTTGGCGGTCGCATGGGCGAGGCCGCCCAGCAAACGAAACACGCGCCAACCCGTCAGCGACGCGGTGTTGAGGATCGTGCCGCCGCTTGCTTTCAGATGAGGCCAAGCCGCCTTTGTCAGGAAGAAGACCAGGTCGACCTCGTCGCGAATACTGAGATGCCACTCGTCTTCCGTGATGTCCTCGATCCAGTTAAAATGCGCCATCGCCGCATTGTTGAACAGCACGTCGATCCGGCCATATTCGCGGATCGCGAATTCGACGACCTCCTGGCAGCCAGCCATTGTCGTCACATCGACGGGATGGAGCGAATTCATCCGCCCGCCGGCTGCGCGGACGATTTGGACGGTCTCCCGCGCTGCGTCCCGGTTCGTGTCGACGCCGACTACCGCTGCGCCTTCTCGCGCGAAGCGCACCGCGGCCGCACGCCCTATGCTGCCTCCGGTGCCGGTGATGACGCAGACCTTGCTGTTCAGTCGCATTTGAGATTTCTCCGTATATGTTGTTGGTACCAGTCGGCCAGGCCGATAGGCGGCCGCCGTCGGTGTGCATGCGACCGCGCCTCCGTCGACTGGGCAGCACCCCTAAGCAAAGTGTGGTCCGGTCGCCGAAAAGACGTAGCGGTGAACCGGTCGGTTACCTCGCACAGCTAGACCGCCTCGGTCGCCCGCCCCTAGCTGATCTTGTAGAGCCCGCCGTCCACGACCAGCGCCTGACCGGTGATGAAACTTGCCTCCGCGCCGGCTAAGAAGGCGACGGGACCGACAATGTCCTCGGGCTCTGCCAATCGTTTGATCGCCTGCTGCTGCCATACGAGCTGCTTGGCTTCCCAAGGCACGTCGGCCGTCGCCGGAGTGTTGGTAAGGGAAGGGAGAATCGCATTGCAGGTGATGCCAAAGGCGGCGACATCATTGGCAAGGCCACGCATGAACCCGATCGCGCCCATTTTCGTCGCCATATAGGCACTGAGCCCCTGTTCGGCGGTCCCGATCGAATTGGAAGATATAGCGATGAAGCGGCCGTAACCATTGCTGCGCATGCGTGGCACGAAGTGCTTCGCGCTATGGAATTGCGCGTCGAGATTGACCGCGAAGCCCCGGCGCCACGCATCGAACTCCAACTCTTCGATGAGACCGCGCGGAAAAACCGCCGCATTATTGACGATGATGTCCACGCGATCGAATGTTCGGTCGATCGCCTCGCCAAGTTTTGACCGTGCGGCCTCGCTAGAGACGTCCGCGGCGAACGGGATCGCCGACGGTCCGGCCAACGCCGCCGACTCGAGCGGGGCTTCGAGATCGACCAGGGCGACGTCAGCCCCGCATTGCGCAAGCTTCACTCCAATGGCACGGCCGATGCCACGGCCGGCGCCGGTGACAATCGCCACCTTGCCTCTCAACGATGTCATGCAACTCTCCTGTCGAACTGCGAGGTGAACTCGATTTCCCTTCGTCAAAGCCGGGCGAGGAGGGGATTGATGTCCGTTGCCTCAACTCGTTGCTGACACTCGCGAAGCTGTTGCTCCTGTTGAGCCTACTTGGGCGGAATGACGGCTGAGGCCGAGGATGTCGTCTCTGATGATTAGGTTCGGGCCCGACTCGATCGCGGCGATCGTCATCTGTTCGATGGCGTCGGAACATTGGAGTTTGGCGCAGCGATCACCTTTGCGATCCGACCAATCGTCACTCTGGGCCGGTGCCGTTCGTGGCGGTGCGGAGGACGAGGATCCCGAGGAGAAGAAACACGCGCATAGGCTCAGTGTCTGGTGTGTATGCCGACCACCGCCTTGCTGGCAGGCTCACAACACCGAACGCGACCCGGACTGAGGCCTAGCGCGTGGTGAATGTGACTCGCTCGATCAGCGCCGGGTTCACGGATACATGGTCTGCCCAGGCCAGCACCACGCTGACCGTGCGCCACCCTCGGGGTGGCGTGAGCCGATCCACCACGGTATACATGCTCGGCGCTGAGCTCGCGCTTCGCCCTGCCACGGTCGCGCTGATCGTCCGCGACCACGGGCAGCACCTGCCGCGCACGTTCGATTTCTGCCCGCCGACGGTCATCGACGGTGCGGATCCGCAAGCCGCGCTGCGCATCGTCGACACTGCGCCAGAGGTCAATCCCGATCGCGCCATCGGCTACCTACACGAGACGGACCGGGCACTCGTGCCAGTGAAGGAGCCTGAGGCCGTCAGCGTCCTGGCGTTGCCGCTGCTGCTGGAGTGGCTTGAGGAGACCGACGTCGCGCGCCTACAAGGCTTCCTGCCGACCATATACAAGGCTCGCCGCAGTTGGCGAACTCGAGCGTCTCCCGCGAAAGCCGGCACACGCATTCGCAGCGATCGGAGGCCTGGTCAGCGTGGCGTCGTTCAGGACGGACGCTCACTCGAGCGGACCACTAGCCGCAGCTGTCGAAGGCGTGCTACTTGGCGCACTCGTCTAGGCGCAAACTCGCCGAGCGAGCCCCGGCACAGAACACCGCCGTCCATCCTGGGCGTAGGCCGTCCGGCAACAACAACGTCAGGCACGCTGTGCAGCGCTCGACAGCAGAGGCCCTGCCTCCACTCGACATACGACTAGATGCTCGCCAGTGAGTCGCCAAGTCCGTGCGCATCGGGTGGGCTGTGTTGTTCGCACGGTTCGAGGCCAGCGGCATGTTCGGGATCGAGAGCTAGACCATGGCCGTCTCACCGGCGCGTCACGTCAAGCGGTACTCAAAAAGGCACTCAATAACCACGACAGATGCCGCATGTGGACGGCACGCAACGGACGTACGCCCAACTTGGAAGGCGTCCGCTGAGTACGAAAAAACCGCTCCGCCCTTGCCTGGCAGGCAAGGGGTCGGCGGTTCGAAATGCGCGGTGTTCGGAACCGTTTCGTACTCAGAATCGGCGACGCTGCGGCGCTTCCAAGGCCGACCACTTGCCTGTTGACCACTATCTTGTGCCGGGAACGCCGCGGGCGTACCAGACGCACCGAGGCGGAAACTCACGCCCTTCAGGCTCGCGCGAACCCGCCGAATTGATGCGCTAACGCGCAACCCACGCTTCATTGCACTGCGCCGAAGTAGCTGGCGACGACGCGAGCCGCGCTCGCTGATCGCGTCAATGGCCATGATGCGCGTGCCCACAATGCCCATGGCTTCGCGACTCGTGCCGAGCACCTGGAAGTCAGGACAGCTTCGCAGCAGAGCGTCTACGAGCCCGCGCAAGCGTGCGGCACTTGCTCGCATTTATTCAACGCCAGCAGCAGTCGGCGCGCTCGTAGGCGGGTGGCGAGCGCTAGGGCTAGTCGGATGCTCAGCTGTGGCCTTGCACTGCATGCGCAACCTATCGGCGTCTCTGGTCGATGACCCGCACGGCTTTGCCCTCGCTCCTTGGCACGCCGCCAATAGCCAGCACCTCGACGCGGATGCTGAGACCCGTCGCTTGTTGTAGTGCGCGGACGGCCCGCTCGCGCAGTGCAGCACCGTCCGCGTCAGCCGTCGGGGGCTCGCACAGAACCGTCAGTTCGTCCAGCGTCCCCGGTCGGGTAACAGCGAGGCTCGCCGTCGGCGAGCTGGTAGTGCGGTGCGAAGCCGGCGAGGGGTGTAGGATTCGTTCGCACCGCTCAGGAGATGCTGTGGCGGGGAAGACCACCGGAGCCAACCGACCATCAAGCGGTCCGCCCGTCGACGCAGGGACGGCCCGGCGTTCGCTCCGCGCCGCCGCGGGAGTGCTGCTTCTCGGCGGGCTCATCTTCTTCGCCGGGGTCAGCCGCCCGGTCGTGGGTGCCTGGGCCGAGGCCTTCGACGACGAGGCGAAGCGGATCGCCATCGCGAAGGCCGACGCGGACCAGTTCACCGTGGGGTTTGTCCTCATGGGCGTCGGCTTCATCGTGATGGGGATCGCCCTCGGCCTGTGGGGAAGGGCGGTGACTCGCCTCGAGACCGGACGTCGCGCCACCGCGGCCGTCGTCCTCGGCCTGACGGCTGCGATTGGGGTGTTCGGGCCGGGCCTGGTCCGGGTCATCGCCCCGCTCGTCGATGTCGAACTGGCGGCCGGCCAGAGCGGCTGGCTCGCCGCAGCCTTCATCGCCGGCGCGGTGGCCCTGAGCCTTGGGTTCGTCGGGTTCGGCATCCTGACGTGGCGGGGACCGGCGCCGCGATGGGCGGGGATCCTCCTCGCCCTCACGGGCGTCGCTGCCGCGGTGACCTTTCCCGCGTGGTACATGCTCGGCGCCCTCGTGTTCGGCCTGGCCGGCGTGGTGCACTTCCGGCGCAGCTGGCCACCGAACCCGTACCCGCCAGCGGGCACGCGGTAGTCCTAGGGACACCGCCGAGCGCGCCCACCCGGAGGCCAGCGCGAACACCAAACCGCGGCTCGCCTCGGTGGCAGCGTCCGGCCCGTGCGCGAACCCGACAACCCGCACGATCCAAACGCCACCGCGCTCTGCACGATCACCGGGACGCAAGCCGTTCCGGCACGTCAACAAACAGAACGCAGCGCGAGTGGCGGAACTCATCGACTCGGGCCACGACCTAACCACGATCTGTGTGCGCAGCCCGGGAGCCAGCAATGTCGTCCCCGTGATTCTCGCTGCGCGTCCACCGGTGCTCAAGCACTTGAATGCGCTATGTCTGACTTCTCGACCGGGCGATCAAGCCGCCGGCCGCACACCGCCAAGCCGAGGCCGCAGCCGGCGATCACTCAAGGGCGCCCCGTTGTCGCGTTACGTCTATGAATAATCCAGGCTAGACGTTCTCTGGCGTGCACGCGCCGACCGCCTCCAGGAGCGCGCCTGCGAAGACTGCCCTGCCATCCGCTCTTGGTGCCAGCTCCCCAAGATCGTGCACGCCTTCTGGTAGTTCCACGGGAACGGCCCGTGCGCCGAGGGCGTCCGAGAGTCGGAGCGTGGCCTCCAGCCCCGCGTCGTCCTGGTCGAGAACCAGATAGACGCGTTGAAACGCGCGCAGGTGCTCAAGAGTATCGGGGCGCGTGTGGGTGCCGAGCAGAGCCACTGCCGGGTAGCCCCAGCAGCACAGCGTCAGCCAGTCAAACACGCCTTCGATCACGATCACCGTCGGGGATCCGCGGACCTGCTCGAGGCCGAGCAACGGTGTAGGACCGGGCAGGTCGAGGTACTTCGGCGCCGGCTGCGCGCCATCGCGCTCTCGACCAGCTGACTCGTCCGTGTCCGCAGCTGCCTCGGCCGGTTCCAGGAGAGGTCCCGTCAGCCAGAGCGAGTCTCCCGCCCGCAGCTCGGGTACCACGATGTGGCCGCCCAGGAACTCCCGACCGGAGCGGGTGAGCAAGCCGACCCGCAGCGCTGGCCCAAGTGGTAGACGCTGCCAGCGCAATGCGGGGACGAGCTGATCGCCCGCGGCGTACCCGATGCGGCAGGACTCGGCGGTGGCCCGGTCGATCCTCGGCGCCGGAGGTACGCGAGGGCGGTGGAATCGGCCAGCAGGCGCTGGTGATAGAGCCAGGTGGCTGCCCGAAGGACAGCCACTTCATCGTGATCGCGTCCGGCGAAGGCGACTGGCGCCTGTGACGTCGCCGAGGCTGTGTTCACGTGCGGCCCGCACGGTAGAAGCTGACCAGCGCGCGCGCCGCCCGTCAGACGTTCAACGGCCTCGAGGAAATCTACGCCCTCAGCCATTTCGACGAAGCGGATGGCGTCCCCGCCCACGGCGCAGCGAAAGCAAAACCATGAATGCGTGTCCGGCCAGGTGTAGAAATTCGGTCGGCCCTGGTCGTCGTGGAAGGGGCAGCGTCCGACCGAGGCGCGGCCCTGTCGGCGGAGTGCGACGCCATAACGCGCGACCACATCCTGAATCGGGTGCGCCTCCTTGAGCGCCTCGACGTCGACCCGCCGGGCGTGACGAATACAGGTGGGGTTATCAGGCACGTCTACCAGCGGTCAGGCTGCGCCGAGAAGCTCGGGTGGCAGCGCATGCAGCCACCGCGACGGTTGACGCGGTTCAGTTCGTTCGCCGCTCGATCGCACGAGACAGGCGCTGAGAAAGAGGCGTTCGCGGGCGCGCGTGAGCGCCACGTACAAAGCGCGGAGCTCTTTGTCCAGAGCGTCGCCATCGGGCGTGGTGTTGGCCTGGGTAAGCGCTCTGTAGTGTGGGACGAGGCCTTCCTCGAGCCCCACCACGAACGTGGTTCGCCACTCTCTCCCTTGGCGGTGTGCATCGAGCTCAGGCGGACGGCCTCCTCGTCGCCAGGGGCCAGGCCCTCGCCGAGGGCAGTGTCATCCAGCCATTCGGCGAGTGAGACCTCGATGCACTGGGCGAGTCCCCGCAGCCGGCCGAGCAGACGAAGCCGCCTCGTCCCATCCGGATGGAGCTCGAGCCACCTGCGATAGCCGCTGCGATCGAGCGCTCGGTCCAGCAAGGTGACCGGGGGCAGCCACGGCAGCAGACCCGAAGTCGGCTGCGCGGGCAGCCAGCTCGGCTGTCGTCGCCCGCTCCTCGACGAGGGTTGCCGCCAGGAGCGCCAGCCCGCGGCGCGGCACGTCAACGATGCGGCCAGCGCCGCCCGATCGGCGAGGTTCACCGCCAACCGCAGGTAAGCAATGACGTCGCGGGCGACACGTGTGCCGAAGAGATCGGCGTGGCCGTGCAACCTGTACGGGAGCCCCGCCGCCCGCAAAGCGCCGACGAGCGCGTCGGCCTGAGCGCGCGTGCGAAACACGATGGCAGCCTCTCCCGGGTGAGGCAGTAGCCCGCGGTCGAGCAGCGCCGCGATCTGTCCCGCGACGAAGATTGCCTCGGCCTGTTCGTCTTCGGCAAGCAGCAAGCGCGGCAATGGACCTACCGGATTGTCGGTGTAGAGTGGCGAGCGATTGGGCAGCAGCTCGGCAAGGCCATTGCTCAGTTGGACCAGTCGGCTGGTCGAACGATGGTTCTTGTCCAGGGTCACGTGATTGGCGCCCGGATGATGCTGGACGAAGCGTTGCATCGCGTGCGGGTCGGCGCCGCGCCACCGGAAAATGCACTGCGCGTCGTCGCCTGCAACCAGCAGGTTGCCGTGTTGTGCGGCCAAGAGCTCCACCAGCCGCCACTGCGTCTGATCGACGTCCTGGCCCTCGTCGACCAGCACCCAGCGATAGGCATCCTGAAGCACGCGCAATGCGCCCCCGTCCTGGGTAAATAGCCGCAGCGGCAGGCTGAGCATGGCCACGAAGCCGATCGCACCGTGCCGACGCAGCCGCTCCTCGTATGCGGCAGCGAGCGGCGCCACAAGATCGTTCTGGCGGCTTTCAGCGTCCGTGAGCAGTCGGTGCGGATCGACGACGGAGGCCAACTCGTCCACCGGCACCGCCTTCAGGTCCCAGCCGAGCGAATCGGCCGCGGAGCCCAGCAACGCTCGGGCTTCGTCCTGATGCAGCACGCTGGGCCGGTCCTCGTAGCCAAGATGGATGGCCCAGGTGTCGATCACGCGTCGACCGAGTGCATGCAGTGTCAGGATGGCCACGTCGGCAGCGCGGTCGCCGAGCTGGCGAGCTACCTCCCGCCGCAGCCTGCGTGCAGCTTCCGTCGTGAAGCTCACGACCAGAATCGTCGAGGGGTCGAAGCCGCGCTCGCCAATAAGGAACGCTACTCGCGCTGCCAGCACGGTCGTTTTCCCACAGCCAGGTCCGGCGACGATGGCCAGCGGCCCGTCGGCGGCCGTAATGGCCCGAAGCTGCGCCGCGGAGAATTCGGCACTGCTCACTACTACCAGGCCTGGCCGCCGCTGCGCGCCCCACGAGCCCATTGCAAACCCTGGACTTCGAACTCGCCGCGGAGCGCTCGATCGGTGCGTAGACAAACGATGAGATTCTGGCCAACGCAGTTGCGAGCAACGCGAGCCGGCATCAGCGGGTCTCCTCGGCTCGGGTCCCGAGCCTGTCATCGGCCTCGTACGTGCCGAGACCGACGCCGTCGGCTCGGGCGCTCGGCTCGTGGTGGGCTCTGCTCGCATTCGTGCCGATATGCGTCGCGATCCTTTGGCGGCTGACCGACGAAGAGCGCTTTCTCTCGACCAACCTGCCGGGCTACGCGGCGTATCGCGATCGAGTGCGGCAGCGCCTGATTCCGCTGACGTGGTGATGCCGACCCAAAGCAGCTTGAGTCCGGCGACCCGCCGCGACTGCAGGCCTACGACGACGAGCCCGACGCTGGCCTCACAGGGCATTGGCACATATGTGGGGTGGATTCATCACTGACTGATCTGGGCCGCCCGTCGGCGCATCAGTCGGAAGCCGACCGCCCGGCCACGGCCGCGCCAGCAGCAGGCCCGAGCCCAGTTCAGGAGTGTCCGACGCGCCGGGCGCGTTCGAACTCACCCTACTCCCTCCGGACGGTCGGCACCTTCGGCCTGGCCAGCATGCTCGCCATCGACGGAATATGTAGACGTGTGGCGGCAGGGCTCGCTGACGCCATCTTCGTCGCGCTGAGGCCCGCGTAGCGCCCTTCGGGGTAGTCTCGCGCTATCAACGCGGTCCACAGCGACGCTCCCAACGCCGAGTCGACTGACTGGAAACAGATCCTCCAGCTCTAGGACCAGCTGATGGCGATGTCGCCGACCCCAGTTGCGCTCAACCGCGTCGTCGCCTTTTGCCGAAGTGGAGGGACGTTAGGCGGCGCTGGAACTTGTTGCTGAGCTGGACTTGCACGACTACGAGTTGTCACGCGATTCGGGCCGATTTGCTGCGTCGCGTCGAGCGAATCGACGAGGCAAGTGAGGCGTACGACGCGGCGATCGGTCGCACGCACATCGCGACCTCCGCCGCACCGATTCACTCTAGGACGTCGATATCAGGGGAGAATCGGCGGGTCGTCGTACCACACGTTGCTCGACGAGATCTGTGGAATCATGACGGTGCCGCCGCCATCCACCAGTACGTCGGGACAAGTGGCCGTCACGTTGAGGCCCAGCACGGAGTTGAGCGCATTCAGGGGCGCGCTGAGGCCGCTCTGGAGCGCGCTCTGCAGCGCAGGCTCGTCCTCCGGTGGCGAGCTGAGGGAAGATCCCCACGGCGTGTACATGATTCCCACGCGCCCAACCACCACACTGATCCGCCCACCCGAGCAGGCGAACTGAATATCGAAGTCGCCATCCGCCTCGGTGTTGGGCCAGTTGTTGTAGATCCGCGTCAGATCCAGGTCGACGTGGCTTGTGCGCCCGTCTTTCGGAGTAGCGTCCACGAAGCGGGAGCCGTTCAGGTTGCCCCATTTGTAGGTGTCGTCGACGCCCTCGATCCAGTTGCCGACGATCGCTTCGATGCGACTCTCGAGCTCAGCGCGCGACATTGACGTCGGACGAGCAGCCGCAGTGTAGCCCTGCCACAGCGTGTGGCTGCGCAGCGTCGTGCCGGCGATGGTGAACGAGGGTGTGTGGCCATCGTTGGCGTCGACCCACCGACACGCGGAGGTCGAGGTCTGGAACGAGCGCGAGTAAATCGCCTTGCCGTTGATGCGCAGACTCAGGCTCTCGACGCACCAACCATTTGTGCCCGTCTTCTGTACTGTCAGATATCTGATGTCGCTGAGCGTGCGGAGGTTCGTCAGGCTGAGGTCGTACGTAAAGTCGTCGCCGCCTTCGAAATCATCGCGTCCGTAATCGACCCAGGTGTGGTTGCCGTCGTTGAGTGAGACCTGGACGTCGTCGTCGGTGCCGGCGCTGCCGACACTGCTGGTGACGAATCGGATCTGCGCCCGATACACGGGCATGCTCTCCGACGGGGCCGCATACGCAACTCCGGGCTCCACGAGAGCAGTTAGCAGTGTTGACATGCCGAGGCCAATCATCAGCGCCGCGAAGGCGAGCCGTGCAGTGGTGCGCATATGCATTCCCGGCCACCTTGCCACGTTCGCAGGCCAGCCGCTGTGAGCTGCGTCACACCTGACTCCGGCGACCACGCCTGATGTTCGCGTCGTGTTTGATGCAGAAGTGCGTCAGCTCGGCGCTGTCGCGTCCGCGGCCTGGTCGCGCAACACGCGCTTGAGGATCTTGCCGGTGGCATTCTTCGGCAGCGCGCCGACGAACTCCACCTGTCGCGGCACCTTGTACGCGGCGATGCGCTGGCGGCAGTAGGCGTCGAACTCACCGACCGAGAGACTTGCGCCCTCTTGCAGCACGAGGAAGGCCGCCGGGATCTCGCCCTTGATGGGATCCGGTAGGCCGACCACCGCGCACTCCCTGATCGCGGGGTGCTCGAACAGCACCTCCTCCACCTCGCGCGGCCAGATCTTGAAGCCCGCCGAGTTGATCATGTCTTTCACACGATCGACGATATAGATGTAACCGTCGGAGTCCACGTATTCGATGTCGCCGGAGTGGAACCAGCCGTCGCGAATCGCCTCCTTGGTTTCGTGCGGACGGTTCCAGTAGCCGAGCATGACGTTCGGCCCTTTGATGCAGATCTCGCCCCACGTCCCCGGTTCCACCTCGCGGTCCTCCAGGTCCAGGATCTTGATCTCGACGTTCTCGATGGGCGTGCCAACGGACCCGGGCCGGTGTTCCCAGATGTGGTTGTACGAAGCAAACGGCGACGTTTCGGTGAGACCGTAGCCTTCCACAATCGGAAGTTCGAATATTGCTTGCCAGCGCCGCGCGACTTCGATGGGCATCGTCGCAGCCGCGGAGAAGTAATAACGCACTGAGCTGAACCGCCGCGGGTCAATACCGGCGTTCAGGAGGCCAATGTAGATGGTCGGAACCGCGAAAAACATGGTTACCTGCGCGTGCTCGACCAACGCAGGTGTCAGTTGTGGCTCGCGTCCCTCACGGCAGACTCCGAGTTTCACCTCTACTCGTACGCTTGGCCATCCTGAGCTCGGGTCAGCGCCGCGGAATGCGAATGGAATAAGTCAGCTAATTTGCCTCCGCTGATGCTTGGTGCGAGTCGTGACGCGTCACGCGCAATTCGTTTTGAGGGCCAAACACCTTTGGTCACATAACAAGCTAAGTGGTCTTGTTCGGGAGTGGGGGCAAATTTGGGGGCAATCACAGCGACCGACGGCACATTTCGGCGGACTACGGTGAACTGGTCCCAGAACAGTTGTGCGAAAGTGCATCTCGCAGCGGGTCTTGGCGGACTGCTGTGAACGGCGTTTCGGAAGGCGCCGCATAGTCCCCCCTTCCGCACCTATCTAGCCGAAAATCGCTGGAAATGAGTTCAGAAGCAGGTCATGCGTTCTAGAGTTTGGCCTGGTTGACACCAATTCTGACACCTATGGGGTGCGACAGCGTGCGACGACGACCGCTGCTGAGCACTTGCACGCCGCTCAGCGTCTGGAGGTGCCCCGCTGGAACCAGCGTCTGGAAAAGTCCAGCGCAAGCGGATTGCCCGCGGCCTCGGCGAGCACTCGGGCGCGCAGGGTCGGATGCCACTCAGGTGCGCGTCGATCGAGCAGTTCGGCCGCCGCTTACGCGCTCAACCGCTCGAGGCGCAGGGCGGAGAGGCGAGCGTCGACCCGCAACGTCGGATGTCCCGCGCGAACGGCGGCAACCACGGCCAGTGCCTCCCGTCCAGCGGCGAGCGATGAACGCGAGCGCCCAAGGCTGAGGCGGTCGAGCGATTGAGCGTCATCGACGATCGGGATCACTGACCCTCGCATCGGCCGTGTCACGCGGAGCTGAAAGGCAGCCAACGCAATACCACGCAGGACTCGGATGAGATCCGCTTCTCGCTCACGTCGCCAATGCTTGACCGCGGCGCCGTCGCTTGAGTCAATCGACTCCTTTCAGGGGCGTTTCGAGCCACGCGTCGTCAACCGCGAGTTGAAGCGGTCCGCGCGGGAGCCGGCGGGGGTCGGTCATGTCTGGGCCGCGCCTCGACGTTAGCGAACGCACCGCAGAGGGCGTCGCGGTCCAGAATCCCGGTCCTGATCGGTCGTCTGGATGGGATCAACAGGCCCCATTTCGTATCCGAGAAACGCAACCAGGCACAGGAAAACGCAACATCGGGACGCAGCCAGACCGATCCGCCAGGGGCCAGCGCGGGCGCAGACTGCAGCCATGACTACCTTTACTGTCGCCTGGCATGGCACTGGTCAAGAGACAGAGTCCCTGATCCAGGCGATCGCACATAACTGCGGATGCGATTTCGGATTGATGGGCGCTCGAATATCCACCTGCGGCGCCCACCGGATGCTCGTCGACGACCAGCGCGCGCTCAACGGGTTGTTGTTCGGTCGCTACCTCGCGCCTCGTCTGTTCCGCGAGGAAATGGACGTCTGAGTTGACCGTATGCCGGACGACATCGCGCGGCTGATCGCCGAATTCAGGCGACGGGGGTCTGCGGCTTCACTTGCCTGGAAGCTGGGCATCGTGATGGACCTCGAGCGCTTCGCCGAGGGTCGCATTGTTCCATTCCTCGTCGAAGTTTTGGTCGATCGTCGGCAACCGACCGAGGTGCGCACACACCTTCTCAAACGGATCAGAAATGGTGGGATTCGGCCGGAGGAGAATGGCCGGGTCGCCGCGGCGCTTATCTCCCTTCTCGACGAGACGTCGCCCGCCGACCTCCGCACCCACGTCGTCCTTGCGCTCGGCGCGTTGACTGACGTGGGTGGAGTCCTGACGGTGCTCGGCAGCATTGCCCTGGACGAGTCGGCTCCAGTCGACTTGCGCTACATCGCTTTCACGTCCCTGGAACGCGCCGGGCCCACCGAGCACTCCATCGCGGTACTACGGACGCTTGCCCATGACGAAACGCTCGGTCGCACCGCGCACAGCACGCTGCTTGCCTGGCGAGTGGCTCAGGAGACATCTGATGACAACGACGATGACTGATCAGAACCGCTCAAGCCAGTGGCAGAGCCGGCTTGTAGCAACGGACCCAAACTCCGTCGAGTCGGGGCCCAGCGAAGACTGGAGCATGTTGGTCCACGATCTGCGCAACCCACTTGCGACTGTCAACGGCTACGCGGAACTGCTGGGCCGCCGCGCCGCGAGGGGCCAGGTTCGGCCGACCGACATTGCCCAGAGCTTGCGGCACATCCAGGATGCAGTAAAGACAATCGAACGGCTACTGGATCAATTCCGCACCGGGCCGGAGGCCCGATCGCCCGGCGCCAGCGACCTGATCGAGGTCGCACGACATGTGGCTGGGCAAACCCAGCCCGATGCAAACGGACCCCAGCGCATCACCGTCCTGCCGGCAATCGACCACTTGCTGGGAACATGGAACCGCGTCGACCTGGAACGCGTCCTCGCCAACCTGTACGACAATGCGCTGAAATACAGTCCGACCGATCGGCAGGTGGTGGTCACGCTTAGCCAGGCTGGCGGCTGGGCGATCGTTCGCGTGGCTGACGAAGGCTACGGCATTCCTTCGCTAGACCTGCCTCACGTTTTCGATCCGGGCTACCGCGCATCCAATGTGGCCGGTCTGGCCCCTGGCACCGGAATTGGCCTGGCAACCGTCCAACGAATCGTGCATTGCCTCGGCGGCAAGATATCCATCCAGAGCATGCAAGGGCTTGGCACAACGGTGACAGTGCGTCTCCCGATCAGGCGCGAAGGGAGTTCGACCTCGTGACCATCCGGCTTGTGCTGGCAGACGATCACGTCGTTTTACGCCAGGGTCTGCGCGCGCTTCTCGAGGATGAGTCCGATATGGAGGTGGTCGGCGAAGCGGACAACGGCTGTGAGGCCGTAGACCTCGTACTCCAAACCGAACCGGACGTGCTCCTGATCGACCTGGTCATGCCCGAAACTGACGGTGTCGCTGCGACTCGCATCATCCATGAACGGAGCCCGAAGACACGTGTGCTCGTCCTGTCGAGCCTCGAGGAGGACGCCGCCCTGGTTGCATCGGTACGGGCCGGAGCAATTGGCTTCTTGCGCAAAACAGCACCGATAGGTGCAGTCGTACGTGCGATCCGTGCGGCCGCCCGGGGCGAGGTCCAGTTCTCAACCACCGCGGCGGCGCTTCTGGTGCAGGACATGCAAGAGCCAGGCGAACCGGAACACCTGACTTCCCGCGAACTGGAGGTCCTCCAGTTGATTTCCGAGGGACTTGCGAATAAGGAAATCGCCTGGAGATTGCGCATCACCGAAAAGACCGTCAAGAGTCACGTCAGCACGATCCTCGGAAAGCTTGGATTGCAGAGCCGCACGCAAGCTGCGATGTACGCTTCACGCGTAGGCCTCGTCGGCACCGAGCCGTCGCGATTCGGCGCTCCAGCGGAAGCCCATGGTGCCAGCGTTGTGTCGATGGACAGCGCGCGACGGCTCAGATCCCCAGGCCACGTGAGACACGCGTAGCAAGTCACCCACAGAGCACTGGAAGGCCGATTCGGATGAATGTGATTGTCTGGTGCTGCGTCGACGCGGCCGCGCGTGCGCTGTGGCTGGCGAAACGGTACGTCGCGCCCTCTTCGTCTTCGGACTGCACCGCGGGCCGTGTGGTGGATCTCTTTCCCGCCGACTGCCGCGCGACCGGTTTCTCTGTCGGGAGCTTAGCGGCGAGGGGGCCGATTGAGCTGGTCGGTGAGCGCGCGACCTGGATTTTTCGACGCCGCCCAGGGCCAGCAACGGAGCGCTGCGCCGAGGTCACGTCGGTGAGGCCCGTGATGTCCACTCGCTCGTAGCGGCGCTCGGCCTGCAGTGTGCGCTTATAGGTGGCCAGTGCTGGGCTCCCACAGGCGCACCGTCCCGTTTCCACCGCTCTCGCTGCGGCTCACCGCCGTGCGGGCGCTGGGCCGCCTGCGCGAGAAGCTCGTCCTGAAAACTCCATAATCGCCTGATGTGGGCCACCCCATCCCCGGGCGCTCCAGGCCACAGCGTGGTCGCGTACCGTATGCGGCCCACCCTTCTGCAAGAGCCTTCCGGAGGAGCCAGACGTGGAGCGACTAAACCTGCACTTTCTTCGCGAACTGGTTCATCGCGTACCTGCTGGCGCTAGCCGGCGCGCGCTCAATGCTTGGACGAGCCGAACGAAGCGTCGACCTGCATGCGACTCGTCCACTACAACTGGATTGCCGGACTGACGCACGCTTCCACATCGTTGTCGCGGAATACTCTGGATACACTCAGCCTCAGAATTCTGAGTTCAATCTTCGCTTGGAACCGAGACGATCACCATGCTGCGTCGGACGCAATCGCACACCGCCCATTACATGGAGCCTCGTCGGCAGCGGAAGCTGATTCGGTCTCCGACTTAAGCCCGATGCGCTTGCTGGTGGCGACGGGCTAGCGTGGTGATATGGCAAAACACATCGACGAGGTCAAGGGCAAGGTTAAGCAGGAATATGGCAAGCTGCGCGGCGATGCGGAGCTCGAAGCCGAAGGTGCGAACGAGGCGGCCGCGGCGCACGCCAAACACAAGGTCGAGGGCGCCATTACCGAGGCGGCAGGCGCTGTCGAGGAATTCCTCGGCGCGACTACTAGCAGTTCACTGATCACCGCGGACGGCGAGGCCAGGCGTCAACTCGGCGCCCTGGAGCAGAAGGGCTAACTCGGCAGCCCGCAAGTTCCCAATCACTCAGCAAGCCGAGCCCGCCGCGGTGCGTCAATCGCCGTGCGGGCTCGGTTCATATCAAGACATCTTACGAAGGTGGAGCGACAGTTCGCGTGGCAACATCGCATGATGCAAGTTTGCGTATCCTCGTGCCCCTCGACGATTCAATCCAGGCGCCGCGCGCGTTGACGTACGCGCAAGCGCTGGCGACTGCCACTGGCGGCAGACTGAAGCTGGTGCGCGCAACGGATCTCGACGACGAGGCGCGTTTCAACAGTCTCGCCAGCCATGCCAGGCGCCTCCAGGATGCGGGCGTCGCCATTGAGTGGAGCGTCGTCAGTGGCGTCGACGGACAGACCGCCATCCGCGAGGCCGAGTCAACATGGCAGCCCGATCTGATCGTGCTGGCGACCACAATGTCGTCCGACCTGGAGCGCTGGCTGAACGGCAGCGTCGCCGAGGCGGTGGTGAAGTCTGCGCGAGTGCCGGTGCTGTTGGTACCGCGCGACTGGGACCGCTCGCTCGTGGCCCGCGGAACCGCGCGCATACTGGTTGCTCTGGATGGATCAACCTTTGCCGAGCGCGCGGTCGATGTCGTACTTCATATGACCACCGGCTTACCAGCGGTATTCGTCCTGGTTCGCGCCATCCGCGCCGAGCGTGATCGCCCTGGCGCCGAGGACTACTTGCAGCACATTGCGGCCAGGCTGGAGTCGATGCTCGAGGAGCCAGCCGTCGAGTGGCGAGTCGTTGTGGAGTCGACCGCAACGGCGATTCTCGACTCCGCGCGCGAGCTCGACGTCGATGCGATCGCGATGAGCACCCGCGGCCATCACACGGCGCACGTGCTATCTATTGGCAACACGGCGGCGGAAGTTGTGGATCGGGCGTCGGTGCCAGTGATCGTCCTCGGACCCGGTGCGTTGGCTGAAGTGGGGACGGCCCAGATCAAGCTCGGTACTGATGTACGGACGGCTGATGGGGTGCGCGTAGGCGAGGTTCACCGCGTGGTCGTAGACATGGATCAGCAGGCGATCGTGGGCATCGTCGTGTTGGGTCATAGTGTTCTGGGGCGCGACGTGCTGGTGCCACTTGACTTCATCGGCATGGCAACCGAACACGAGGTCCTACTTCGCCTCACCCGCGATCGGGTCGAACAATTGCCTGACTTTACCGTCCGTGAGTTTGGCACGCCGCCGCCAACGTGGACCGAGAACGACCTCGCCCTGGCGCGCGAGCGTGCCAGGTTGGGTGCCACGCAGCGCGACATCACGGCTGGCACGCGGGTGCTCACGGACGACGGCGACATCGGTCGCGTGAGTCAGGTCGATTTCGATTCCGAAACAGGGCATCTGATCGCTCTGTGGGTGCGGGCTGATGGGCTGGTTCGCCCACGGCTGCGCGTGCCCGCGGAGTGGCTCCGTGGGGCCGACGCGCACGCGGGTTTACACATCGGCGGCTCGCGAGGTGACATCGAAGCGTACCTGGTCAGTTAGTTACGCAGGCGCGCGCTTACACACAGCCTGGCCGACGGAGATGCTCAGGGTAAGCACAACACCCAGCGGCGCGATCAGCCACGCCACACTCTGTAGGTCGCCCTCAGCGCGATTGACCAGGCCCGCCAGCAGCAAGGTCAATACCGTGCCGGCTGCCAGCCGCCAATCGTCGCCAACGATGAAGTCCCACCAGAAACTGAAAAAGGCACGCGTAAACCCAGTCACGGGTTGCTCCTTGGAGCTCGAGCCAGGACGGCTCTCCGTCCTGACGACGCTCGTCGCAACGCGCCTACGAGAAGGGCCGCGCAAGCCAGCACGTACCCGAGAATGAGCGGAATCGCACCATCGTCGAGCGGCCAGTCGATGCCGAGCCCTTCGACGCTCCAGAACAGGCCGAACGTCGTCAGCATTGCACCAACGACGAACTTGAGGCTGTTTTCTGGTACCCGGCTGAGTGGCGTTCGAAGCACGACTCCGGCAGCCACGACCGTCACTGCAGCTAACGCGGCGCCGAGTACCGCCGGGCCCAACCCGCCGCTCATCGCTCCGAATGTCACCACGATGAAGACAACCTCCAGCCCTTCCAGAAGCACGCTTTTGAAACTGAGGGTGAAGGCGTACCAGTCGATCCCCTGCTCGGCCGACCCAGGTGCCTGGCGCGCCGCATCGACCTCGCGCGCGTAAATCGATGCTTCGTCGCGCGAAGGCTGGTAACCGGCTGCCCGCAGAATCGCCTTCCGCAGCCACTGCAGCCCAAATATCAATAGCAGACCGCCAACCACCAGGCGGAGGGTGTCGATCGGAATGCTGGCAAGCGCCGGACCGAGCAATGCCACCAGGACTGTCAGTACCAGGCAGGCCGCGCCGATGCCAAGGAGGGTTGAACGCCAGTCGCGAGTGACACCCACCGCCAGCACGATCGTGAGCGCTTCGACGACCTCGACGGCCGTGGCCAGGAATGATCCCAGCACAAGCGCAAGCTCGCTGCCGTTCATGGCTCGAGATCGATACTCACAGCTGGGCTGCGCTTGACCTGCGCGGCGCGCGTCTCATGGTCGGTCAGCGTGAACTCGGCTACCAGTTGGTCTCGGGTGAACACGTGCTCGTGCAGGTCGCTCATCACCGCAATCGTCTCAAACAAGAGATGCTCGGAGTTCGCAGCTCGCCGCGTGTCGTGCGGAAGTTGCTGGCGGTCATAGCGGAGAACGGTGTCCTCGTACTGGAGATCCGTGTTGATGACGCGACAGTCGATGGTGTACTGCAATCCCAGCAGGTGCATCGCGTTGACTTCGAAGTCACTGAACTCGATGTCGCAGCTGGCAGCGACTCTAGCCTGATTCTGGAGCGAGTTTGTGGAAACCTTGAGTAAGACATGCTCGATCGAGGCCACCGGTCTAACTCCTCTCGTCTGACTGCAGCGACATGGCTGCGCTGGGTAGCAAGCGCGGGGCGGGCTGCAACAGCGTGCGATGTGGCGCCGGTGTGGCGTGGTCCTCAGGGGTGATATCGCCTACGAACACGCGCTCGAGCTCCGCGCCCTGGAGCGTCTCCCAGCGCAGGAGCGCGTCCACCAGCCGGTCGAGCACGTGGCGTTGCTGGATGATCGTATCGCGCGCGCGTGCGTACGCCTCGTCAACCAGGCGGCGAATTTCCTCATCGATACGCCGAGCGGTGTCCTCCGAGTACGTTTTCGAACCACCGTTCGGAGCAGTCAGCCGGTGCTCGCCTGAGCCAAGCGCTACGACACCCAGGTCACTCATTCCGTAGTCCATCACCATGCTTCGCGCGAGCGCCGTGGCTCGCTCCAGGTCGTTGCTTGCGCCGGTGCTGATTTCGCCGAAGACCACCATCTCGGCCGCATGCCCCCCGAGGGCGGAGGAGATGCTCGCGGCGAACTGGCTGCGTGTCTGGTAGTGGCGGTCCTCCGTGGGTAGGAAACGGGTGTATCCGCCTGCCCGGCCGCGTCCGACGATAGTGATCTTGTGAACAGGGTCGTGTCTGTCGAGAAAGCGCGCCACCACTGCATGACCAGCTTCGTGGTAGGCAGTCAACCGCCGCTCGGATTCCGACATGAGACGACTCTCCGCGGCTGGCCCGGCCAATACGCGGTCGACAGCCTCCTCCAGGTCCACCCCGCCAATTGACGTGCTGTGTCGTCGAGCCGCCAGAATCGCCGCCTCATTCAGCACATTCGCGAGATCGGCACCTGAAAACCCCGGCGTCGACTGTGCGAGTACACCCAGATTGACGGTCGCGTCCACGGGCTTACCTCGCGCATGCACACGCAGCACGGCTTCACGACCGCGTACGTCCGGCGCCGGGACCTGAACCTGACGATCGAAGCGCCCTGGGCGGAGTAGTGCCTCATCAAGGACATCGGCACGATTGGTTGCGGCCAAAACGATGATGCTCGTGCCAGAGTCGAAGCCATCCATCTCGACGAGCAGCTGGTTCAGCGTTTGCTCGCGCTCGTCGTTACCTCCGCCAACTCCGAGACCGCGGCGGCGCCCAACCGCGTCGATCTCGTCGATAAAGACGATGCACGGCGCCGTGCTCTTTGCCTGCTCGAACAGGTCGCGCACGCGGCTCGCGCCAACGCCGACAAACATCTCAACGAACTGCGAGCCGGAGATGTTGAAGAACGGCACCCCAGCTTCGCCGGCCACTGCACGCGCAAGCAGCGTTTTGCCGGTGCCTGGCGTGCCGACGAGCAGCACACCACGCGGCAGTCGTGCTCCGAGAGCGGCGAATCGCTCCGGAGACTTGAGGAACTCGACCACCTCCTGGAGCTCTCGCTTTGCCTCGTCCACGCCGGCGACATCGGCGAACGTGACTCGCGGTCGGGTGGCATCGAACACGCGTGCGCGCGCCTTGCCGAAACTCAGAATCTCAGCAGGCTTGGCCGGCCCGCGCAGCGCAACCAGCAGCAGGGCGCCGAGCAAGAATAATGGAACAATGGCGCCGGCGCTGGCCACAGCCACACTCAGACTCGGCGCGCTCGAGATGCTGTACCGCACGCTGCTCAGCTCATCGGCGGTGACGCCAAAGCTCTCCAGCAAACGAGGCAGGCTGCCTGACTCATCAAGATGCACGGCGAAGGTCTGCTGCTGCAGAGTCGTCGCGATGGCATCCACTCCGACGACTTCAATCGATGCGATCTGCCCGTGCTTGACCAGCTGCGCCAGGTCGTTGATTGGCATGGGCGTTGGATGCTGCACGCTGGCAGTGGCAACCACGGTCGCCACGCCAGTTAGCAGCAGCAAGATGGCAAAGGCGATAACCGCACGCTTCAGGCTCATACCGCCAGTGTCCTATGACGCATGCGTCCACGGAATCGAGCGCCCGACGGAGGACTACCGACAATCTTCAGTCTGAGGCAGTCCTCCTCCTTATGACGGACGCAGCCACGTTGCTGCGCACCATAGGTTCATTGGCGTGGGAGCAATTCACTATCCCCAACCGGCGGTCACAACCGATCAAATGAGGCGGCGATCCGACACGATTCTCGACGTCGATGACGTCTCGGTTCGATTTGGGGCCAACCGGGTTCTGAATAGCCTCTCGTTCGCCGTTCCGCGCGGTTCGACACTTGCTGTTATAGGGCCGAACGGAGCGGGCAAAAGCGTTCTCCTGCGTGCGTTGCTCGGCTCTATTCCATCCGACGGCGTTATCCGTTGGGCGCCGGGAGCCCGGATCGGCTACGTCCCCCAGAAACTGGACCTCGAGCGCGACCTGCCGCTGACAGGGTACGACCTCCTGAACGCGCGCGTAGCCCTGACGCGGGAATCTTCGATCGCTATCCCCGAGATCCTCGATGTCGTCGGCATTTCCAGGGCTACGGGCGACCGACTCGTCGGGACGTATTCGGGTGGCCAGTTCCAGCGGCTGTTGATCGCATTTGCACTGCTCGGTAGACCGAATGTGTTGCTGCTCGATGAGCCTACGGCGAGTGTTGATGAGCCTGGACGGGAGCAGCTCACTACGCTGATCCAGCGCGTGCAGCACGACAACTACTTGACGGTCATCTTCATCTCGCACGACCTCTCAGTGGTGTTCAAGCATACCGACCGCGTGTTATGCCTGGGGCACCACAAGACGTGTTTCGGACCTCCGCGACAGATTCTGACCCCCGAAAACCTTCAGCAGGTGTACGGCATGCCAGTCGGTTATCACGCCCATGACCGCTGAAGCCGCGTTGCTTGCCATCGCAACCTCGGTGGCAGCCGGGCTGATGGGCAGCTTCGCGGTCATGCGCCGCATGTCTCTCGCCGCTGATCCACTGTCGCACGTGGCGCTGCCCGGTATTGGGCTGGCGCTCGCGCTCCACCGCGAGCCGATCTTTGGCGCCGTCGCGGCGCTGCTGGTCGGGGCGGTTCTGGTTTGGGTGCTGGAGGACAAAACGCAGGTGACCACAGAGGCGATAATTGGCGTCGTCTTCTCAGCTGCTCTGGCGATTGGCAGTCTCACCACCTCGGGCGAAGATCTCATTGACGCGTTGCTCGGGGCCGGCGGCGTACCGACAGTCGCCGAGCTGGTATTCGTGCTGATCGCTGCGATTGGCATCGTGGTGTTCTTGATCGCCGAACGCAATCGCCTGGTCGTGATGATCATTTCACCAGACCTGGCGCACACGGCTGGCGTTAACGCGCGCCGAGTCGACCTCGCGTACTTGCTTCTGTTCGCACTGACCATCGGTATCGGGCTCCGATACCTTGGCGTGCTCCTGATGGGAGCGCTGATTATCATTCCAGCCGTAACCGCAAAGGGCATCGCCCGCAACCTGTGCCAGATGCTCGTGATCAGCGTGACGCTGGCGGTGCTGGCCACTGTTGTTGGCGCGAGCGCTGCGTCTCGGTTGCAGCTGGGGACGGGGCCAGTCGTGGTGCTGGTCGCGGCAACAGCTTTTCTGCTCAGCCTGCTCCTGCCGCGCGGCAGCGCCCCGGCCGAAGCGGAGCTTCCTGGCGATCTCTCTATTGGCAAGAGCCTCGGAGATCATGTGGAGGACATTTCGGAGCGTTCGAAGTAGACGCGCCGAACCTGCCGGCAGTGGTCCTTGGGCGGAAGAACAAACTCCTCGGAAGCTCAGAATTCGTGCCGCGGCTGCGGTGGGCCATTGACGAGAAATCGCCAATCGACCGACACGGCGGCGGTGCCTGGTGCGTCGGACCGATCCACCGCCTCAAGAGCGATCAGCGCTTCCAGCTGCGCCTCGGATACCCCTTGCAATCCAGCGAGGTAAGCTCGTTCGACGCGACGATCCGGGCGAAGTATCCGTAGCAGTGACGGGGTCCGCCCACAGCTCGCCTGCCTCCGACACCTCCCGCCCGGCAGTCAGGCCGCACGACTCGAGCAACACGCGGATCAGCGCCTGGAGTCGCTCAGCATTGGGGTAGTTCACTTCCGCCTCCCAGTCCTGGGCGGACCGGTGGCTCACCCCGGCGCGCGCAGCGAAGCCGCGCTGGATCAGACCGCTCCGGCCGCGGTGGTGCAGGAACAGTCCGCGACACGACTCGCGCTGGTCCAAGGTGTCCATGCGCTGCCCCGGAACACCCGGACTCAGTGTATCAATGTGGCTACTCGTCGCCCTATCCGACGAATGGACGGCGCACCTGAATCGGCGGCGACGCTACGAGGCGCTCGCATTAGATCGAGTGAGTCCGGGGCGCGGTGGGATTGGCCGCTCGACAGTAGAGCCATCGTGTGCCTTCCAGCTGAGGTGTCAGACAGAAGCCTGAGAAGGAAGCAGCGCGATGGCTGAATGAAAGTGGCACCCTCGTCCGCACCAGGCCGTAGGCAAGTCGAACTTTTCGGCGCTCGTTCTTACGCTGGGCGATAGGTCCACTCGCGACTGCACGGCCGTCAGGCCATCGCCGTGCTGGCACGTGAGAGACACACGGTGGACCGCTCCATCCAACTTTTGGCCGATGTCGGGTAGGTCCGGCCGACGCTACGGTGCCAGCATATGCAAGGCTCATTCAAAGCAGGCACCGTCGCTGGGATAGAGATCCGCGTCCACTACACATGGCTGTTCGCGTTCGCGCTGATCGCGTGGTCGCTCGCGGACGGTTACTTCCCGGGTTGGAACAACTCTTTCAGCGCCCGCACCGATTTGTTCCTCGGCCTGGTGGCGACGTTGCTCTTCTTCGGCTCACTCCTCATCCACGAGCTCGCTCACTCGCTGGTCGCTCGCGCCCGCGGGCTGCGCGTTGACAGCATCACGCTGTTCATCTTCGGCGGTGTTTCGAGCATCTCACAGGAACCTACTTCGCCGAAGGAGGAGTTTCTCGTCGCCCTGGTTGGCCCGCTCGCAAGCATCGTCCTGGCCGCGATCTACTGGCAAATCGATCGCCTTGCGCCGGCCGCGTCAGCCATCGCAGCAGTCGCGGAGTATCTGGCTTTCGCCAATCTCGCCCTTGGCACCTTCAATCTCATCCCCGCGTATCCACTCGACGGCGGCCGCGTGCTGCGGTCGATCTTGTGGCAGGTCACCGGTGACGAGCCGCGCGCGACACGCATCGCCTCATATGTCGGCCAGCTCTTCGCGTTCGCCCTCATCGGCTGGGGTGTGTTGGGCGTCATTGGAGGTGAGATCTCGTCGGGCGTCTGGCTGGTGTTTATCGGGTGGTTCCTGAATGGCGCCGCCGAGAGCGCCCGCCGCCACCCAGCTGCGCGACGGCCAGCGGCCGGGTTCTCAGAAACGTCGCACGATTCGCCCCAGATTCGTCTCTAGCACGGTTCGACAATTGACCGACCAGAGCTTGTCGCCAGCAGCGGTGTGGTGCTCGATCATGAGCACAGCCACTCGAGTGAGCGTCGTAATGCTGCGTCAACACAAACCGTCGTCGGCGCCGGCGGTGGAGGGCCCGGTGAACGTGCCCCCGCCGGCGACGAGTCACTGATGCCGCAATCGCCGCGACGATTTAGCCATGCGCGCTCTGACCGGGTTGAGCTCGGAGTGCCCGGCCGGCGCGCGGTGCGAGCCGGCAGGCTGCCGTGAAGATTGGGCGAATGCGCCGGATGCCGCGGACTCAGTGGGCCGCATTGGCAACACGCCAGGATGGTTGGCGCGGGCAGTCCGTCAAGAGGTCTGCCCAGAGGCGCTGCTCCGACATAGGGCTTAAGTCCGACTCCCATGGTCGTCCAAAAACCGATCCGCTCGTGTTAGCGGGTGTCAGATGATTGATAGGACATGATGACTACCGCACCTCCAGCGTCGGTGACGCGGCACAAGGCGGAGGGACTAGTGCAGCGTGTGTGGAGCTCGTTGCACGATTCCATCGGCGAAATTGTCTTCGGTATGGAAGACGGCACGGTCTCCATCTTCGGCCTCGTTTTTGGGCTCGCCGCGGCAGCGCCCGACGCCACCACGGTGCTCGTCGCCGGCGCAACCGGTGCCGCCGCGGCCGCGGTGTCGATGATGGCCGGCACGTTTCTCGACGTCGAATCGGCCCGCGACCAGGCGCGAGCGCAATTAGCAGATACACGCCAGCGGATCAGCCGTGACCCTGGCGCCTTCGCACGCTCAGAGCATACACGGCTCACCGAGATGGGCTTCTCCGAAGCGGATGCCCGGACCATCGTGGAGGCAATACACCGCACGCCTGAGGCGGCTTTGAACTTCGAGTCCGCATTCGCCCTCCACATTGGCGACGCTCCGTCGAAGAACCCGCTGGTGCAGTCGCTGTGGATGTTTTTCGCGGACTTGCTGGCGGCCGCGGTTCCGGTACTGCCGTTCGCCTTCCTGCCACTCGCCGAGGCCCGTGTCGCGTCGGTCGCGGTGACCACCGTGTTGCTGTTGTTGCTGGGATTTGGGCGCAGTCTGGTCGGCAGGCGAAATGTGTACGTGACCATCCTCGAAACGCTGGGGATCGCCGCCGTGGCGGCTGGCGCTGGATTGCTCATTGGGCAGTTGATCACCCGCTGGGCTGGCGCGCAATGATGGTTCGTTGGCCGATGCAGCAGTCAGAGAGCCGCTTCTGCGCTCATCTGGGCGCACGTTCCTGACTCGGCGGCAGCTAGCTGCGTTACCAGCAGCCCGAGGCCCGGGCGGCTGGACACGAGCTGGTCGCCGCCAGCTGCGGATGGACGTCAGCCAACCACCAGGACGCCGAGCTTGTTGCACCGCAAACCGTAGAACAATTCCGCGTCCGCTCGACTGACCACGACTAGATTGGCACCGCCGCGCTGCGCGGCATCCGCGACCGCGGGCACGGTCTTCTCTACATCGGACAGAACCATCTCGCCGCCGGTGGCCTCGACAAACTGGCCAACGAACGGGTCCATCGTTGCCGCGACATCGCCGTGGTCGACGACGAGCACGCGCGGTCGCAGCGACAGCTCGTACGGCGGGACCACGAGCAGCGGGGTGTCGCTGATCTGCATGAGACTCGTGGCTAGATCCCCGTTGAGCCCGCCGTCGAGGTCGCTCGATCGATCGCTGACAAAGCTGATGAGGTCGACGCCGTACATCTGGGCGGCGTCCGCAACCGTTGGTGCGAGCTCACCAATCTGGATGGATTTGGTGACCTCGACCCGGTCGGATGTCGCGCAGCTGGTGAGGTCGGTCAGCCGCCTGTCGGCTTCGTCCAGCAGGCCTTCGTCGGATACCACGTCGAGCAGAATCAGCTCGATGGGGTGCAGCGCGGCGAGCGCCGCGACGTACGCGAGTGACGCTCGGTCCAGCGGTGACTCGAAGATCGGAAGCAAGTGGCGCAGTGCGGGACTGGTAGTCATTACACGGGTAGATTGCGCCGCCGCGCGGCTCGTCCGCATCGGTCGATGCAACGAGCGCCGTCTCCGCCTTTGGACCGATGCTCGATGGCAGCGGGTATCACTTGGCCAAGGTGAGGTTCGGGGCCATCCGCACCAAGGTCGCGACGGTTTCGTTTATGCGCTAGCAAGGCCCGCCCTTCAGCAGCGCTAAGCCCACACAAATCGGGCGGCTCCGCGCGGCTCGTCAGCACCAGACAGCTTCGATGGCTGCTGCTGCCGGCGATGTGGACCAGCGCGCCGTACCCGTCGAAGGCGGTCTAATATCAGCGCGTTCTCCCGATTCGGGTACTGTCTCAGGTTCTCGATACGAGCACAGCTGGCCGTTCTTGCAGGAGCCGGAGCAACGTTAGCACCTGGTTCGTCTCACTGTTCGGCGGCACAAGCTGATGGCCAGACACAACGTCGATCGCACCCGGCAGCCACTCAGATGCTGGTGGTGCGTTGCGGATGGTTCGCCAGTAGGTAACCTCGAACATCAGTATCCAGGTGCGAACAGTGTTAAGTTCCGCGGCCCCGCCGATGAAGTCGCGCGTGTCCGGCGCATCGCCCCAGTCGCGGCGGGCTTCAGCGGATGTTTCCGGCTCCCGGGCTGATGATGGCGACTGACTCGTCGTGGACTCAGGCGGCTCCTCGTACGTCTGCTGCACGCCGCGCATCGCGAGCAGCGTGCTGAACCACGACCGATCGAACGGCCATGGCCCCCGCTTCCAATACAGCAGCGAGCAATGCCTGCAGCCGCGTACCCCTCGCCCGAGTGGCGAACTGGCTCTGTGTTAGCCGTGTCCGACCGCGAAATCGGAGGAGCAGACCATTGAAGCGCTCGCGTTCCGATCAATCGCCTCGTCGGCCTGAAGTTCCCGACAACCGAGGCAACAAGTGCGCCGTCAAGGATTGTTGTTACTGGTTCACCACCCCGGTGAACCGCGAGCAAGAAGTGCTGGGCCCAGGTCGGTTGCTCGCTCTCGCCCGCGCCGTTGATCCAGACGGCCTTCAGGCGGCGAGATCGATCGAGACGTGTTCGCTGTCCCGCACGATCTGCCCGTATCAGCGTCGAGCAGGGTGACCCGAGCCGTCAGATCGTCCCGGCCAAGCAGACGACCGTGCAGTGCGGTCAGCGGCAGCGTTAGCTGAAGCTCCACGTGCTCGTCACGCGTGAACGGCGGGAACGAACGCTCACCGAATACGAGGACAGGGACCTGTTCGAGCACTTCCTTGCGCAGCACGTCGCACCGCAGCGTCTATCGCTGGCCCAGCTCGCGCATTGCATACACGTCGGCCTCGCTAAACCCGAGGGCGCATTCGACTGTGACGGTGATCTGGTCGCCAAGCATAGCGGTCGTAACCGCGAGGACGACGTTGTTGAGAGATGGCATGACACAACAATAGATGCTGCGTTGCACAATCGCATCCTCCTAAAGTCGGAGTAATCAGCGAGCGTTTCGCCACCGGCACCGAGCTGCGGCGGGGCTATCCGCCGACAGTAGTCGATTGTCGACTGGAGGCGTAGACGGGACTTATCCGGGTTTGGGACCAGCAGCCGCACCTTGCTGGCGGAGCGTCGCTACGAGCGTCTGGCATCACCGGACTAGGCGTGACGCCGGCCCAGCATGCGGCACTGCTGACTTTGGGCGCGATCGAGCGCTCACCGGTTTGAACGGACTCAGCCCCTCCCACTCGCGGAGCAGGAGGGGCTGTGCAGCGCGAGACGATGCTGACTAGGCCGCGAGGTCGACTGAGACCTCTTCGGTGCGCTCGACGACCTGCTCGCCTGTCTCTTCATTCTTCAAGGTGAGCTCGGCGACCAGCGTGTCTTTACCGAACAGGCGCTCGTTGAGATCAGTCATCGGGACGTTCGTGTCGAACACTGCGCGCTCGTACCGCCTGGCGTCGCTCGCATACCGTGGGTAGGAATGGTGGCCGTAGGTGACGACCGCATCCTCGTCCAGGAGGTACTTGTTCAGCACACGACAATTCAGTGTGTACCGCAGCCCGAGGATGTTCATGGCATTGACCTCGACGTCAGTGAACTCGATATCGCAGCTCACGACTACGGCTGCGCGGTCCTGCGGTCGATCGGTGCTGATCGTCAGGGTAGCGTTCTTGATGGTAGGCACTAGCAGATCTCCTGTGCGTTAGGAATTGCGCCTCGTCGGCGTCGTACCAGCACATCCCAAGCTAGCGTGTGCGCCCCACGCTTGCGTCCGTCCTTAGTCGCAGGTGCGCGATCCAACCGAGGACTGACTTCTAGCCTGGACCTTCCTCCGACGAAATGGACAACAATCCTGTTCTAGTGTGGTTGGTAGGACATAGCGTCGCGTTCACCATCGCGCCCGGCTCGGCGTACCTCTACCAAGTGCCACAGCGCGTACCAGCGAAGCGCACGGTTTGCAGCCCGCGAGCGTGAAGCGGAGCGACGTCCATTCTCACACGGAGAAGGATTCAGAAGATGCTCTCCAATATCTCGAGCAACTGGTGGCTGCTCGCGCTGCGCGGCGCGCTCGCCGTTATCTTTGGCGTGGCGGCATTCGTCTGGCCAGGCCTGACTTTCGAGGTTCTTGTTCTTTTGTTTGGGGCGTACGCCTTCATCGATGGCGTCATCATGTTCAGCTTCGGCCTGATGGCGGCTGGCGATAAACAGCAATGGTGGCCAATGGTCCTCGGCGGCATCATCGGCATCGCCGTCGGCGTGCTGACGTTTGCCCAGCCTGCTGCAATGGCGCTTGCGCTGGTGTATGTCGTGGGTGCCTGGGCGATCGTCACCGGCCTGCTGGAGATCGTTGCCGCGATTCGTCTGCGCGACGTCATCAGCAACGAATGGCTGATGGGCGTCAGCGGCGCCCTTTCGATCTTGTTTGGAGCGCTGGTCCTGTACCAGCCCAACGCTGGCGCGCTGACCCTCGTCTGGCTGTTTGGCTTGTATGCCATACTCGCCGGCGTCTCCCAGATCAGCCTCGGCTTGCGGGTGCGACGACTGGATCAGACGCTCCAGCCGCGCGGCCAGACCGTCACATCCTCGGCACGCTAAGCGTCGGAGTTGGCAGGCTGGACACCGCACCGGGTTCGGCCTGCCGACGCCTTCGCCGAACCGTCTCCTGGAGTAGGGAATTGTGGATCTGTGGGTTCCGGTTTCAGCCTGGATGTTGCGGCGTCATATATTCGCAAAGCTGAAGTTACCACCAGGTGGACTCGGTTCCTGTGGTGGGCATCGGTTGGTGGTCGTCGGATCGATCACCTGACTCATACAGGAGCTTTCTATGAGAAGGATCGCGGTGACCGTGGGCGCGCTGTTCTGGATTAGTAGCGGAGGCGCAGCACGATGAGACGAGCTGACAATGATCCAGTGTGGCCAGCGCTGCCGTACAAAGGACTGGAAGACCACGCTCGCGACGCTGCACATGTGGCTGCAGATCGTCGGCAAGGTGAAGCTCGAGCTCACGCCATTTCTCAATGAACGGTGGAGTGTCGCATTCACGGTGACGGCTCGGGGGCTGACCACCTCGATGATTCCGGTCGGCCAGCGTGTCTTCCAGGTCGACTTCGATCTGGTCGAACACCAATTGGCCGCCGCGACCACCGACGGCGGCGCCAGCAGTATGCCTCTGGTCCCGCGCGCGGTCGCCGACTTCTACTTCGAGTTCATGGCAAAGCTGGAGTCTCTCGGAATCCATGTGACAATCAACACACATCCAGTCGAAGTCGACAATCAGATTCCGTTCAACGAGGACCACGCGCACGCTGCCTACGATCCGCTGTACGTGAACCGCTGCTGGCGAATCCTGGTCGGCGTTGCGCGCATACTCGAGGCGTATCGGACGCCGTTCGTCGGTAAGAGCAGCCCGGTCCACTTCTGGTGGGGCTCGTTCGACCTGGCGACGACGCGCTACTCTGGTCGACCTGCGCCAGCGCGCGAATGGCCAGGGCGCTGGATGGCCATCAGCGCCGAACAGGAGCAGTGTCTGGCGGGCTTCTGGCCGGGCAACAATCGGCTGCCCGAACCAGCCTTCGTCGCGTACACCCATCCCGAGCCACCGGGCTGCCGCACCGCGGCCATCCGACCGGACGCGGCGTTCTTTCACCCGGAGCTCGCCGAGTTCGTCTTACCGTACGAGCATGTCCGCCGTGCGGCGGACCCGGACGCGGCCATCCTGGATTTCTATCGCAGCGCATATGAAATCGGTGCGACGTTGGCCGGCTGGGATCGACAAGCACTCGAACGTCCAGACCCCACGCAGACTTTGACAACCGCGCCTGAAAGGCAGAGTCACATGGCTACGCAAGCTGAAGACAAGACCACCTGCACCCACCTCGACCAGGTGCAAGACGTACGCGCACGCACACCCGACGGGTGCGAAGAGTGTCTGCAGATGGGCAGCGACTGGGTGCACCTGCGGCTGTGCCTGAGCTGCGGACATGTCGGCTGCTGCGACAACTCGCCGAATAAGCACGCCACCATGCATTACCACCGGACGAAAGACCCGCTGATACAGTCGTTCGAGCCAGGTGAAGACTGGGGGTGGTGCTATGTCGACGAAGTGTTTCTCGAGCCAGCGCCGTTGCCGGCAGCTCTGCGCTAGCGCGGTCGCTCAAGCCCCGCGTGAGAGGAGTTAGTCATGCACACGCATATGACTGGTAACGAGGCGATCAAGCGCCTTGAATCGGACCTGCGGACATTCTCACCCGCCGGCATCGAGCGCGTCGCGTGGGGCTGGCGCCAGCATGAGACTGACCCGGCGCGGCTCCACGAAGCTGAGAAGGCCGCGTTGCGTCACATCGAGGAGGCAGACCGCGGCGAGCACTGGGACTCTCTGCGATTGATACTCAGAGACCTCATGGAGGGAAGCAATTCGCTGCTGTCATGGAAGGAGGAGCACGGCCACGACGGCTACACGGCGGAGCGGGCCGTCTACGCTGGCGCGCTAGCGCTAATGACCGGTGACCAGCTGCCACACGCGCAGTATGTAGCCCTTGTACGGCCACTCGCGGAAGCGCTGCCATGGCTGCTGCCCGAAACCCCACCCAGGCCGAGGCCACGTGCCGCGACGGATCTACCCGGTACATACTAACGGCGGAGGGTTCACACAGCCCGCGCTGCTTGACGCTACTGATGTGCACCTCGTGGAAGCCAAGGATCCAACATGAGTGACAGGTAGTTAACGCCGCCTTCGCAGTCCTGGACCGACCTGTGACTCACGCCCGCTCGGGCAGCGAAGTCGCGTTGGTTAGTCCGGTCCGCCCGCGGTGGCGGAGAAGCATGCCGCGAAACGACTCAGGCGCATGCGACGTATCGATGATCTGCCCCGGCACACCCCGGGCGGAGTCTAGCAATGTAAGTCTGTGCCGGTTCGACATCCGCAACGACGCCAGCGCGGTCGACTTGCCCGTCCCCTACACGATCAGCCGGACCCCGGCAAACGGTTGTTGCCGGCAGCAGCCCCGCCCGTGAGCTACGCCTATGGGGTCGATGCTACGCCTGTCGCCGGTGAGGCCGAGTCTCTAGCCGTACCCAAATCGGCGATGGCCGCATGGTCGACCGCCCCCAGGGCCAGCAAAGCCGCGCGCTGGGCGGAATTCACACCCGTGAGTCCCGTGATGTCCAGCCGCTCGTAGCGGCGCTCGGCTCGCAACGTCCTTATGCAGTTGCCGCTACTCGCCTCCCATAGCCGGACCGTCCCGTCAAAGCTGCCACTGGCGACCAGTTGGCCATTTGCAGTGAGCGCCAGGCCCCAGACCCCACCGGTATGGCCCTCCAGAGTCGCCAGCGGCGCCCCGGTCGTCGCATCCCACAGTTTGACCGTCCCGTCAAAGCTGCCGCCCGCGACGATCCGGCCATCGACGGTGAGCGCCAGGCCCCAGACCCCACCGGTGTGGCCCTGCAGAGTCGCCAGTGGCTGCCCCGTGCCGGTCTCCCATAGCCGGACCGTGCCATCCCCACCGCCGCTGGCGAGCAGCCGGCCGTCGCCAGTAAGCGCCACTCCACGGACCGACGTGGTGTGGCCGTGCAAGGTCGCCGATGGCCGCCCGCTGGTCCCCTCCCACAGCCGCACCGTTCCATCCTCGCCGCTGCTGGCCACCAGCCGGCCGTCGGCTGTGAGCGCGACGCCCCATACCCCACCGGTGTGGCCCTGCATAATCGACAGCGACCGCCCAGTACGCGTCTCCCATAGCCTCACCGTCCCATCCTCGCCGCCGCTGGCCAGCACTTGGCCGTCGCCGGTGAGCGCGAGGCCCCAGACACCACCGGTGTGGCCCCGTAGAGTCGCCTGTGGCCGCCCGCTGGCCGCATCCCACAGGCGCACCGTCCCATCCTCGCCGCCACTGGCGACCAGCCGGCCGTCGGCGTTGAGCGCCAGGCCCCAGACGCCACCCGTGTGGCCCTGTAGGATCGCCAATTGCCGCCCGCTGCCCGTCTCCCAAAGCCGCACCAAGCCATCCCCACCGCCGCTGGCGACCAGCCGGCCGTCGGCGTTGAGTGCCACGCGCCAAATCCCCCCCGTGTGGCCCTGCAGTGTGGCTAATGGCCGCCCGCTGCCTGTCTCCCACAGCTTCACCGTCCCGTCAAAGCTGCCACTGGCGACCAGTTCGCCGTCTGCAGTGAGCGCCACGCCCCGGACCCCGCCAGTATGGCCATGCAGGATCGCCAGTGGCCGCCCAGGGCTGACCTCCCACAGCCGCACCGTTCCATCCCCGCTGCTGCTGGCCAGCAGCCGGCCGTCGGCGATGAGCGCCACGCCCCAGACCCCACCGGTGTGGCCGTGCAGGATCGCCAGCGAGCGCCCGGTGCCCGCCTCCCACAGCCGGACCGTCCCATCCTCGCCGCCGCTGGCGAGCAGCCTGCCATCGGCGGAGATTGCTACGCCCCGGACCGCACCGGTGTGGCCCTCCAGGGTCGCCAGTGGCCGGCCGCTGCGCGCCTCCCACAGGCGCACCGTCCCATCCCCACCGCTACTGGCCAGAAGTTGGCCGTCGGCGGAGATGGCCACGCTCCAGACCCCGCTGTTGTGGCCCTCCAGGGTTGCCAGTAGCCGGCCGGTGGCGGCCTCCCACAGCCGCGCCGTGCCGTCCGCAGCCCCGCTGGCCAGCAGCTGGCCATCAGCAGATAGCGCCAGTCCCCAGACCCCGCTTGTGTGGCCCTGAAGGGTTGCCAAGGGCCGGCCGGTGCCCGCCTCCCACAGCCGCACCGTCCCATCCTCACCGCCGCTGGCCAGAAGTTGGCCGTCGGCAGACAGCGCCAGTCCCCAGACCCCACCGGTGTGCGCCTGCACGGCCCACAACGGCGTGCGGTCCGCCACACGCCAGAGCCATACTTGCCCGGTCGACGTTCCCGCGACCAGCAACGCGCCATCCCCACTCAGCGCGACCCAACCAGGGAAATCGAAGGCTTCGGCCAGCACGGTCTCGGCGAGGTGGGCGTCCACGAGACTGGCGTCCTTCGCATCTACCTCCGCGAGGTAGGCCTGCCGAATTGCCAGGTGCGACAGGTCCAGCCCTCCCAACTGGCCTCGCCGTAGCCGCAACAGGTTGACCACGTTGCCCGGCCCGTAGCCCTGCTCGGCCGCCCGCCGACCACGCCACCCGCCAAGCAGACCGACCAGTCGCTGATCTGTTTGAGCTTCACCGTGCTGAGCGTTCAGTCGCTGCAGGATCGGCACGCCGATCAGTCGTTCCTGCGACTGCCGCACGTAGTCCTTTGCCAGCGCCTGGGTGAGTGGCTGTTCCACCAATATCACGGGTTGGACACTGGAGATCTCGTTGGAAACTGTCTCGACCAACCAATCGGTCGCGTACTCGAGTACCACCGACTGCAGCGAGAATCCTCCCGCTCCTGATATTTCGGCGCGCTCTACAAGCGAACGGCGGCGCAGCGCCTCGACCGCCTCCAACACTGCCGCGCGGCCGGAGCGCGGACCGAGGATGTCCAGCAGCGCGGACAGGCGCACCGGCTCACGTTCGACCGCAAGCACGCGCAGCACCAGCTGCTCGAGCGCCGAGCTTCGCTCCACCTGTTCCGTTAGCAGCCGCCGAATGCCCCCGAAGACGCCGCTCTCCTTCAGAAAGGAACCGATGTCACCGCCGAACAGCTCCCGTATTCTCTCGCCCGCCACCTTAAGCGCCAGGCCATTGCCGCCGAAACGAGCGTTCAATTCAGCCCATTGCTGGAGGGTGCCGTCCAGCTTCTTCGGAGCCAACAGCACCTGTGCTTCGTCGACTGCCAGTCCCCCGAGCTCGAATGTGCGGACCGTGGCGTCGAGCACCGCCAGCTCCGGCGGCGCCTCGCGGCTGGTCAAGAACAGGCAGCTCTGGTGGTTTGATCCGCCGACCGCCTGGAGCAGGCCGCCGTAGCCAGCCATGCCCTCTCGATAGCGCCCCTCCCGTTGGCCT
>WNGE01000932.1_pt1 | contig 38338 bp, 38 predicted proteins | sample 5400651 | NCBI WGS metagenome assembly WNGE01 (sample SAMN13153370, study PRJNA577476) | soil metagenome | isolation source: 60 cm soil or saprolite under grassland replicate 2 | place: USA:California | collected 2016-06-15 | reverse complement strand
GCTCCAGGCGTTCGTAGTAGTCGGGGAACTCCTTCATGTGGGCCAGAGCGATCTTGCCGGTGAGGATCGGGTCGTCGCCCGTCACATCCGTCTGGGGATCGTGAGAGCCGTGCTCGAACTCGACGTCCATGCCGAACCGGAACTGCTCGAGGTCGAAGCGGCTCCAGTCGACGCCGATCTCGTCTCCGACACGCCGCGCCTCTTCGGTTGTGGTTCGCCGGATCTCGGTCATGCTAGGCCTCCTGGGGTTTTGCCTGCGGAAATGCGCGATTCTCGCGCATCGTTTGAGAACTGCCGCTTCGTGTGAAGGGTCCCAGGACCGGCAAGCTCAGGAGGGAGGTACCCGTGCGACGCTACACGGCTCTGCTCACGATGATCGTGCTCGGCGCGATCGGCTTCGCGGCGGCGAGCATCGTGGGCGGTGAGAGCGCGAGCTCGGCGGACACGACCGGCACCACCGCGACAACCGCGCTGCCCGCCGCGACCGTCACCGTGACGACCTCGACGACACAAACCGTGGCCAAGACCGTGACGCGGACTGTGACGAGGCCCGCCACGGTGCTCCTGTGTCACCGGACGCCGTCCGGGCGCGTCGTGACGATCAAGGTGAGCGTTCGCGCTCTCGTGTCACACCTTCGGCGCGGGGATCTCTCCGGCCGCTGCACCCCCGCAAAGATCAAGAAGCTCAAGAAGCACCGAGGCTGACGTCTCGACCGAGCTGGAGTCCGCTCCGGTAACCGCCCGGGAGAGGAATCGCATGAGCGACCGCGGTTCCCTCTCCCGGGTGTCGATCGCCCTTGCCGCGGCTGCCTTCCTCGTCGCTTGGGGGGCGTTGCACTGGGGCTTCTTCGCGCACGATCCGCTCAAGGACACGCCGCTGTACGAGCGCTACGGCGACCGGATGCTGCGCGGCGGCGTCCCGTACCGGGACTTCGCCGTCGAGTATCCGCCGGCGGCGCTGCCCGTCTTCATACTCCCGTCGCTCGCGGTCGGCGCCCACGACTTCCCGGCCTACGCGCGCGTGTTCGAGGCGCTGATGGGCGGGTTCGGCGTTGCCTGTGCGGTGCTCGTCGCCGCGATCCTCGTGCGCTGCAATGCACCGCCGCGGCGGATCGCGCTCGGCATTGCGCTCGTCGGGCTCGGACCGCTTGCACTCGGGCCGGTGCTCCTCTCGCGCTTCGATCTCTGGCCGGCGGCACTGACGGCCGCCGCGCTCGCCGCTGTCACGTTCGAGCGTTCGCGGCTCGGGCTCGCGCTCCTCGGCGTCGCCGTTGCCGCGAAGCTCTACGCCCTGGTTCTCCTACCGCTCGTGCTGGTCTACGTCGCGCGGCGGCGCGGCGGCCGCGAGGCACTCACCGGCGCCGCCGTCGCGCTGGGCGTGACGGGCGTGCTCTTCCTCCCGTTCGTCGTGCTCAGCCCGCACGGCGTCTGGACGAGCGTGTCGGGCCAGGCGACCCGGCCGCTCCAGATCGAGAGCCTCGGTTCGGGAGTGTTGCTCGCCGCACACCAGGCGTTCGGCGTCCCGGTCACGGTCGGCTCTGGCCACGGCTCCGACAATCTCGTGGGCAGCGTGCCGCATGCGCTTGCGGTCGAGCTTGCGGTGCTCCAGGCGATCGCAATCGTCCTCATCTGGGTCGGATTCGCAAAGGGCAGGGCAGAGCTGGATCGGCTGCTCCGCGCAAGCGCGGCCGCAATCTGCGCCTTCGTGGCACTCGGCAAGGTGCTCTCGCCCCAGTTCCTCGGCTGGCTCTTACCGCTCGTGCCGCTTGTCCGAGGTCGGCGCGGAGTCGTGGCGGCGGCGCTGCTCGTGCTCGCGATGCTCCTAACGCAGCTCTGGTTTCCGTATCGGTATCTCCGGCTCGTGTACTCACTCGATCCGGTCGCTTCCTGGCTCGTCTTCTGTCGCGATCTGGTGCTGCTCGCGCTGCTCGCCGTGCTCGCCTGGCCCGACCAGCCCCGCTCCCTGCACATTCGACGCTTCTCCGGTCCGAGGTATCGCCGAAGAGGCTACTCAGACACCAAGAGCACTCCACCCCATGATTCAGGCGCAATGTCATCGAGCGTCTCGGAGAACGTCCACTGGTGACCCGCCGAGTCTGCAGCCGTGTACTGCCGCTCGCCGTACTCGAAGTCGGTCGGCTCCATGAGAATGGTCGCCCCGTGCGCCCTCGCGCGCGCGCAATGGGCGTTCGCGTCGTCCACACGCACCATCACCGAGTGCGTAGCCTCGCCCGCTCGCGGCGGCCGACGGTCGTGGCGCACGTCACCAACGATCACAGCGCCGGTGCCAACGCTGAGCTGCGAGCGGTGGTTCTCGCCGATGCGCAGTCGCTCGACGAATCCAAACGCAGCGCTGAGCCAGGCGACAGCTTCCCGCACATCCGGGTAGATGAGAACGGGGATCACGACGGCCGAAGGGATGGAGCGGTTCCGCCTCACAGCCCGTCAGATTAGAGGCTCGGAAGCACGACGTTGCCCTCGCTGTCCAGCCCGAAGCCCGGGTTGTGCGCAACCTCCCAGGCGTGGCCATCGAGGTCACGGAAGACACCCGCGTACCCTCCGTAGAAGGTGTCCGCGGGCTCGCGCGTGATCTCGGCTCCGTTCGTGCGCGCCTGCTCGATCACCTCGTGCACCGCCTCCCGCGAGCCGACATTGTGGGCCAGCCCGATGCCGCCCCACCGCGCACCGTCGTCGGCGATGCCCAGGTCGGGCGCGAGCTTGTCCCGCGCCCACAAGACGAGGATCACGCCGTTCATCTGAAAGAACGCTGTGTCCTCGATGTCCAGAGCGACCGACCAGTCCAGCGCCTCGTAAAACGCCTTTGCTCGGACGTAATCCGCGACGCCGAGGGTCACGAGGGTGAGGCGCTGCTCCACGTCCCGGACGCTAGTACATCAGCGCAGCACGCCACCCGGGCGCGCCCCCGTGACCGTTCCGCTCTCGACGACGCGCTCGCCTGCGACCCAGACTCCGAGCACGCCGTCCGGACTGCGCTTCGGATCCTCGTAGGTCGCTGTGTCCACGTAACGCTGCGGGTCGAGCAGCACGAGGTCCGCCCGCACCCCGACTTCGATCCTGCCGCGGTCCGTGAGGCCGAGACGGTCTGCAGCGCGGGCGGTGAGGCGCGCGACGCCCTCTTCGACGGGCAGCAGTCCCTCTCGCATGACGAAGCGCCCGAAGAAGCGCGGCGCAGTGCAGTAGAGACGCGGATGCGGGTGCTCGCCGAAGATGCCATCCGAGCCGACGAGTTGCAGCGGCGACGAGGCGACTTTGCGCACCGCGTCGTCGCTCGCATAGTGGATGATCATCTGCGCCGCGAGCTCGGTCTCCACGAGCAGGTCGAGCACCGTGTCGACCGGGTCGCCGCCAAGCTCCGCGAGCGTGCGGCCGCCGACGACGATGCGCTCCGGGCCGAGCATGCCGAGTTGGTTCTCCCACCCGGGAAGACCGCTCGCGACGTCGCGCCCGATCTGCCTGCGCGCGGAACGATCGCGCGCTCGGACAAGCGTCGCCTCGGCGCCTCCCGCCTGGGCCCACGCCGGGAGCAAGCTCGCGAGCAGCGTCGAGCCGGCGCCGTACGGGTACTGGTCGAACGTCACGCCGGCTTCCTCGACGAGCTCGAGCAGCGGCTCGACGACCGTCTCGTCGAGCGACTTGAGGTGCGACAGGTGAAGCGACGCTCCCGAGCGCCGCGCGACTTCGATCATCTCGCCGACGGCCTCGAGGACGCCGCTGCTTTCGTTGCGAACGTGCGGAACGAGGGGTGCGCCGAACTCTGCCGCGACGTCGGCGACGGCGACGAGCTCGTCCGTGTCCGCGTACGCGCCCGGGATGTAGACGAGCCCGAACGACAGCATTCGCACGCCCGCCTCGAAGGCGAGCCGCACTTCGTGCTTCATCTCGTCGATCCGCGGCGCCACGTCATCGCCGCCGACGACGAATTCGCGGACCGCTCCGTGGCCCACCGAGGGCACGAGCGTCATTGCAGGGCGCGTCGCGTCGAGCGCGTCGAGATACTCGGCGAAGCTCGACCACGTCCACTCCGGCGGACCGTCTCCTTCGAGCGCGCGCAGGTACGCCTGGCGCGCGCGCCAGTCGTTGACCGGCGCGGGAGCGAGCCCATCGGGACAGATCACCTCCGTCGTGAAGCCCTGGAGGACCTTGGGCGCGAGCAGCGGATCTTCGAAGGGCGCGAGCGCGGAGTGCGCGTGCAGATCGATGAAGCCTGGGCAGAGCAGCGCATCTGTCGAATCGAGCACGTCGCCCTCGAGATCGCCGATCGCCGCGATCCGTCCGTCGGCGACGCCGACGTCCGCTCGGAACGACTGGCCGTCGCCCGGGTAGACCTCGGCGCCGCGGAAGACGAGCATTTACAGCACCGCGAGCATGCCGCCGTCGACGTACAGGATCTGGCCGTTCACGAAATCCGACGCTGCTGACGCGAGAAAGACGACCGCGCCCCCGAGCTCGGACGGATCGCCCCAGCGGCCCGCCGGCACGCGCCGGCGAAGCCAGGCGTCGAACTCCGGATCCTCCTGAAGCACGGTGTTGATCTCGGTCGCGAAGTAGCCGGGCCCGATGCCGTTCGCCTGAATGCCGTGGCGCGCCCAATCTGCGCACATCGCGCGCGTCAACATCCTCAGCGCGCCCTTCGACGCCGAGTACGGGCCGATCGTCTCGCGGGCCATCTCGCTCGTCGCTGAGCAGGTATTCACGATCTTGCCGCGCCCACGTTCGATCATCTGCGGCGCGACGGCGCGCGCGACGAGGAACGCGCTCGTCAGATTCGCGTCCATCACCTGCCGCCACTGGTCGAGCGAGAACTGCTCGAGCGGCCCACGCAGCTGGATGCCCGCGTTGTTCACGAGGATGTCGATCTGCTCGATCGCGGCGATGCCGGCCGAGATCGCAGCCTCGTCGGTGACGTCGAACGGCGCCGCAAACGCGCCGTCGATCCCGTCGGCGACGGCCTCGCAGGCCTCGCGGGAGCGTCCGTTGATCCCGACGCGTGCACCGGCATCGGCGAGGGCGCGCGCGAGCGCGAGACCGACCCCACGCGTCGAGCCCGTGACGAGCGCGGTACGGCCCGTCAGATCGAAGAGATCGTTCATGTGGGAATGACGGGCAGGAGCACGTGCGACGGATAGACGTCCGTGTGCAGCACAGTCTGCTCGGCGACGACCATCCGCGTCGAGGTTCCGACGTCCTCGCCGTTGTTGAGGTTGCGGGAGAAACGCGGGAAGCTCGAGCTCGTCACGTCGAGCCGCAGCCGATGACCCCGCTTGAAGACGACGGCCGCGGGATAGCACCGGATCCAGTACTCCGCGACCTCGCCCGGCTCCAGCAGCTCAGTCGAGTCGCCGTCGTCCGAGTCCCGGTACCGCGCACGCAAGATGCCCTCCGTGACGAAGATCGAGCGGCCGTCAGGATGGACGTCGCAGAGCCGCACGATGAAGTCGGTGTCCTTCGCGCTCGACGCCGCGTAGAGCATCACCTCGACCGGGCCGATCACCTCGATGTCCTGGTCGAGCGGCTCGCTCGTGTAGACGAGCACGTCGTCGCGGCGCTCCAGATCACGCTGATCCCACGGACCCGGCCTGACAGGAGTCTCTGCGCCCTGCGTCATCGTCAGCACCGAGCTGACGCCGCCGATCGTCGGCACGGGATCGGCTGGATCGTACGCGTAGCGGTCCGCGGGCTCGTCCGACCGCGACTCGCCGGTGTCCAGCCGGCCGCCGCTCCGCAGATACCACGGCGTAAACTCCGTCCGCTCCAGCGGCCACTCGTGCTCGCCGCGCCACTCGTTCGCGCCGAGGACGTAGAGCTCGAGCGGCGGCCGCTCGTCCCAGTCGTTGCTCTCCCCCTTGAGAAAGCGGTCGTAGAACGCGAGCTCGTGCTCGCGGATCACAGTCAGCGCGGGAGAAAGATCGACGTCGCCCCGGAAGGCTTCGACCTCCTCCTCGTGCGACCACGGCCCCATCAGCACGCGGTTCGGCACGCCGTCGCCGATCTTGGCGAACGTGCGCAGGTGCGAGCCGGAGTACGGGTCGAACCAGCCACCCTGCTGGAAGATCGGTACGTCGACCGTCTCCGGCCGATGATGGAACCGGTGCCAGTAGTCGTCGTTCGTCTGGTGCTCCCACCACAGCCGCCAGTAGTCGACCTTCCTCCCGATCGACACCTCGTCGAGCTCGATCAGGGGCAGGTGGGAGACGACGCGGTCGCTGAGAACGAGGTCGGCGGCGTTCGGCCCCGTGATCAAGCTGAGCGCGCTCGACCAGAGCGCGGCTGCGCCGAGCGTCAGCGCGAGCTGGAAGGCGCCGCCCGTCCAGTAGCCGTCCCAGAAATAGTCGTCGTGGATCACCTGCGGCGCGATGCAGCGCAGGTTCGGGTGACCGAGGTGCACGAGCTGCCACTGGACGAGCGCGCCGTAGCTGCGACCCCACGTACCCACATCACCGTTGCACCACTGCCGGCCGGCCACCCAGGTCAGGGTGTCGTGCGCGTCCTGCCCGTCCTTCTCCCACGCCGTGAACCTGCCCTCCGACTCGTAGCGGCCGCGCACGTCGACCACGACCGCGGCGTAGCCGCGGCGCGCGAACCAGACGCCCCACGAGATGAACCGCTCGCGCGTCGACTCGTACGGCGTCCACTGGACGATCGTCGGCAACGGCGACCCGCCAAGCGGCAGGTAGACGTCTGCGGAGAGCGTGATGCCGTCGCGCATCGGCACCCGCCGGTCGTGCAGGAGCCGGACTTCAAACACCGGTGGGGTGCTTGAACGGCTCCGGGATCAGCGTGCCGGCGAAGTGGCAGGCGGCGAGATGCCCGTCGCCATGCGGGTCGAGCGGCGGCTCGACCTCCGCGCAGATCGGCTGCGCGAGCGGACAGCGCGTGCGAAACCGGCAGCCGCTGGGCGGGTTCATCGGGCTCGGCACATCGCCGTGCAGCACGATCCGCTTCTGCTTGCGGCCGGGAACCGGCGTCGGGATCGCGGAGAGCAGCGCCTGCGTGTACGGGTGCAGCGGCCGTGCGAACAGATCCGCCGCGTCGGCGAACTCGACGATCTTCCCGAGATACATGACCGCGATCCGATCGGAGATGTAGCCGACGACCGCGAGGTCGTGCGCGACGAAGACGTACGTCAGGCCGAAGTCCTGCTTCAGCTCGACGAGCAGGTTCAGCACCTGCGACTGAATGGAGACGTCGAGTGCGGAGACCGGCTCGTCGGCGACGATCAGCTTCGGCTGCAGGACGAGGGCACGGGCGATGCCGATGCGTTGCCGCTGACCGCCGCTGAACTGGTGCGCGTAGCGGCCCAAGGTGTACGAGGGCAGACCGACGCGCTCAAGCGTCTCCGCAACGCGGTCTCGCCGCTCGCCGCGCTTGACGCCGTGGATCGCAAGCCCTTCCCCGACGAGATCGCGCACGCGCATGCGCGGATCGAGCGAGCCGACCGAATCCTGAAAGATGATCTGCATCTGACTGCGCGCCGCCTTCAGCTCGCGCCGCGAGAGCTTGGTCAGATCGGTGCCGTCGAAGACGATCTCGCCGGCGGTGGGCTCGATGAGGCGCAGCAGCGTCCTGCCGAGGGTCGACTTGCCGCAACCGGACTCCCCCACCAGGCCGACCGTCTCACCGGGCCGCACCCGCAAGTCGACGCCGTCGACTGCCTGCACGTACCCGACAGTCCGCTTCAACAGCCCGCGGCGCACCGGGAAATACTTCTTGACGCCCCTCGCGTCGAGTAAGGCGTCGCCGGGCCTGTTGCCGTTCGCGGCATTCATGACGTCTCGACCGCGTCCGCCTGCGCCGGTACCCGCCGGCCGCTCTCGCAGAGCCAGCACGCAGAGAGCTGCCGGTCGACCGGGAAGAGCGGCGGATGCTCCGCGACGCACTTCGCGAATGCGTAGTCGCAGCGTGGCTCGAAGCGGCATCCCGGCGGCCACTCAAGCGGGCTGGGGACGTTGCCGCGGATCACCCGCAGCGGCTCGGCCTGGGTCATGCCGAGCATCGGGATCGATTGCAGCAGCGCCTCCGTGTAAGGGTGCTGCGGCGAGGTGAAGACCTCCTCGACGGGACCGCTCTCGACGGCGCGGCCGCCGTACATGACGACGACATCGTCGCACATCTCGGCGACCACGCCGAGGTCGTGCGTGATGAGCATGATCGCCATCCCGAGACGTTCGCGCAGCTCGACCATCAACTCGAGAATCTGCGCCTGGATCGTCACGTCGAGCGCCGTCGTCGGCTCGTCGGCGATCAGCAGCTTCGGGTTGCACGCGAGCGCGATCCCGATCATCACGCGCTGCCGCATGCCGCCGGACAGCTGATGCGGGTAGTCGTTCGCGCGGCGAGCCGCCTCGGGAATGCCGACGAGCTCGAGCATCTCGACGGCGCGCGTGGCGGCCTCCTTCGTCCCGACATGCTCGTGGATGCGCAGCGCCTCGGCGATCTGCTCGCCGACCGGGTGCACCGGGTTCAGCGAGGTCATCGGCTCCTGGAAGATCATCGAGATCTCGTTGCCGCGGATCTGCTCCATCGCCCGCTCGTCGAGCTGCTGAAGGTCCTGGCCTTCGAAGATGATCCGGCTCTCGTCGGCGATGTGCCCGGGCTCGTCGACGAGGCGCATCACCGATAGCGCCGTCACAGACTTGCCGCTGCCCGACTCACCGACGACGCCGAGCGTGCGTCCGATCTGGATCTCGAAGTCGACGCCGTCCACGGCGCGGATCGGCCCCCGATCGGAGTCGAACCACGTCCGCAGGTTCTCGACGCGGAGCAGCGTCATCCGGGCGCAGGCAGGTCCACCGCGATGTGCTGCTCGAGCGCCCGGCCGATCACATCGGTGTCGCGCGTCTGCAGCGCCTCCAGGAGATCACGATGCTCCGACGCGATCCGCTTCAGGTTGCCCTGCCGGCCGTAGCGGAAGAAGTACGCGCGGATTCGAGGCGCGATCGACCTCCAGACCTGCGCCGCGTGCGGCTGGGCTGAGCGCTCGAGCATCAGCTCGTGGAACCGCATGTCCGCGTCGACGGACTTCGACAGATCGTTCGTGCGCGCGGCTTCGCCCATCACCCAGACCTCCTTGGCGAGCTCTGCGAAGTCCGCGTCGTCCATCCGCTCGATCGCCTTCGGGATGCTGAACTTCTCGAGCGTGAGGCGCACCGGAATCAAGACCTGCTGCACCTCCTCGTCGGAGACCCCGAGCACGACCGCGCCCCGATAGGGATACGAGACGACGAAGCCCTCGTGCTCGAGCTGCCTTAGCGCCTCCCGGACGGGGCCGCGGCTCGTCTTCAGCTCGCGCGCGATCTTGTCCTCGATCAGCCGCTCGCCGTCTTCGAGCTTCCCCGTCGTGATCGCCTCGCGCAACGCCTCGACCACCTGCTCGCGGCGGGGGCTGCGACGTGTCTGGGCGGGTATTGTTGACAATCCGGAGATGGTTGACAATCGCCTGGGCGGAGCCTAGCGTACACAGCCTCTTGCGGATTACAAGTGTGCAGACGACGGCTGTGCGCGTTCCGCTCCGGGAGCCGCTCACGTGGACCGGCGGGATCCGCGAATCCGCCTCGGGCTTGATCATCGAGCTTCGCACGGACGACGGCCTCGTCGGTGTCGGCGAGGCGCCCTGCCCGACCCTGCCGACGATCCAGACGATCGTCGACCGCGAGTTCGCGCAGTTCCTCGTCGACCAGGACCCGCTGCGTATTGAATGGCTCCTCCACCGGCTCGAGGAGTACTCGCGCAACTGGGCCGGGATCGCCGCCTACGCGATCGCGGGCGTCGAGATGGCGCTCCTCGATCTGAAGGGGCAGGCGCTCGGCGTGCCCGTCGCGGAGCTGCTCGGCGGCTACAGCAGGGAGTCGGTGCCGGTGATCGGCTACCTCTTCATCGACGAACCTGCGGCCAACGCCGACAAGGCGGCCGACTTCGTCGCCGCAGGCCACACAGAGCTGAAGCTCAAGGTCGGCCGGGATCTCACGCAGGACTACGACTCGATCGCCGCGATCCGCGAGCGCGTGGGCTACGACGTGAAGCTCCGGATCGACGCGAACATGAACTGGAGCGTTCCGGCGGCGATCAAGTGGATCAAGGCGCTCGAGCAGTTCGACCTGCAGTTCGTCGAGCAGCCCGTGCCCGACTTCGACATCACCGGCCTCGCTCAGGTCCGGCGCGCCGTATCCGTGCCGGTCGCTGCCGACGAGGCGTGCACGACCCTGCGTTCCGCGCTCGAGCTGATCAAGGCGGACGCGTGCGACGTCTTCGTGATCTACCCCTCGGAGGCGGGCGGACTCACGCGGGCGATGCAGATCGCCGCACTCGCCGTCGCGGCCGGCAAGTGGTGCGCGATCGGCAGCTGGGCGGAGCTTGGAGTGGCGACCACGGCGAACGCGCACCTCGCGGCGGCGTGCACGGCGTTTCCGTTCGCGAACGACACGCACTATCCATTGCAGCTGAACGACGTCCTTATGGATCCGGTGGAGATCGAGGATGGACACATCACGGTTTCCCACGACCCCGGTCTGGGTGTCGCACTCGACGCGGCGAGCATGGCGACGCTCGCCGCCCTCGAGCTCCGAGAGTCGCCGTTCTACGACGACATTCAGGGCGATGCCCCGGGTGTCGGGCAGATCCTCTAGAGAGGGAGGGGCAGGTGTCGGAAGAACAGCAGATCAGCCGTCGCGAGCTACTGAAGCGGGGCGGCGCACTCGGTGCCGGCGCCGTCGCGGCAGGCTCACTCGCCGGTCAGGCAGGAGCGGCTCTCGACAAGGTCACACGGTATCGCGCGACCCCGAAGCGCGGCGGGCGCATCACGTTCGCCCTGGAGCAGGACCCCGGTCACATCGCGCCGTTCGGCGGGATTCTGACGGTCACCCGCACGGCCAGTGAGCTGATGTACGAATCGCTGATGGAGTGGGACAAGAACCTCAATCTCCACCCTGCGATCGCAAGCAGCTACGTCATCAAGGACGCTAAGACGATCGACTTCACAATCCGGCCCGGCCTGAAGTTCTCCGACGGCAAGGCGGTCACCGCCGCCGACGTGAAGTACTCGTTCGACCTCCAGCTCAACCCACCGCTGCCCGGCAGCGTCTCGGTGCTGGGCCAGGTGCCCTCGATCGACCGAGTCGAGGTGCTCTCGACGAACAAGGCCCGGATGCACCTGAAGTCGCCGGACGCGCGCGTTCTCGGCTACCTCGCCTGGCAGCGCTACTCGTCGATCGTTCCGGAAGGCATGTACCAGGCCCTGAACGCCGGAACGCGCGGGATCGGCACGGGCCCGTACATGCTCGACGGCGCGTACGTCCCGAACGATCATCTCAACTACGTCCGGAACCCGAACTACTGGAAGAAGGGCCAGCCCTACCTCGACGCGATCACGTACAAGATCATCACCGACGAGCAGGCCCGCATCGCCTCCCTGCGCGCGGGCGCGATCGACGGAGCGACCGTGTCGGTCGACAGCGCGAGGGCACTCAGGGGCGTCAGCGGCCTCAAGGTGCTGAGCGGTCTCACCGCGGCGTTCCGCGAGATCCAGTTCACGATCAAGGAGGGCGAGAACAAGCCGTGGGCGGACAAGCGCGTCCGCCAGGCGGTCAACTTCGCGATCAACCGCCAGGACATCTTGAACAAGGTCTACAACGGGACGGGCCAGTACAGCGGGCACGTCGCCGCCGGGTACGGGCCCTGGGTGATCCCGCAGGCCGAGTTGAAGCGGAAGTGGGAGAAGTACGACCTGCCGAAGGCGAAGGCCCTCATGAAGGCCGCCGGCTTCGCGAAGGGCTTCGACGTCACCCTGACGACGTTCTCGACGCCGCTCGACTTCCCCGCGGTTGCGGCGCTCGTTCAGAACTACCTGAAGGCGATCAACATCAACGTCAACATCGTCGCGCAGGATCCGGCGACGTTTGCAGCCAACAACGGCCGCGGCAGCTTCGACTGGGATCTGACCGCCCGCGGCATGCGCGGCGACGTCGACGGCTACGTCGCCGAGTTCAACCCGACCGGCGCCTTCGGCCGGACGGTGTACAGCACGTGGTTCAGCGGGTACACGAACAAGCAGATGTGGCGGCTCGTCGGCAACGGCCGGATCACGCTCGATCCTGCGAAGCGCATGCCGATGTACCAGAAGCTCAACCGGGTGCTGATGACGGAACTGCTCGAGGTGCCGCTCGTCTCGGTCTCGAAGTACCAGGTGGTGAACGCGAAGCTGCAGGACATGTACGTCGCGTTCACGGACTTCAACACAGGCCTCAGGACGGCCTGGCTCGCATAGAAGGAGTCTGCGGCGGGGCTGCGCAACGCGCGGCCCCGCCGCCTTCTTGCTGTCTTGCATAGGTTCTTCATTCAACGCTTCGTCTCGATGATCGCGACGCTCGTCGCGGTCTCGATCGTGATCTTCCTCGTCGTCCGGTTGCTGCCGGGCAACATCATCGACATCATGTTCGGCGGCGACGCGCAGGCAACGCCGGAGCAGAAGGCTGCCGCCGCGCACCAGCTCGGCCTCGACGGCTCATATCTGTCCCAGTACTGGCGCTGGGTGAGCGGCATCTTCCAGGGAGACATGGGCGTCTCGCTCCTGAACAGCCGGCCGATCTCGGACATCCTCAGGACCGCGTTGCCGATCACGCTCGAGCTGATCATCTTCGGGTTGCTCATCGCGACGTTGATCGGCATTCCCCTCGGCGTCATCTCTGCGGTGCGTCGTAACAGCGCGAGCGACTACGTCTCACGCGTCAGCGGCCTCATCGGCATCAGCATCCCCAACTTCTGGCTCGCCACGCTGCTGCTCGTCTTCTTCTCCCGCGTCTTCCACTGGGTTCCGCCGCTTTCGTACGTCTCGATCTTCGACGACCCGGTCAAGAACCTCCAGGAGTTCTTCATGCCTGCGATCGCGATCTCCGTCTTCACGCTCGCGATCGTGATGCGCATGGTCAGGGCGACGATGCTCGAGGTGCTGAACCTCGACTACGTGCGCACCGCACGCGCAAAGGGCGTGCCGCGCCGCGTCGTGCTGCGCAAGCACGCCCTGCGGAACGCACTGATCCCGGTCGTGACGGTCGTCGGCTTCGAGGTGGGCGTGCTGATCGGCGGCGCCGCGGTCGTCGAGATCATCTTCGGCCTGCCGGGCGTGGGCTACACGCTGCTGAACGCCATCTTCAACCGGGACTACCCGGTCATCCAGACCGCGACGCTGATCATCGCGGCGGTCTTCGTCGCGGTCAACATGGTCGTCGATCTGATCTACGGGCTGCTCGACCCCAGGATCAGCGTCTCGTGAGCTCGGCAACCGTCACGCCGGCCTGGGAAGCGGTGCCCCGCCGGCGGCTGATCCCGGAGCGCTGGCGCAACCCGATCGGCATCGTCGGGGCCGGCATCGTCGGGCTCTGCATCTTCACGGCGCTCTTCGGCCGCTTCCTCTGGCGCACCGACCCGAACGCACCGGATGCCGACCGGCTGCTCGGCCCGAGCTGGGCGCATCCCATGGGAACCGACGACATCGGCCGGGACACCTTCGCGCGCGTGATCCACGGCGCGCAGGTGTCGCTGCAGGTCGGCGCCGTCGCGATCTCGATCGCGCTCGTCGCCGGCACCCTGCTCGGCCTTCTCGCCGGCTACCGGGGCGGAATCGTCGACCTCGTCCTGATGCGGGTGGTCGACATCCTCTTCGCGTTCCCCGGGCTCGTGCTCGCGATCGTGATCGCCGGCCTGCTCGGAGCGACGAGGCGGAACGCGATGATCGCGATCGGGATCATCATCGTCCCCGCATTCGCAAGGGTCGTCCGCGCCGCAGTGCTCGAAGTGATGGGCTTCCCCTTCATCGAGTCGGCTCGGTCCCTCGGTGCGGGCGGCATCCGGATCATGGCACGGCACCTGATCCCGAACATCGTCGCGCCGCTGATCGTCCTGACGACCGTCTACTTCTCCACGGCGATCCTGGCCGAGGCGACGCTCTCCTTCCTCGGCCTCGGCACGCAGCCCCCTGAGGCCGCCTGGGGCAACATGCTCTCGACTGCGCGCTCGTACATCGACCAGAGCGTCTGGATGTCGATCTTCCCCGGGCTCGCGATCATGATCGTCGTCATGGGCTTCAACTTCCTCGGCGACGGGCTGCGCGACGTGCTCGACCCGCGCGTCGGCGGCGGCGTCGGCGACGTCGTCGTCAAGAAGTGACTGGAGCCTGTCTCAGAATGAGAGCTGAGCCGCCCCGCTGCGCTGGGCGGCACGAGGCCGCGTCCTCAGTCGCCCCGATAGTTGGACTATCGGGGCTCCCTGCGTCCTTGCCTCGCACTCGCCCATCGCACCGGGATCGACGAGCCTCATTCTGAGACAGGCTCCAGACATCCTCGTTCGCGACGGCTGGGTCGTCGACGGGTCGGGCGGCCCACCGTTCCGCGGCGACGTCGCGATCGACGAGGGCCGGATCGCCCACGTCGGGCCGGTGGACGGGGAACGTGCCGACCGCGTGATCGACGCTGCGGGCCGCGTCGTCTGCCCCGGCTTTGTCGACCCACACAGCCACAGCGACTGGTCGATCCTCGCCAACCCGAAGGCCGAGAGCACCGTCCGCCAGGGCGTGACGACGGAGGTTGTCGGCAACTGCGGCTGGACGTATGCGCCGGTCTCCGAGGCGTCGCAGCACTTCATCGAAGGCCGGATGCGCACGTTCGCCTACGACGGGCCCGTCGAGTGGTCGAGCTTCGCCGATCACCTCTCCTGGCTTGCGCGACAGGGCCACTCTCAGAACCTCGCGTGGTTCGTCGGCCACAACACCGTCCGCTACGCGGCCGGCGTCTTCGGCCCGAAGGCGACCGAGCAGGAGCTGCGCGCGATGGAGGACTTCGTGCGCGAGGCGATGCACGCGGGTGCCCTCGGTCTCTCGACAGGGCTCGAGTTCAATCCCGGCCGCACGGCCCCCACCGACGAGCTCGTCCGGCTGAACAAGGTCGTGGGCGAGTACGACGGCTACTACACGAGCCACATCCGCAACCGCGACTCGCAGTTGCAGGCGTCGATCGAGGAGTTCCTGACGATCGTGCGCGAGGGCGGAACGCACGGCGAGATCTCGCATCTGAACGTCCGAAACCGGACCGGCGCAGCGCCGGGCGCGTGGCAGCGCGCCGTCGACACGATGCAAACGGCGCGCGAGGTCGAGGGAATCGACGTGCTGGCCGACACGACCCCGTTCAAGGACGGCCTCGGCCAGATGGCCGGGATCCTGCCGCAGTGGGTGATGGAGGGCGGCTGGGAGAAGACCTGTGCGCGGCTTCGCGACGAAAGCACACGCGCACGGCTGCGAGACGAGTGCGATCGCTACTGGCGATTCATCCACCGCGGCGAGTGGCATCGCGCTCGCCTGCAGTCGAGCCGGGAGTTCCCCGAGCTCGAGGGCAAGGACTTCAACGAGATCGCCGCATTGATGGGCAAGGATCAGTGGGACGCCTACTTCGACATCCTTGCCGCTGCCGGGCCGGCCCTCGAGAGCATCCTGCTGATCGGCGAGCTCTTCACCGACGAGCACCTGGCCGAGATGATCACGCACCCTTTGATCTCGCTCGGCGTCGACGGCTTCACGAGCGCGATCGACAGTCCTCTCGCGTCCGTCACCGCGCATCCGGTGTGCTTCGCCGGGCACGTCCACTACCTAACGCGTCACGTCGGAGAGCTGAAGTCGCTGTCGCTCGAGGAGGCGATCCGGAAGATGACGGCAATGCCGGCGGAGCACTTCGGCCTGCGCGACCGCGGCCGGCTCGAGCGCGGGCGGGCAGCAGACGTCGTCGTGCTGGATCTCGACCGGCTCGAGGACGGCTCGACACTCGACGACCCGGTCAACTACGTGCGCGGCGTGGACCATGTGATCGTCAACGGCACGTCTGTCGTCGAAGACGGCGAGCACACAGGCGCCGTGCCGGGCAGACACCTGCCGCGGCGATGATCGATCTTCGCTCCGACATCTGCGCCGCTCCGACGGACGCGATGTGGGAAGCAATGCGGACGGCGCGACTCGGGTGGGCGACCTACGGCGAGGACGAGAACGTCAACGAGCTCGAGCGGCGCGGTGCGGAGCTGCTGGGGAAGGAGGCGTCCGTACTCGTACCGACGTGCTCGCTCGCGAACCTCGCGGCACTGCTGACGCTGACGGAGCCGGGAGACCGCGTCGCGATCGACCCGTCGGCGCACATCCTCGTCAACGAGGGCGACTGGCTTGCTCAGATTGCGCAACTCGAGATCGGCGAGCCGGCCTCGGTCATCTGCATCGAGAACACGCACACGCGGCGTGGTGGAACGGTGCTCTCGGCCGAGGAGACCGCCCGGCTCGCCGCGTCGGCCCCGAGATCGCATCTCGACGGCGCACGGCTCGCCAACGCCGCCGTAGCCCTGGGCGTCCCGCTCGCCGAGTTGGCGGCGCCCGTCGACACCGTGGCGCTCAGCCTCAACAAAGGGCTCTGCGCACCCTTCGGAACGATCCTCGCCGGCGAGAAGGGGACAATCGCAGAGGCGCGCGTCCACCTGAAGCGCCTCGGCGGTGGAACCGTGCACAAGGCGGGACTCTTCGCCGCCGCCGGGCTGCTCGCGTTGGAGATGGTCGACCGGCTCGAGGACGACCACCGCCGCGCGCGCGAGCTCGCGCGGCTGATCGGCGCCGAGGAGCCGCAGACGAACATCGTCGCCGCCGACCTCCGGCCCAACGCCGTCGAGCGGCTCGAGTCAGAGGGCGTGCGCACGATGGAGTTCGACGGCCGCACGCGCTTCGTCACGCACCGGCTGATCAGCGACGACGACGTCGCACAGGCGGCCGAGGCTGTGCGACGTGTGACCTGAGCTTCGAGGGATCCGCACCGCGGATGTCGAATCCGTCCTCCGATGCGGTGGTCTGCTTGCGCTCTCGGCTGTGTAGGCGTCGCTTGCGTGACGTTCGGTTCGCACGCCGCTCTCGACCGGTCGGCGGAGGTGGTCGCGCCGGCCGCCGCCGCCACGAAGGCCGCCGTCGTTCCTTCCAAGCGTCCTTTGCCGACGATTGCCCTCTCGGCGACCGGCGACATCACCTTCGGTGAAGACGGAACCTATCCCCGCGGAGGCGCCCGCGCGCTGCTGGAGGGGGTACGGAAGAACCTGCACGGCGACGTCGTCCTTGGAAACCTCGAGACCGTGTTGGGGGACGGCACGCGGGCACGGCAGTTGGGCGGAGCACCGACCTGTCCGGAACCACCGGACCCGTGCTTCAACTTCATCGCACCGGCCGCGTTCGCACTCGGACTCAGGGCGAGCGGCTTCACCATCCTCAACCTGGCGAACAATCACGCGTTCGACTTCGGACGGATCGGCGAGACGATGACCACCGGGGCGCTGGCGTCCGCGCGGTTGCGGTGGACGGGGAAGCCCGCCCAGGTCACCTCCCTTCGGGCAGGCCGGGTCCGCGTCGCCGTGATCGGCGCCGCGCCCTACCCCTGGGCCCAGAACCTGCTCGACGTTCCCGGAACCGCGAGACTCGTGCGAAACGCAGCGCACCGCGCGCAGGTCGTCATCGTGACGATGCACCTCGGCGCAGAGGGAGCGGGCGCCGGTCGCGTGCGGCCCGGAATGGAGACGTTCTTCGGCGAGCGTCGCGGAGATCCCGTCGCCTTCGCACACGCGATGGTCGACGCCGGCGCCGACCTGATCGTCGGCCACGGCCCGCATGTGCTGCGCGGCCTCGAGTGGTACCGCGGCCGCCTGATCGCCTACAGCCTCGGCAACCTCAGCGGCTTCCACACCCTCAGTACCGCCGGCGCGCTCGGCATCGGCGCGATCCTGCACGTGCGGCTCGGGGCGAACGGTGCATTCCTCGATGGAAAGCTGACGCCGATCCGCCTCGACCCGGCCGGGGCACCGCGCTTCGATCCCACGCGAGCCGCCTTCGTGCTGCTTCGGCAGTTGAGCCGAGCCGACTTCGGAGGCCGAGCTGTGCGCATCACGAAAGCCGGCTCTCTGCGCGTAGCAGTGCCCACTCGACGCAAGTGAGCTCTCGCGGGCCCTGGGCTGGGCGGGCGCTCAGTTGACGATGCTCGTCGAGGCCGACGTCGCCTGCAGCGAGCTGACGCTGTTGGCACCTGTGGCCGCCACGCGGAGCGTCGAGCCCACGTCGGCCGGCGTCGGCACATACGTCCGGCCGATTGCGCCGTCGATCGTAGCGCACGCGGCGCCGGCCGCGTCGCAGCGCGACCACGCGTAGTCGAAGAGGCTCGGAGCTCCTGTCCAGGTTCCTTCGTCGAGGGTGAGCGTCTGCCCCGCAGTCGCGGATCCGACGATCGTCGGCGGAGCTGTCGACGCAATGGTGAAGGCCGCCGTGACGTGTTGCTTGGTCAGCGACATCGCCGCCGCCGCGTCGGCGCCGCTGACCGGCCGGTTGAGCTCGGCCATCAGGACGATGAACGAGATGACGCGGTCCACCTGCCCGACGGCGAACGCGAGGCGAATCGTGCCGAAGTTCGTGATCATCGTCATCGGCAGGCGCAGACTCTGCTCGCCGAGTGAGACCGGTGCGCCGACGATCGTCTGCGTGACCGTGAGCTTCACCTTTCCACGTGCCTTCGACGTGAATGCCTTGATGAACTCGCCGGCGAAATCGCGTGCCAACGCGTTTCGGCCCGCCGTGCTCTGCGCCTCACGATTCAGCTCCGCATAGTCGTTCGCCGCGGCCTCCGGTCCTGACTCGACCATCGCCAGCGACGCGACGGTGAGCGGCGCGCTGCTCAGCTTTCCACCCGACCTGAAGACCCGCATGAACACTGTTAGGCCACTCACCGAACGGGTCGCCTGCGACGCCGTTGCGCCGCCCGACCGGAAATCCGACGGCGCAAGAACGAGCGACGACAGAGACGGCAGCGGCGCGCTCATCAGCGCTTCGCCGGACGCGCCGGCGGCCACCATGGAGGAGATGAGGACCACGCCTCCGACAACCGAAGCCCAACGTCCCAACATGCGGCGACCCCTCTTTCTGAATGCCTCGCCCGGCTGCTGCCCGGCACTTCGAGTTAAGGCGACGGCAAGACAGCTGTCAACACTCGTTCGAGTCGCTCTTTCAGCCGGATACCTCGAGCACGGACTCGACTTGACCTCGTAGGCACGAGACGGCTTAGCACGAGTCCTGCGAGCCACGATGTCCACAGGGAATCGGCGACCTGGCCGTAACAATCGGGTCGGGCCCGGGACTGCAGTCGCGATGAAGCTAGTACATCCGGCCGCCGCGGCGCTTCGAGCCTTGCTGCCCGCCAGCGCGATCACCGCCGCGACCTTCGTGCGAACCGCGTACGGAGCTTCTCGCTACCAGCGCCTGTCGCGCGAGAGCACGTCGGCGTGACGGCGACTACGGACCTCGCGGGCATGCTCGCAGACACGCTCCACCTGCTGGCGTGGAAGCGGCGGGTCTTCGAGCTGTACTCCGAGATCCGCAATGCTTCGGACCCGGCGGAGGCGTGGCTTCTCTGGCGTGAGGCGCGCGACGAGCTCTTCCGCTCGCATCCACAATCGCCTCTTCCCGAGGACGTGCGGGCGGACTTCGGCGGTGTCTCTTACTTCCCGTACGACCCCGAGCTGCGCTTCCTCGTCGATGTCGAGGCGGCCGAGCCGCGGCCGCTCGAAATCGACGGTAGCGCGGGCTCGACGGTCCGCTTAACGCGGTTCGCGGTCGTGCGGTTCGAGCTCGGCGAGCTTGAGGTGTACTGGCTCGATGGGTACGGCGGCGGCGTCTTCCTGCCCTTCGGCGACACGACGAACGGTCGCGAGAGCTACGGGGCCGGGCGCTACCTGCTCGACACGGTCAAGGGCTCGGATCTCGGCACGGAATCTGGCCGGCTCGTGCTCGACTTCAACTTCGCGTACAACCCGTCGTGCTCATACGACTCGCGCTGGGCGTGCCCACTCACGCCGCCGTCGAACAAGCTCGCCGTGGAGATCCGCGCGGGCGAGCGGACTCTCTAGAACAGACACGTCGCCGCTGCGATCCCCTGCAGGGGGACACACGACTCCGCTACACGGCTACTACTGATGCGCGCGCCTTGTCGATTTCGTACGCGGCGGTGATGAGCCCGATGTGGCTGAAGGCCTGCGGGAAGTTGCCGAGCTGGTCCCCGGCTGCCGTGTCGATCTCCTCCGCGAGCAGCCCGAGGTCGTTGGCGTAGCCGGCAAGCTGCTCGAACAGCCGCTCGGCGCGCTCGACCTCGCCGGCCTGCGCGAGGCACGAGACGAGCCAGAAGGAGCAGATCACGAACGTCCCCTCTTCGCCGGTCAGCCCGTCGGCGTTCAGGCCCTCTTCGTTGCGGTAGCGCAGGACGAGACCGTCTTCGGTCAGCTCGCGGCGATTGCCTCGATCGTCGAGCGCATCCGCTCGTCCGTCGCCGGCAGGAAGCCTACGATCGGCATCAGCAGCTGGGCCGCGTCGAGTTCGTCTGAGCCGAACGACTGCGCGTACGCGTGCGGTGCGTCAGCTGTTATTGCGGCCATTGCTCGACACCTCCACGTAGACCTCGATCGCTTCCGGGGACCTGAGCCTCCGGGATCTCCCGGACGTGAATCGAACGGGGCTTGCCCGGATGAACGGCGATAGCTTTCATGGCCGTTCCGACTCCCAGGCCCCCCGCTCGTTACAACCGACGTGAGCTCACCCGCGACCCCATTCGTCCCGCTCGGGACGAAGCTGAACCCGCCGGCAGGCGCGCGGCGGCGGGTTGCGCGCCCCAGGATTCTCGACCACCTCGTCGCGGACGACCCGCGCCGCCTCACGCTCGTGGACGCCCCCGCCGGTTGGGGCAAGACGACCGTCCTGGCGGAGTGGGCTTCCGACCCGCGCGAGCGGCGGCCGTTCGCCTGGTTCACCGTCGACCGCGGCGACAACGATCCCGTGCGCTTCTGGGGGTACGCAATCGAGGCGCTGCGAATGCTCGAACCGTCAGTCGGCTCAGCGTCGCTCGCGGCGCTCGGCGTCAGCGGCACGGACCCGGTCGAGGTCGTCCTGCCGCCGCTGATCAACGAGCTCGCCGCACTCGACCGGCGGCTCGTGCTCGCGCTCGAGGACTACCACCTGATCCAGAGCCCCGATGTGCACGAGGGCGTGACGTTCTTGCTCGAGCGGCTTCCGCCGACGTTGGAGCTCGTGATCGCCACGCGGCTCGACCCGCCGCTGCCGCTCGCGCGCCTGCGTGCCCGCGGCGAGATGCTCGAGCTCCGCACCGCCGACCTGCGCTTCGAGGAAGCAGAGGCGGAGGAGTTGCTGCGCGCGGCGATCGGGGAGGAGCTTGGCGAGGCCGACATCGGGCGCCTGGTGATGCGCACCGAGGGCTGGGCGGCGGGGCTCTACCTCGCCGCGCTCTCGCTCACAGGCCGCGCCGACCCGAGTGCCTTCATCGAGGCGTTTGCCGGCGACGATCGGCACATCGTCGACTACCTCGGCGGCGAGGTGCTCGACGGACTTGATCCGGAGACGCGCGAGTTCCTCTTGCGCACCTCGATCCTCGAGCGCCTCTCGGCGCCGCTCTGCAACCACCTGCTCGACCGCGCCGACGCGGGTGAACGGCTGCTCGCGATCGAGCGCGCGAATCTGTTCCTCGTTCCCCTCGACGGGCGCCGCGAGTCGTACCGCTACCACCACCTCTTCGCCGACCTGCTTCGACACGAGCTCGAGCGCGTAGAGCCGCAAGCGGTCCGCGAACTCCACCGGCGCGCGGCGGAGTGGTTAGGCAGACACGGCTCCGTCGACGAGGCGATCCGGCACGCGCTCGCGGCGGGCGACGACGAGGACGCCGCGCGGCTCGTGACGGAGATGTGGCGCGTCCCGTTCAACCGCGGCGAGCTCGCGACCGTCGACCGCTGGCTCGACGACCTGCCCGAGCTGCTCGTCGGCGCCACCGCCGATCTCTGCCTCGCGCGCGCCTGGGTGCTGATGGACCGAGGTCGGCCACGCGAGGCCGAGCGCTGGCTCGAGGGTGCTGCGCCCGTGGCGGAGGGCGTCGTGCTACACGCGGTCCTCTGCTTCAAGCTCGGCAAGCTCGGGCACGCCGAGGCGATCGCCCGCGAAGCCCTCACGCGGGCACCGGTTGACAGCCCGCTCGGGCTGCCGGTCGCGCAGTGCATCCTCGGGATCGCGCTCTACTACCGCGGTGCGCTCGAGGAGGCGGCCCTGTCATTGCTCCAGGCCGTGCGTCTCACCGTCTCGGGCGAGAACCAGCTCGCACGGATCTACGCGCTCGGGTACTTGGCGCTGATCCGGCACGAGTCGGGCGACCCGGAGGCGGCGGGTCTGGCGGTGCACGAGGCACTCGAGCTGGCGGCGGAGCCGCCGGCCTCCGAGCACTTCGTCACGGCGATGGCCTTGCTCGCGCACGGGCAGCTCGCGCAGGACGATGCGGCAGTCGAACAGGCGGTCGCGCTCTCCCGCCGTGGCGCCGCTCCGCTCGAGATCGCGGCCGCGCTCATGAGGCTCGGACAGGCGCGGCGCGACCCGGCGACGCTGGCGGAGGCGCGGGCGACCCTCGTCGGCCTGGAGGACCCGGGTCGGCTCCCGGCATTGATCGAGCAGGAAGAACTGGCGTTGCGTGGCCGGGCGCCGGGGCCCCGGCGCAAGATTGCCGGCGACCTGAGCGCCCGCGAGCTCGCGGTGCTGCGGCTGCTCCCCGGCGAAGGGTCGCTCCGGGAGATCGCGTCGGCGCTTTACCTGTCGCTGAACACCGTCAAGACGCACTCGCGCTCGATCTACCGCAAGCTCGACGCCTCGAGCCGGCAGGAAGCGGTCGAGCGCGGGCGTGAGCTGGGGCTCCTAGAGCAGGATCCGGAGCGCCAGTGACGGCGGGCATCCGCGGGTGACGAGGTCGGCGGCACGATGTAGGTCGACGTCGGTGTGGGTGGCGAGCGTGATCGCCTCCTCGATCCCGTAGCCGCTCTTCGCCAGCTGCGAGAAGCGCCACTCGAGCACCGCAGTCGCCACCCGCTCGTCCACTGAGGTGAATTCGGCGACGGTCATGCCACACAGTCGTGGCTACGCCCGCAGCGTTACACGGCGGTGAGGCCGCCATCGACCGCCCACACCGCGCCGGTCACGTACGAGGCCTCCGCGCAGGCGAGGAAGGCAATCACGGCGGCGACCTCCTCCGCCCGGCCAACCCGCCCGAGCGGGATGCGTCCCGCAGCATCCGCGCGCCGCCCCGGGTCGTCGAGCCACCAGCGGTTCATCGACGTCTCGGTCATGCCCGGAAAGACTCCGTTGACCCGGATCCCGTCGGCCGCATAGTCGGCGGCGAGCACGCGCACAAGCCCGTAGACGCCGGCCTTGCTCGCGGAGTAGGCATCGAGGCCGGGGGCGATGCCGTAGAGCCCGGCCGGCGAGGCGGTGAAGACGACCGAGCCGCCGCCGGAGTCGAGCAGCGCCCGGATGCCGTGCTTCGCGGTGAGAAACGCGCCCGTGAGGTTCACGTCCAGCGTACGCTGCCACACGGCGCGGTCCAGCCGGTCGGCTCGGTCGTCCTCTCCCACGAGCTGCGTCGCAGCGTTTGCCACGACCACGTCCAAGCCGCCGAAGGCGCCCACCGCCTCCGCGAAGGCACGCTCGACCGCGTCCTCGTCGGCGACGTCTCCGCGCAGCGCGAGCGCCCCCTCCGCCGCCTGCGGCTCGACGTCCAGCGAGGCGACACGCACGCCCTCCGCCAGCAGCCGCTCGACCGTCGCACGCCCGATCCCCCTCGCACCGCCGGTAACGAGCGCGCGCCTGCCTTGAAGCCGCACAGCGGCCGAAGTACCGTCGTTGGCAGTCGTGGGCATCGGCAGGCCAACTCTAGGACGCGGAGCGCTCCGGCGGCAGATCGGCTTCCTCGGCACGATCTCGCTCTCGGTCGGCGTGATGGCGCCAACGCTCGCGATGTCGCTGACGGGCGTGCAGGCGTCGGGACTGATCGGCCGCGCCGCGCCGCTCGCCTACGCCTTCGCCGCCGTCGGTGTCGCCTTCGTTGCCTACGGCTTCGTCCGGCTCTCGAGCCACTTCAGCCACGCCGGCTCGGTCTACGCGTTCACCGGCTTGAGCCTCGGCCCGCGCGCCGGCTTCTTCAGCGGCTGGGCGCTGCTCGGCACCTACATTGTCTTCCCACCCGTGTCGATCATGGGCGTCGCCATCTTCGGCCAGGCATTCCTGCGCAGCACGGGAATCGCCTCCTCGCCGCCGTGGTGGCCACTCGCGCTTGCCGGCTGGGCGCTGATCGGGATCCTGGCCTCGCGCGGCGCGCGCACGACGACGCGCTCCCTCCTTGCGGTCGAACTCGTCGCGGTGGCTCTGATCCTCGCTCTGATGGTCGTGATCTTCGTCAAGCTCGCGACCGGCGACGCAGCGCGTGGCCTCGGCTACACGAGCGCGTTCCTGCACATCCCTTCGGGAGTCAGCCTCTCGACGGTCGTCTTCGCAGCCAGCGCGGGCTTCCTCTCCTTCGCCGGCTTCGAGGCGGCCGGGTCGTTCGGCGAGGAGTCGTTCCAGCCGCGGCGGACGATCCCCCGGTCGCTCGTCGTCGCGATCGCCTTCGGTAGCGTCTTCTACGTCGTCTGCATGACCGCCCAGACGCTCGGCTTCGGCACCGACACCGCCGGGGTCTACGCCTTCAGCAACTCGGCCGCCCCGCTCGGCGACCTCGCGCAGAGCTACGTCGGCTCCGCGATGGCCGACGTGCTCGACCTCGTGGCCGTGCTGAGCGCAGTCGGCGCCGGGCTCGGCTGCGCCTCGGTCGGGACGCGGATGCTGTTCGCACTCGGCCGCGACGGCATCCTCAGTCGCGACCTCGCCGGGGTCGCCGAATCCACCGGGACGCCGGCCGCGGCGCTGGCGGCGGAGCTCGGCCTGTCGCTCTGCGCGATTGTCGGTTTCGCGATCGCGGGCACTCGGGCGATCGACGCGTTCTTCTACCTCGCCACGATGGGAATTCTCAGCTTGCTCGTGATGTACGTCGTCACAAACCTCGGGGCGCTCCGCTACCTCTTCTTCGGCGAGCAGCGGCGCGTCCCACTCTGGGAGGTTGTCTTCCCCCTCGGCGGGATCGGCTTCGCGGTCTACACGCTTTACAAAAACCTGTGGCCGGTGCCGCCGTACCCGTTCGACGTCTTCCCCTACATCGTGGCCGGCTGGCTCGCGGTCGGGCTCGCGATCGCGCTCCTCGTGCCCGGGCTCGCAGGACGCGTCGATGGGGAGCTGCACTCGCGCACCGAGATCGACGACGCCGGGGCGCCTGCGGCGGCGGCCGTCCTGCAGCTGTAACAGCCTGGCCCCATTCGACTCTGCATGGGGGTGGCAAACGCCAGAGGCCTCACCTGCGCGGATCTCGTTGAGCTCGTCAGCGACTACATCGAGGGAGCTCTGGCTTCTGAGCAGCGGGCGCGCTTCGAGGAGCACCTCACCATCTGCCAGGGCTGCGTGAACTACCTCGACCAGATACGCACGACGATCGCCCTGACCGGGCGCCTGCGAGTCGACGACCTGTCGCCCGAGGTGCAGGCGGAGCTGGTGAGCACCTTCGGCAACTGGCGCACGAATTCACCCGGGTGAACCTCGCCCGCGGGTGATGTGCCGACGCGGCCGGCGCGCGAGCCTTCGCCGCAATGGAGCCGGAACGCCGCAACTACCGCATCGTCGTCCGAGGCCGGCTGACCGACCGCTTCGGATCGGCCTTCTCCGGGATGGTCCTCGAGCCCGAGGAGGGCGCGACCGCGCTCGTCGGGGCGATCGACGACCAGTCGCACCTCTTCGGCGTGCTCGAGCGCGTCCGCTCGCTCGGCCTCGAGCTGATCCGCGTGGAGGCGGTCTGCGAATGAGCGTCCTCGAGCTCAACGAAGGAGAGCTGTGCACGGCGCTGCGGCGCGGCGACGAGGCAGCCTTCACCGAGCTCGTGTTGCTGTACCACGCCCCGCTGCGCCGGCTCGCACTCTCCTACGTGCGCGCCGCCGCCGTCGCAGACGAGGTCGTCCAGGAGACTTGGATTGGCGTCATCCGCGGGATTGACAGCTTCGAGGGCCGCTCCTCGCTCAAGACCTGGATCTTCCGCATCCTCACCAACACCGCGAAGACTCGGGCCGAGCGCGAGGCGCGGACGGTGCCGCTATCGGCGCTCGCACCGGGCGAGCACGAGGACGAGCCCGCAGTCGACCCGAGCCGCTTCCTCGACCAGCAGCATGCGCGCTGGCCCGGCCACTGGGCCTGCCCGCCTGCGCGCTGGGACGAGCTGCCGGAGGAGCACCTGACCGGCCGGGAGACACTCCGCGCGCTCAAGGCCGCGGTCGAGGCTCTTCCGCCGATGCAGCGCCAGGTGATCGTCCTGCGCGACATCGAAGGCTGGGAGGCCGAGGAGGTCTGCGAACTCCTGAGCCTCAGCGAGGCGAACCAGCGGGTTCTGCTTCATCGGGCACGCTCGAAGGTCCGCCAGGCGCTCGAAGATCGAGTCGGCTGACGGTCAGACCGTCGAGCGAGCGCCGCCCGGCGCCGGTCTCGGCGCAGAGCGGTTCCAGACGCGTCAGCGCTTCGAAGAATTGGTTGACACGAGCACGGTCAATCGCCGACGACGACGTCGCCCGGGCGGCCGAGGCGGTTCGAGGATTGGGCTAGTCGGGCCGCGCCCGCAAATGCTGTCAGCACCGCGACCGAGCCCGCGACGCCGAACGCCAGCCGGGTGCCGCCCGAAGCCACAAGCCAGCCGGCGAAGAGTCCGCCGAGGGGCGCACCGCCGAGGAACGCGAAGAAGTACAGGCTCGCTGCGCGACCACGCAGATGCTCGGGCGCGTCGAGCTGGATCGATGCGAGCGCCGTCGTGCCCCATTGCGTGTAGCAGACGCCAATCGCAAAGAGCAGCGCGCACACCCCCAACAGCGTCTGCTGCGGCGCGAGCAGGAGCTCGAAGACGCCGTAGCCCAACGCGCCGATCAGCAGGATGCGCAGACTCGCCCGACTGCGTCGCGCATTGAGTGTCGCCCCGACCAGCGCGCCCGCGCCGAACACCGCCGCGATCAGGCCGAACGTCTGCGCGCCCGCATGGAGCGTCCGGTCGGCGACGAGCGGCAGCAGGACGTTGAAGTTGAACGAGAACGTCGAGAGCACGAGCACGCCGAAGAACGCGACGCCGGCGCGCGGCGACCGGATGACGTACCGCAGAGCGTCGAGTGCGCCGCCGAGAATCGTCGCACCGTGGTCGCGGATCGGCACGTGTAGCTTCGAGGTGTCGATCGCGAGCAGCGCCAGCAGCTCGGCGAGGAAGCTCGCGGCATTCACCGCGAAGGCGACGCCGGGTCCCGCGACGGCGACGATCGCGCCGCCGATTGCCGGCCCGAGGATCCTCGCCAGCGTGCCGAGGCTCGAGTTCAGTCCAACGGCGTTCGCCAGATCCGCGGGCCCGACCATCTGGAAGACAAGCGCGTGCCGCGCCGGGCCGCCCACGGCCTGCAGGATCCCTTGCAAGACTGCGAGCAGGTAGATCTGCCAAACGGCGATGACGTGCGAGAGCGCGAGCACCGCCAGCGCAGCCGCGACACCGAGCTGCATCACCTCGCAGGCAAGCGCGATTCGCCGCACTTCGAAGCGGTCGATCAGCGTTCCGACGAAGAGCCCGAGCACCGTCACCGGCAGGAGCTGCATCAGCGCGAGCGCCCCGACTGCGACGGGAGAGTGGGTCAGCTGCAGCACGAGCCAGGAGGCGGCGATCTGCTGCACCCAGGTCCCGGTGAACGAGACTGCCTGGCCTCCGAAGTAGAGGCGATAGTTCCGGTGCTTGCGGACGCTCGCGAAGGTGCGTCCGCCTACGCTCACAGCAGTGCGGAGGCCTCGATCGGTTGGCCGAAGACGAGCACGCAGTCGCCCTGTTCGGCTACGGACGGCGCGCGGACGCAGGCGGTGACGCCGTCGAGCGGCGCGAGGATCGGCTCAGCCTCGCGCTCCGGGTGCTCGAGCGAGTGAATCCGCCCCACGGGCTGCCCCGCCGTCACGGGATCCGTCGGATCGACGAGCGTCTCGAAGATGCCGGACGCCGGCGCGAAGACGTAGTTGCGCGGGTCGCGACCGTCGAGGATCACCGCCGGCGTCTTCCGCCGGACGACCTCGCCCGCGAGGATGCCCGCGTGCCGCAGGACGTTCGCAAGCCCGCTCTCCGCGAGCCGGTGCACCTCGGCCGACACCGCGCCGCCGCCGCCGAGCTCCGTCGTGATCACGATCTTTCCCTGCCGCTCGGCCTCGACGGGCAGCAGGCCGTGGCCTGCTATGTCGATGTAGAGGTAGTGGTAGTCACTGTTCCACGCCTGCATCCCCTCGAGCATTGCCTTGCGCTGCGCCGCGTCGTCGACGACGTGCATGTGCGAGCACGGAACGAAACGAGCACTGTTCCCGCCGCTATGGATGTCGATCACGTAGTTCGAAAGCGGGAACAGCACCGTCGAGAGGAAGTCGGCGAGCTGCTCGTTCGGCGCGCCGTCCGCCCGCCCCGGAAACGAGCGGTTGAAGTTGACGCCGTTCGGCCAGAGCCGTGTGCTCGCCTTCGACGCCTCGGGCGACAGGCACGGGATGACGATCACGCGGCCGTGAACGTGTTCCGGCCGAAGTGCACGGAGCAGCTTCAGGCCGGCAACCTGTCCCTCGTACTCGTCGCCGTGGTTCCCGCCGAGCACGAGCGCGGTCGGACCGTCACCGTTCGCGATGCATGCGATCGGGATGAACTGATGCGCCCACCCGCCTTTGTTCGTCGACTTCGGGATCTCGAGGCGCCCGACCTGCCGACCGGAGGCGGAGAGATCGATCGTGCACTCGACGGGATGTCTCATCGAGCGGCGAGCACTGCTGTGACCGCCGCCTCGGTGCCCTCGAGCAGCCGGTCGACGTCCTCGTCGGTGTGCGCGTACGAGAAATGCGACCGCTTGAGGTTCAGCGGCAGCTCGAAGATCCCGTGCCTCATCAGCTCGCGGCGGTAACCGGTGAACAGCTCGACGTCGTTCGCGAGCAGGTCGTCGTAGCTCTCGACCGGTCCTTGGAGGAAGTACGTGACGAACACTGAGCCGAAGCCGCTCACGACCACCGGCACGCCGAGACGCGCGTACAGCTCGGTCAGTCCCCGGCGAGCGCGCTCGCCGAGCCGGAAGACGTGCTCGTGCACGGGCTCGCGCTGGAGCTTGTCGATCGTCGCGAGTGCCGCGGCCGAGGTCGGCGGATGACCGTTGAACGTGCCGGCGAAGAACGCCGGCTGTCCCGGCGTGGTCGAGAAGAGCTGCATCAGCTCCGCCTTGCCGCCGAGCGCCGAGACCGGCCAGCCGTTCCCCATCGCCTTGCCCATCGTCGTCAGGTCGGGGGTCACGCCTGCGATCGACTGGTAGCCGCCGAGCGCGTGGCGCCAGCCGGTGATCACCTCGTCGAAGATCAGGACGGTGCCGTGCTTGTCGCACAGCTCGCGCAACCGCTCGAGGAAGCCCGGTTTCGGGAGCACGCAGCCGATGTTGTGCGGGATCGGCTCGAGGATGATCGCCGCGACCTCGTGCTCCGCCAGGGCGCGCTCGACGTCCTCCGTGTCGTTGAAACGGCAGACGACGGTCGCGTCGACGACCTCCTGAAGGATGCCCTGCGAGAGCGGGTCCTTCTTGCCGACGTTCTCGGCGAGCGAGATGACGTTCATCGCAACCGAGTCGTGCCAGCCGTGGTAGCAGCCCTGGAACTTGATCACGTGGCGACGGCCGGTCGCGACCCGCGCGACGCGGATTGCGTGGAACGTGGCTTCGCTGCCCGTCTCCGTCAGTAGCACCTGCTCGACGGACGGCACATGCTCCACGATCCGCTCGGCGAGCTCGACCTCGATCGCGGTGACGCCGACTCCCATCAGCCCGACGGAGCGCGCCGCGGCGGCGACCGCGGCGTCGACGTCCGGATCGTTGTGGCCCAGGAGCGGTGGCCCGAACGCGGCGTGGTAGTCGGTGTACGTGTTGCCATCGCCGTCGGTGAACGTGGCGCCGCTCGTCGCCGCGATCACGAGCTCTTCGAGGCCGGGGACGCGGCGCTGGCCGCTGTTGACCCCGCCGGGGATGACCGCCGCTGCGCGTGCGGCGAGATCGGATTTCGGTGTGACTGCCATCTGTCGTTCCTCCTATGCGACGCGGTAGCGCTCGAGGACGTCCTCGTCCAGCTCGATGCCAAGACCCGGACCGGTCGGAACGAGGATGCACCCGTCCTCCTCGACGGGCATCCGCTCCTTGACGAGGGTCTGGTTGATCGGCGTGTCGGCCACGCAGTACTCCTGAAGCTGGCCGTCCGGCAGCACGGCGTTGACGTGCAGCGATGCAGCCTTGATGATGCCGCTCTTCCACGCGTGGGGCACTGTCTCGACGCCGCGTTCGCGGGCAAGCTCGCCGATCCGCAGCAACTCGGTGATTCCGCCGCAGCGCGTGACGTCCGGCTGGATCAGATCGACGTGGCCCCGGTCGATCAGCTCGCGGAAGCCCCACACCGTCGTGTCCTGCTCCCCCGCCGCAACGCGGATGTCGACCGCGTCCGCCAGCTCGGCATACGCCTCGTACTCGTCGGGCAAGAAGGGCTCCTCGAGCCAGAAGATCCCGAGCTGCTCGAGCTCGCGTGCGACGCCGATCGCGGTCTTCGCATCGGATTCGTACCCGTGCCCGGCGTCGATCAGGATATCGGCGTCGCCGCCGGCCTCCTTGGCGGCGGCGGCGAGCCGCACGTCGTGCGCGGGATCCTTCCCGAGCGGCCCCCAGCCGAGCTTCACGGCCGTGAAGCCGTCATTGCAGAGCGCCCCGACGCGCTCGGCCGTCTCCTCGGCTGAGTCCGGCATCAGCATCGAGGCGTAGGCGCGCACCCGGTCCCGCTTCGCGCCGCCGAGAAGCTCGCTGATCGGCTTCCCTTCGACCTTGCCCTTGATGTCCCAGAGCGCGATGTCGATGCCGCTGATCGCGTGGAGCGCGATCCCGCGCCTGCCGACGTAGATCAGCCCGCGATACATCTTCTGCCAGAGCCGCTCGACGTCCAGGGGGTCCTCGCCGACGAGCAGGTCATGGAGCGAGTTCGCGATGGCGTGCGAGCCCGGCGCGTTCACGAGCGCCCGTACAGCCTCCGGCGCCGAGTCGACCTCGCCGATCCCGACGACGTCCTCGTCGGTGTGGACCTTGATCACGAGATCGTCCTGGCTGCCGTCCGCAATGCCGTCGTCGAGCACGGGCTGGCGCAGGACGATGGCCTCGACGGCGGTGATCTTCACAGTGTGGGTCTCCTGGGGTCGGCGGGGCCGGTGATTGTCAACTATACGGTGATTGTCTACAATCGCAACCCGCGTGCCGGAGTCGCCCGTCCACTGCTCGATCGACCTCGACGCTCGGGGCAAGCACGTGGGCCGGCTCGAGCTCCCGCGGTCGAACAACACGAGCGGGTGGTCGCACCTCTTCATCCCGATCGTCTCGATCAAGGGCGGCGACGGCCCGACCGCGCTCGTGATCGGCGGCGTGCACGGGGACGAGCCGGAGGGGCAGGTCGCGGCGCTTCGCCTCGCGCGGGAGACACTGCCCGACCAGGTGCTCGGGCAGCTGATCGTCGTTCCGTGCGCCTCGCCCGACGCGTCGCGTGCCTACACGCGACTCTGGCCGAGCGGCGCGAACTTCAACCGCTCGTTCCCCGGCTCGCCGGACGGGCCGCCCGACGAGCAGCTCGCAGACTTCTTCACGCGCTTCCTCTTCCCTCGCGCCGACGTCGTCGTCGACATGCATAGCGGCGGGCGGAGCGGTCTCTGCCCGCCGTGGTCGGAGATGCACTGGGTCGACGACGATGCGCAGCGGCGGCAGATGGTCGACGCGATGCTCGCGTGGGGAACCGACTACCACTTCGTCTACATCGACATCGCCGGCAGCGGTCTCCTCGTCGGCGAGGCGGAGCGGCAGGGCAAGGTCGTCGTCTCCACCGAGCTCGGCGGCGGCGGCCACGTCACCGCGGCCACTCACCGGATCGCGCAGAGCGGCCTCACCAATGTGCTCCGTCACGTCGGCATCCTCCCCGGAGAAGCTCGGACGCCCGATAGGTCGCCGGTGATCGGCCGTGCGACGGAGGTCGACAACTATCTGCTTGCGCCGGAGAGCGGTCTCTGGGAGACGTTCGTCGACCTGGGCGACAGCGTCTCGGCGGGTGAGCCGATCGGCCAGATCCACTTCCTCGAGCGTCCCGATCGCAAGCCGGCAGCGGTCGAGGCGCTTACCGACGGCGTCGTCTTCGCCGTCCGAGCGATTGCGACGACGGCGCAGGGCGACAACGTCGCTGTGATCGCACGGCAGATCGACGTCGAGGAGCTGCGATGAGCTTCTCGGCCGGCACTGGACGGGTCGACATCACGCCGCCGCTCGGGCTGCCGGTCGGCTGCTGGTCGGCCCGCCGCTGCCTCGCAGAGGGGGCGCGCGAGCCGCTGCTCGCGCAGGCGCTCGTCGTGTCGGACGGAGAACGATCGGCCGCGATCGTCGCGGCCGATCTCGTGTTCGCCGGCCGCGACCTCACCGACGCGGTGCGTGCCCGCGTGCGCGAGCTGACCGGGATCCCGCCGGACGCGGTCTCGCTGCACGCGAGCCACAACCACAGCGCTCCGAGCCTGGCGCGCGGCTCGGGCATCGCCGCGCTGCAAGACGCTGCCGGCTTCGAGAGGTACACGGACGTCCTGCCCGATCTCGTCGCAGGCGTCGTCTATGCGGCGTGGAAGCGCATGCGGCCTGCAGGCGTCGGTGCCGCGGTCACGCAGGCGCCGGGCCTGAGCGTCAACCGCGTCCGGCACGAGCGACCCGTCGACGACGCACTGACCGTGATCCGCGTGGACGGCGAGGACGGATCGCCGCTCGCCGCCGTCGTCAGCTTCACGGCACACCCGATCACCGTAGGCGGCATCTCCCGTGTCTGGGACGCGGAATACCCCGCCCCGCTCCGTGCGGTGCTCGAACGTGCCGTGCCGGGCCTCGAGCCGCTGTTCATCCAGGGCTGCGCCGGCAACGTCGCGCCGTTCACGGACTGGTGGTTCGGCAACTGGGAAGCGAGCCCTCACTCGTACGAGGCCCGCGACGAGCTCGGCCGGAAGCTCGGCGAAACCGCGCTCGGCGTCTACGAGCAGATCGAGACGACGCCGGATGCCCGCGTCGCAGCCGCGAGCGAGTGGCTCGACCTGCGGCGCCGGCGGCACGAGTACCCGCTCGACGAGATCCACGCCGTGATGGACGACTGGCAATCCCGCCCCGAGGCGGAGTGGCCCGAAACGTGGCCGCCGGAAGTGCACACGATGACCTCCGCACAGCAGTTCCCCGATTCGTACATGTGGAGCGCGTTGACGATGTACCGCGACATGGTCGAACGCGCCAACGTGCCGATCCGGGCCGAGATCCAGGGCATCGCGCTTGGCGATGCCGCGATCGTGACCAACTCCTTCGAGCTCTTCAACGAGGCCGGCTCCCGGATCAAGGACGCGAGCCCGTTCGCGACGACGATCGCCGCCGCGTACACGAACGACTACCTCGGCTACCTGCCGCTGAGCGAAGACCTTGCTCTGGTCGACGGCATTCCGCTGCGCGAGATCCTCGACCAGGACCGATACCGGTGGGCCTACGGGATCACGAACTGCAACGTCGACCGCGGCGAGGCCGAGCGGCTGATCGACGCGAGCACGGCGCTGCTCGCGCGGCTCTGAGATCAGGTCACTCGTACTGCAACGCCTCGAGTGGGTTGAGCTTCGCCGCCCGCCGGGCGGGGAAGATCGCCGCCACGATCCCGACGAAGATCGCTGCGACCAGGAAGAGGACGAGCTGGATCCACGGCATGAAGAAGTTGATCTCCTTGACACGCGAGATCAGTAGTGCGGCCAGGATGATTCCAAGCACGATCCCGATCACAGCGCCGATGAGCGAGGTGATAACGCTCTCGTGGCGGATCATCCGCCGCACCTGGCGCCGCGTCATCCCGATCGCCCGCAGCATGCCGAGCTCTCGCGTCCGCTCGAACACCGTGAGCACGAGGGTGTTCACGATGCCGAAGATGCTCACGAGCACCGATAGAGCGAGCAGCACGTAGAGGACGTTGAGGATGCTCTTGAGTCCCGAGACCTGGTCTTTCTTGAACTGCTCGCCGTCCGCGACCTTCGCGTTGGGGAACCCCTTGAGGCTCGCGTTGAGCGCCTTCGTGTTCGCGTCCGTTACGCCACCCTTCATCGTCACGAAGGTGTAGATGTTCTTCGGCTGCGTGTAGTCGTCGTCGAACGTCGCGCTCGAGATCGTCACCGGGCCGAACGGCGACCCTCCGGCCGGCGGCTTGAAGATGCCCTTCACCGTCAAGAGAAGCGTCTTACCGGCCGGCGTCAGCAGCAAGAACTGCGACCCCGCGGTGAGGTCGTGATTGTTTGCGAAACCGTCGTCGATGAAGGCACCGGTCGCGCCGAGCTGCGACAGGACCGCCTGCGATCCCTCCTTCCAATTGAGGTTGATGACCGTGCCGATCGTCGGGTCGACGGCGGTGAGGGTCCTCGTATGGCCGAAGACGCGTGCGTCACCGGCGCGCACGCTCGCGGCCGACTCGAGCCCGGGCGTCTTCGCGGCGGCAGCGGCCGCGCTGACCGGAATCGGAGAGAAGTTGTTCTGCGCCGTGATCGCGTAGAACTCGCCGCGCGCGAGGTCGTCCACGGCGCTGTTGAACGTGCCGATGATCGCCGCGGCGAGGGTCGCGACGAGCGTGACCAGCGCGAGGCCGATCATGAGGGCCGAAGCCGTCGAGGCGGTTCGTTGCGGGTTGCGCTCGGCGTTGTCACGTGCGAGCGACCCCGCTGCCCCGCCGACCCGCGTCGCCGGCCAGCCGAGGGTGTGGGCCAACGGCACGACGAGGTGCGACGAGAAGAGCGCGACACCGACGAAGACGAGGAACGCGCCCAGCCCCATCCAGAGCAGCACCTGCGTCGTCCCGAGGCCGCTGCGGAAGAGCCCGTAGAGAAGCGCCGTGAAGCCGAGCAGGGCCGTGGCTGCGGCACCGATCCCGCGATAGCGGTTGAATCGCCCCACAGGCAGTGTCGCGCCCTCACGCACAGCCGCGATCGGAGGCACACGGGTGGCGCGGAAAGCCGGTCGAAGGCTGGCGACCAGCGTGACGAGGACGCCGACGAGCAGCGAGACGACGATCGTGCGGGTCTGGAACGTGAGGCCTTGGTTGGGCAGCGTGAACCCGACGGCGTCGAAGAGCTTGAAGAGGCCCTTGCCCAGGGCGAGGCCGAGGAAGAGGCCGACGACCGACGCAACGACACCCATTACGAGCGCCTCGAGGATGACCGAGCGAAGCACCTGCCGCCTCGAGGCACCGAGCGTTCGTAGAGTCGCGAACTCGCGGGTGCGCTGCGCGATCGTGATCGCCAGCGAGTTTGCGATGACGAACGCGCCGACAAAGAGCGCTACGCCGGCGAACGAAAGCAGAAATGTCTGCAGGAAGCTGATGAAGCTGTTCGTGTCCTCCGCGTCGCTCGCCGCCTGAGTGTCCCCGTTCTTCACCTGCGTGCCGTGCGGCAGAATCGCGCGGATTTCCGTGGCGAGCTGCTCGGACGAGACGCCGCTCTTCGCTCCGACGCGGATCTGGTCGAGCTTCCCGACCTTGTCGAAGAGGCGCTGGGCCGTCGGGAGATCGAAACCGGCGAGCGTCGCGCCGCCGATGCTGGAGACCGCGCCGAACTTGACGAGGCCGGCGACTCGGAACTGCTCGACGGAGCCCTGCGCCTGCACGCCGATCTCCTGACCGATCGTGATGTCCTTCTTCCCTGCCGTCGACTCGTCGACCACGACCTCGCGGGCTTTGGGCCACCGGCCGTCGACCAGGGTGAGCGAGTTGAACCTGGGCTGTGTCGGGTCGACGCTGAACCCGAGGTTCGGCGCGCCTCCGAAGACGATCGCCTTCCCGTTCTTGCCGATCAGCTGCGCCTCGCCGCCAACGCCGCCGATCGCGGCCTTCACGTCCGGCAGCCTCTTCACCTCGGCCAGCAGCGACTCGTCGAAGGAAGGCGCGGTGGTAGTCCCGTTGCTCGTGAGATCGAACGCCGACTTGCCGCTGATGACCGCGTCCGTTCCGCGGTAGCTCTGCGTGAAGATCGCGTCGAAGGCGTTCGAGATCGAGTCGGTGAGGACGTAGGTGCCGCTGATCATGGCGACGCCGAGGACGATCGCAATCGCAGTGAGCGAGGTGCGGAGCTTGCGGCCGAGAAGGCTCTTGAGTGCGAACGACGTCACGAGGCGGGACAACCCCCGGCCGAGGAAAGACGGACCTCACAAGACTGCCTGAGACACGCGCGGCGTGCGGCGGTTAGCCCGCGCCGCGCAGGAAGGCGAGCCGCGGCGTCAGTCGTAGTGGCGGATCAGACGGATGTTGAGGGCAACCATCACCGCGCCGAGGACGGCGACTACGGCGAAGCCGGGCAGGATGCGGCTCCACACGAGGTCCTGGAGAATCAGGGAGCGGAGGCCTCCATCACGTACGTGACCGGGTTGAACGTTGCCGCCACCTCCATGGGCCTGGTGAGCAGGTCGCGGGGCACGAAGTTCGGGGTGATGAAGAGCAGCGGGAAGAAGACAAGACCGCCGGAGTTGGTGGCCGCCGCGCTTGCTTCGCGTCTTGATGATGAGCACGCCCTTCACCGACTCGGCGACGAGACGGCCAAGCACGAGCGCTGTGCGCGGAACGGCGCGGCGCGCAGCTTGTCGAAGTAGCCCTGCTGGATTGCGCCGAACGCCGCGTCGATGAGCCCGAGGAGGTCAGTGGCGTGGTTAGCTTGCGGCGGCGACGAACGCGCGGACGAGCGTCGCGGCGTCGGTGTCGTTGAGCTCCCGGTCTCGGACGAGGGACTTCCAGGTCGAGAAGGCGATTGCGTGTCCGAGGGCTGCTTGTGTACGTCGGCGGGCGGCGCCGCGCAAGTTGCGTCCGGCCATGAGCGTGTCGGTCGCCGCCGCCAGGTAGCCGCGGAAGGCCGCGAAGCGCTCCTGGACGAGCGGCATGCTCGTCTCGTCGCGAAAGAGGTTGTCGAGCATGGGCTCGGTTTGTCGGTAGAAGGCGTAGAGCTCGCCGAGGGCGACGTGCAGGCGTTCGTCGGGGCTGTCGATCGCCGACCAGGCGTCGAGTTCGGGCAGCGGGTTGGCGGCCGCCCAGTGGGCGGTGCAGGCGTCGAACAGCGCCGCCTCGTCGGGGAAGTGGCGGTAGACGGTCGAGCGACGGACGCCCGCGTGAGCCGCGACGGCGCTGATCGATGTCCGGGCGGGGCCAACGCTTCCGTGTAGCGCCACCGCGCTTTCGGTGATGCGTAGGCGGGTCTGCTGCTGTGACTCCGCGCGGCGTTGCATGCGATACGAACGTGTTTTGTCGGGCATGGGTGTCCTCTCAATATTGACACACGCGCCCAACGCTTGTAATAGTTGGAGCGACACTAGTGTCTAATGAAATGAGGGTGACAGTGCAAACGTCTTCTGTCCGCGTCCTGGGACCCGCCGAGGGCAAGGCGGGGTTCCTCGGCAGCATCGGGGTGCGCTTCTTGATCGACGGCGAGACCACCGGCGGGGGCTTCTCGCTCGTCGAGCACCCGATGTCGGCGCACGCACTCGCCGCGCCGCTCCACCGGCACCTACGCGAAGACGAATACAGCTACGTGCTCGAAGGCCGCATGGGAGCGCTCCTCGGTGACGACGTGCTCGATGCCGGCCCCGGCGACCTCGTCTTCAAGCCCCGCGGCGAGTGGCACACGTTCTGGAACGCCGGCGACGACCCCTGCCGAATCCTCGAGATCATCGCTCCCGCCGGCTTCGAGCGCTTCTTTGCGGAACTCGTCGACCTCGGCGGCGTCGCACAGGCAGACCCAGCCATCCTCGGCAACCTCTGCGAGCGCTACGGGCTCGAAATGGACCCCGCCAGCGTTCCCGAGCTCGTCGAGCGCTTCGGCGTTCGCTTCCCGGCGGAACCGCTCATGCGCTGATTGGGCGCAAGCGCCTCGGGGCCTGCTGGCGGTTCAAGGCGCGCCTCGAAGATGACGACGTAGCTGAACGTCCGCCCGTCTACCTGGTACGCGTAGCAGCCGGGCACTCGAAGGCGCGTGAGCAGGGAGTGCCGCTTCGTTCCGCTCCACTCAGGCCCGTACCGCTCAGGCGGCGGCATTCGGCATCGTTATCACGTTCGCCGTGCCCATCGGATACGCGGGACCCGGACCGACACCGGAATAGCCGTTGGCGTGCCCGTCTGCGTCGTCACCGGGCACGGTTCCCCACGAGCAACTTGTCGATCGGTGAGAGGCCGCGCCCGGAGAGCTACTCGATGGTGTCGAGGAAGCTAAGC
>WNGE01000912.1_pt1 | contig 38356 bp, 37 predicted proteins | sample 5400651 | NCBI WGS metagenome assembly WNGE01 (sample SAMN13153370, study PRJNA577476) | soil metagenome | isolation source: 60 cm soil or saprolite under grassland replicate 2 | place: USA:California | collected 2016-06-15 | reverse complement strand
TTCTCCATCGACTCAATCTCGTCTGAAATCACATTTAAGCGTCGACCGGTTCAATCTGAAAATTGGTGGGATACGAAGAACGGGTAAGATTCTCGACTCACCTGACAGAACGGTAAGGTTCAAATGATTTTTCCGGCAATATCGTTGACAAGCTGCAGTCACAGTGCAAGCTAGTTCTCGGTGGCTGAACCTCAAAACAATTTCCTATCATTTAAGTAAGGAGGCAAAAATGACACCGCACGATCACAGTGGTGACTCTGGCCTCTATAGATTGAAACTGATGATTGGAGGGCTTGCAATGGCTTTCGTGCTTACGGGTTGCGGAGCCGGGCGAACTCGTGGCGCAAGTACGACAGGCCTGTCGGGGCTAGAAGTATTCGGCGGCAAGACCGGCGCGAGTGATACAACCCCGCTATTTGCTGGAAAGGATAATAAGGTCTGCAACTGCTGGACCACTAGCGACAATGGCGGCGCCTGGACTACTAGCGTCAGTTACGCCGGCCGACCCGGGATCGGTTCGTCGGGCGTGTCAGTGACTGGCGGCAAATGGTTCTGGCAGCAAGCCAACGACATTATCCATTTTGGCAAAGTGACAGGGGGTCGGGTCAGGTGGCCCGCTTCCGCCGATGCCGATCCTTTTGGATGCGGCAAAGGAGTCGCCAGTGTCACTCTTTCACTCACGGGCTTGTCCGAAGAGGGAACTTTCACGGGATGTCTCGACGACACTCACCTCGATCCCAGAGCCGAGCCGTTCGTTTTTCCTCCTAAGCTGTGGGGCACGCTGACACTTCAGCGAAACTAAGCCTGTGCATGAATGACTTGAGAGCGCACAATCTAAGGATGTAGCAAGTGCGACGTACTTGACCGACCGCTCTGGTTCACCCCTGAGAATAAACCATTCTGTGGACCGTGCGCCTCTTGATCAGCTGCGCAAAGATCGAAATGCGGCTGGTCTACATCTTTGAAACGCGAAACGGAAAGATCTCACGCGAACTCATCTCGACGATATGAGGCGCATCGTCTAGGGAAGCCCATGACGCCGTTTAACAAGCCGTTAAGCTTCTAATTGAACTGAATTCTCCTTCAATTTAGTCTCAACAGAATTTTTTGTTCGCGTCCTACAAACGACAAGCCCTAAGAACTACCGTTCGAGGTAACCATTGGGGCTGGCATTCAAGAGGTCGTGGGTTCGACTCCCATGGGAAAATATTTTTGGGGGGTGGAAACAAAAGGGTGCTCCATAATTGCAAGTTATCGGGACCAAACAGCCAAAAAAACGTTCCGGGAAACGTTCCGGTTTTGTGCCAAAAACCGGTGACAAACCGTAGCATTCGGCGACAAGACGAAAATAAAAAAGCCTGGAAATCCAGGCTTTTCCACACTCGGTATCACTTCTTGTTTTTGCTTTTTTTGCCTCGATGCAGCGGTTCGAATCCGCTCGCCGCCTCCAAATTCCACCCATCGACCAAACGCGCAGCAGAAACAAACGCATCCCGCCAACAAACCAAACGCACGATTAAATTCCCAGCAGGCGATCCAGCTCGCCGCTTTCGTCCAAGTCGCGCGCGTCGTCGTAGCCGCCGATCGCCTTGCCATCGATGAAGATCTGCGGCACGGTACGCCGGTCCGAGCGCTGCTCCATCTCGGCACGGCGCGATGGATCGGCGGTAACGTCGATCTCATCGAACGGTACCTTTTTGGAGCGCAGTAGCGCCTTTGCCGCCGTGCAGTAGGGACAATAACTCGTCGTGTAGATAACTACCTCAGCCATGATTTCGCGCTCCGCGCTATCGGTTGTTTTGTCCAATTGCTTGAAAGCATATGTGTCTTTTGCCAATAGTATGGCGTGAAATTAGTCGGTTTGACAGGAGGAATTGCTTCGGGGAAAAGCACCGTCGCAAGAATCCTCGAAAATCTGGGCGCGGCGATCATCAACGCGGACGTCCTTGCTCGAGAAGTCGTTGAGCCTGACCAAGATGCTTGGAAGGAAATCGTTGCGAGCTTCGGCGCGGATACCCTGCAAGCGGACCGCACGCTCGACCGCACAAAGCTTCGAACGATTATTTTCAACGATCCCGAGGCGAGAAAAAAACTTGAGGCGATCATTCACCCGCGCGTCCGCGCTTTGGCGGAACAAAGAATAAGGGAGCATGCCGCCGCCGGATACGCTGTCATCGTCTACGAAGTTCCCCTTCTGTTCGAAGGCAACCTGCACGAATGGCTACGCCCGGTGATCTTAGTCGCTTGCGACGTCAACACGCAGCGGGCCCGATTACAAGAAAGAGACCAGCTCACTCAAACCGAAGCACAGAAACACATCGATGCGCAGATGAGCCTGGAAGAAAAACGGCGGTTGGCCGATTACGTGATTGAGAATGACGGCAGCCTTGCCGATCTCGAACGACAGGTACGAACCGTCCTGGAAAAAATCAAAGCTACTTGACCCGCTCTAAATAGGATCCGTCCGACGGATCCACCCGCACCTTGTCGCCGATTTGAACAAACGGTGGAACCTGGACCGTCACACCAGTCTCCAACTTTGCAGGTTTATAAGACGCGCTGGCGGTGGCGCCTTTCATCGACGGCTCGGTATCGACGACTTCTAAGTCAACCGTCGATGGCGGATTGATGCCGACGGGCTTACCATCATGGAATTCGATCCCGACGACCGAATTGGGCAGTAGATACGATAACAGATCGCCGATGTCATCCGACGTTAATGTAGTCTGCTCGTAGTTTTCGGTGTCCATGAAGGTGTGCATGTCCCCTTCGGCATAGAGATACTGCATTTGCCGGGCGTCAAGAATGGCCTGGTCGACGCGATCTTCAGAGCGAAATTTGTACTCCGTGCCGATCCCGGTGCGAAGATTCTTCATCTTTGTTTGCATAAAGCCGCGTTTGTTGCCTGGGGTTAAGTGATGGACCGCGGTCACCCGATAAAGATCTCCTTCATGGATTATGATCATGCCCGGTCTGAGTTGCGTCGCCTGAACCATTTCCTATTGTCCTTCCTCTATGTATGCATGCTTTGTTACCAGTTTGCCGCCGCGGCTTCAACGCAGTTGGCGCCCTGAACGCCGCGCTTACGCGTAAAACCCGCGCCAAAGCATCGCCCGGGCGACGCGATCGATGCCGATCATCAGCGCCGCCAGACGCATGTCGACCGCATGCTTTTGACTCATGTGGAGCACTTCATGAAATGCTTTGACCAGGATATCTCGCAATTTTTTATTGACCTCCTCTTCGGTCCAGAAGAAGTTTTGCAAATCCTGCACCCACTCGAAGTACGACACGACCACCCCGCCCGCGTTCGCCAGGATATCGGGGATCACGAACACGCCCTTGTCGCGAAGGATTGCGTCGGCCTCTGGCGTCGTCGGCCCATTGGCTCCCTCGGCAAGAATTCGGCATTGCAAGCGTTCCGCGTTCGCCCTGGTGATTTGCATTTCCAGCGCAGCAGGAACGAGCACGTCGCACTTGAGCTCTAGCAGCTCTTGATTGCTGATCTTGTCGCCGTACGGGCATGCTTCGAGACTATGGTTCTTGTCAGCCACTTCTAGAAGTTTACCGACAGGCAATCCGTTAGTGTCAACGAAACCGCCGGTCCGGTCGGACACGCCGATGATCTTCACGCCGATATTAGCAAGCTCTTTTACGGCGACGGAGCCGACATTGCCGAAACCCTGAATGGCCGCGGTACACTTGCTAAGATCGATTCCCAAATGTTTCGCAGCTTCGCTAATCATGTAAACAACCCCGCGGCCAGTCGCTTCTTTTCGCCCCAAAGTCCCGCCGATCGCCACCGGTTTTCCGGTGACAATTTCGGGAACGGCATGTCCTTTATGTTGAGAATAAGTATCCATGATCCAGGCCATCACCTGTTCGTTTGTCCCCATGTCGGGCGCCGGCACATCGACCTCGGGTCCGATTATATTTAGAATTTCTGCGGTAAAGCGACGGGTCATCGACTGTAGCTCGTGACGCGAGAGCATGGCAGGATCGCAGGCAATGCCGCCTTTGGCGCCTCCCAGTGGCAAGCCGACCAAGGAACATTTCCAGGTCATCCACATTGCCAGCGCCGAGACTTCGCCGAGATTGACGGCCGGATGATATCGTATGCCTCCCTTAAACGGCCCGAGGACATCATTGTGCTGGACTCGATAGCCGGTAAAAACGTGGACATGGCCGTCGTCCATTTGGGTCGGCACGCTCACAATCATGGCGCGATCGGCCCTTCGCAACCGTCCCGCGACATTCGGATCGATCACCAGCTTGGCCGCAGCGATATCGAATTGCTGTACGGCCATTTCACTCGTCGCGCTGCGCCATTCCTCTGTCGCCATGATTGCCCCTAGAGAATTTGATGGATGCAAAGCACTACTTAGTTCTTATCCCGGCGGCCAACTCATCTGGCGGCCGCCAAGTAAATGGTAATGCAAATGAAAGACGCTCTGGCCGGCGTCCGGCCCGACGTTGACGACCACGCGAAAGCCGCTCTCGGCGATGCCATGCTCGCGCGCAAGCTGCGCCGCGACTCGAAAGATTTGCCCGACGAGCGCGCCGTCGTTCGCGTCGATATCGAGGACACTGACGATATGCTTGCGGGGAATAATCAAAAAATGCACCGGCGCCCTTGGCGTGATGTCTTTGAAGACCACCACGGAATCGTCTTGATAGACGATATTCGCCGGAACTTTCCCCTCGACAATGCCGCAAAATAGGCAATCACTCATCAAATATTTCTCCCAAAATTTCCTTTCGCAAAAGCAAACCGATCAATCGTTGTCGGCCGCGCCGGGAAGACGAGCGTAGACCTGTCCGTCTGCGATCTCTAGGGGCACGCTTTGAAGCGCAAGCCCCACGCAAGGACCCCAAATACATTCCCCGCTCGGCGGTTCGAACACGGCGCCATGGGTGGCACACATGAGGTAACGGCCATCGACGCTGAAAAATTGGTTATTGACCCAGTCAAGGGTGATGCCGGTATGCGGGCAACGGTTGACATAGGCAAAAAGATTCCCCTGGTAGTTGACGAGCAGAGCCTCGAACTCCCGCGAACCGCGCCGGAGCGTGAACTTTTTACTGGTGCCGTGCGCCAGCTCGCCCGCCGAGCCGACGAGTTTCCGATTGGATTTTTTTTCCGTGTTCGCCATCGTGCGGGCCTCAGTCTGCAAGCTGCTTTAAGTCGCCCTCCGGGCAGCCGACCAAGACCTCGCCTCGATCGATGCGAACCGGCAAACGAAAGAGTGACTCGCCTTTGCAAGGACCGTCGACGCAAAGACCGGTCGAGAACTCATAAAGCGCGCCGTGGGTGTAGCATCTCAAAAACCGGCCATCGTCGCTGACGAATTCGTCACGGACAAAATCCAACGGCGTGGGCATATGCCGGCAGCGATTTACATAAGCGTGAAAGCTTCCCCGATCGTTGATCAGGAAAGCATCCAAGCGATATTTTTGGCAAATGAGCCAAAACTTTCTCACCGTTCCCGGTGTGAGCTCATCGACCTTGGCGATAACGCGAGATTCCTCCCGACTTTCCTCCCGCATGCGCCGCTTATCGCGCAGAAACATCAAGCGGTGAATCACCAGAGCGGCGAGATAAAGCGCTAAAAAAACCAACGAAAGGTAAATCGTGATCGCCATACGCCGCTGAGGAAGCGATTTATTCCGAGTCTTTGTCGACGAGATCGCGGATGCGCTTGACTCCCTGCGCCGTTTGCTGCCCGGAGATACCCATGACTTTCATGAGCTCGGTGGTCATCTCAGCTGTCACCTGGTCTTGAATGCTGCCCGTTCCATCGGGATTGGCCGTGAGAAACCTCAAGATCTTCTCTTTGTCAACTCCCGTCTGCTCGAGGCCGTCAAGAAACTGTCCATAGCTCACCTTGCCGCGGAGTTCCTGAACGCGAGCGAGAAGTTTCTTGCAGTCGCCGCACACTCGCCCGAAGAATCCTGAGCGCGCTCCGCAATAAACACATTTGCTCATCGTTAGCCCAACCTGAAAAGCCGCCGATTTATTTCCCCGCGTTCATCGCGTCCGCCCAAAGCGCTTGCAAGCCGGCGGTGAGGCCGGCATTGGCCGCCACCACGCCACGATGCTTCGGCAGCTCGCGATTAAACATCATCGTCTTACCGTCACCGTCGACGACTTTACCGCCAGCTTCTTCCACCATCAGCACGCCGGCGCAAATATCCCACTCATGGATGGTCCGAAACGTGAGAGTGCCGTCGCCGTCCCCGCTGGCGACTTTGGCGAGCCGGTAGGCAATACTACCGACGCGCCTGAGATCGCAGCGCTCGATGAAAACTTGAAATCTTTTCTGCGGTTCGGACCGGCTCACGAGCAATGAGGCGCCGCGCACGTCTTGCCGCGGGCTGACGCGAATGGCTTCATTATTCAAGTAAGCCCCTTGACCGGCCGCCGCCTTATAGAATCGGTCCTCCGCCGGGTTGTAAACAATCGCGATTTTCGGGCGCCCCTCGACGACGAAAGCGATGGAAATCGCAAACTGTGGCACGCCTTCGATAAATTCCTTCGTTCCGTCGATGGGATCGATCACCCAAATGCGCTTGAGAGCCAGTCGGTGCGAGTTATCCGCATCTTCCTCGGACAGCCAACCGTCCTGTGGAAACGATTTTTGAATATTGTCGCGGATAATGCGATTAGCTTCGAGGTCGGCTGTGGTCACCGGATTATTTTTGCTCTTCTCGTGGACGTCGTACTTTCCCTTAAAAAGGCCCATCACCATCGAGCCGGCCTCCCGGGCCGCCTGTTCGGCGATAGCCAACTCCTTTTCGTATTGAAATGTTGTCGTCAAGCTCACACTCACACTGCGATACGCAGACCGATTAAGCATTAAACACCAGAAGCTGGATGACAGCAACTTGCGGTCGCGGCGGGATGCCGGCTTTCATGCGGAAATTTCTGTGAAATCGCGAACCTTGACGGCGCCGGCTCGAACCATTTCATCGATCGCACGCTCGCCATCGTGAGGCTCCAGGTTAACCGCGCGAATCGAATCGCCGAGGAGCACGACCTTGAAGCCCTCTCTCAAGCCATCAAGCACCGTGTGCTTGACGCAGTAATCCGTGGCCAATCCACCGACGAGAATTCGTTCAACACCTTTGCGCCGGAGCAACGTTGCGAGTCGCGTTCCAGACAGATCAGTCGCTTGGAATCCGGAGTAACTATCCTCATCGGGAGTCATGCCTTTCGATAGGACAACCGCATTGCCCAGTTTCAAGTCGCCATGAAACTCTGCGCCCCCGGTTCCTTGAACGCAGTGCACGGGCCAGGGACCGCCGTGAGTCTTAAAATGGTTGGTCCTTTCCGGATGCCAATCACGCGTCGCAAATATCGGCAATCCGGCCTCGGTAAATCTTTCGATCGCGCGATTTAAAACTGGAACTATTTCATCTCCCCCCGACACGGCCAGCGCGCCGCCCGGGCAGAAATCGTTTTGCACGTCGACAATGATCAGCGCGTCTTTTGCCTGCATCGATTTCAATTATAAATAATGGTATTTTAGTTGCAATCGGGTTCATTCTCTAAGTCGATTATCAGCATGACAATCAAAGCCGTTTTTTTCGACGCGGCGGGCACGCTTATCAAGCCCGCCAGGCGGGTGGGCGAAAGTTACGCGGCGCTTGCCGCCACGCATGGCAAGGACGTTTTGGCTTCCGACATCACGGCGCGCTTTCGGGTCTGTTTCGATTTGGCGCCGCGTCTCGCTTTTCCCGGAGTCACTGAATCGAATCTCGGCGCGTTGGAACGGGATTGGTGGAAGCAACTGGTTCGTCGGGTATTCGAACCGTGGAGTCCCTTTGAAAAGTTCGATGAATACTTCACGGAGCTATTCGCTTATTTTGCCGAGCCAGGGGCCTGGTCTCTTTATCCGGAAGTACCCGAGACGCTGTCGGCGCTCAAACAACGGGGCTTGATTCTCGGCGTGATCTCGAACTTCGATTCGCGGCTGGTGCGAGTTCTCAACGGCCTCGGCGCCGGCTCATCGTTCGAAGAGATTTTCGTTTCGAGCCGGGTTGGCTACGCCAAACCGGATCCCCGAATCTTTCAAGTTGCCTTGAACCGTCATGGCCTGAGGCCCGAAAATGCTATACATGTCGGCGACAACGAGACCAATGATTTACATGGCGCCAACAACGCCGGACTTAGGGGTGTTCTCGTCGACCGCGCTAATGGAACATCGCCAGCTGATCGTGATCGCGTGACCAGCCTCAAGGCGATTGTTTCGATGCTCGATGACTGATTGGGCTGACCTGAGGAAGCTTGACACATTTTTTTAACTAAGGTACACGGCTGCGATCTCAGTGGAAAATCCGATGACTTCATCAAGCTGGCAACAGACGGAAAGCGACAATAGCACGATGCGTATGCATTTCAGCCTGCCCGCCGATGCCGGCCTTTTTCCCGCAGTGGTCGTGATCCAACATCAGGGCGGCGTCGATGAGTTCGTCGAGAAGATGACCATCAGATTAGCCGACGCGGATTACGTTGCTGCTGCGCCGGATCTCTATCACCGCGACGGCCCGGACTGCCAAGACGATATCGCGACGCGCCGATCCCGCCTCGGCGACCGGAGAATCATCACTGACGTAAACGCCTGTGTCGCCTTCATGCAACGCCACGACTGCGTCGACCGAAATCGTATCGGCATCATCGGATTTTGCATGGGTGGACGCGTCGTCTATCTGATGGCCGCGGCCAATCCGGTGTTTAAGGCGGCGGTGGCCTACTACCCCGGCAATACGTTTCGCGCTTGGGGGCGCGACCTTCCGTCGCCATTCGAACGCACCGCCGAAATCCATTGTCCGCTTCAAGGCCATTTCGGCGCCGATGACAAAAATCCTTCACCAGAAGACATGGCGAAGTTCGACGCCGAACTGACCAAGTTTGATAAGCCGCATGAGTTTTTCGCGTATCCCGACGCCGGTCATGCTTTCATGGACAGCACCAAGACGAGCTATCGCCGTCATGCCGACGAGGCTTCTTGGCCCCGAACACTGGATTTTTTACAACGGCATCTTGCGGCGAGATAATGAGCTCAGTCAAAAGCGTTTATTGCGAGCCTGAACCCTTATGAAATCTTGCGTATCATTTCGACAGACAACCGGTTTGGTTCATCTGCCACCAGTCGTGTAGGACCGTGGGAAAAAAACCGTCTAAACAAAACCACGAAATTTGGAATGCGGTCGTCGAGGAACGGCAACGAATCTCTCGTGAGCTGCACGACCGCGTGTTGCAACTGTTGTCGAGCGTCAGGATGCGGGCTGAGAGTTGCCGCCGCCGTCTTCCCGGTAACCGGGGCGCGCTCGAGAACGAACTTCATACCATCGAAGAAAACATCGACAAGGCGATTACCGAAATTCGAAACTTGCTCACGGAAAATCAGAGCCTGGAGGATCTCCAGGCCGGTTCCCTGGAGCGACGACTGAAACAAGAGTTGGATATTTTTCGCGCTCGCACCGGCTTCAAGCTCGATTTCCGATGCGCCATCGATACCCACAAATTGCCCGCGGCCATCGAGCGAGAATTGTATTTCACTCTGCGTGAAGGCATTCTCAATGCGGTTCGTCACTCCCGCGCGACCGAGCTGCACCTTCTGCTGACGAAAACCGCAAATGGCTGCGCAGCCCGTTTGCGCGACAACGGTGAAGGTTTCGACGCCGCTTCGACCGAGGGAAGCAATCACTACGGGCTCAAAGGGATGAGAGAACGAATCCGAAAAATCGGCGGCGAGCTGGATCTCCACACAGCGCCAGGAAAAGGCACAGAGATTAAGATCAAAATTCCTTTCGCAAATTAGAGACGTGCTCCCGACAAACTCGCAATGACGCTGCGCTATCCAATAGCCTGTTAGTCGCGACTCTGGTGGCGCCGAGTTTCCGATACGGCGAACCTCGTCAAGTTTTCACCGGTCAGGCGAAAAACCGTCCACTCATGCATTGGCACGGCGCCGAGTTTTTTGTAAAAGTTGACGGCTGGCTCGTTCCAATCGAGCACCGACCATTCTAATCTGCCACACTGCCGTTCTTTGGCTACTCCTGCGACGTAACGAAGCAAAGCGTTCCCGAAGCCGCGTCGGCGAAACGCCTCGTCGACAAAGAGATCCTCGATATAGATCCCCGGCAGACCGAGAAACGTTGAATAGTTGTGAAAGAATATGACGAAGCAGACCGGCTGTCGCTTGAAATAGCCAATGGCAACTTCCGCGGCGTGACGGCGGCCGAAGAGTGTCTCACGCAAAGTCTTTTCCGTGGCAGTGACTTCATGTGACAGCCGCTCATAGTCCGCGAGCTTTTTGATAAATGAAAGAATCACCGGCACGTCCGCCTTGGTAGCGGGCCGAATCTGAAAACTGGGAATCTCTATCGATGATCTCATAGTTGCTCCATGTACGATGAACACTTACACGAATGCTGGACGATGCACGACCCAGTGTACTTGGAACGCTGCCGGAAATCGTTCTTTATCCACATTATTTTTTGGCGTTTCTAAGCGCCCGCCAGACTCGTTCGGGCGTTAGCGGCAGATCTTTGATGCGCACGCCGGTAGCTCGGTCGATGGCGTTGCACACCGACGGCGCCACGGAAAGAATGCCGCCTTCGGCCATGCCACGCACGCCAAATGGCCCCGGCCCGTCGCCATTCTCGACCAATACCGTATGAAATTCCTCCGGCACGTCAGCGAAAGTAGGAATCCGATAATCGACAAGATTCGGATTGATGAGTTGACCGTTGTCGTAGACCAGTTGCTCAAATAACGTATGGCCGATGCCTTGCATCGCGGCGCCTTCCTCTTGAGCGACACAGTGCTCCGGATGAATCGCCTTGCCAACGTCCGCCACGGAGATGAATTTCTTCAGCTTCACCTCGCCGGTTTCGTGATCAATCTCAACCTCGGACGTCCCCATCCCCACTTCCCAGAAGACCGGCAACCGATTGTTGGTGATTTCCGGCCCCGCTTCACCGCGGCCAATCATTTCACCCCCGGACCCTTTACCGAAGCGCCGCTCAAACGCTTCTTGAAACGTTATGCGCGCTTCGCCGCAAACTAAGGCGCCGTCAACGACACGAATTTGGCCGGCCTTTACGCCCATCGTCTGGGCCCCGATCTTGACAAACTGCTGTTTAAGATCGCGCGCAGCTTTCTGCACGGCGGTTCCCATGAGCGTGGTCGACCGGCTCGATCCCGTCGAGCTATCGTACGGCGTAACTTTCGTATCCGCTCCGGCCACGCGGAACTGTTCCATCGGCAGCGTCAATTCTTCCGCGGCGATTTGCGTCAAAGTGGTGCGGACTCCCTGCCCCATCTCTGTGCTGCCGGCAACGATATTGGCAATGCCGTCGGACTGCATTCGGATCATCGCCACGGACACCGGCGTCGCCCCGGCGTTGCTGGTCGCGCAACCCATGCCGATAGGCGCATTTTTCTTTTTGATCGACTTTTTCCAGCCGCTTTCACGGACCAAGCTTTTGAGACTCGTAGCGAGATTGGCGTCGATGCCTTTTAAGCCGGGCCGTAATTCCTGGCCCTTCTTGAGCAAGTTTCTAAGGCGCACTTCCGCTGGGTCCATGCCGATCTTCGCTGCGATCATTTCGATCTGCGATTCGCCGGCGTAAATTACCTGTGGCGCGCCGATCGCGCGATAAGAACCGGCCGAACCGGTGTTAGTATAGACTTGGTAGGCGTCCGTGCGGATATGGGGAATCCAATAAGGACCGATAACGCGCGTCGCCGACCGCGCCGTCACCTGCGGCCCGTTGTCGTCATAGCCGCCGGTGTCTAAATAAATTTCCGCTTCGCGCGCGATGATCGTGCCGCCGCGCTTGGCGCCGGTCTTAATGCGCACGCGCGCGCCGTGGCGTCGAACCGTCACCATGGACTCGCCGACAGAGTTGCAAATACGCACCGGCCTTTTCGCTTTGCGCGCCAGCGCGACCACCAGCGGCTCGAATTTCGTGTACGACTTGCTGCCGTACCCGCCGCCCAGATAATTAATGATCATGCGCACTTTTGATGGCGGCACTTTGAACAACCTGGAAATATCACCGCGCACTTGGAACGGATGTTGCGCCGAGGACCAAACCGTAATTTCGTCATTGTCGTCGTACTGCGCAATCACCGAATGCGGTTCCATGGCGTAGTGATAGACCATCGGGAATGTAAACGTGTCCTCGACGATCACGTCGGACTGGGCAAACCCTTCTTCAACATTGCCGCGCTCGACTTTTTCATGCGTGCCGATATTGCTGCCCTTCTCTTCGTGAATCAGCGGGGCATCTTTCCGGATCGCTGCGTCGATACCCACCACCGCGGGCAATTCTTCGTAGTCGACTTCGATCAGCGCCAACGCTTCTTCTGCGGTCGCCAAGTCCAGCGCCGCCACCGCCGCCACCGGCTCGCCCACGTAATGAACTTTGTTCATGGCAATCACGGGCCGGCCGTTGTAGATGGCATTGAGATCCGCAATGTCGGCCGCACTCAGCACCGCAACGACGCCGGGCAGCGTTTCGGCGCGGGATGCATCGATCGAACGAACGCGCGCATGCGGATAAGTGCTGCGCAAAATTTTGCCGTGAAGCATTCCGGGAATGATCAGATCGCCGACGAACTTCGCCTTGCCCGTCACTTTCTCCACGCCGTCCACTCTTGCTACGCTGTGACCGACATATTTGAGTTCTCGTTTTGCCATGAAATCTCCGCCGTTAAATTTAAATTCGAACCTAACAAAGCCATTATACCAGTTCAAGAAACCACACTCGGACTCGAGGCTAGATCGTCGCGGAACCTGTGCTTTACCGGCAGTGACGGTCGGCGCGAGCTTGTCATTTCGAAGCGAAGCGAGAAATCTTTTTTTCGTTCGTTGGGAATCCACGCGATCTTCCGCTATAACCGTCCGCATGCGCTTCCCCTCTCGACTCATCCGCGGCACCCTCGTCCAACGTTACAAACGCTTTCTCGCCGACGTGCGTCTCACCCGCGGCGAAATTGTCACCGCACACTGCACCAACACCGGCAGCATGATGGGGTGTAAAGATCCCGGTTCCGCCGTCTACATTTCCAAGTGCGCCAATGGCAACCGAAAACTCGCCTACACTTGGGAATTGATTCACACCGATCGCATCTGGGTCGGCATCAACACCATGCATCCCAACCGACTTGTAGCCGAAGCCGTTCAATCGGGCCGGATCCGAGAATTATGCGGATATGAAACCATTCGACGGGAAGTCAAAGTCAACACTCACAGCAGGCTCGACCTTTGTCTGCAAGGTAGCGACGGTTGCTGCTTCGTCGAAGTCAAAAACGTCACACTCGCCATTGGCGGCGCCGCCGCATTTCCCGATGCGGTCAGCGAGCGCGCGACGAAACACCTCAAAGAATTGATGCGCTTAAAACGCCAAGGCCATCGCGCCGCCGTGGTTTTTGTCATTCAGCGCGCTGACTGCGATTATTTTCGTCCCGCCGACGAGATCGACGCGGAATACGGCCGGTGGCTACGCCGAGCGATAAAAGCGGGAGTCGAAGCGCTGCCTTACCAGGCCAAAGTCACGCCACGAGAAATCATCTTGGCGGATCGATTGCCAGTCCAGATCTAGCAGCCTGATTGTTGTTGACCCGGGAGTGACTTCGTTTTCGTTGCGTTCCAGCCCACGGCCGTGGCAAAAATGATATTCGATTGGCTTTTGCGACTGAAGCACCTGGCCTTGGCGGCGCGCCCCCGTACATGCTACAGAGAGAAGCTAAGCCGCTGATATCGTCGACTTTCATGTCGAATAATTTGTACGAGGAGGAATATCTATGATGACCGCACAAGATCTCCGAGGAGTTTTAGCGATCATGCCGACCCCGGCTAAGGACGGAGCTGAACGTCTTGATGCCACGAACACCGTAGACTTGGACGAAACCGCGCGCCTCGCTGAACATTTAGTCCGCGACGGCGCCACCGGGATCATGGCGCTCGGCACCATGGGGGAGTGCGCGACCACGTCGCAAAGCGATTATGAAGCCTACGTCGATTGCTTATTGAAGACCGTGCGCGGCCGGATTCCCACGTTTGTCGGCACAACCGCGTTAGGCGGCCATGAAATTGCCCGGCGTATCAAGTTTGTCAAGGAACGCGGCGCCACCGGAACTCTCTTGGGCATTCCGATGTGGCAGCCGGCGACGCCTGATATGGCGGTGCAATTCTACAAAGATGTCTCCCAAGCGTTCCCGGATTTCCCGATCATGGTTTACGCCAATCCGCGCGCCTTTCGCTTCGCTTTTGACGCTGATTTCTGGGGGCCGATGGTCGACAAGGCGCCGACAGTGATGTCGGCTAAATTCTCCAGCAAAGCGATCTTGAAAAAGGTCGTGGCCGTCACCAAAGGACGGGTCAATTTGGTGCCGCCCATCGGGCTCGCCTACGAATTCGCGCAAATGTCGCCCGAATCTCAGACCACTTGTTGGATTCCCTCGGTCGGACCGCAGGTCGGTCTGGCACTCATGAAAGCACTGGCAGCGCGCGATGCGCGGCAAGCCAAAGCCGTCGCCGATGACATCGCCTGGGCCAACGAGCCGCATCATGCGATCACCGGCTCTCAAGAGGTTTTTGCGTCCTACAACATTCAAATGGAAAAAATTTTGATGGGCGCTTCCGGCTACTGCAGGCCCGGCCCGATCCGGCCGCCGTATAACTACATGCCGGACGATTTCGTCAAAGCGGCAACGGAAGGCGGCCAGCGCTTCGCCAAGCTGCGCGAGAAATATTCAAAGCTACTCGGATAACTTTCGTTGGATCCCGCTGGGTCGAAGAGGAAAGCTAACGCCAAGCGGTGCAGCGTGTTACGGATTGCCTGGGGATGTTCCACTCTTTGAGAGCCGGCGCGATGGGGAGCTCGTGGGCTCCACCAAAGGCGACGATGCCAAAGAAAGTAAAAATATCGAAGTCTTAACTGCTCCGGAACTAGGCTCACCTACGCAACTGCCTCTTGGAATGTCAGCGGAGCCTCCTCCGAGGAATGATTTTCCAGATTCACTTTCTTGCCGTCCTTGATGACCATCGCGAGATTGGCAGGATCCTGCAACACTCGTATATCCGCCAGCGGATTTTGTTTGAGAATGACGATGTCCGCCAGTTTTCCTGTTTCAAGCGCCCCCACTTCGTTCTCCAACCCTACCGCAAACGCATTGTCTCTAGTGCAGGCCGTAATCGCCTCTATCGGCGTATAGCTGCCGTAACGGACCAAGATCTCCGCTTCTTTGGCGTGCATTTTTCCATAGGGCATCCAGGAGTAATTGCCAGTATCCGTACCGCACATGATCTTGATCCCCAAAGGACGGGCTCGTTGCAGCACATTCACAAGCCCGTCCATATTTCGCTTCATCCGGTCTAGGTCGATCTGAATTTGTTCCTGCCCAACTTCACGACCGATTTCCAACACCCGCGCCACGAATGTCGCGGTCGGCACGATCCGGACGCCCGCTTTGGCGACGGCCTCGAGGTCAGCCTCGGTTGCCAGGTCGGTATGCATGATCCAGTCAACGCCTGCCTCCGCCGCGGCGCGCGTCGAGGCCGAGCCTCTCGAGTGAATCGCAACCCGCACGTTTCGGCGGTGCGCTTCTTGAACCACCGCCGACATCTCTTCTTTTGCAATGGTCTGGGTTTCGCCGGACCGGCTGTCAGCCATCTTAATGAAGTCGACGCCGTGCTTGCACTGCCGCCGCACTTCCGTAACCATGTCCGCCGCGGTGTTGGCGAGGACACCGATCGAGTGCTTCGGGCTGCCCACCCAGGAAGGTTCCTCGTCCTCTATCGAGCCGTAGGTAACGATCATGCGACCGGCACAGTATACGCGAGGGCCCTCGATCAACCCAAGTTTTATGGCGTCTCGAACCGCCACATCCGTGAACCAAGTCCCGCCCGGCACCGAGATGCTGGTCACCCCGGACCGCAACACTATCTGAGCGTTCCTTGCCGCCCGTAGGGTATTGAATTCAGGTCTGGTTGTCCCTCTACCTCTGGCCTCGCCCGGAACTCTGGGGTTGCCATACGATAGGTGGGTATGGGCATCGATGAGCCCCGGCATGATCCACTGTCCGGTGGCATTGATAACCTCCACATTCTCACTGTCTTCCAGCCTTATGTCGCCGGGCAAGCGCCCGGTGCTTTTGATGCGATTACCTTGGATCACAATAGCCTCATTCCGACTCGGAGAATTCCCTGTGCCATCAATCATGGTGCCGTTAGAGATCACGATAGTTTTTTTAGCATTGCCGCTCATCTGACCCTCCCAATTATACGGTCAAGACTTGCCGCCAGAGCCGCCTCCCGACTGCCGACGCTTCTTCTGTCGATCACATGATGAAGGTAACCGGCTTGCGCCCGCGCCGGATTCCCAGCATAACGGGGCTCTATCACGGCTCCGTCCCCAACAACAATGAAAAAAATAATCTTTAGCCACGGTCTACCAATCAGAGCTGGTCAGACGAGTGACGCCCGAAACATTGCTAAAAGAAAGTAATTAATTACAATCATTTCTTCTCGAGACAGTCGCGTGTTTGAATGTGTGGAAGCTTTGAACCGATTAATCTATTCAAGTCGTTCAGGCAAGCCGTGGCTGATGAATGTATATAGGAGGATTGAAATGAAGTTGGACGGTCAAGTTGCAATCATTGTCGGCGGCGCGCGCGGCATCGGCGAAGCGATCGCGCATACCTTTTCTCGGGAAGGCGCGAGCACCGTCTTGGTGGACCTGGAAAAAATGAAGCCCCAACTCGATGGCGTTGCTCAAGGGATCAATGAGCACGGTGGAAAAGCCGTCGCTATCGCCGCCGACTGCAGCGACGATCGCCAAGTCAACGCGCTGATTGACGAGACCATTCGACGATTTGGCAAGATCGACATTCTCGTCAACAGCGCCGGCTTTCGCGGTCCATTGGTGCCGGTGCAAGACATCACCGAAAAAGAATGGGATGACGTGCTCTTGTACAACCTTAAGCTAGTGTTTCTCTGTTGCCGCGCGGTCTTGAAACAGATGATGAAGCAGAAAAGCGGCAGCATCGTCAGTATCTCCGGCACTGCCGGCAGAGAAGGCATGGCGCTGCGCGGCTCGCTGTGCGCGGCCAAGTGGGGTCTCGTGGGCCTGACCCAAACAATCGCCAAAGAAGCCGGCCCTTATGGGATCAGAGCCAACGTAATCTGCCCAGGCGGGATGGACGAACCCGATCTCCGAGAGATGTACGCGGAGAGAGCCAAAGGATTAGGAATGGAGTTTTCCCAGCTGGAAAAACAAGTGTTGGAGCTCACGCCGTTACGTAAGTACGCAAAGCACGAGGAAGTCGCCAAAGCCGCGCTCTTTCTCGCCTCCAGCGATTCGTCTCACACGACCGGCGAATCTCTCAATGTCTCTGGCGGAAGGTTGATGAGTTAACATGATGGCCGGAAGTAATGCTATCTGAGTTCGAGCGTTGCTATGAACTCGGAGAAGAGTCATGAAAAGTCTTGCCGTCACGTCTGTGATCACTATGTTGGTCTACTTGCCGAGGCGCAGAGCACACAGAGGTTTTCTTTCCACGCTCTCCTTCTCCGCGTCCTCCGCGCCTCTGCGGTGAACCATTCGAATCCTTCGTCCTCAACCCAGATAACCGTGTTCGCGCCAAAATTGCTCGGCAGCGGGATGCAAGGGAATCACGAGCGGCCCATCGGGCGTATCGCGGCACATGCGTTCCAACGGCAGCGGACCAGGTTCCTGCCAGCCAATCCGATCCTTGCGAGCTTCCAGTGCGGCGCAAACCGCGGTCACGACTGCGTCGGGAACGTTGGCGTGCGTATAAACAGCGAAGCCACTGAAATCCAAGGCGGGCACATCCTCCGGTAACCTGGGATAGCGCGCCTTGGGAATCACGGCACGACGAAGACCGAGTGCTTCTAACTTAGCTAGCATAGGCTGATCGAGCGGCAACATGTGCATTCTCGCCTCAGCCGCTGCGTTGACCCAGCTGCGCACTGCTTCATCGACAATCATGTCGACTTCACCGCGCTGCATGGCGCCGAAGCGGTTATCCTTACTCGGCAAACCAGCGTCGTAGCGCACTTGCCCACCCCAGGAAACAATATCATCGAGCGAAAAACCTGCGGTCGCCAAGACTTCTTTGACAACCGGATGAAGCGCATGATCCTTTTGACCGCGCATGGACACGCGGAGCGGATAACGGCGCTGACGAATCTCATGGAAAGACTTCAGGCCCGTCCGTTCAGTCACAGCAAAAGCGAGCTGGTCGGGCGACGGAATGACCGTGATCGCGCGCAGCGAAATCGGCGCTGCAAAGGGTCCCGTGCCGCGCTCGGCCAGAGCTAAATATCCCGCCGGATTGATAATGGCAACCTGCACGTCGCCACGAGCGACACCTTCGATCGCCGCTGGACCGTCGCTGGCGAAAAGAATGACCGGCCACCCATCCGCGCCTTGCGGTCGCAAGCTAACACGAGCTTGGCGGTGCGCCCAGCCTGGCTGATCGACCAACTCCGAAGCGAGTTCGAGGACTAGCCTGGATCGTATGGTGTCTCTGCCGATCGAGTGGTTCGTTGTCTGATTGTTAGGTTTCTTTTCCATCGAAGCTTTCCTTACCGGATCCTAAGCGTCCGATCGACGTCAGAGATCCATTCAGACTGTGTGAAAACTCTATCGGAGCCCTTCGACAGCGCTCAGGGCGAACGGCTAAATGCTTAATTTTAAGCGAAGCGATTCCGTTCGTGGTGAGCCCGTCTGTCCTGAGCCAAGTCGAAGGAAACCATGAACGGACTTTTCACACAGTCTGCCGAAGGGAGAAATCTTTCTTCTTCGCCTTCGCCAATTTGTTTACGGCCTTCTCAGATGCCGCTAGTCGTACGTAAGAATTCCGCGCCCCAATATTCGTCCATGCTGCAAGTCGTCGATTGCCTGATTGATCTGCTCAAGCTTGTAACGATGGGTGACTAAATCATTGAGTTTCAGCTTGCCGTCGCGGTACCAACGAATGAAGATTGGAAAATCGCGAGCGGGACGGCAATCGCCGCCGCTCGTACGGGTAAACGAGCGGTTGCCGATAAACAGGCTCGTGTCGAGAATCGCTTTTGCATCTGGCGGTGTAATCCCGACGAGCAACGCCGTGCCGCCTCTATTCATACCCGAATAACCGGGGCGCACGGCGCCAAGAATTTGTTCTTGCGTCTGCGGTAAACCTACAGCATCGATCGCATAGTCAACGCCACCGTCAGTTAGTTTCCGAATCGTTTCCAGCGCGTCTCCCTCCTTCGAGTTCACGATATGCGTTGCGCCGAAGCGGCGCGCGAACTCGAGCTTTTGATCGTTGATGTCAACGGCGATGATTGGATTCGCGTCAACGATCGCTGCCGCCGATATGGCACAAAGCCCGATGCCTCCGGAACCGAACACCGCAACCGACGCTCCAGGTCGCACTCGAAGCGTGTTGATGATTGCGCCGGCGCCCGTCATGACCGCACATCCAATGATCGCTGTCACGTCCGTCGGTATATCCTTTGGCATCGACAGCACGACGCGTTCCTGCGCTAGCGCGTATTCCGCCCATGTGGCGGCAGAGTGCATCACTTCTTGACCCTTCCAAAAGGCGATCGACTGCGCTCGATCGTTCAGGGCGTGCGCGACCAACGGTTGGTTGGTGGTCGAATTATCCCGATCGACCCATGTCGTAATCACATGGTCGCCTTCCTTAACGTGCTTGACGTCGCGCCCCGTGGCGACCACTACGCCTGTCGATTCATGGCCGAGGAGCGCCGGCAATCGTTGACCAGGTCGCGCTGGCCGCTGCATGGTGTGAAGTTGCGAGTGACAAACGCCACTCGCGAAGAGCTTGACGAGTACCTGGTCCGTCGCCGGATCGGCAAACTCAACTTCGTCCACCACCAGAGGCTCTTTTGGTTCGACAAAAATCGCCGCCCGACCTTTTGTGGGCATTTGTTGCCTCCTTGCCCGCCGTGGCTTTGAGTCGCGATATTTCGACTGACGCTGAACGCGATTGTTGCGCTAATAAACCACCAACTGAAAGACAGCCGATCCCTGAAAGACCAATTAATCCGTAGGATTCAATTTGTCCAGATAAACGATCAGCTATTTTGCCGCTTGACGATCGCGCAAGTGCGGTGGTAGTACGAGCGCAGCTTCACGCTCGCACTGGGATCGACCCTTCTCACGGAGGATGCACATGCGCAAGAATGCAGTACTTGCAATGGCGTTCGCGTTTGCCGCGGCAGCGTTTTTCTTGTTCGCTCATTCCATACGAGGCGCGAGCTCTGCCGACATCGCGCTCAATGGCCAAGTCAGCTCGGTTGAAGAAGGCCCGATGGAGGGCGTGCTGGTGAGCGCAAAGAGAGCCGGGTCGACCGTGACGACTACCGTGGTGAGCGACGGCCAGGGCCGTTATACCTTCCCCGCGAAGAAACTCGAGCCCGGTCAATATGCTATTTCGATCCGCGCGACCGGCTACGAAGTTGATGGTCCCGCAGTGGCGACCATCACATCAGAAAAAACCACAGCAGTCGATTTGAAGCTGCACAAGACGCAGGATCTCGCCGCGCACTTAACGAACGCGGAATGGCTCGCCAGCGTTCCCGGCACCCAGCAGCAAAAAAATACACTCCTGAGTTGCGTCGGCTGCCACACCGTCGAGCGAATCGTACGGTCAAAGTACGATGCGGCTGGGTTCATACAAGCGATCCTGCCGCGGATGGCGAGTTACGTAAATCAAAGCACGCCGCTGCGCCCGCAGCTACGACTCGGCGCGCGCGACACCGCGTTAGTCGGTGAAGAACAGGAGCGAGTCCAGCGGACCCAAGCCGAGTGGTTAAGCAATATCAATTTGAGCTCATCTGCCACGTGGGCGTTTCCCCTGAAGACTTTGCCTCGTCCCAAAGGCCAAGCCACGCGGGTGATCATAACGGAGTACGATTTGCCGCGCCCGACGATCGAGCCCCATGACGTGATCGTCGATGGAGAAGGCATTGCTTGGTATTCCAATTTCGGCGAGCAGACGCTCGGGAAGCTCGATCCCAAAACCGGCAAGCACACCGAATACTCCGTGCCCGAGCCAAAGAAAGGTTCGCCGACCGGTGCGCTTTCGGTGCGTTTCGACAAAGACCAGAATTTGTGGTTGGGCATGATGTACCAGGCGAGCATCGCGAAATTCGATAAGAAGGCCGAGACATTCCAGGTCTGGAACATTCCCTCGGAACTGAACAAGGCGAATACGCAAATCAATATGACGAGCCCCATGCATATCGGTGTGGACGGCAAGGTGTGGGCGCAAAACAACGGATTCGCAGGCGTGCATCGCGTCGATCTGAAATCCGGGAAATGGGAAACCTGGGACCCGTTCAAGGAATCACCCAGAGGGCACAATATCTACGATGTCATCGCCGACTCCCAGAACAACGCTTATTTCACCGATATCGGGAAAGAGCACATCGGCAGGATCGATGCGAAGACCGGCAAGCTCACGCTGTACGAGACGCCCACCCAGGGCTCGGGGCCGCGCCGGGGCATGATGGATGCGCAGGACCGTCTCTGGTTCGGTGAGTACCGCGGCAATAAAATTGCGATGTTCGACACCAAGAGCGAAAAATTCCAGGAGTGGGCGGTGCCGACGCCGTGGTCTAACCCTTACGACGTTGCCGTGGATAAAAACGGCGAGGCGTGGACCGGATCCATGTTGAGCGATCGGATCACGCGGCTCGATCCCAAGAGCGGACAGTTCGTCGAATATCTTCTTCCCAGGTCGACCAACGTTCGGCGCGTGTTCGTCGACGATTCGACGACGCCGGTGACTTTCTGGGTGGGCAGCAATCACGGCGCGTCCATCATTAAACTGGAGCCGCTCGATTGAGGCAACGGGCACATGCCTGCATCGATGAGGAATCCGCTGGACGCGCGTGTGCTTGACCTGAATGTCACGTACAGGTCGGGCCAGCGCTGATGATCTTCACAATCTCGTTTCAAGGAGAATACTTATGCGCAAACAAATATTTCTCGTGTCGGCTATCGCGACTGTGGCAGTGTGCCTATTTTTCGCGGCTGCTGGTTTCATCCGCGCCGCAAATTCCCCCGACATCGCACTTACGGGACAAGTCAGCTCGACGGAAGAAGGCCCGATGGAAGGCGTGCTGGTGAGCGCTAAGACAGACGGCTCGACGGTGACGATCACTGTGATCAGCGACCAGCAAGGCCGTTATCGTTTTCCCGCGGCGAAATTGGCGCCGGGTGAATATTCCATCAGCATCCGGGCGATTGGCTACGAATTGGAGGGCGGCGGCGCCGCGAAAATCATCGCGGATAAAACCGCCAATGCCGATTTAAAGCTCAAGAAGACCCAAGACCTCGCGGCCCAGCTCACAAGCGCGGAATGGATCGCGAGCGTGCCGGGCACGACGCAACAGAAGAATATTTTTCTTAACTGCATGGGCTGCCACACCGTCGAGCGAATTATGCGCTCGAAATACGATACCGCGGGTTTTATACAAGCCCTGCCGCGCATGGCGAACTATGCGAACATGAGCACGCCGTTACACCCGCAGCCGCGACTCGCCGACCGGTCGGCGGCGACCTCTGTCGAAGCGTTCAAAAGGCAGGCGGAATATTTGAGCACAGTCAATTTAAGCTCGGCGTCCAGTTGGCAATTTCCGCTTAAAACCCTCCCCCGCCCCACTGGTAGAGCCACAAGGGTCATCATCACAGAGTACGACCTGCCGCGGCCGACGGTAGAACCGCACGATGTAATCGTCGATCAGCAAGGGACGGTCTGGTATTCCAATTTCGGAGAGCAGTACCTGGGAAAGCTCAACCCCAAGACCGCCAAGGTCACGGAATACTCCGTGCCTCTGCTTAAGAAAGGCTCGCCCACCGGAATGCTCGATTTGCAACCCGACAAAGACGGCAACTTATGGCTCGCTCTGATGTATCAAGGCGGCATAGCGAAGTTCGATAAGCAGAGCGAGAAATTCCAGGTGTGGGCGATTCCGCCGGAGCTGAACAACGATACCACTCAGCAATCGATGGTGATGCCGGCCGAGTCCCACGTCGACGGCAAGGTTTGGATGACCGACGTCGATAGACGCGCCCTGCATCGGTTAGATCTCGCCTCCGGCAAATTTGAGACCTTCGATTTGAAAAAGATTTTACCGACAGACAAAGTGCACTCCGCGTACGGTATCAAGGCCGACTCCCAGAACAATCTCTATTTCATGGACTTCAGCGACCAGAACATCGGCAGGATAGACGCCAAGACCGGGAAAGCCACGCTCTATCCAACGCCGACGCCCAATTCGCGGCCCCGCCGCGGCATGATGGACGCGCAAGGGCAACTTTGGTTTGCCGAATACGGCGGTAATCGAGTCGGGATGTTAGACACGAAGACCGAACGCATCCAGGAATGGGAAGTGCCGACGCCGTGGACCGCGCCTTACGATGTGACCGTCGATAAAAACGGCGAACTATGGAGCGGCACGATGTCCACCGATCGCGTGCTGCGGCTCGATCCCAAGAGCGGACGATCCACCGAATACCTGCTGCCAAGGACAACCAACATGCGGAGAGTGTTCGTGGACAACTCGACCACGCCGCTCACTTTCTGGGTGGGCAACAATCACGGCGCCTCGATCATCAAACTGGAGCCGTTGGATTAATCTCAAAAACAAGGCGAGAGCTTGGGTAATTTGACAGACATAATTTTTTCACCGTCTGAGCTGCGGCTTCTCGCTTACAGTGTTGTATCTAACGATAGGCCTGTAGGGCCGGGAGGATTATCATGTATAAGCGAATGACCATGCCAATTGTTCTCGTCACGCTCGCTGCGTTCATGCTGCTCTCTGCGCAGTTACTTCGCGCCCAAGACCGAGCGGGCACGCTGCAGGGAGTAGTCAAGAATTCGTCAGGGACGCCGCTCGCCGGGGCGTTTGTGAAAATGAAAAATGCCGAGCGGCGCCTCACCTTTATGGTGGTCACTCAGGCGCAAGGCCGCTACTCAGTGAACACTCTCCCTACCGGCAAATATGTCGTCCAGGGGATCGGAGGCGATTATCAGAGCGAACTGTCCGCGCCGGTGGACGTGGCAGCCGGCCGGCCGGCAACGGTGGACCTGTCCCTGACAGTTATGCGGGCGCCGCAGCTCGCTGGCGCATGGCCGGGGAGACTGCCGGGCGAGCGAGGTGGCGAGGCCGAGGACGCAACAGGAAGGGCGGCTCCAGCCTTGCCTGAGGGAGAGGGCAAGAAGGTCGTCGAGACGAAATGTGTCTCCTGTCATGACGCCCAGCGCACCGTGAGATTCCGAGCTAACCGGGAGCGGTGGGAAGAAACCATCCGGAACATGCGACTTTACGCGCAAGGCTCAACCCTCGCCAAAGATTTGACCGAGCAGGAATCCAAAGTCCTGTTGGACTATGTGGCAACGAATTTCGGCAGCAGAGATCGGGCCGCAAGGCCTAAGCCGGATCCCAATAGCCGCTTGCCTAGGACTCTGCTCCAAGCTGAAGCAACCAAATATATAGCGGTGGAATATGAACTGCCTATCGCCGACGCGGAACCGCACGAGATAACGGTTGACGCCGGCGGCAACGGTTGGGTCAGCCAACGAAGGGGAGGCCACATCGGCCGCTTGGATCCAAAGACGTTGATCTACACTGATATTGCCCCGCCCCCCGCTCAATCAAAATTCCTTCGTCTGAACGCCATTAGGATCGGTCCGAACAATAAGCTTTGGTTCGTAGATGGCGGACCTAACCGCCGCTGGTTGAGCTACGACGCGACGGCCCGCGAGTTTAGCGTCTTTGAATTGCCAAAAACCAAAAGTGGCAATGCCAGCGGCAATACTATGCGTGTTCACCCGAATGGAACGGTCTGGATGAATTCCATCGGTGCCAACCAGGTCATTCGGTTGGATCCCAAAACCCGGCAGTTCACCTTTTTTGAGGTTCCCGCCGGAGTCAAGGCGGGGAGGACCGCTAACCCCTACGGGATGGCGATAGCCGGGGACGGCAAAATCTGGATTGCCGAGAATTCCGTGAACATGATGGGCCGGATCGATCCGATTACGGGCAAGATCGACGAGTTCGAAATCCCCGTGAAAGACTCCGTCCCGCGGAAGATGGGAACCGACGCCGAAGGAAACCTCTGGGTCGGCCTTCATGGCGCCGGCAAACTGATGAAGATCGATTATAAGACCACCAAAATGAGCGTCTATACGCCCCCGAGCGAAGATGCTGGCGTGTACTTGGCGGACGTTGACCAGAAGCAGAATTTGATTTGGGCGAGCTTACAGCACGTGGACAAAATCGCGCGACTCGATCCCAAAACCGAAATCTGGGTGGAGTTTCCGCTGGCAAACGCGGAGTCAGATGCGAGACGGATTGAGGTCGACCAATCCAATCCGAACCGGGTCTGGTGGTCCGGAAATCTTTCAAACCGTATGGGTTACATTGAGCTGATGAACTAAACCCTCACCGCCCCATTGCTCGATGTGGAAATCGGCATGCACGCGGGGATCGCTACGCCACTCCCAGCGGTTTGATCGTGAACAGCGAGGCTGGCACCCCGCGTTTGGGCGGCATGCCGATTGAGCATGGCGCCGGACTGTCGATTTAGCGCCCGTAGAGGAGGACAGTTGCGCGTCCTTCACGGCGGTCGATGCTGCGATACCTAAAGTCGACAGATCTAATGACGCGCCGATCGCCTGGTAGGTCGATTTCACGGCTCCAAGAATTCTCTTCAAAACGATGTCTGATATTTGGCGAAAAGGTATTTCCGTCGGCGAAGGTGACGACCATGTCGTACATTTCCAAAGGGGCACCTTTCACGGCGACCCGAAGCGCACTGAACCTTCCTTCGCGTCGACCGACTTCGATTCGATCTCGGTCCACTTTGAATTCAGCCACCCGCTCGCCCAAGAGTTCCCAGCCCCTGCCGCCATAAGGTCCATCTGTGACCGCGCAAGCCGCCAGTGGAAGACCGAATAGTAGAACCCAAAGAATACGCCTAAGTTCCATGTTTCACCTCCCGGGATAAATGAACCGGATTCTCGATCAACGCCAATTAGCCGTTGCCTGCGGATAATATTTATAGAAACTGTCTCGACCAAACAGAGAAATTCCAAAGTCAAAGATAGCTGAATTGAATTAACTTAGCACAGCCCGCACTAAATCCCTTACTGCTTGTAAATCTTGTCGATGAAGCCGCTTTTTTCCAGTTCGCGCACGATGCTTTCATCGACCATGTCTTCGAAGCGAAGCTGCGCGCCGGGCTTACGGCTGATCGCTTCTTTGATCTGAATCTCCGTGCCGGGTCTGGTCACGAGCGGCACCACGTCGTAGAGTTTCGCACTCGCGGTGTAAGCCGCCTCTAAATAGTCCTCGTTGTTGATTCTGCTGTATTTGGCGATGATCTTTTTGGTTTCTTCTTTGCGCGTCTTGAAGAACTGCATGGCCTCGATGTGCGCCATCAAAACCTTTTTCACCGTCTCTCTTTGACGCGCCAGATAGCTCTTCGTGGTAGTGGCGCAAATGTAGGGGAACTCGAAGCGTTTTTGAAAATCCGCGGTGCTGATCAGGATTTTGTATGGAATGCCTTTGGTCAGATGAATAATTCCCGGTGGCGAGGGAAAGCCGGCGATTCTGCCGCCGCGAAAAGACGCCGCCCGCTCCGCTGGACCGCCGACTTGCATGATCGGCACTTGCTTGTCAGGCTCCAGCCCCAATCCTCGGATGAGCGCGCGCGCCGCCACGTCCGATGCGCTGCCGACCCGGCTGATGCCAATGCTTTTTCCCTTGAGATCTTCCGGCGATTTGATGCTCTCGTTTACCACCAACTCGTAGGGAAGCGAATTGAGATAACACGCGACCATCACTAGGTCCGCGCCCGCTACCACCGCGCTCGCGACGCCGCCGCCGGAGGCATTGGCCACCTGCACGTCACCGGCAACGAGACTCGAAACGCTGGTGGTCGTGCTGGGAATGAATAGCAAGTCGGCGTCCAGTCCGTGCTTTTTATAAAAGCCGCGATCTTGAGCCAAGTACCAGACGCCGTTGCTGCTCTCCAGAGCGCTGTGCGCCAATCTTATCTTGTCCTGTCCCCAAGCGCCGCCCAAGAGCAGGAACTGAGAAACCACCAGCAGCGCCCCCAAGATCGAAAATCGCCGTGGAAGTTTCATCATCGATCGGCTCCGAAATTATCTTTCCTGCGTCAGGGCTAGTTTCCCAGGATCTTCTTCACCCGTTCGAGAACATCCGGCGGCGAATCGAAAATCTCTTTGGCGAGCGATTCCAGGTCTTCCCCAGATGTCGGTTCCATGTCCATGCGCGCTTTTTTCGCTTCGGCGAGAACCTCGGGATCGTTCAAGGTTTTTTGAAAGGCCTCTCGCAAGATCTTAACTCTTTCGGCGGGAGTGCCCGGGGTCACGATCACCGGGCGGCCAAAATCGCCGGCGGCCAGCACGACCTGCGCGACGCGACGGCTGCTTGCCGGGACCTTGTACTGATCGAAGATCTCGTGAGTCGTAGGAACATCGGCTGCCCGTGAATCTCTCTTGCGCGAGGTCTGCACGATGTGGCGGTCAAAATTCTTCTTGTGCCAACTATCGAACGGTTCGCGGCCAAAGTGGGCCGAAGTGCTATGGGCGCGGCAAACCACCTCACCCTTTTCCACCGCCAGATCGATCTCGCTGCCTCCCGGGTAGCCCTGGACCGTGTTGAATTTCGCCCCCACGGTCTCTTCCAAAACTTTGGACAGGATATAGTCACTGCTCGCTGTCCCCGTCGAGCCGCACTTCGGCGGCTCCTTCCCCTTAATGATATCTGCTACCGATCTGTAGGGAGCATCGGCGCGCATGTACATGATGACGGATTCAACCGCGGGCGAACCGATCCAGTGGAACTTACGCAGATCAAATTGCACCTCCTTGCGCCCGACAAGTTGGTCGACGTAGACGCTGTTGAGGGGCATTGCGAGTGTAAGGCCGTCAGGTTTTGCGACGTTAAAAACGTGGTTGGTGGCTATCACGGATCCGGCGCCAGGCATGTTCTGAGCGATGATCTCCGGCTGACCGGGAATATATTTAGGCATGTGTCTGGCGAATAGACGGGCCCAACGATCGTAAAATCCGCCCGCCGTCGAGCCCACCATGATGCGAATTGTTTTTCCTTTGTAAAACGGTTCGGCTTGCGCATTGATCTCAGCTGTGACGCCCAGAATAACTAGCAGGCAGAAAATGCGCGTAAGCCCGGGACCTCCCGTTTTCATAACGATCTCCTTTCGAGACTCTCACTCGCAATAGGATTAAAGCGTCAACGCGATGTGCGACAAGTGAAACAAACAACCCTCTTCGTCGGTTGTCTCTCCGCCAAGTGGGCCGACTATATCGTCGAGGGTTGACTTGTCAAGATCGCATGGTGGATCGGTTTTGTGTGGCGCGGACGTCAATCTCCTGGCACGGCCTGTGAAATCGTCCCGAACTTACCGCGTCGAGAATCGCAGCGAATTTTTTCCGACCTTTTCGCCGCACCTTCTTATTAGCGCCACGCGGCGTCCGACGGAATCAAGTTCTTGCCGAAACGTCGCTCGGGCGGCGCAGCCAACCAAGGCTGTACTTTTTCTGCGTAAAGCTTGAAATGAAGCGTCTGCCGGTGCGCCTCCAACGCCGCCTCGTCCCGGTAAACTTCGTAGAAATAGAATCGATTCGCGTCGTCGCGGTCCTGAATCACGTCGAAGCGCAAGCAGCCGGGCTCGTCTTTTTCCGAATGCTCGGCGTCATAGCGAACGACTTCCAAGAACTCTGTCACATGCTCCGGCTTCACCTGAATTGAGACATGCAAAATTACCATGACATCACCTCCTCTGAAGAGACTATCGCAACTGCGAGAGAAATAGCCAGCGTCGGCGACGCAATCGGACTTGTGACGGCAGGATCCGCAGAATTTCTCCACGCGCCGACATGGCGACCGCATCTCGATTGCGCCGATCAAAGACAATGGGAGCGCGAACTCTATTCATTGGCCGCGCCAACGATTTGCCCTTGGGCAGGCGAATAAATCTCACGTCCCAACGTCTAATCGGTGTTGGCCAATTCTTTCGTGAGGTAGGAAGTGTGACTAGGACCGACGTATTCTACGAGCGGACTAGCCAGCCAAAATTGATTTTACCTCTTGACAACATCGGAGAACTAGATAGTTTTACACTTCGTAGACGGACAAATATCACAAAAAGAGAGGAGGTGAAAAGGAATGAACTTAAAAAGAACGATCGGAACCGCGCTTTTGGCTTTGACTTTAGTTCCCGCATACGTGGCAGCTCAAGAAATGGAACTGAAAGCCACCGTAGTGACCAAGGGCGAGAAGGATATCAAGGTCAAAACCAAAGACGACGAGAAGACCATCCTTATCGGGAGCAAGACGAAGGGACTTGAAAACGCGAAGGAAGGCTCCAAAGTAACCATCAAGTACACTGAGAAAGATGGTCAAATGAGAGCCAGTGAGATTAATCCGCGCTAACAAAAACGCGGTGCAAATAAAAAGGGCGAGGTCTCAAAGACCCCGCCCTTTTTTGTTTTCGCTCGCGAGACGGCATTTTCTCTTCAGTTTTTTGTTTTTTTAGCGAAGCGGCGGCGAGAACACGGCGAAGACTTTGTCGGAATTGGTAATCCACGATTCGAGAAACACCGCTTTGTCAGGCTTTCGTTTAAGCTCGGCCATCGCTCCCGCCAGACAGAACCAGTTCAGAAGCTCGTGATGGCCGCGGTCTTCTGCTTGCGCCAGCGTCGTGTCCCGCCATGTCTCCCACTCGCCCGCGCGCAGCGCTTCAAAATAGCGCTTGTCCGACTCCACATCCGGGTACATTCGGCCATGCTTGGCAGTCAGGAACGAATGCGACCAACTGGATGAGGCGATCAATGCGACTTTCCACGGACTTCCGGCGAAAGCACGAGCCGTCGCGGCGCCTATTTGAAAACAACGCCAGGGCTGCGGCCCCGGCGGATCTTCTTCGAGTTCGAGAAGGTTTCGTCCCTTCGATGGTGTCGGCGGAACCCCTTGAGTCCCCGTCAGATAGCGTCCGTACGCGTTCACGGTGAATGGCACCAGTGGATATGGAAACCCTCGCCGATCCCAGTCGAGATAGAGCACCGAGTTTACAAAGGCGTGTCCCAATCCGATATGCAACGGCTTGTAGGAATAGGCAATGTCAAAGCCCTCGTTCAGCAGCGATGACGCGAGGTGCTTGCCGCCGATGCGATGACCACGAATCGTAAAGCTCCTATCCTTCGGGTCGTTCCACGAATTGACACCGCGTTGATTGTGCAACCACGGCTGAAACTCCGCTTGATCGTACGCCAGGACGGAAAATGCCGGAACGCAGTCTTCGCGGTAGTTTTCAAATTGGTCGTCACCCCAGATAACACAGAAATCAGGTTGAAACTCATCGAGAGCGCGGCGGGCCATGCGAAAGCCGTCGATCATCGCCTGGCGATGCTCGTCCGAGTGCGACTTACCGTCGTCCGCTCCCCACTGTCGTTGCATCGGCTCCGGCCAATTGTCGATCGAGCGCAGGTGCTCGGGCAACGCCGGATCGGATGTACATATCTTGATGCGACGGCTTAGATTTCCTTGGATCGACAATCCGGGATAATGCGTGATGCCAAGCCCAAGTAGATTTTTTTCCATGGATTCCTCGTGGTTCCAGTGGCGCACCGTCGCTGCACGCCCGAAACTCAGGGCGGTTCAGCAGAGACCGTTTGCGCCATAAACGCTCAGCTCAATTCATTTGTTCACGCCGCTGACTCAAATTCCCAATGACATCTTTGTTGGCTTATCTTCACTTCGCCAACGGATCGGGGCGGAGTTGGAACTTCACGACTTTGGGCTTCGTGCCTTTGCCGCCTTCGATGTGATGGGTCGCTCGACCGGCGTAGGCGGACCAGAGTCCTTTGCCTTTCCAGTTCGCTTTCGGATCATCGATGCGTCCGTCCATGCCTTTGGCGTGGAAGCCCATCGGATAGGGAATGCGAAGAGTGACAAACTTTCCGTCCACGAACGCCTCCAGCGAATCGGAAAGATTGCCGGTGGCGAACGGCACGTTTTTCCCCAATCCGAAAATGTCGTGCTGATCCACCCAGGTGTAATAGCTCGCCTGGACACTGCCCGAGTCAGATACGTTGTCGAACTGCGGTCCCGGAAAGGGAAGGAGCGTCCAACCTTCTGGACAATGTTTGCCAGTCGCCGTCGGGCCGTTGAGCGGCCCTTTGCATTTGCGCCGGTCAAAGCTGGCGAGATGACCGCTCGCCAGCGGCACCCAGACAACGCCGTTGCGATCGATGTCCATGCCGCGCGGCCCGTAGCCGTTCACAACCGCCTTGGGCTCGTTCCACGGCACCTCGTAGATCTCCGCCAAAGCGGTCGCCGGCGGGTTGTCGCCGGGACTCACGCGAACGACAGCGCCGGGAAAGCTTAGCACCGAGCCCCAGATCGAACCATCCATCGGGTTAAAGCCGATGCCATAATAACCCGCGACGATCCGTTTATCTTTCGTCGGATCGACCGGCTGGTCGGGCTCCACGTACTCGTCGCGCTTGCCGTTGCCGTTGGTGTCGAGAATGAACGCCGTCCAGCCTTGCGACTTCTGCTCGTCGCCGGTTTTATCGAACGTTTTCGTATTCAACCAGCCGAGTACGCCGCTCGCAGCGCCGCCGCTGCTTAGCCAGAGCGTGTTATTGGCATCCTCGCCAAAAATCAGATGGTGCGTGCTGAAGCAGGTATCGATGAGCGTGAACTTTTTAGTTTTGGGATCGTACACGGCGAGATGGCGGCCGGCTCTTTCGATTGGAAAGAGCTTTGCTGAGGGATGGTCCGATCCTTTTTTGCAAAAGGTCGGATTTTGTGGCGGACGAATTCTCGACGTGACCCAGACGCGACCCTTCTCATCAAACATCGGGTTATGAACAGAGGCCTGACTCTGCCACACCCGTTCCGTTCCCCAATAGGGCGACGGCGCGAGCATCAGTGTATTCGTATTCGCCGTCGCGATGAACATCGTGTCGGGCGTATTCGAATCGCGCACCGGCGCTTTTGCTTCAGTGGCTTTGTGACGAACCGGGTCGAGGATCGGGATAAAATCCGTGCTGTCCTCGGGAGAACCGTAGAGCAATCCATTGGCATTGACCATGGGATTGCGCTTGTCGCTGGCGATCTCGTCGTGCAGGTAAGCCTTGGGTGTCGCCCAGTCCCATAGGGTGATGACGACGTTGCGCTCGACTCCTTGCGGCCGGGAAGGCTTCGACTTCGGCAATGCTCCGGCGGCGATGCGGTCGGTCCAATCGGCGAACAGGGCCAAAGCTCGTTTGGGCTCTACATCATTGAGATTGCGCATCATGACTTCACTTGCTTGTCCGGATAGGACGCGCCGCTGCCACGCGTCCATGGAGGATTTGAACTCGCCCAGCTCTTTGGGAATTACCCGCGTCGCCTTGTTGCCCAGTTGGTGACACGATATGCAGCCGTGGGTTTTGATACCCGCCAACCAATGGCCCTGGCTGCTAGCCTTGCCCAGAGGAAATTCGCTCTTTTCCGGAATCTTCAGCATCGAGTACCAGTAAATGGCCGGATAGTACTCCGCGGCCGCGGCCTCGTTCGGTGCAACGACCGCCTGGAGATTTAGAATCTTGCCGGGGGTGGCTCGAACTTTTGCTGAATCAACCAAGCCGTAGCCGCGCACCCAAACGTTGTAAATGGCTTTGGGCAAATCAGGAATGACGTAACGCCCTTGATCGTCGGTGACGACGATCTTTGCGTACTTCGTGGCCAGATCGTTCGTCTCCGCGATCACCCAGGCACCCGCTTCAGGTCCATTGGCGCTCGTGACCACTCCGCCGATATCGTCGTTGTCGATCCGTACCGCGGCACGGCTTTGTTGACTGCTCAGTCGCTCCGGCGAAGCGATCAGAAGCACGCCGAGGCCAACCACGATAGCGGTCCAACACCACAGTCTTGTTGTCCTCATCTGCCGCTCCTTTCGCTTGTTCCGAATCCGAGCGTGAATGGCCGACCCTAGCCACTGGAGACTACCGAATAGACAAGCGTGGTGTCAATGCAAACTGACTCACTGCCGACTTAAGAGGCGGGAGTGAGTCACTCTGACCAACGCGAAGAGCGAGATTTGTGAGGAGCGAAAGCGAGGGCGGAGTGAAAGAATATGGAGGCGGCCTGACCCTCTGCAATGAGATGGATCAGGCCGCTCCAAGATTTACGACTTATCGGCGACGCAAGTCTTCTCTGAGTTCTTGCCGAGATGATTGCAGTTTGTCGTGACTCTGTTGCAGGTCTTTTTTGCTTTGCTGTATTTTCTGTGCGTCGTCGCGGATCTCTCGACGGTCCTGAACAATTTCTTTCTTGCTTGCTCCGCTACGAATGTCCTTGCGCAGCTCCGCTCGATCTTTGTTTAGCTCGTCACGATTTTTCTGCAACTGCTCGCGGTCTTCCCGAACGTCTTTGCGCGCCTCGCGAACATCCCGAATGTCCCCGCGAATTTCGCTTCGGCTGGAATATCGCGGACTGTCCCAGATGTCATGTCGAAAGCGGCGATCGTTCAGCTCGCCGTAGCTCCATCGTCGGTCATTGGCGATCAGATAGGCACCCCGTGGAACCTGCCGACTCAAAACTCGGCAAGGTCCCGGCGCCGGCTGATGCCCCGGCGGTCTGCCTGGAAACCAAATACGACAGCTACCGGGCGGCGGCATATGACCTGGGGGAATGTGAAAGTTGTGGTCATCTTTCGCCATCGCGGGGGCTGATGGTGCCAACAGAGCCCCAGCAAGAAACCCCGCTAAAATGGTGGTTTTGACAATCTTCATACGAACGAACCTCCTTAGGATGAACAGGTCTAATCACTAGCCAAGTAGAGCAACCGCTATGCCATCAATCTAAGAAGTCTGAATCGTTGGTTTTCGCGGCTCTCTGGGCCGAAGCCCAGCGATTGTCGAGGAAAAAATTACGCGTTATCTACGAAAATGTTTCTTCGCTCGGGAAGGTGGCGCGATGAAGCCCTCGGCCATCATGAATGTATTTCCGGCCTGGCTTGGTAACTTGTTGCCCAAATACGAAACAAAACCGCGCCCTAAACAGGCGTTGGACGGGATCCGTGCTTTAGCGACTTACCTCTCCCCGCGATGAATCGTCGATGCATCGAAAGCGGGCGTAAAGCCGCTCGATCATCACAAATTTGGACACTACATTTGTCCGCTTTGCCGGTCGCACGACAATGCTGAGCGAGTGCCGGTTTCTACAAATTGCCGCCAGCAGCCTCACAATTTACACACAAGTCTTGACGTTACCCCGGTGGGATTGCTCGTTACTAAAATGTCTCAGGAAGTTCGACGTGCGAGCCGCGACTCTCGTGCAGTGATTTTGAATATCGGATTGAGCTTCGCTCGTCGCGAGATCATAAGGACAATTCACATGAGGCCTAACTTGCCGTTTTCAATTTGGCCCTCCCCACCAGTTGCCCGCCCTCGGTTTCCAGATCGAGTCGCAGCTCGGCGTGTGACGGGACGTTAGGGAACGCGCAACTCGTCCAGAGGCGAAAACCTTCTGCCCGTCCTCCCACGACGTTGTAAAAAGGCGAAGCACAAATCAATTTTCCGTTCTCATACCAGCGGTGTTGCAGCTTTTCCCTGAGCCCCAGAGGCGCCTTGATCGCTGTGAGGCTGTAGAGCAGCACCGGTCCGGCTTTGGGTAATTCGCGCAGCGGAGACACCATCTGCAATGACTCTCGTTCGAAGTCGGTTCCAAATTCGGCGCCCGCCAAACGCAAAGGCGCCGGCGGTATGAAGGGACGCCCCAGTTCAACCTGAACTAGGATCAAAAAGCCGATTCCGAGGACCCGCGCCAAGCGGCGGCTTGCTGCCTCCGCAGCCGGATAACCCAGAGTCAAAAAACCCGCAAATGCCAATACGCCGCTAATCCGCGTCGTCTGAGTGTTACTGACGCTCCAAAGGATCGGCAGCATGACGTTGATCAAAGCGAAAAGATTGAACGCGAAGAAAGCCGCTGCCAAGCCGCGTCTCACGGACAGGTGCCGGTCGTAAATCAGGTCGAGAGTAGATAATAAAGCAGACAGTCCTACCAGTATTACAAAGACGACATTGAGCGAACTAGGCGTCGTGCTGGCATAATAGATCGGCAAAACAAAGAACAGCATTTGTTGATAAAAATTCTTGTTGAAAAAATTGACCAGGAGTCGAAGCCGAGACGCCCATCGCGGTGACAGACGAAGATGATTGAGAAGCTTCGGAAGCAACAGACTGGATAACCAAATGAAACTAATGTGGAACACAGCGACGCGGACGTAAGCAAAATTCCGTTTTCCCAACCACATGACACCGACCCCGAGTATCAGCGCGTAAAGGCTATGCAACCACCAGAGCTTTTCTTGATGACGGCGGCACCAACCAAGCAGCGGAAGTCGGGAGATTGTCCCGGGCTCGTCAATGGGAACGTTGGTCTCTGACATATTGGGATGCGCGAAGCTATTGCCTAACGGCTCTCAGGGAAAGGCTAGAACCGCTATTTAATTTAAAGCAAGCCTGCATGGAATTGTCGATGGTCCAGAATTGACAACCCTGGTCGAGCTGCAATAGTTTAGGCGAATAGATTTCCGCGAAGGGAGAAATACCATGGAGTTCGTCAGCTTGAAGCAAAAGATCGATGAGGCGAGCAAGGACAAGGTTAGAAACGTTCATCTCTTCGGAACCGACAATTTTCGCTCATGGATGCTCTATTTCGAGCCGGGTGATGGCACGCCAATGCACTATCATCAGTCCGCAGAGACTTTCTTGGTCATCGACGGTAAGTGCTCGGTAAAGGGAATCAAGGGCGATGAGCGGATCATTGAGAAAAACGACATCGTCTTTTTACCCGCGAAGGAATATTACCAGCTCGTGAGCGTAGGCACCGACCCGTTGATCCTTTTCGGCAATCGCTCCGAGCCCTTCGGGGTTCGCCCGGTCCGAGCGGCCGAGGACGGCTCCACGTGAGGGAACGGTACGCAAATATCTGGCCGTAATCGAACAATAGCCAAGGCTAAAGTCATGCCCGCGAACTTGTTCGCGCCACGGGATCACCAAATCTTCGCCTCATGGGTCCGGCTTAGTCGCTGAACTGAATAAGAAGATTTCGAGGCATGTGAAGAGTGGACGCTCAAACACCAGTCCGGGACGATGAAAAAAAAGTATTGCCTCAGAAAATCCCCACAGGGCTGAAATCAGGTTGACTCCCATCCACTATCACCGATCGCCAGAGACTCTCGTAGTCATCGGGGTCAACCCTGGACCAGGGATCTCAAAGGCGATAAGGCATTATTGCGCCGGTGCGATATATCTGAAATCCTACGGGTTAGCCTGGCGAACCCGGGACGATTGGTAACAAGAGCCTGGAGCGCCGGCCACGAGGCTTTGACGAGCCATGGATATTGGTTTTGAAACCATTGGCAATGCCACACTCATCTGCCACGACAAAGGGCCGATGCTGGTTACCGATCCGTGGATCACAGGGCCTGCCTACTTTGGCAGCTGGACACGCTCTCACGAGATACCGGCCGAGCAGCTGGAAAGCATCAAGCGCTGCAAATTTGTCTGGATTTCCCACGGCCACCCCGACCACTTGAGCGACGATTCCATTACATTACTTAAGGAAAAGAAATTCTTGCTTCCCGATCATGTCGGAAACCGCATCTTCGATAGTCTCAAGAATCAAGGCTTTGACGTTCATATTTTAAAGAGCCGCGAATGGTTTAGCCTTTCCGACCGAATCCGCATTTTGTCTGTCGCTGATTACAACCAAGACGGTATTCTTCTCGTCGATCTAAACGGCACCCTGATCGTCAACTTGAATGACGCCAGCGACTGCGGCTGGAGGCGCTTTGTTCGCAAGATTGTCCGCGGTTACGATGTGTCATTTTTGCTCAAGCTGACCGGCTACGGCGATGCAGAGATGATTCACTTCTTCGACGAGGACGGCCGGTTCGTACCGCCACGGGCAGCTAAGAAAGAGCCGGTGGGTAGACAGATCTCCCACTTAACCGCACAGTATGGAGCGAAATATTTCGTGCCTTTTAGCTCGATGCATCGGTACCAACGCGCCGACAGTATTTGGGCCAATGAATACACCACGACACTTGAAGACTATCGTAACGGATTTGATTCGACTCATTGTGAGCTGCTCTCCGCGTTTATAAGATATGACTGTTCGAAGGAATCCCTTGAGTCTATCGACCCGCCCAAAACGTCGCCACAGGTGTTTGCGCCCGCGCAATTCGGCGATGACTGGTCCGAGCCGCTCAGCACGGATGATAAAGCAAAAATAACAGCCTATTTTCAAAGCTTCGACCATGTCAAGAATCAATTTCGTTTTGTTCGTATAACAGTTGGCGGCAAGACTCACATAATCGACATGAATGCCCGGGTGCGAGATCGAGGTATTACCTTTGAAGCGCCGCGCCATTCGCTCATGCTGGCGATTGAACAGGAGATATTCGACGACATGTTGATTGGTAATTTCATGAAAACGACGTTACATGGAGGTCATGGAAAACGGCCGCTCTATCCGGATTTTACACCCTTCGTGGCGAAGTACGGAGACAACGGCAGGGCGAAAAATTATCAAGAGCTTGAAGCGTATTTTGCGGAATATCGAAAGCGCTCACCGATCGATTACTTTTACAAACAATTTGAGAATCGTTCCGTTGGTATCATCCGACGTTTAATGCCTCTCGACTCACGGGCGTACACTCTGGCAAGAAAAATATACTACCGCGTCAAAGAAATCTGAGGCGACGAGAGGACTCTAATGAAGACGGCTTGGATGATCGGTCTCGGCATCCTTCTTTGCTATGCCCCGGCCCAAGCAGCCGATAAACTCAGGATCGGCTTTCCGGATCTCGCGGCGCAATTCGTTCCTCTGCCGTTGGGAGAAAAGAGGGGCTTCTTCAAAGAGGAGGGACTGCAAGCAGAGTTCATTCGCATAAGGCCTGCGATTTCCTCGGCGGCCTTGGTAAGCGGAGAAATCGACTATGACGCAGTGATTGGAAATGGCATCGGCGCAGCGATCCGCGGGCTTCCAGTCAGGCTCGTCGCCTGCTTTATGCCGGCTACGCCCATCGCCATCATCGCTCGGCCCGACATCAAATCGGTCCAGGATCTTAAGGGCAAGGCTATTGGGCTTAACACCTTCGGCGGCACCCTGGAATCCATCTCAAGATTGATCGCCAAACATTTCGGTCTCGACCCGGACAAGGATATAAAATTTCTCGCCACCGG